>Ga0179593_1413498_pt1 | contig 10241 bp, 7 predicted proteins | sample CZODoug2_1_08_16_FD_185931 | JGI IMG/M metagenome (GOLD analysis project Ga0179593, IMG submission 185931) | Vadose zone soil fungal communities from Angelo Coast Range Reserve, California, USA - CZODoug2_1_08_16fungal (PacBio error correction) | ecosystem: Environmental > Terrestrial > Soil >...
TACTCCCTAAAGCGTAGGGAAGAATCTTTCGAGTTTGAACTGAATGGTAGTCGCTCTCTGTTGAGAGGTGAGGGGAAGAAAAAGAATCCGAGACCGGGAAACCAGAGGAATAAGCTGGGGAAGGGTGCGGCAGGGAATAGTTCGAGAGATGTGTGGGAGGCCTGTTAGGGAAAGGAATAAGCTCACCTCAAACTGTTCATGGCAAGGGCACTCCTGTCTGAAGAGGACTGTCCGGTACTTTAAAATTCACTCCGGGGAACCTAAGGAGAAAACCTCTCTTCAGCCAGAGAAGGGAAGTCCGACTCTATTCAAAAAAGATCGACAGTGAAGGCTTACTCAGCTGTGCTTATGCCCCAGGACCGTCACGGTCAAAGTAAGTAGGGACCACAAACTCAGCGACAACTTTTAAATAGGGCCGTTTCAGGAGGCGGCGTATGAGGTGCAATCTATCTAGGCAACAGGGTAACTTGACAGATGGGATTAGCTGCTCAGAGATCATTTATTCAGGTGATAACGCGAGGGTAAGTCAAAAAAACTGTCAGGCTGGGTGAGGAACTAACGGATGACTGAAGAAAAGAGTAGGCGTTGAGGACTTCTGCGGATGGGAAAGGACCCATCGGATACGGGGGGGGTCTTGGATTGTTATCGCTCATACAGCTTCCGCTCAAAGGAGTGGCGCGATCTCGTATCTGGGGGAGATCATAAAAATTCTGCACCAGATTTAGCCTGTAAATGGGCCGTTTGCGAACGTTCCTCAGGGGTACGAAGTTGAATAAAAATAGTAATTCAATGTGTGGCTCTGGAGGACTCCTAGATTATCTCGTTGGAACTATGATAGAGAGGGATCCACGAATCCTGGTCGGGATGAATTGCAACGCCGGAATCGATGTATATATTTAGATCCTTCTTGGGGATTAGTTTCCGTTCTTCGGGAGAGAAAAAGGACCGAATGATCTCACAGAGGCCAGTGAGGAGGGTCTTGAAACCCACCCCCCCCAAACGACTGGACCTCAATTAATCCCGGGGTGTGGAAAGTTGGAGGGAAAAGTGAAGAGGTCAACAGCCTTAAAGGTGTTGACAGTCTCGGCTTAACGAGAAGCTAGTGGTTTCCGGTCAAAGGTCGCAGAAGGGGGTATTGAAAAAGAACACAATGGATGGGCGGTTCTGAGGGGAGAGGACGCAAAACGCAGGTCTTCAGTGAAGCGAGAAGGCCGTTGTTTGGGTAAAGGCCGTTGAAATTCTCAGGAAAAAAAAAAATACGAAAACAAAGACAGACTCCTGAGAATCATGAGAATAGCTCCAATGGGCACACGCAATGCTCCTTCGCGAGATGGCTAGAAGTCCAGGTGTGCCCTCGCAACCGAGGAGACATTGGACGGCTCAAAGCAAGATCACAGGAAGGGGAGTCTTTCCCATAAATGCCGCAAAGGAAGGGGGAGATGCAGACCCCTAGGGAGGCGTTCCAACCACCTACGGCACAAAGGAGGAATTGGGGTTGATTCTTGGAAGGGGTACAGTTGATTCGGTCCAGGGAGAGGCGGGGCGCGGGGAGAAAGAATATTCCGGGGATTCCGTAAGTAGGCATTCTGCAGCAGCCCGAAAAAGTACTTGGAAATGATGCCAAGTTCATTGCGCAGGGTAAGATGTTAAAGATGTAGGATCGGACGAGTGATGCTCGCGCGGCCTTTGAGACTGGGGTCTTTTTGCAAAAGGACGGGTCCTGGGGGCCAAATCGCTGCCAATGACCTAATTTCGATGGCACGCGATTAACGTGTCGTGGAATTTGAGGGTGACTGAAAATTCGAATTCTCTGTTGCATTTGGGGGGGGGCATCGGTGTATATTCAAATCGGCGTTGTCGCCCGCACTTGAGGGGAAACATTCCCGAGTTTTCGGGGAAAGACTTTTTCCTAGGGGGCAGGTAGAAAAATTAGAAAAATGTTTTCTGATCCAGCGAAGACCCTGTTAGCGTTCGAATTGGTAACGGTCCCGGGGAGTTTGATCGATGATTGACTTCATATTTCCCTAGAGTCGTCGAAAAGGTAAATTAGTCGGACTCGGCGTTCGTGGTTTACCTCCGGGGGGGGGGAGAACCGGGGGTTCTTGAGGGGAATGAAGGTATGCACCTGTATGAGAACTTATAGACATTAGGTCTTCCTGCTCCGACGAGCCATTTCCCGATTTCAGCGGTTCGAATGGGGAGAGACGCTTGGACTTCAACCGACTCCGCCTCGGCCCTTTAAAACGGAGGCAAGCAATCGAGTTGGTTGAACTGTAAAGGCTATAACTGGTCTTCGGACAGCAGACGAGAATCGTGTGTATAGGAGGGAGTAACGTTGCCGAAAAAAGGAACGCATACCGTATCGCGACAGGCCGAAAGAGGGGTATTCTAAAAACTGAGTAGGTGGATAGAGCGGAATCGCTCAACAAAGAACGGTGCTGAAGAGCCAAACTGAGACTATCGCAGTTGCACGAAAAGAATCCTATGTCCTTGAAGGGAAATCCTCCAGGAAATCTAAAGTCGAGGGGGAGGGGACCAAAGAGAGGGTGACTCTCAAAAACTGGAGGAGTAAAATAGAGATATAGTGGTCCTGGGGGCCTAAATTACGGAAGTCCTTGGGATGTAGTCAAAGTGAGTAGCTTCACTCGCAAAGACGGGGGCGAATCTCACAAGTTCTTTTCGGGTGGCGAAAAATTTCCTTACAGAAGAAAAAAACTCTCTATCGACGGGTTCGAAAAGGGAGGCGAAGGCGGTAGGGAGCACGATAAGAGTCTTTTCGAAAACGTAAGTCGAGGGGAGGTTCCGGGTGAGCGGGGGGGGAATGTAAAAGGAAGGGGAGAAAAAGGTAAAACGTCAGAAAGTTGCACGTTTCCTTAAGAGATGGGACAAAAGAAGGATTGCTTGTTGATGTCCGTTAGGCACGTCTGGAGGCCTCTTATTCGAAGGAGTCGCTCTTATAAGAAAAGAAATCTCGGTCAAACCTAAAAGGGACGTGCGCAAGAAATCCAGGTTTAAGAAAAGATGAGACCAGGAACGGGTCCAGAAGAGCTATTAGGATAATAACAGTGATAGGCAGAAAGTACGTTCGACTTTCCGCAAAAGAGGAAAGCTTTTTAGGATCTCCAGCTGCAGACCCGATCCCTGGAAGGGGATACGAAAAAGCAAATGCCAAAGGCGGCCCAACCTTCTGGCGAGGAAAAGGGGAACGTCCCGCGCGAGTTGCAAGTTGGTACCGCCCCAAGAAAAGGGCCAACAAGTTGACCAATCCATCTCGGAAGACGAGTTCTGTACAAACGTTCCAAAAAGAAAGGTGGGAAAAATCTCTGAAACCGTTCTCCATAGGAAAGAGCTCCCAAGGAATTACAAAGAGAAATAGAAGGAGTAGAAAACCGATGAGGGGGACGAAAAACAGCTTTTAGATACGGAAGCAGAGCTCTCAAAGAGAAGGTCATTTGGTAGAAAAGGGTACATGTGGGATTTCGGCCCCAGGGGTTCCGGTTTTAGAAGGCCGGCCTTTCTCCCCGGGGTCTATATAACATTGCGCGAAAAACCGACAAGCATCCAATACCATTGTGTTCGAACGGAAACGGTTGGAGCATGCATTCGGCGGGCAGGAAGGAGCCTGGCACCATACGCCTTGAAGTTGAGAACTGGCGCTCGGTTGGGGGGAATCCTGGCAGACTTTCTTCTCTCGGGAGGAGACGGAGCGTAACTGGATCTCGGGGTGACTCTTTCATTCAGGGGGGAAATTGACGAGATTCTCATGAGCGGCTTATGGTCCTTTGCTCTACCTTACTGTCAATATTCAGATGCAGCTTACGGCTCATTACCGTCTAATCAAATCATAACTCTCCAAAGAGGTCTAATCACCTTAACCACTCAGTCCTATCACCATCTAAGGAGTAAGCGGGAAAAAACAACCTCGTAAGCGAACCCTGTTGCAAAAAAAAAAAAGGTGTTAGAAAGTGAGGTGGGGAAGCCGCTAGAAACGCTTAGGAAACTTCTTCACTCCGGGTTCTGCTGCAACAAGCTTCTGGAAAGACAAGATTCTGTGAAATGATCTAACTGCCTACGCTAGCCCCCTTTAAAAAAGGGGGACTTTTGATTCAACTTCGCCTTGTTCGAATATCGACAGCCAACTCAAAACCACAGGAACCCGGAACCCAATTCATCCCTTGACTCTCTGTAGATGGGGGGGGTAAATCTCATCCGGGAAAGAGAGGGGCCTCTATTGCTAGAGGCTTCATCCGAGTATCATCCAACAACCTGGCGGACGTGCCGGCATAACGGAGCCTCAAATCTTCAGGGGGGCGGCTCAGGAAACGGAGAAAGGGAAGTAGCAAACCCCAATAAAACCAGCGCTGGGGGAATGGCTGAAAAATCTACAAACAACTGGTGCTGAGTGTCTATAAAACGACAATACTTAAGCCTTGGCCGAGTCTCAGCAGCAGTCGCGATAGATGACGAAAAAGAACCGTAAGGGCTGGCAGAGAGAAAATTGGGCCTGGGGTGTCATACACCTGGATTGAAGGGTTCAAAGAGTGTTCTCGGCACTAGGCTGAGGGATTAAAATCAAAAAAAACCAAACATGATGGTCGAATCGCAATCGTTGGGACTCGGGAGCGAACGTCGAATCGTGCCGAAGGGCGGCTTTAAAGAGACTCCTTCACTACAACAACTCGCCGCATAAGGAAAGTCGAGAGTAAAACCTGATTAGCTTAAGCGCATTGTCAAGCCGCAAGCTGGGGAGAACACAAGAATCTTCAGAATGTCGGATTACGAGGGCAGAAAGTATGCGCGGGAAGGAGAACAAAGGGTAAGCGCTTTACGGATCTGAAAAATAACGGCAGTGGAGCGTTCCACGTCTCTCCGGGGCTTCGGGGAACCAGACGAGCTTGCTAAGGACATTCTCTACCGTTGGGGTCTAAAAGAGAAACAAAACGATACAGACCTATAGGACACAGCGAGAAAGAAAGGTCAAAAAATATCGGGCGAGGATGGGAAAAAGGGGGCACTAACGCTCCAAACCGATGACCGAGGAAGAGTGGGTCACGACGGGGGGTCGGAACGACGTGAAAGAATTAGAGCTCGGAAAACACAAACGGGGTAGGAGAGCTCGGAGGTGGGACTAAAAGATAATGAGGGGGCTACACAGTCGAAGATGGAAGACATCATTGGAAGTGGGCTGAAGATTAAATACTCTACCGGCGATCCTCGGAAGTGTAAATTTCTTTGCCGGATCGAGAAATTAAGTCAGTTGGGGAGGGAGGGAACTGCATCACACTCCTAGTTGTTTGTTGGAGGGGGGTTGTGTGGTAGGGGGTGGAGGTATGAGGAATCGGGTGGTGGTAAGAGTCTATGGGGGGTTGTGGATCGTTTGGGACAAATCCCTTCTGGCCCTCGTTTCTCAGGGCATTTCTTGTAAAGGTAATAAGGCCTTTACGTTCTTCCCAACCCCTTTCCCTACCCCGGTTTACGATGTAAGAGCAATTGTGCACTTCTCCAGGCGGAAAAATTCTGAAGAACCCGAGAAAGACAGTAGAGATCTTGGGGTGGTCGCTTTTCCGTCTTGCAATCTGGAGTAAGGGAATTTAAAAAAGCAAAGCAGCGAAGAAGGTTGAAATCGGAGCGGATGAAGGCTGTACAGCGGTCTGCAAGGGAGAGCATGAAGGCGAAAGGGGGCTGGTTCGGAAAGACATGGCCGACCCAAGGGTATATGGTGATTGAAAATTAACCGAGGTCGTGCCGAGTCCGCCGAACAGCTTGAGGGCCATCAGGAATGACAACCGAAAGGGTAAGAGCGAAGGGAAGAATTGAGAATTTCGCGTTAAGACGGCCGACAAGGGGAAAAAGTCGGGGCCGAGGAGCTTCTTGCTGTAGTCGCTCTTCTCTCCATCTCACCAGGGGTGGTGCCATTCGCCAGAGGAACGAGTCAAAATGACGGGGGCGACGGGCCTCCTGGCTTTAAAAAAGCATTGCTTTTGAAGGAGGCAGTGAAAAAGATACGGGAACGGTCTCGAGGTTGCGATGAGCGTCATCGAGCCCCCGCGCCGTCTGGGAAGGGACCTTCATCGAGAAAGGCTAAGAAAATGCGGCAGAGCATTCTGGGGGGAACGTGGGCGGGGATGCGGGAGGGGGCAAAGGTTGTGCACGAGAGACATTGGATTCTCGTCTCTGGTATGATCTTTCGCATTAAGATAGCCCTGTCAAAAGGGCAAGAAAAAACGGAAAAGAAAGAAAGGAGAGTGTTCGGCTGCGGACGACCGCATGGAAGGGTTGGCAGGATCTTAGAAGGGGTGTGGGGTGGCCCCCACGTTGGGAGGACGGTGTCGGGGGTGGGGAGAGTAGTTAATTGCTCAAATCGAATCATAGCAGCTATATGTCGGACTTTGTGGACCTCTTTTGGTAAGGGATCATGCGAAGGGACAGAGGGGAACAGCCTCGAATCAGAATGGGCGCAACCATGCCAAGGCGAGAGAATCGATCGTGCCTACGAATGATTTAGCCCCTAAGTGACAAGCCCAAAAATCAAAAAAGGATACATGCCTGATGGCTGGACCCCATCCAAAAACAGCCTGGACTGAACAATCAAGCGAGCAAAAACCTGGTTTACGTCGACAAAAAGAAGTGTTTGAGCGGAGGGCGGGGGAGTTCTGGCAGGGTCGGGGCCATCCCCTGGGGCGGGGAGACGGCCATTGAGCACGAATTAAAGCTGCGTCAATCTGAAGGCTCTGTACCCTTTCTGAGCCATTGGAGAAAGTGGGGACAGAGCATAAAGGGGGGTACAATAAGGTTCATTAGCGAAGAGCTGATGACGTCGCCTAGTACGAAAAAAAAACTGGGGGCAGGGAATGAGGTAACTGTGCCGCTTCATACTGGGGTCGCGGGTATAAGATTTTAAAAAAAAGGTGCGTGAAGTGAGGGAGGGGAAAACAGTCCCATCCAGATGCATGTATCTCTAAAAAAAGAAACATCGAGGTGCTTCTTCGTCCAGAAAATTCAGGCAAACTCTTGGTGTGATGTAAAGGTTCATCGACACCAGGCAGGACCGAAGTAGGTGAAGTGCCTAGCTCGACCGCAGGGGAAGAAGAAGTCGGAGGACAAATCAAAAAGTTCGATGTGCGTCACTTTTAGGAGATTCAGGTGAAATCTGCGGAGTTAAGACTCTAGGAGTTGTTTTTGTTGGGGTTTTGGTTCCTGTCGGGAAACATAAAGTGAGGGGGCATGGGGGAACATGGAGGGACTCTATCTTGATAAAACACTGGGGAAAAGTGGGACAAGGACGACATTAAACTTCACTAACTAGATTCAGGGAAGCTCAGGCACCGCCGCTTCGCGAGGTTCAAGGAGCGAAAAAGTGAAAGAAATGCGTGAAAGGAGCCGCCCCGCATCCCTTCTGGAAACGCCGAATTGAGAACTGGGATTGGGAGAGTACACATGAGAAATCATAGGTGGGCTGACATAACAACCACAGAAGGACGGAATAACATCCAGATTCAGGGGAACCAGGGGGGGGGGTGGGTATCTTAATCAGGCGCGAGAGGGCCCGATTGAGGAAAGCTTCGGCTAGGAGGGGGGTCGTATCACCAAGGAAGAAAAATAGAAGGAGGGGAGCGAAAAACTGATCTATCTGGGGAAGCAATATATGGCCCGAGTTTCCCCGGGGGGAGAAATCATCCAAGTCTGAAAATGGGAGGGAGGGCACCCCGATGGAAGGACTCGAGAAAAAAAAAAAGACTTAGGAGGGGAAAAGAGAGATTGTGAAGGGGACGGGGCAATACACTGTCGGCTATGTGCAGGATGGATTCTACCAAAGGGAAAGTCGCCATCGATATGTCGTCCTAAAGGCAGCGAAGGACAGGGGGGGGGGGGGCCGACTCTCACTTGATGTGAGCGTGTCGAAATGCCGTACGAAACAACGCAGTTCCGAAAACATAGGAACCGTCGGGAGGAGGGATACGAGTAGCGTTTAAAGTTAAGTCGCTTTAGGCGTATCTGAATGAGTCCATACGCAAGAAAAGAACGGTCCTCAAAAAAGAGAAAGGGGTGCGATTCGGACCAAGAAGAGGCGAGGGGCTAGACGCGGACTTAGGGAGAATATATCAACCGTCGGGCGAAGGAGTTGCCGGAGATTCGGCAGGAGCAGCATTCGTAAAAGACGTTCAAAGAAAGTTTAGAAGGAGAGAAGTACAATTAAAAAGGTAAACCAGGAAAACATGTTGGACAGAAGCAGAAGGGGAACTAAAAAAGGAAAGGGGTGAACGACAGTCCTAGGAAACAATTACTTTCGAAGCAGAAACGGAACTGGTGGGTCTTGTTGCCAACGAGAGTCCCGTGTGGGGGAAGCGATCGAAACCAATGAGGTGGGACCGCAGGGAGGGGGATCAAAACGTAGTGAAGTCAAAAAAGTACTTTTCGAGGGCCGGAAACGCACGAAAGATATAGAATCAACGAAAAAAAAGAGGGTTCCAAAAGGAGACACTGGGGAACAACAACTAAGCGCGGCTACCTGAAACGGAAAAAGGAATGGCTGGAAAAGAAGTAGGGAGGAAAATTGACCCACTGAAGGAAGAATGGACGGATTCACCGAGTATTCGAGCATCTTAGGTTATCCAGCGTCCGCCGGATTAGATCAAGGTAGAAAATGTTACTAAAGAAGATGGAAGGGCGTTTCCTACTTAGCTGCTACCGTTCGCAGACCGGGAATAGAATCGAAACCGTAAAAAAGTCCGCAAAAAAAGAGAAAGGGTGTATCGGGGAAAGGTTTGCGGAGCTCTTGATCTGTTGAATAATCCGCTTGGCGGTTGGAAAGGGAAAAAGACCATGTTGAACCTTTAAGGGAAGGTGAGCCTGCAGGGGAACGGGGCGCGGGGGGAAAAAAGTCGGAGGAGAAAGCGGATAGAAGAAGTCAAGGATGGGTTTGGCCAGCGATCTCAAGATGGTCGCGCGACGAATCAGACAGGGCTGAACGGCAAAAGAGGGGGAAAGAAGGTCCACCCACGGCCGACAGTCTCAGCATGACGGGGAGAAATATCGCAGGAAACAACAGGAAGGAACTACTACACCGGAAACTTGAAAAAAGGTGGGGTTGGGGGGAGGGTGAAAATAAACACGTAGGGAAGGTGACCAAGGAAAAAGGACGATGGCGTTCGTTTAATTAAGCTAAGGGGGAAAAGAACTCTTTCCTGGTCTTGAAACATGGCAGGGTAGAAAAAAAAGACAAAGAAAAAACACTATTTCAATTTATTCATGACAAATCTACGATGGAAGGCGGCTCGGAAAGTACGTCCGGATACTAACCCGGAGGAGCCAAAAAACTCCCAAAGTCCAGAATCATTTCCCTCCTCGAAGAATTAGTAAGGGTTCAAGGAATCTAATCGATTTGCTGCTATATGGAAATATATCGGACGATAAAAATCTTAGTTCCTAAATTCAAGTGCAAAGCCGTCAACAGCATTTTTCCGGGGGTTGTCCAGCATACGGGTACAGTAGCAAAAGCAAAAGTGAAAATAAATTACTTCGGGGGGGGGCAGGACAAAAAAATTGCTGATGGACACGATGCGAACTAAATAGAGAAAGAAAGGGATAACTTTGCATGACTTCTAATGCGCGCAGTTGTCTATGTCACAAAAAGGTAAAGGGATGCACCAAAGGGCTGTTCCTGGTGTGCATCATCCTTGGGAATAGCAACTCTGAGAGAAAAATCTGCAAAAGAGGGTTCGGTCGTTACCTAAAAACAACCCCAGCCTTAGCGGTCGGAATCATCTTTTAGAAGGAGAGAGACGGGGAAGCGGCAGAAAGTACCCTAGGGGCCTGACGCCGAGAATACATCATAGGAAGGAAAGTCAAGCGGGCTCAACTATTGAAAACCCTAGGCCTGTGGAGTGTCTACGGAAGAAGGGGGAAAAATCACATCAGGGTCAGAATTAGACAGGAAGGGGTATCTCTTATCAGGCGCGAATGTAGAGGAGTCATTTAACATCACGGGCGGTCGAGAGCCGGTCCAGGTGGTTACCAGGAGGGCCAAAGGGCAGGTCTGTTAGTGGAACAATGGCTTTAGAAGAAAGGGCGGATACAGTATGTGCCGGGGCACAGGAAGACAACAGGAATACAATGAACTCTGAGAAGAAAAGTCTCTACGATTAGAAGCGGGGGAGGAAACCGCTCGCCTTTGAGGTGAAACGACCGCACAACAGAGCTGAGAGTAAGAGCTCGGGTTCGATGATATGGGAGGGGAAAGA
>Ga0179593_1423137_pt1 | contig 10241 bp, 9 predicted proteins | sample CZODoug2_1_08_16_FD_185931 | JGI IMG/M metagenome (GOLD analysis project Ga0179593, IMG submission 185931) | Vadose zone soil fungal communities from Angelo Coast Range Reserve, California, USA - CZODoug2_1_08_16fungal (PacBio error correction) | ecosystem: Environmental > Terrestrial > Soil >...
AGCGTACGCGAACCTTCGGGAATAAAGAAAGGAAACGGACAAAAAAAGCGTCGGTAACCAGCTTACGTGAACGTCGGAGGGGTGAGACTCTGCCTAATTAAAACGAAGTCACTCAGAAAAATACCGAAGTTCGCAACAGGGGTCCCTCAAGACGTCGGGGAGGGGATAGGAGGAGCCGAGGGAAAAAAAAACGAGACAAAGGGATTGGTCGAACAAGAAAGGAAAGAAGCCCTCCAGAACCTCGGAAGGGTAACCTTCTCGGAAGGGGGGGGCGAAAAACATGGCGGGTCTCGCGCATCTCAGGAAGCAAATCCGAGGGGGGGGGGGTCGATGAGCTCTGTCGCGACTGCGCTATTGGAGGGAGCCATGATCATATTGAAAAAGGCTCTCGACGCGGGCCCAATTCCTATGGGCGAAGGAAAAGGACAAAAAATAGACAAACCGATCGGGTGTTCATTAGAAAGGGGGAATTCGTCTGAAATCGGGCTAAGCCGTTATATTTACCATAAGAAAAATACGAGGGCGGGGGGGCCGTGAGAGACGCAACCTGAGAGAAGAAAGGCGTAGCAATAAAAACGGCGTGCGGCTCCAGACCGTTAGAGAAGGGAACATTGTGAATCTAAGTGTCCAAAAAAAGACTGGCATTAAAGGGACTGACTTTCGCGCAACCAGTGGTGGTAGGAGCGCAGCTCATGTGCGGATTAAACGGGAGGGGATACTGACGTTCTGAAAAGGTCAGAAAAAAGAGGCAGCCTTCACCAAACATAGTACGAACAGCGCAGGGGGGGGGAGAACCAACAGCTGTGCTGGCTGGGGACACGGAGAAGAGATGACTGAGGACTAGTGGGTGGATCAGGGGATGAAAGAAGTGGGGCTAGACTCAAAAGGGAAAGTAGCAGGAAGGAAGAAGATGGCCAGGCGACGGCCGGTAAAACGGGGGGACTGGGAAAATATGGAAAAACGAGAAAAGACTGCAAATAAAGTGAGCGACGGAACTTTCATAATAGGCCTGGAGGTAATGAAGTGGTGGGGGAACCCGAGCTTCACCTGATCTAGCAAGAGCGGCGTTCCGGTAAGTCAACTAGGCTTAGAGTCAGGGTCAATCATCGCAAAAGTAAAAACTACGGAGATTAGAGGTGGGGCAAGGACACGCGATCGAGGGAGACGAGACTACTGCATCCTCTAAAGGGAAGTGCCTTGAATGCCTACAATAATAGACGCCAATCGGGGAGGGAAAGGCGCAAGCGCGTGAAGGAAAATAATATAAGCTGGCTCCATCTCTCGAACGCGAGCAAAGGGGACGGCGAAAAAAAAAGGGGAACCTGTCCGTGAGCAAACTAAGTTAAATTAGGTAAAATTCCCGAAGAAGGGGAAAGCGATGTGCACAGCGGTGGGTAACCCAGGAAACTCATAGGAAATGAAACCGACCGGAAGTAAAAAGTAGATCTTCAGGACACTAAGGGGGGGTCCGGAAAGGTTCAGCCCGCAAGAGATGTTTGGTCGTCGTAAAGGCGTATGAAGGAACGCGAACGTCTCCCGGTTTAGTGGAAAGCCTGACTTCCGTAAAAGTGGACGGCGGCGCGACACTTCACTTCGCGCAGCATCTACATAGAAACCTCAGGGGGGGGCAAAAGTAGCAGGGAAACGCAGCGAATTGACGCGGCGAATTTCTTAGAGTACCGGGCGGACGGGGGGGGCCTAAAACCAGTTGCCGAGTAACCCTGGATACAATAAACAAGAAAGGGAACGCGTCCGTTGAAAGGCGGACGATCTAGGCTAAGGAGACTTGCATGCGCGTTTGAAAAGACGCGAAAAAAACGCAGAAACGAGGTGGCGGTCGAAAAAAAAAACAAAAGCCGTCAAGGCCTAAGCAAAGGATAGGGAGGTCCATCTTATCGACAAGATATCTAGACCCATTTTCGCGCAAATTTAGAGAAGGGAGCATTCTGCAGCAGCACTAGGCAGCGGGGAAACAACGTAAGAAAGTTTCCACGATAACCAAAAGAGAGCACCAGGAGAGTAAGCACAAAAAAAAAACATCATAAGGAGGCAATCACTTAGGAATGGACCTAGAAACAAACTATCTTGCAACAAGAAAAAAGTGTGGTGGTCCTCTCTTCAATGCACGGAGTAGGGTCTGCCAGGTACTGGAAGAAAATAATGAATTCAGATCGTTGCGGGCAATCAACAGTGGAGCGTCTACAATCCAGGAGGAATATATATAGCCCCAGTGGGAAAACAAGAGATTTTATAGGCAGGAAAGGGGGGGTGGGGGGGGGGGGGGGGGGGGGTCCGGGTTTGTTCGAGGTGTGCTTGGGCTTTGTATGTCCGAACTTTCGTGCTTTCGCGGTTTCGTTCGGGGGTTTAAGTTTTGTTTGGGTGGTGTTGCTTCTGGTCCTCATTAATCGGTTAGGCCTAGGGGGTCTGGGGCGGGGCTGTAGTTTCGTTTTTTGTGCGCGGGGGGCGGGGGCTTTTGGTTGGTTCCCTGGGGCCTTCGTGGCGTAGATGGGGCTTGTTCCCGGGGCCTCCCGGGTGGTTGGTGGTACCCCTTTGGGGAAGGGTTCGGGTGGTATGGGGGGGGGCCCCTGCCGTGTGGTCCGTTGGTGGCCCCCGACCGCTGTCAGGCGAACTAAGAAAACCCACACTCTGATGGGGACCGGAACGAAACGGATTGTTGTGGGAGATCGTTCTGGGGATTTGGCTTTTTTTTGGCTCCGTCCCATCGACGAAACTATCCTATGAAAAGCGGATGCGAGCGCGCGGGGGAAACTTTGACTTTGTGAGAAGTGCAAAACGTCGTACCCGATGAGTCGTGGCGTCGAGCTCGGGGTGAGCACAGAAGCCGAAAGAGCCTCTCCCCTGACGCGAAAATGTCCAATATTTTAAAGATAACCTCGTGCAGTTACACGCCCAAGGGGGGGGAAAAGGAAGGCCTTGAAGGGAAGGAGTGTTCGGGAAGAACTCAACCAAGCAGCAAAGCAAAGGGCCTCGGGGAAAAGGGGCCAAGGCTCATTCGTACTCGTCACGCGGCCAGCTAGCCTCCCGATGTTTTGAGTCATGGAAGGAAAAGGTGGCAAGTCAGGGGCCCCGACCGTTCCGACGTAGGTAACGGTAGAAACTTTCACTCAAGAGAGAGGAGAAATTCGAACATCTTTCTAAAATACCAGGGGAGAACGGTGAATATTGGAAAAAGGAAAATCGCAAAACGTAACGATTGCCCATCGGGAAGGGTTTATAAGTCCGATACTGTAACTTTCCCGAGAAAGCCCGAAAATCTGCGAACGGCCAATCAAACGGAAGAACCTTCGAGCCCCAAAAAACTTGAGCGAGAAGAACGCCGAGCACTGGAGCGGCCTGTTTGGGGTAAAAAAAAGGGTCACACAACAGATGCGGTTCATGGGTGGACTAAACACGCGGTGAAATCGAACTGATTCAGAAATTAAAAACATTAGCCGACCGGGACGCACGGGGGATCGATCAGCGGCCTTATCGCGATTATGAAAAGAGGGACGAACTTTAAAAGCTGTCTCTCAGAGAAAAAAACCGCTCAGGCGACTCTATCAAGGAAATGGCGGTTGGAAGCCGTCCCAAAACCACCAACTGGAGGTGATGCGGGGAAAGGGTCATTAGCCTCTAAGATCGAGAGATGGAGGTAAACAACGAAAAGCCTCCATAAAAATCTAAGGGTAACGGGGGAGTACTTTGGAAAAAGTGGTCACTTAGACGGACGCGAGGCCGTCAGAGCGCGGGCAGGAAGGTGAGTGTTAAGAGGCTTAGAACACCACCAGTCAAAAAGGAAAAACTCAAAGGGGGTAAGGGACTAGACAGCAGCAGCGCGAAGTAATCTTCTATTTCAGATCCTAACTGAAAGAAAATGACCTAAGTCGCCGGACCGGAATACCAGGGAACGATAGGAAAGAAGGATAAAAGCGATCGTGCGAAGAAAAACAAACAAAGAACTAAAACGCCCGAAACTGAGCTCCGCTGAGAGAAGATTCAGTTCAGATCACTAAACCTATAGACCACGTAAGGGAGAAAGAAGAGACAACTGGCGGTCCGTCCCCCCCGCGAGTCTATTTGTAACGCCTGCACGTCAGATATATAGGAAGAGACCTGTCCGAGAGGAAAAAAGGAAGGAATCCACCTGAAAGAAAATCACCAGAGACAGTGAGAGACCGGGACGGAACGTTAAGGGAAACAAAAATTCGGATGAAACATGGCTGCTCTCAACGTTCGGATAAAGCGTGAGCACTAAAGCAAACCGCCGGACATCGGTGGGCGCAGAGTGTCACTGTCCGAAGAAAAGAGGCGGAGAAGGGGACCGCGAACGGTCTCATACAAGGAAGATTACGCCCAGGAACCACGGAGAATGTAACACTAAATCTTATGCCGCAGAAAGGGTCGAGTACGCCCTGGAAAAACAGGGGAGCGTCAGAACCAACGAATGAAAAAAAAAAGGAGAAGAAGAACGTGCGTCACTGAAGAAAGAAAGGGGCACTCTGATATGCAAGAGTAACACCAAAACCTTTCCTTCGCGGAATGGCAAAGTCCAACCCAAACCCAGGACAAGAAAGAAATATTGTAGCGTCGCCGAGCAGCTCGCTTAGGTCGAGGGCCGAAAAACAATAAGAAAAGAGAACCTTATTTCAGGCTTCAGAAGGTGAGGGGCAAGGCCCGACTTCAACAAAGAGTGTGATGCGTGAAGTGCGTGCAAAGTTAAGACTTCAGTAGAAATACAATAAAAGGAAAAAGACACCCTCGGGGAAGGAGTGGGGGGACGGCAAAAGAGGTTAGCGCAGCGCGGGATCAAAGAGGGAGGGGAGAAAGGTCTCCGGGGAAGCAATTTCTCGCTGAACCTCCGCACGGGACAGCAAAGAGAGACAGGGGGGGGGATGCGCCGAGGACTGGCTTCTCGCTACGACTAAACGCGGAAGGATGGGAGAGAAGGGGGAATCAAATCCGGAAACTGTGACGGCTAAAAACCGCGAAGTCCGGACCAGGTCCATTTGAGGATTGGAGGGAAGGGGCCCAGGTTGGAAACTCGACGAAAGAATTCACAAGAGGTACGAAAAAAAAATACGAAACGCGGGAGGGAGTCGTCTGATGGCGGCACGCACACACCGTATTCCCCAACGGAAGCTTAAACCTTCAAAGGTCGGAGATGGAGATCGCAACGAGAGCCACATGAGACGGAACGCGCGGCCGACTGAAGAGGAAAATCCCCAAAAGGGGACGAATACTTTGGGGATCAAAAAGGTCAGTAGGTCGACACATGGGGAAAATGGCGGGAAACGGGGGAGCAATTCATCGACGGTAGGAAAGAGATAGACAGCAAGAAAGGAGTCAAAGAAGGATAAAATGGGAGACGCGACCGTATTTCTGAAAAAACCGGGCCGATCATACATCCGCCCGCACTCACGCGGCATTTAGAGGAAGATTATTCCCCGGATTCACAAAAGAGTATCCTCAGGGGGGCGCCTCAAGCAGAGAAGAAGCTCACCACTCAAGGGAAGACTGGTCTATGAAAAGAAAACGGACTGACGGACACGAAACGTCACAGACTGAGGGAAGGGGGCGACTCTACGACTAGACAAAATTCGAAGGATGGGGCCGACAGCGGTAAAAATGAGTACGATACCCAGGGGCAGGGCGGACCAGCCGTCACCAAAACCAAATGTGGACAAGGCGCCTTCGTATGCAAGAAGACACGTATTGGATCCAAAGAACCGGCAGAGAACAGTACAGTCCGCAGGAGTCGTCGAGAGTCGAGAATCTCTCTCCTCGGCTCATCGAGCCACGGGTGTTAGAACTCACTGTATAGGGTCTTCAAGCAAGGACCTTGTAAACGGCAGAAAAGCTGGGGAATCCCTAAAGAGTCCATGGGCTAACTTCCTGGGAAAACCTAAAAATTGTGTGCCTAAAACTCCCCGCGGGGTAAGTCGAAAAGACGTGGGCTTTGGAGTTTTTTGCTGGAAAAAGAGGCCTAAGAACCACATGGTGTTATACATAGGGGTAGAAGACTGAGTGAGAAAGTCCGGTGAATCCGCATATGAGGGGGCAAACGGGGTAGTGGTCGGCATGAATAGTTCTACCTCGCGAACGAAGGGAATACGGACTATTAAGGTGGAGGAAGAGGGGGAGGGGATGCCGGCCCTGATCGTCTACGTAAACCGGGGTGGGGGGAGAGATCTCGGCGTCAGCTTCCCCACTAGTAATGACGTCGAAACCAAATCTATGCAAGGGGCTCTCTTAGCCGCGGAGCATGTTGAGGAGAGGAAGGGGGTCTGAAGAACCAGAACGGGAGGGGGAAGTAGACATTTCGGTGGTCATAGGGCTCCTCGGTTGGGGTAGAAAAACTGAAGTTGCGGAATCAGAGGAAGAAAGGGACTGGTCCCGTCGATATAAAAAAATTGATAGAAGGTGCATAGGCGAAATCGGTCTAGAACTAAAGGTTCCTAAGATGAAAGTTCCCCAAATACCCCAAGATATAGGTCACCTTTCCATTGGCTAGATGCTAGAACAAAAGGGGGGGTGGGAAGTCACATCAAGTACTCATGGGGGGAACAAAAAAGGGAAGGTTGAACATCAGGAACGGGCTCAATGTAAAATCAGAAACAGTGAAGGACGGAAAAGAAGCAGGAGGAGGGGGGAAAAGGAAAGCCAGAACAAATGAGTGCTCGTCTTCCTCAAATATCGGGGGGACTGGGTGATACCGGGGGGGAAGACGGGCAGGCAGGGGGGGGCCTTGACGAATAGTTTGAGGAAAAAAGAAGACTCGTACCAAGGAATTGAGCGAGAAAAGGACCGGTAAAACCGGGGAAATGGTTCTGGTTTGGGGGGGGGAAACGTAGATCGGAAAGACTACTATAAGAGGATGGAAGACAGGTGAAGAAAACTGTCCACAAATGTTTTTTCATAAGGCTTGAGGTACACTGGGTTTCGAAGAACTTAAAAGAAAACCTTGAGAAGGAAGTATCTACGCAACAATACCGAAAGGGAGAGGAAGTACATTCAAAAGCAAAAAAAAAGAGTAAACCCGAAGGCGAAAACCACGAGAGAATCAACATCTCTTGGGGTTCCGCAAGGATAAGACCGGAGAAATCATTCGTAGCTAGGTAGAGGAACGCAAGAAAGAAGATCGTCGGTCGACGCGAAGCCTTAAGGACAGCAAGCTCGAATGGTTAGAGCCAAAAACCAAAATTTGCCGCAGGAAAGCGACCAGCATCCTCCTTGGAGCGCAGGAGGGGAAAGAAAAAGTGATACCCTGACTAGAAGGCAGATGACGAAAATTGAAAATTCCGTGGCTGCAATCAAATGTTCAGGAAATGCGACCCAATTCCGGCCCTATCAACGGAAACTTCCAGGAGTGGGAAGAAACCCATACCCACGACCTGTAATGACCCCAGGTACAATGGGCAGTGCTGTCGGGCGGGCTCATACAAAAGGGTGGACAGGGAAAACGACTTGTGTCAGAAATCAAGTAAGGTTTATGGGGGGGGGGGCGTCGACTGCGTACGGTATTGGATAGAGAACGAATGAGAAATCATCCACGGACGATGCAATCGATTCCCGGGCATCGTTGCATAAAGAATTCGTCGCGAGCCTTACCTACTCGTAAACAGAAAGAAGCCTTCTGGCGGCTGTGACGAGGATGGAAAGCGCCGAAAAGACGTGACGCGGGAAATTTTCTTCGCGGCCGGACGTCCATGAGGCAACCAGCTTGGCCGAACGGAAAGAACCCCATATAGGAGCGTAGTTAGCGTGAAAAGTATAGGGTCGGAATGAGGGCGGTTTAGATAGACGCGCACGCCTCGATCGTTTAGCAGTGAGAAGCTCTCCCTTCACCCCGTTCAGGCGAAGGAGTCAAATATGAAAAATCTAGCGAGACCAAAAAATAAAAGGACCTTTGCGCCGGAATGGATCGATTTCTGAGATAATGCGTCCCGAATGAAACACAGAAGAAAACGGATGGAAAAGAGAAAAAAAAGCAAAATCAACGATAGATCGCACGCCGCGGTACATCAGGACTTCTGCAAATGGCGGACGGGAAAAAAAGCGAGATCCAACACACGGTCTTTGTGGTGGATCAGTCCATGCCGTAGTGGTGGTTGCCGCAGGCCAGAACCCTCAGGAAAACCAGTCTAAGCGTTCTTTTGGCTAACGGGAATAGTTTAGAGGAAAAAAAAGGAAAAAAAAGAAAAGACCCCGTGGGAGAAAGAACTTGTGTAGGACAGTCCAGCGGAGAAAAAGGGCAGACACCACTTAGGGTGAGAACGGAAACGTCAAACAGAGATGAGGAATCGTGGGGTGTCCGCGTCATAAAAGATCCGCCGGGCGAAGAGAGTGGCGGGAGACGGTGCCCATTGGGGAAGGTGGTCGGGGGCAAATAAGTCCGTCTTCAGTAAAGTGCGGAGGGAAGAGGGAATGGGCAGGACATTAAGTCCAAAGCTCAAAAAAAGGTCTAGGGGGATAGCGGGAAGGAATATCGAATGGACGACTAGGGAGTAAAGAGAGTGGACGTTAAGAAAGCAAAACACTCGTAGGGGAGGAGGGACCGCTAGATCAAACGCGCGACATATACAAAAAAAAAACAACAGCAGTCGAATAACCAGACTCCTCCCATGTGTGGGATGCAGTGACGGGGGCAGCAACTTGGTGAGACTGAGCTCGTGTAGACAAGAGGAATATTCAAAAAGCGATCACTTCAGGACTTGACGAGAGGCGACAACCGATAAAGGGCGGAAACTAAGAGACTGCCGAGATAAGAATCAAAACCGAGACAATCAGAGGACAAAGAGAAAGGAGTGGAAATTTGAAAAGGCACGGGAAAAAAAGGTAACCTATAAGACCAACGGACTCGAGAAGACAGGGAAGAATCACAACTTGGTACCGTCGCCCACATTGCGAATGGCCGTCCCTAAAAAGGCCACGAAGGGAACCAGGGTCCCGGGGGGGGGAGAGGGGGGGAATCGGTTCCCAGTGTAAGACAAAGAGGGGGGCAATCTAAGACAAGGGGGGTATCCATTTACTGCGCAAATAGGGGGAGAAAGCACGGTCAACAGAGTCCAGCGGGACATCTTCTCGCGGATTAGCGATAGGATCAGGAACAGCGCGGAGCAAGGGTGTAGTGTGGGGGGTTAGGAGGGGGGGGGGTGGGGGTTGGGCGCGCTGGGGGAAGGGGAGACCGCGTTTAGGGGAGGCAGGGGTAGGGGGGGGTGTTGGGGGTGTGTGTGCTAAAAGGGTGGGGGGAGATGGTGCTCTTGGGTGGGGCGTTTGTTTGTTGTGTTGGTCTTTTTGACTCCTGGTCTCCTTCTGGGCTACACGTTGACGGAGCTATCCCTTACAGAAAAGGAAAAATCGGGAGATGCGGTCGCAGGAATAGAGTCGAGCGGAGACTAGGGGTTCGGAAAGCCAAAAAATCAAACTAAGAAGAATTTATGTTGAGGGAAGGGGATCGGAAAGAGGCCAAGTCCAGAGGGCAGGCGAGCGGCTCAACGTAAAGGTTGATTGAGCCCGCGCGTCGGAAAACCCTTCAAGAAAACGCGAACCGGATGAAAAAAACAACTTTTTGACTATCGAAAAAAGTGAGTAAGGCGGGGGCTATAACTTCTTGCCAACAGATAAAAGACCACGACAGAAACCATGACAAAGTCAGGACAGGCGCGAGATTCAAAAGAACGCGGACGCAGAAATTCTTAGCTTGTCCTCAGAAAACTGACGAGGAATCAGAAAAAGAAGTCCACAAGAGTAGCAGGCGAGTCAACAGCCAGCAAAAAAGGAAATGAGGCGAAAAAAGCAAATACTGTCCGAAAGGAAATAGATTTGAAACAGCCTGTCAAGAGGGGAGCGACCAACATGGAGAAAGGACGAATGGCACCTGTAAGGGGGAACCCACAAATGTAAAAAAAAACGGGGGGGTGCTTACGTCGGACAGGGAAAGTGAACGATACCGATGGCAAGGGGAAAGAAAGGAGAGAACTGGACCTAGTGACACGAGGAAAAAGGAATCGACAACCCCCATCCAAAGTAGACTTCCTAAGAGGAGGAGCTACTGGTGTTACCAGACCCCGAACTGCACACCTAACAACAAGAGTAATAAGAAAAACCTATATTAAAACAAATAGACTAAGGAGGCCGGGAGCCGCTTTAGGGTAGCATCAAAACAAGGACTACTAGGGAAAAACTCCACTAACCAATATCCTATCACTTAGGCTGGAAGAAAGGGTTGGGTCACTAAGAAA
>Ga0179593_1452216_pt1 | contig 10241 bp, 10 predicted proteins | sample CZODoug2_1_08_16_FD_185931 | JGI IMG/M metagenome (GOLD analysis project Ga0179593, IMG submission 185931) | Vadose zone soil fungal communities from Angelo Coast Range Reserve, California, USA - CZODoug2_1_08_16fungal (PacBio error correction) | ecosystem: Environmental > Terrestrial > Soil >...
CAGGAGGCGCAAAAACCATGACATCCGAGCAGCGAGTCGAGATGTGAGAAAAAAGGCTCGCGAAAGGAGGAAGATCAGACTCCATCGGGCGATAACGACATCCAATAGTAAGCGCGCGCAAGAAAACGATTCTTGGACTAAAAAAAAAACGAGGTCAAGGAAATCAAGCAAGAGTTATGGGGGAGAGAGCGCCTTGACTGGTTGAACTCTCTCATCTAATTATTTACTCTGGAAGAGAAGGAGTGAGGCAGCAGGCGGAAGGGAGCGTGGAACGATGAAATTCATAAGGCCCCGGGGGAAAGAGCGCCGAATCCGGGACCGAGTTCTTCGCTACCAGCATGACAGGATAATTTGGTGGTGCCGGAGAATGTTGCAGTGGGAAAGACAGGAAAAAAAAACAGCGATCGAGTCGAGGGCTTTAAGGGCAAAGTATAAAGGGGTGACTTATCACCCTCTATATAATCGTGACCTCACCAAACGGGCTCACTTGTATAAAAACCATCAGCTCGAGCCAACAACCTTATTAGGATGAAAATATAGATTTGTCTTTCCAATTAATGGGAACCCGTCTGGGTGATCGAACGAGAAATCATAGTGACACTCTAACGTGATACAAAGGAAAACGAAGAGGAGGGCGCTGTGGAGGCCGCTGTTAATAAACACTCCGCATTTCATGTCATCTCAAAACATTGACCTACCTGCATTTGAAGGGATTCTGTTGTCTGACACCGGCTTGTCAAACAACAGGCGACGCAGGGGGAAGACGGCGCCGCATGCTTAGAACGGCATGATAGGACTCGGAAAGGGGGGAAAATACTTAGCTTATATTTCATCCCCATTCCGCAACGAATATATTCCCAGTAAAGGAAGGGCGCAGATCTAAATTGACGTCTCTAGCTACACAGGGATTGTGATTTCGAAGGGAAGACGGGTTACAGAATGGAGGCGAGAAAAAATCTCCGCAATAAGTTGAGAACGTCGCCGAAGCCATGCAAGAAAGGAAAAAAGAGATCACTGTGCAGTTATTGTTGGAAAGACTGGCTGGAGGGGGTTCGCGGGCCGATACATCGTCCTACCGTGGATTCGAGGAAAATGAAAGGAGAGTCGTCGTGGTTATGTAGAGGCAGGAGATTAAGGCGGGAGGGAGGCAGCTATGCCCGTTCTTCATTTCAAAAAAGATTCTCCCAGCGTCCGGTTCTGATCCTTGACGCATCTCAAGCGCGGCATAGAGAGTAGAAGAAGAGAGGAAAAGAGAGCAGGCTGAAGCTTGTGGCTGTGGGTCTTGACTGCAGCAATGGCCTCAAAAAAGAAGGTAATTAAATTCTTGGTGGGACTCACATCTCTGAGCACATACTCGTCGTTCAGACATCTATGAGATTCCAACAGGGGACGCCGCAAGGCGGCCTGGTACATATCCCGATAACAGCGAAAAGCAGATGGCGGCGAGAAGCAATCATATACATGTGCGGTCGCTGGCAGGAACTCCCCCCATCCGCCATCCCTGGCTGCTAAACGCCGAAAATCTAGAATAACAAAACTCCGCAAGCCAGACAACAAAATTTCAAAAGGAAACCGGGACCGGTCATCCCGAAACTTCTAACGGTCCCATTGACCACAGCTCAGAAATTTGGTATAGTATTGGGTGGGAAAGGGGAAGGACAAAAATAAAATCAGTGAGCGTTCGCTCTGGTTGACGAAAAAATTGTGCTCCGCCTTGAATCATTCAAGGGCTCAACGAATGATGGCGGGTGTAATGGGTGGGCCCCGAGAAAAAGTCCAGAACTGAGGCAGTGGTCGGTCCCTAGAAAAAACCAGGTCTTCCTCTCTCGGGAGACGTTAGAGATCGAATGGACCGGAATCTATGCGAATGATACGTGGGGACTAATGAGCTTCAGACTGAGAGGAATAAGGAGGTGGAGGGAAAAAAAAAGCACCAGGGCCCGCGATGTGAAGCTGGGTCCATATACACTACGCTGCTCTAAACACAGGAGAATGGTTGATAAAAACGATTAAAGGGGAGGAGGCAACGAACTCGGCACTCGGAGCAAAGAAAATCGCGGGGCATCTCAGGCCCTCCCCACACCAATCCCTGGCTTGTTTTGTAGGGGCAGAAAACCGAGTCGACGATAAATGGTGGAGAAAAAAAAGGAAAGAGAGCCATTAGAAAATGAAGGGCGGGTGATAGAAAAAAGGGAAGAGGTCATCTTCTCGGGGTTTACATGTCTGAGGACTGACCTGCTCAGTTGCTGAAGAGAACCAAGGGACGTTTAAGGGTGTAAAATTCAGGGGCGCGGGGGCTTGAAAGAATCATACTCTTGCTAGAGGAAGTGAAAATTCGTCTAGAGGATTGGGAGACTAACTGCGCCCGCAGAAGCGCGCGGGAGAGTTCTGGACGCATCCTTAACTCCTTCTTAAGGGGGGGAAAATACCTACTGGCATGGAGTGGTAATCTCGGAAAAAAGTCATGGGGATCCAAGGGTTGAATCAGGATCTCCTGCTCGAACCAGGTGAAAGAGGGGGGCATGGAGAAGGCGTTGCGCGTTCTATAAGGGCAGGCCGAATAGGCTGGTGAAAATATTGCAAGCCCAGTTATCAGAGGACATCATGCGAACAGGCATCAGGAGAAGTGTAACGCCAAAGAAGGAAAAGGTACGAAGGGCTTCGGATTAGCGAAAGCAAATCAAGGAGAATCACCTCATTCTTCCTGAGAAGCGAGCAAGGCCAAAGCGTTGGTCAACCAACCCTCGTCATGAGGGCGGAAAACGCTCGGAAGAAAGAGAAGGGCAAAGGGGCAACACTCCCTGTCTCTAGGGGCTTTAAAACAAGAAAGGCGAACAGAGGATAGGAGATCAAACAAAAACGATGTTAAAAGAGAGAGATCTACTAATAAGACTTAAGAGGGGTTAAAGCCAAGATCCATGGGAGGGATAGGAAATTGAAGGAGGAAAGAAAGCAAGGGGGGAGAAGCGGCTAAGAGAGTGCGGTGGGCACTATTGATAAAATCCTCTCGAAAGTTGGGTGGCTGATATCGTCGCGATAGGTAATTGTTGGTAGTGAGGAGGCATTGGGGGGGAGGAGAGGGGGGGGGGAATCAAAGCGTGGAAAAGCTCGAAAGGGGAGTCTAGTCTCGTAACTTGAAAAAGGTGCTCGGCGCCACAGATCAAAAGGTGTCGGCCACGTCAAAAGACTGCGAGAAAGAAGGAACTGAGGCAACGAAACCAAACCGAAAGCTCGAGCGCCATGCCAAGAAAGGAAAATGGGTTGGAAGTCGTCTAAAGAAGACTTACCCTGGATTCAATCAAGGGGAAATTACCACTACATGCCACGGGAACACAGAATAGGGGAAGTTTGAGACTCCAAATCCTGTAAAACATGGTTTCTTTGGAGACAGTGAAAAAAACTGAGAGGATGGAGGAGGAAGAAAAGGCCCAAGAGTCGAGAAAAGAAGAAAAGGCAGTAATGGGAGGAAGTAGAACCTCAGACCCGCGAACAGGAATTGAAGGAGGGGTGGAATATTTTTCAAACGGGGAAGCAGGAGAGCTAGGTAGAAAAGGGAGAAGGAAAGCACGCATCAAGTGACAAAAGGACGAATCGTTTTAGGAGGAAGAAAGGGATACGGTAAAGGGGGAAGGGACCAGGGATTCGTTGATCCAAATTATAGCGAAACCGCAGAGGGATTCCAAAAGCAAACAAAGCCGAAAGCAATTTGGGGGAGGGGAGGGAGAGGGAAACGAGAGTGTGAGGCTTTCCGATGGAAGCGAAGAGGGAATGGTTCGATCGTATCACACGTTTCCTGCCTGAATAGAAAAGTGAGACGTGAAAAGTCACCAGAGAAAGAGACAAGATTATACATCCTTAAAGACGATCAGGCGGGCGAAGGTCGGAGAAAAAGGGAGACGTCGTCATTTACGTAAAGTAAGAAAGGAGCACGCGAGAAGAGTGGCAGGATGGGGACTAATCCCATGGAGTGAAGTGTAGACACTCCGATGATTGCCCACTGAGGCCCCCGAACAGAAAAACTTCATCTCGTTCGACTTATTCAGGGACAGGAACGTCAAGGAAGAGGGGGGGGAGGGAAAAAAAGAAGGGTAAAGAAGACATGGGTTATTTATGTCATTACAAGAAAAGCGTAAAATCCAAGGACGAGTCAAATACAGTAAATACTGACGCAAACCTGGGGAATGGGCAAAGGAAAAAGGCGGTTTCCAAGAATGCGTGCGGAGTGGAAAGGGGAAATGTTCTTTAGAATGCCGGGGGGGGGGGTAGATTGAGAAGGGGGAGAGGCGTGATGGCGTTCGCGTGGAGGGGACAGTCCCGAGGAATGGATATTATTAATGGCGAAGCTTCCGAAAGAGAGTAGGTGAATAGGGCGGAGCTTGGGAGAAGACCTTATCTAAGCGGGGACAGGGGGGAAGGTGATAAACATAGATGGATGGATCGAGGATAAGGTCTCTCGCGAGCAAAATGCAAGATGCAGCACCGGACTTGGAACGGACAAGAAGGGGGGAGGGAACCTCAGGACCCAAACGAACCCGCTGATCCGTACGTCTCTCATGCAGGGAGATCGCTCTATCCAAGGTCTGCCTGTGAGAGGAGGGCGGGGGAACGAAAAGGGAAACGATTGCCTCAAATCTACTTGGTTAGAAAGGAAAGGCACCTGCGTCAATAGGAAGAGGACGAGAAAAGATAAACTCCTTCCGGCGATATCGTCACAAAAAAAACGGCCGGGAAGGCCTTGACTGCACTTGAAAGTCAAGAAGGGATTCATCATTCCCAGAATGCAGCTCGAGGCGGATGCCGCCGAAGAGCAAGCGGGGAAAAAGGAAAGGAACGAAAGCAGGCACCGAGAAAAGTTTCTTTGCTGACATGGCGCTAGTCGACGAGCCAGAGAGGTCTGGAGGGAGAATATCCATCTCATTGTAAGGGGAAGACGATAAATCACAAGAGGGGAAGGGGGGACGGGGGGGGGGGGGAGAGCGAGTTCAGGAACTGATAAACGACTGTTCGTTATAATGAGATGAGGATCTCTCCGACTGGCTTAGGAAAGAGAGAAGCTAAAGGAGGTTGGAAAAACGAGTCGGAGAATCACGTAGGAAAAATTCTGCAAGGTTTTGACAGGTAGAAGGAGTCTGGGGGAAATCCCTATTTTAGTCACGCTAAGAAGGGAAAGGCAATGAGGGAAGGACCGAACTAGGCATAAAGAGGTTTGGCGATGGTTTGGGGAAAAGAAACAGAGAAGAGGATCTGATCGTCATGGCAGCTATAACGAAAAGTATGATGGTCCAAGAAGGGTAAGCTTTAAGCACCAGAATGGGAAGACAGGGATAAGACAATCAGACAATAGTTAGTATGATGAAAAATAGGGTGGTCTGAGACAGAGGCACAGGATTTGTACTTGAGAGCCTTGATGGCCAGCATCGCCGGATACGCAGAAAAAGGAAAAAAAGAGGAGGTAGAGACGGTTGGGTGCTGGCGCAGGTGGCGGGACCCATACTCCGGACGAATCCAAAAAAACCACAACCCTCCAACAATTCGACCAGTATAGGATGAGAGTCGAGAAGGATTTCCGCCTGCATTGAGGAGTCGGCGCGTAAACGCTTTCCTAAAGTCTCGAATCAGGAGAAACGATGGAACTCGGGACATCGGGGGAAGTAACCGTGATCGAAGACAAGCTTCAAACAGGGGGGAGGAGCTGGCCAAAAAGGCGCCTAAATTACTAAGAACGACTGAGAATCGGTTAAAGAGGACTTTTCTCCACCCGACCCCGTCCAATTCTGGCTGGAGATGATTTTAAGCAAATGGATGCGATATCGGAGGATCAGGAGGAGAGGCTGGACGCCTCATTTCGAGAGAAGATGACGAGGTGCAGGAGGGAGGGGTCCGGGTGGTGCGTCTCTTCTTCGATCTGGGGGAGCGCGACCGCTTATGCAGCGCATTACCTGTTACGGAACGGCACACGGGAAAAAGAATGACGGCTAGTGGTATGCTTATCAGTGACTTGACTGAGTGGAAGAGAGTTTTCGGGTCGAAATCTGAAGGTTCCATCTTCACATCTCGAGGTAGAAGGAATCGAGGAGGGGGCTCGGGAAGGAAGGAGAAGATCAAGGTAAGCGCACGTCCCGCCTCATTATAGATTCAGAAGAGGGGAAGCGGTTGGATGACTGAAGGAGGAAGGAAATCAAACTCTGAATCCTATCGTGTGGAAGTCGGTGAACAGCATATAAAAAATAGAAATACCTAGTCGGGAAAAAGATGGTGGGGGCAGCAAAATTACAGAAAAAGGGCCGATCCGTCTTTGCGCGTTACGCTACTAAAGATCACCTCGAAGATCAGAAGGACTGAGCGACACGCCATCTAAAGGACTCTACCTGTGACATGATCTGTGAGCAAACTAACAAGAACTGATACCCTCCTCTTCTTCATCGCCGCCGGCGAATCATAGAAAAAGAAGAAATAACGGCATTTCCAACAAGTGCCAAGGGAATATCCTATCATCTCCAGGAACGGCGGTAAGGGGTAAGGGGACAGAGTGTTTGGCTCAATGGTGCTGACTATGTGTCTGGAAGACCCGCCTTCAAAAAAGAAAAAAAAACTGCAACCCTATCGCTCTTGTGAAAAGGCCGGGGGGGCAAGACGGAAAAAATTGAAGGGAACATTCGGGACGTTTATTGGTTCAACTCCGGGCAAAAAACCAGAACTGAGAGGCGGGGCGGTCACCGGAGAAGCCAGAAACCAAGCGCTTGCAAGCGCGTGACGTGGAGCGATATAATTCATCTGTCCTCTATAAGAGGGGAAGATGGGGGCTCGAGAGGGCTCCAGGGAGAGTCAGGGATGCTAGGATGCAAAAAAGGAGTGTGATTTATTCCATATAAAAGTGACGCATAGGAAAATGGGGGTGGAAAGGGGAACGGGGGAAACTGAAAGCAGGCCTTCTAGGGGCGCCAGAGCACGGGAGAAGTAAAGCGTGGAAGAAAAAGCCTCAAAATCTACCACCGGCACCCTGCTGGAGGGGGTAGGGGGGTTGGGAAGAAGTCGAGGGGAGGATAAAAAATTGGGGTGTGAGCCCAATCGCAACTCCCAAAAACTTCCGCCATTGGCTTGATTCTCGAGGTAAAAAAGTTGGAAAGTCTGGTCGCTTAAAGGTCAAGTTCGGGGAAGATCCGACAAGAAGGAAAATTTACCTGGGGCAATCAGTTTTCTTGCTGACGACGACGGGCTGAGTCAACTTATTTTCTTCAAGGATGGGAAAGCTCGCGGAAAAGAAAAGCGAGAGGGTGATGAGGAACTGCGAAAATAAAAATCAAAAAAGAAATTCTGAATTGTGCGACAATTTAATACACGCTTTGGGGGGGGGGAATGGCATTGCGGGTCTAACGTGAATTTAAGCTGGGGGGAGCGCGATATTCTCCGAAGAAGAAAAAAAAGTTGGAGACAGAGGGGGGGGAAGGGGGAAAGTCAAAGGTCTGGGTTGCGCGTCTCAAAAGTCAGCTCCTTCCTCTCACGGGGGGGGGATCGATGGGAAACAGGAGCGTCATCAGTACCTAAGAGGAGAAGTCTCTACAAGAGCCTTGCCACGATAGAGGGGGGGGGAAGAGGTGAATTGGCAAAAGCCACAGCAAATCAAGGCCTTAACCCTAACTGTGCGCATTCATGCAAACAAGAGTAAAAGAACCACGCCTTCTAAGGTCTCCGCTCCGTATCAAGGATTTAAGGGAAGGAGGGGGCCAAGAAAGAAAAGGGCTCGCTGCTGGGGAAAGAAAAGGACGAAATGACGGATGATATCAACAAAGGAGAGGTGATCGTCGAGGGGGTCGACGGTTATTGGGTGAAGAGAAAAGGGGGTGAGAATGGCTACTGACTTATCATCTATCGACGCCTGACTGGAAGGAAGAGGGGAGGGACCACAGAGGTAAACCGCCTCGGCGTTTTGATCGGACGCCGCGGACTTGGGTAGGGGAAGGAAATTTTGTGATTGGTGGGTCTTAGGGGGCGCTATCACCAAACCCGAGTATAAAAATGATCACTAAAAGGAATTCTGAGGGGGAACTTAAAAGCCTCTCTTTCTCCAAGGTTTTCCATATCAGGGGGGGAAGTTAAAATATGATACAACCTCTAGATTCCTTCTGTCCTGATGCGCTCCCTTGGAGAGAAAAGGAAAAAAAGCTAGAATCGCCATTCAAACGGCGAGCAACATGGGGAAAGGAATATGCTCGACTACCCGGGGGGGATTGAAAGTGTAAGCGATTAATAAAGATTCCATTCAAAAGAAGGAGCCGGGGAGAAGTAAATAACGCCGTGCTGCAGATGGATTTGCGCCAGTATGATAACAAAATTCTTATTGGGGCAGATCTCCATAACACCTTCGAAAAGGTTCTATACCCGGGGAGAACAAGGAAAACAATGAAAGGAAGTTTGAGCCAAGGGGGTTAAGAGAGGGATCTAGGGAGCGAAGAGTACCTCACTTTTTACAACGCGATAAGCCGGGTTAAGAGGAAAGAGAGAAAAGGAAAAAAAGGAAATGGTAAGTGGATTTTTGGGAGAGGGATTAGTTCCACAATTATCGCGAAAAATCGGGGTTTCGAAAAAAACCCAACACCGCCAGAAAGGAAGGGGGGAGGGGGTAGGTGAAAGGAACAGGATTTTTTTATTCGCCCGACTTCCTCTCTGAAAGGGGGGAAGGGATTTGAGCAACAGGGGGAACGTGGCGCCCTCCTGTAATAGCGGTTCTCGTTGATCCGGAAACCAATCGACAGGGGAAGCATAGACTCTACCTGACGCCAGTCAGGCGACGGACCAAAACTATCATCTGAGGGGGAATGAGTATCAAAGGGGGAGGTAAAACACGGAGGAATCAGACTGGAAAGTGGTGCGGAGAGCCAGGAACGCTATTCTTGCCCTTTCCCGGGCCAACAGAAGTAAGGAAAGAGGTGAGATGGGTAAATGCTGAAAAGCCTCTGGGGAAAATGCCCCCCTTTTCCCCAACGGGGGGGGCATGTAAGGAGAGCTCGGATTTGATCACAGCGAAGTGGAATCAAAAAAGACCAATACCGACAATTAAACTGTGTTGAAAGAGGGGACAACCTTCGGAAGTTAGGAGGACGCAAGGTCACAAGTCTGGTTGGCGGAAGGACTGGGAAAAGGGCGGGGAGGGCGGTAGCGCCGGCTGCGTCTGTCTCCCGCGGCGGGGGGGCTTGCGTGGGTGAGGCAGGCCCACACCTTCCATGGGGGGGTTAGGAGAGTTATCACTATGGGGAGAAAGTACGAAGATAGAGGGATTTCTTCGCTGAGGAGAAAACTTCCTACGCTGCCGTTCTTGTATTGGATCGGAGAAAAGAGGAATGGCGGGAACGATGAGGAGATGGCAGACAGGTGGTCAGAGATGCGAATAACAGTCGACGCGGCAAAGAGAGAAGGGAGTGACAAGGGACCATTACGGGCAAAGGGCCGCTCACAAACCGCTTCACACGCAGCGTCGAAGGCAGAATACCGCTCTCTTCCAGCCTTGGAGAAAGGGGGGGAGGGAGTGACAGACGAACCGGCCGCGCGGGAGCCATGGAATGTAAACACTCGGGAGCGGACAAAAATCGAGCAGAATCCTTCTATAGCACCACAAGAAGGGAAAGCAGGCAGCGAGTCGAGAAAACGTCAGGATGCCAAACAACCTAATTCAGCGAAACTCGGCGTCCTGGCTGAGAGACAAATGCAGCCGACCGAATCAAAGAGTCTAGAGAGGTGATCAAAAATCCATGGCGCACGGCATAAAAAAGAATCCTGGGGCTGCGGGGGATCTCCAGCATCTTCAACTAGTCGAGCCAAGATATTGGGCTGGGGGGGACAGGGGACCGGGGGGCGAGAGTCAGAATCTCATCAAAGCTGAGAAAACAAGGGAGAATTCTGAGAGTAGAGAGGGTGGCTGGCGGATGAAAGATAAGCGAATTGGGGTGGGAGGAGTTCGGAGAAAGATAATTCCAATTCAAAAACCGTAGGCGGGAAACATCAGTCTCCGGGATTGCGAGACATAGGGAAAAAAGGGAAGAGCACGCAAAAGATCAGTGCCCGCGGCATCAATCGAGAGGGAGAATGCATGACTAAGGGGGGGTGGCAGGAGATTTTTCGGGGTACACGTCCGGGAAAAACACCGAGCGGAGAATCGTGAACAGGTGAGAACGGCCGAATTCGCCGCAAGAGTAAGCGTGAAACGAAAACAAAAAAGAAAGGGGGGAAGAGGGGAGAAGAAATAC
>Ga0179593_1501142_pt1 | contig 10241 bp, 16 predicted proteins | sample CZODoug2_1_08_16_FD_185931 | JGI IMG/M metagenome (GOLD analysis project Ga0179593, IMG submission 185931) | Vadose zone soil fungal communities from Angelo Coast Range Reserve, California, USA - CZODoug2_1_08_16fungal (PacBio error correction) | ecosystem: Environmental > Terrestrial > Soil >...
CGGGGCCGCGTCACGGGAGCAGCTAGGGAGCATGTGAAGAGTTCGGGAGAAGTGCCGGGAGTGAAAAAAACAGGCACAAGCACAAAAAGGGCCCCGACGGGCTAAAGACCTTGGTGAGTAGGCGGTACAAAAGAAAAAAGGCGCGAGAAAAAATTAGAGCCGCAGGCATTCAGGGAAACCTAAAGTGGCCCCGAGGTTATGTCGATCGGTCGCACAGAAACAATCAAGGGCACGGTTATCTGTCAGGGGAAGGTTAGGAAAAGAGGAACAGGGGTAAAAGGCAGACGAGGAAAACAAAAAAAATCGCCCTCGGAGTAGGAGGCATCGGACGCAGATCATACACGGAAGGGTGCCTGTGGGGAACTGAGTGTGCGACTCTCTAACTCGAGGGAGAGGGAGGAGTGGGGTGTGGAACGTGGAAAAAAATCGTGAACCTCGCTGTCCTGCTCCGAGGGGGAAAGAAAAACAACTTGGGACAGAATCAAGCGTGACATATACTTTAAAAAGAAAGAAAAAATGCTCGGTTAGGGGACGAATCCCTCTACGAGTTCAAAAAGCGTGGGAAAACTTTAATTGCGAAAGACCATAAGAGGGACGCTGGGTGAATTTACACGTTTTAGGGGGGGGACTATGAAAGCTTAAGGAACCTCTTAAAACGAATTAAATATTCAGAGGTCCGGGGAGGCGAGAACGGAGGCCCATGTCCTGACGAAGGAGGAAAAGGGAAGGAAAAAATACAAAAGGGCCGGGGTCTGAAAACGATGGAAAGCGATGACCGGTCAACGGGTAAAGGTTTGAAAAACATTAACTGCAAGGATGTAAAGGGCCAAGGAGTACGGAAATAGGGTGGGGTTGGGGCCCGCCGGGATAGAAAGCCTCTCCGAACTCAAGGCTAGCTCAAGGAAATACAGGAAAATATCACGCCAGAATAAGGCGAAAAATCGGGGTCAAGGACAAGTTAGCTATATCCAGAGCGTTAGAAGGAAAAACTTAGAAGGACGGGGAAGACGTCGGGCACTCTTAGGAAGACGTAAAGAAACAAAGACGCCATCTCTTGTCGACTCTATAAAAAAAGTGCTAAAAAAAAGTCACGTTAAGCATATGGAGGGAAAAAGGCGACCCTACGGCGCTACCGCAGAAGACTTGAAAAAAAGGGTCAAAGGGGGGCATAAAGGGAAATCACTACGAACAAAAGGGGAGAGCGTTCAACTCGGCATTTATGAAAAAAAAAAGAAAATGGGCGTCGAGGGACCCCGAAATCAGCCAAGGGAAAGGAACAAAAAAAAGAGGTTATCGGGGTTCATACCTGAAAGACTCTTTGTCGAGACCCGGCAAAAAGACGAAAAAAAGTGGGAAAGACCTCAAAGACTCGCATAAAACGGGGGGACGGAGTTAAGTTTAGCCCTCATCGCCTAAGGGAAAGCGCTGAGAGTCGTACGGGGGTTCACAGAGTTTAAAAAGAAAACAAAACGGAGAATGGTGATTATCAAGGGCACTGAAGAAAAAGTCCAGATAAGAAAAAAAGAGCTTGAGAAAGCCCAGCCGTTCAAGACGAAACAAAGGGGGGGTCAAACTGTAGAAGTTACGGTCGTGGGGTGGGACGCCAAAGAGAAGACGTCAAGCCCTCGAAAAGAAAAATTTGGGAGGCTGAAAAAGGGGAAAAAGAACGGGGGGGGAGAGGGATGATCTGACGACTATTTGAAAGGCAAGGGCAAAAAATACAAAAACCACGAAGATCTCCACTGTCGCCGTGAAAGTGTAGAAACTGAGGACACGGAGAAAGAGGTTCAAGAGGGGGGGAATTTTAAGAGAAGAAATCCCCAAACAAGGACGCATAAAAACCTGGAAAGGGGATCAATAACGAATTTTGGAAAAAAATACAGATGGGGAAATCCTCCCGACAAAAGGAGGGAAACGATAGGTAACAAAAAAAAAGCCCTGGTCCAAGAATCCGTATCTCCCTGTTTGCCGAAAAAAAGGAAAAAGGGGACAGCGCTTCGAAAAAAAAAGCACTGGGAAAAAACTTGGGACGAATGGAGGAGAAACAGGGGGAGGAAAAGGCGGCCTCTCTCAAGGGGACGTCCGTAAGCGTGGATACCGGGAAAGACGAAAAAAATGTGTTGGGCATAAGGAAAAAAGGGACAAAAACACCTGAGGGAAAGAAGCAACCCGCTAAAGTACAGCCCTGTTTTCATCCGAAGACCAGCGCAAATCGACTCCAAAAAAAAAACAAATGATGCCGGAAAGGGGACGGGAAATAATCTCCGCACAAAAAAGGATAATCGAGAAAAAGATATGGGAGAACAAGAAAGCGTTGGGAGACAGGAATTAATCCCTGAAGTCTTTGAGCGATTTTGGGACTATGGCCATGAAAAAAGGACAAGGAAAGCTAATTCAGGTGGAAACCCTGTTTCGGCCAACCAAAAAGGGGGGGGTGCCTTCAGACTCTTCTGGCCGCTCTACCGCTATAATGAAGACCGTCAAGGGGGGATCCCGAGAAAGGCGAAGATACACGAAACTTGTTTTCCGGTGGGTGGAAAGGAAAGGGGACTGACAAAGGCCTTAGGGAAGACCTTTGGGGCCGGCCACCCTGTAAGGAGAAAAAAACTTCTGTGGAGGTGGGGGGGGGAGAGAAAAAAACCGTCAGGGTTCAGATGTGTATTGAAAAGCACAAGGGGGTCTAAAAATTCGACTGATATAGGAGGAACCGTCCAGGAGTAGGACCTTGGGGAAGGGGCCAGGTCTGGCGGGGATTCCCAGTGAAAAAGAAGAACCTCCTTGGGAAGGGAAAAGGGAGGCAAGAAGGGGGGACCCGGAACAAGGGGAAACCGTGGAGAAATCTTCGGTTGTAGAAAGTTGCGCATATTAGAAGCAAAGAAAACATCCCAGTTCCGGAAAAAGAAAAAGGAAAAGAAGGGAAAAAGGGTCGGTGAAGTCGTAGCTGAAGACACCAAGAAGGCGTCAAGAGGGGGGGGGAAAAAAAAAACAGGTGGGGGGGGGGTCTAACCGGGCCAGGGAAAGGCCTGTGAAAAGCTGACGCGGCGGGTTGCAGTAGCACGGGGAAGAGGAAAAATATAGTCACGTGGGTTTGTTGGGATGAACGCGTGAAAAAAAATCGAACCGAGTAACAGCGGACAAACAGGGGGCGGCAAAACGAAAAAAGGTGAGAGGCTGGGTTTAAGAAAAAACGCCCGCCCAGTTGTGTCAGGGTTCTGGAAAAATCTGGGAAAGGAGCGTAGGGGAAGTAAGAGGAATGTCGTCGGGCTGTTGATGTCCGGAAGGGCCAAAAGGGGGGGGGGGAGGTTGGGCTTTCTTTTTTGGGAAGGGGGAAAGGAAAAAGAGAAAAAGAGAGGGGGACAAGGGGTTCAGGCCAGGGAAAAAGGTGGGGGGTCTTTTCCGGGGGAATGACCCCGGATCCGCGGATGCGAATGCAAGGGAGATAGTGAAGCTCGAAGCCGCAAAAGGGTTAGTCGTCAGTTGGAGTCGTAGAATCCGAGGGAAAAGAAAAATCGAGTTGGGGTGAAGAGGAGGGAAACCCGCACTACCAAAACTCTGAGAAAAAAGAAAAAAAGGAAGGATTCCGAACGACACTCAGTCTCCCTGAAACAGTCTTGGGGGGGAGACGTCTACTGGGATGCGGACAGACTGAAGAGAAGGGTGGGTACTTTCAAGTTGGTATGCCGAAAAAAAAGATCTGGGAGTTTCGTGAGTCAAGAAAAAAGGGGGGGAACAGTGGGGGAAAAAACAGGGAGGGTGTAGGAGAAATGGAGGCAAAAGGAAATATTAGGTTAAACGGATCAGTGGCCCCCGAGAAGGTAAGGCAGTTGAGTGGGCCAGAAAGGTCGACGGGAAGGGGCCGCCAAGGGGCGACCCCGTTTAAGAAAAAAAACAGGGTAGCAAGTCAGCCGCCTTCATGAAGATTTCATGCCCCGTGAACGAGGAGTCAAACGATCCATAAAAGAAACTATTAACTTACTCGATGCTGTTAACGTTGTAAGGGGGGGAAAAATTTGCTGGAGATGGGAAACCGGCGACTGCAAAAAAGCGCGAACCTATTGGGAGGGGGGGTGAAAGAAGGCAGGAGGTACGCTTTCCGTAGGGGGGTCGTAGAGAAAAGGGGGTTGGGCCAGGTCACACCCCACAGCGACGATCAAAAACGGCTGGGAACAAAAACCTCTAACTCGCGCAGAGTAGTAAGGTCGGGAAGGACACGGAAGAGCGGAGTGAAAAAAGGGGGGGAAGTCCTCTAGTCAACTGCCCGGATTGGGAAACGGAGCGGGAAGGGGTCAGCGCGGGAAGAAGATACCCGGAAAAAAAGATCCCGGGCAAACAAGAAAAAAAAGGATCCCTCTTTCTGGACACGAGGGAACAGGAAAAAACAAAGGGAAAGGGGTTGAAAAAAAAACTTTCAGAAAAAAGTTTGGGGGGGGCCTGTCGCGGTACAGCTCTCGAGCCTTGTCGGTGGTACCCGGAAGCCGTACTGGTCTAAAAAGGAAGGGGAGGGAAGGGGTGATTCGTGCCGACGTTATCGCGGGACGCTTGTGCGGCAGAACGCTGACAAACGACCAAGAATGGGAACCTTGGGTGGAGGGACAAAAATACGGTTCGAAAAAATCCTCCTCGGGAAAAAAAACGTTCAAATTGAAGTGGGACGGCGAGGGGACGAGCGTAGGAGGGGGGGGGGGGGGGGCCGAAAAAATCAAGGCGGAAACATGGGGAAAGGGGAAACAATCCGAAGTCCGCAGTGGGCAAGAGTTAAACAGTTCTCAGTATCAGAACAAGGAAAGTCGAGAGGAAGATTCGGGAATGGGGTGGCCGGCCACCGTGCGAGTCGACATGATCTCTCACAAAAAGGAGGGAAAGGAAAAAAGGAAGAAAGAGAGCTACGAAGGCACGGTGAGAAGAAACAACTGTGCATAGATCTATGAGCCAGGAGCAGGGGGGAGTGAAGGACAGTGTGCGGAAAAGAGTTAAGAACAGTAAAGCACCGTCGAAGGGTCTCCAGGGGGGGAACATACCGTTTTCGTTGGGGACGGCAAAAAGTAGAAAAATTGACAATCAACATCAGAGAAATGCAAAAAGGGCCCACAGAAGAAGCGTTCCCGATTTATGGCGACCGGTGCCAACCAAAAAAACAGGATTGCCGTGGGTCAGGCAAGGAAAGGGAAAGAAAAAGAATGCTCGAGACCCTGTGAAGAGGCAATCGTACAAAAAGCGAGTCTATCGGGAGGGGGAAAAATAATGTACCACGACAACGCGAAAGAGGGAAAAAACGCGACGAGGGGGGGCCTGGGTAGAACTGACGCGGGGGGACGAAAAAGGGGTCAAGTGAGGGCAAGGTGGGAAAAGGGATTCGTGGTCCTGGTACGGAAAAAGTGCAGACGAAAACAACGGGCCAACAGTCGTCCGTAAGACAAAAACCTCAAGGCGAGGCGCTGTCGGTGCACCCGGAAACCTAGGAAAAAAAGCCGAAGAAGTTGGGCGCAGCCCGTTTTTACTTGGCGAGAAAGACGCGGGAGCCTGAGTAAAGGGGGAGGAAGAAGGGGGCAGGCCGGAAAGGGGGAAAAAAACGTATTGACCCCAAACCGCCGTAGGGGAAGTTCAAGCAAAACGAGAAAAAAAAAGGGGGAAATCTAAAAGGGGGGGGAAGACGAGGACCTACATCTGAGTGCAGGAAACCCGGGGATACGAAAGGACGTCCTCCAGGGGGGGACACAGGAACTTTCAAATGAAAGCGGGAGGCATAAAAAGAAAAAAAAAGGGAGGGCGGTTCCGCAATGCGGGAAGGAGGGGGGGGGGGAGGGGGGGGGCAGCGGCAAGGCAAAGCGTCCGTGACTTCAAAGGCTCCTAAAAAGGGAGACCAAAAGCCGAGCGCGAAGGCGCGAGGGGGGGAAAAGAAAGGTCGGACAGAATATCCGAAATAGTGGGCACAAAATAAGAAAACGGGATAGCCCGGATTGACCTCTTGATCGGGGAGGGGAGAAACAAGACATGAATCTTCAAACGAGGGTCGGGAGCATCCCATTGTTCGCAGGCAAGCATGGGAACGGCGGAGATTCGCGACCGGGAAAACGAGGCTCGGAAAAAACCCCCCCCACCCACACAACATGTGGGACCTGAAAGGAGAAAAAGCCACGAATCCACCGAAAAAAAAGGGCTAAAACGTCGGCCGGATATTCCTACACGAAGAAAAATGGGGGGGGGAAACACAAGGGGGGGACTCGGAAAGACCATTTACCAAAAACCCCTGCGCCGGCTCATGATCTGACCAAGATACAAGGAAAGCGTAAAGAAGAAGAGGAAATCAAAAAAAAAAACCAGGGGAGATTTAACCTAAAACGCAACAAGAAAAAAGCCGGGCGAGTTGCCGTGGAAAAACCAGCAACTAAAATCGCCAAAGTCGAGGGAACGGTCTCAGGTTACACAGGGGGGATGGCAACGCGGTCAGAACCAGCACGGGAAAAGCCTGATCGGAAACCAAACGAAACTACAAGCCATTGCGAGCCCCCATTCCTTCGCCTGGCTCAAAAAAGACGACAGGGGTGCAATGCTGGACGCGTAGGACGGGTCCGAAGGGCCGCCTCGAATACTTGCAGTTTCGAAGGTGCGGGGGGGGGGGGGGAGGAAGAATGCTGAATTGGTAACAGGGGACGGCAACGGAAGAAACTCCACGGGGCGAAAAGTCCGCGTAAACGCAGTGGGCCCTGAGAGGGAAAGAGAAAGGGCGGCGGGGGGGGAAGAGAATGGGGGGCCCGAAGAAAGAACGACAAGGGAAGCAGCAACTGGAGGGTCCATCAGGAAATAAGAAGGGGGGGGAAAGCTTGAAAAACAGAACAGGAACCCGACGCGGAGAGAACTTCTACCAACCCGAAAAGGGAACCAAGAAGCTGACCGTCTCTAAAAAATGGCCAAAAACCTTAAAAAAAAACGAGATCGCCAAAAAATGACCGGAAACGTGCAAAGGGACAGAGAGGAGTTCGCTGCGCTCAAATCGGTATCGTTCTATCGCGGGGAAAAAGAAAAGCGTGAAAAAAAAAAAAAGAAGAGGGGGTGGATCTCGGGCGGCCACCCTTACGCGAATAATCCTGTCCAGCCGGGGCCAGCTCAATCTACGAAGCAGCAGGGCCTCAGAGTCCGCCAACACAAAGAAAACGGGGGAAAAACTAGAGAAACAACGCGAGAGGAAAGAAAGAAGAAAGGGGGACGTGCGTTGGGGCGACAAGAAAATGCCCAATGCTGAGGGATTCTAGGTCTCCTACGAAAAAAAGACCGGTACGCCACAGGTGCTACGGGAAGGGGGCGCCACCCTTTTAAAGAAAACCCCCACCCAACGTGTTGGTTGGCCTTGGGGAAAAACGGGTTAGGACGCGCTCAAGGGGAATCGGGCCACCCCGCACAACTCCTCCCTAAACTGCGAAAGAGCATCTTAAGGGGAAGGGTACGAAAAAGGGGGGGCGGATGATCTGCACCTAAGGGGGGGGAAGAAAAATGGGTCCTTCCACGTTAGAACTTATCCTGGCTTGGCCCTAAGAAGGGAGGGAGTTTCCATACGCAGGGGGCGGAGGCAGCCTGGTAAAAGGACCCCTACGTTTCCTTCTACGTTGGGAGGATACGTGAAGAAAAGACACAAAATGGAGGTTTTGGAGGGCGTGTTTTTTTTCGGATTCCAAAGAGGGGGTGTGATGCCACAGCCCTCCGTAGGGGGGGGGGGGAAGACCTTAGAAAAAAGAAAGGCCACCGGCGGCCAGAAGGAGAAGAGGCCCCTTTTAATATCTTCATGGGGGGGTTGAGACCGGGGAAGCCAAAGGGGTAAAACATAGAAAGAATCGCAGGTCATTAAAAACCGAAGCAAAAAAGTCCGTGTTCGGCCTGTGAAGTCGTGATTTCACAAAAAAGAGACGAGTTAAGTAAAAAGTGGGGACCCATTGGGTCTAAGCCCTCGGAAAAGACTTCCGGGGGGAAAAGTAGAGGGACGGGGGTAGTTCTTCTTAGGGGGTGCGGAGTAAAAAAAAGCAACCATCTCACACGTTTCTTGGGGGTTATGAAAAAGAGGGGGAACCACTTAGGAGGGGGACAAAAAAAAAGGAGGGTCCCGGAAAAAAAAAAAATACTTGCGATGATTCTGGTCAAGGGAAAGACCTCCCCGTGGGGCAGTTCTAAAAAAAAAAAAAAAAACGCACCCAGGGTGAGGGGGGAGTGAGGCCGGCGCTCCAGTCAAAGAGTAGGGGAAGGTAGAAAAGACCGCGGAGAAAAAGGGGATGGTCACAGGGTCTTGCCTGGTCAAGGGATGAAAAATTCAAAAGGGGGTAGTTTTGAAAAAGACGGGATCGGGGCAGAAACAAGGGAAGTTCGTAATCGTGGAAGAAGGAAACACGGGGGGAAATACCGCCTAATCTAGAAAGTAAAGGACCGGGGGAAGGAGTTAGAACGGATGAATCCTATCATGATAGATGGAAAAAAAAAAAAAGCCGAGAGTCTTTAACCTTCAAAAGGCTTTGTTGGCAGAATGAAAGACAGCACCTAAGGGGCTATCAAGGAAAGATGTAAGGTGGGGATTTCTAATCCTACCAGGCCTTACTCTTTTTTTTTTTGGGGGAACCGGCCCGGGGAATTTACCCCTATGGGTACGGGGGGGGGGGGATCGGGGGGCGAGGGGAAGGGGTTGAAAGGGTCTTGTTTTGGGCCGCGGGGAGCCGGGGAAAAAAAAAATGCCAAAACGCATCACCAAAACACCTCCCTGTGTTTGGGGGGGACCTACACGGGACCTGAAGTCGGCCATGCAAGAGAAAAAATTTTTTGGGGATCTAAAGATCCTGAGAATCTATTAGAGCGGGACCCCTGAAGGGTGAGGGGACAGTCAACTGGCCCCCTGACTAGACAGGGAGTGGGCCCGAGTCTCCGGGGGAAAAAACCTAGATGTGAGTTTTCTCATTGGGTAAAAAAAATTCAATCTGACGTCGGAAATGGGGGCCCCTGCGCTCGCCGGGGCGAAGAAGAGAATACGAAGTTAGGGGGGGGGGGGGGGGAAAACTTCCGACGGGTCCACGGTATCAGAGGGGGAAAAAATCAAAAAAGTGGAAAGGCAAAACGAAGCGACAAAAGCAAAGTCTTGGCGCAAGAGAGAAGGGGTGGAGGATACGTTCAGGGCCAAAGCCAGCGCCCTACAAATGAGGGCGTAAATTCCAGAGGAAAAGAATTAACAAGGGGCGCCCGGGTGCACACCGACCGGCGCCGATTCCAGGGTCCCAGCGGGTCCTAAAAAGGAAAGGGAATGAATGGAAACCAACGGGTCAAAGGTTCCACCCCTTCAAAAAAAACTCTGGGGGGACTCAGGGATGCACAAAAAGGGGAAACATATCCTCAAGAATTCGACGATGTTGAAAGATGAGTCGACCCGGGCGAGCAAGGGGAGTTGGAAGAACTCCTTAACATTAAAGGAAGGAAACCGGGTTTAGGGGGGCGGAGAACGTTCGATACCGAAAAAAAAAAAAGAAAAAGGGTGGCAGGAGTTAAGAGGTTGGGACTAGACCATTCGGGCTGGGAAAGCCACGAAAGAAAAGACGAAACACGTGAAAAGAAAACCGATCTTCCGCTTTCTCGCAAGGGGGAAAGAAAGAAGGTGTATACATACTTCAAACCGGGCCATAATAAAGGTCAGTCAGGGAAACAGGTTTTTCCTCAGGCCAAAGAAACAAATCCTCCAAAAAAAAGGAAAACAAAACCAAGAGGAGGGGAAACAAAAAGATTGAAAGAGGGGAGAGGTAAAGGGCAATCGCCAGGTCTAAGAAGGGATCTCTGTCGAGAGGGAAGGGAAGTTCAGCGCTTCACGTTTCTACTGTACAGAGAAAAGGGCTAGTCATATAAGAAACCTTTGTCGAAGAAAAAGGGACAGGCGGCAAGTCCCTTACGTCTTCCTGCACACAAAGAAATGAGTCCCTGGGACCCACGGAGGGCTTTGAGCGTTAACCACTAGATTGAGCTAAAATGATGAGCATCCAAAAAAGACTCAGGGGGTCCACTTATGGCCCCTTTGGGTAGTTATGACATCGAAGGGAAGGAAAAGCAGAAGAAAAATCGTTAGCAACTCATCGGAGTGCACTATCGGGGGGAAAATCACCTCTAACCTTAGGAGAAAAAAAGACGAAAAGGAATGTTCTTTTGGGTACCTGAGGGTAAAAAAAACCAACAAGTCGGAGGGAAAAAAACCGAAAAGGCGTGAGGGGAACTGGATCTTTCCGGGG
>Ga0179593_1554975_pt1 | contig 10241 bp, 8 predicted proteins | sample CZODoug2_1_08_16_FD_185931 | JGI IMG/M metagenome (GOLD analysis project Ga0179593, IMG submission 185931) | Vadose zone soil fungal communities from Angelo Coast Range Reserve, California, USA - CZODoug2_1_08_16fungal (PacBio error correction) | ecosystem: Environmental > Terrestrial > Soil >...
AACTAATTCTTAAAAAAATCGACCTTGAGGCAGAGCCCTCCTGGGGCGAACGGAAAAAATGGTACACCAATAGATCTCTTACTGAAACGATTGGGAGGACGTGTCACAAAGGAGGGAGTTCGTTCGGGGAAGATAGGAGGGTCGTGGAAAACAATCAGCGGCTATGGAAGCGGTAAGAAGTTTGGGGAATCCAAAGGAAGGGAAACAGGCGTCCGGAAACGTCGGAGGAGGCGGAAGGTTCCCCTCACATGAGCTCGCGTAGACAACGTTGGAAATCGTCGGGGGAGGGAGAAACTCGTCCGTCTGAAAAAGAAAATTCCCTTATATTCCTACATCATACTTGATGTAAAGAAACCAAAAAGACCTGAAACCGCGTCCTGGAGTATGTCCCATGCCTCAATCTCACAGGGACGGGACGCAGTTCCACTAAGGGGAAAACAATCTTTGCAGGGAACTACCCTTCTACTCAATCTTCAGGGGGGTCTAAAATAAGAAAGGCGAAAAGCAAAGAGCAGTTTGTCCCAGTGAATCACCTGTGTCAGGAAAAGGGTCTCTCCTGACGGTGTTGGGATTGGCGGGAGGGGGAGGTTAACGAAAACAAAAGGCGGGCCAAGACCGGGCTCTAAAGGGGGGAGGGACGGCCACGGGGCGGGCATAATTTCGCTTTTCAACCCCTAGAAGGCAAAAAAAAAAGGGGCCTGAAAGTCGAATGCCAGGGGGACCTAGACTTCGGAAGGGAATATAGGCGAAAAACGGACATTATTCTACTTCGCACCGAAGGCAAACCATTGCCTCGTGGAGGGAAAGAAGAGAAATCAAACGCCTCGTTAAGGCCGCTCGGAGGCAAAGCCGGAAAAAGGTTAGGTTTTGACGGGTCAAGGGCAGTTGGGGAATCGGAATGCACCGGACGGTCAAGACCTCGGTCGAAAAGGAGCCAGGGGAGGCAAGCCGGAGGAGACACAGACCCCCGGGCAAAGTCGTGAACGGAAAAAGTCAAGGAAGAAGAGGACGCCGGCCCTTCACTTCCGGAAAAGTAGAGGGGGGTCCTAAGGAATCACAAAGCGGGCATGGCACGAAAAGGATAAAAAAAAAAGCCAAAGCAGGCGAAAGCTGGTCGGAGAGAAAGGAAAAGGGACGCCGTGGAAAGGGAGGGTGATCTGCAAAGCCCCCTCGCGGGCCACGTTCCTCAACGAAAGCCTAAGAAGGAAAAAAAAGGTTCATCAAGGAGGATAAGTAAGGAGACGTTCAATCGAAGGAAAAAACAAACAAAGACCGGGGGAGGAAGGAAAAGAAGGGATATAGTGAAAGAAGGGGGAGAGAACAGAATGCATCCGGTATCAAACAAAAAAACAAAATGTTCTGGCGAAACCAGGGAGGTCGTCTATGAGGAAATTTCTTGGTGAGGAGTCGAAAAAGGCAAAAAGAACGGATCTGCGAAACCCTTCAGGGGGGATGGCATCGGGGCTAGAAAGGTTGTTCTACAGCCCCAGTATCACACTTAGGGAAACGGAGGGTGAGTGGTTTCCTTGCTGGACAAAAAAGGACGACGGGCCGGGAGTGAAGGAAAAAGAAAATCCCTCACGGAAGAGTAAGTAAGACGAGTTCACTTCCGATGCCCAGTCGCACACGGCGCAAACGGGGGTGCGGCTGCAAATGACTTCCCGGGGAAGGTCGGAACAACCGAGGAAAAAAAAGAAGGCCAAGGAACCCAGAAAATTCAGAAGAAAAAAACGAAAAGAAACCGGAATGAAAATGTCAACCAGACTTGGGGAGAGGGAAGGGGGGGGCGGGGGAAACCCTGGAGAGAGTCTTTCCGTCACGAGGGGAAGGGGGGAGTTCCGATGCAAGGGAAAGCAGGTTGAGTTTTTAGGAAAAATTTGTCTCAGGTCTCCGGAGAGTCAGAATCTCCGATCTGGACAACCTTTAAGTCCTACTCCGCCTCCTGGAGGGATTCGGGGAAAAGGGAAAGAGAGGGAGATTAACTCTGGGGGGCTCAACCCCCTAGAAGTGGCCCCCGTCTTTCAAAAGGGGGAACAAAAGAGGGGGATTCAATCTCTAAAATCAGGGAATTTGCTCCTTCAACTAATAGCACCGGGAAATCTCCATCAAAAAATGGGTGAAGTTCGACCCTACTACTTACAAAAGTTCCAGGGGATCGTGATTATAATAGGGTCAAGAGAAGAAAGAAGCAGGGGGGATCGGGCCGAAGAGTGTCTTCAGGGAAAGACCTTGAGGAACAAGCTTGTGTCAACCGCGTGCCGGGGGAAAAAAAAAAAAAAGAAAAAACCCGGGCAAGGGTGGAACCCCGTTGGTGGATAAGAAGAGCACCCCGGCGTCCGGGAAAGGAAGTGAGGAAACAAACTGGATTACATTTTGGGAAGCAACTTCCAGGAGGGTGGGGTCTCGACCATCCCTCGCCAGATCACTCACTGGTTAAACTGGGGCCAAGGAGATACATTGTGCGGTGACCCAATGAAGCGTGTACTGCTCTGACTGTCGAGAGGGGACTGGGGGTCGAGGGATCAAAGAGACTCAGGTTTAACCAGAATCACGAGGCACCTTGGAGGAACCGGGGGAACTAGGTACGTACTTAACTCCTACTCTTTTGGAAAGAACTTAATAAACTCGGGGGGTCGTCGTTGGGTTTCATTCGTCTCAAATGCCACTAATTGATCGGGGATGAGATTTGGGACCTTCTTTATATAATTTTTTATAGTGACACTTGGGTGTTTTTGCCTGCACGCCACCCCAATTCTTATTGGCAAAAAGGGAAAAGAAGTGATCATATGTTCAAAATCATTATGTAATTTTACATAGTTGTGGTAGAGAGTAAGTCTGGGCTTTCGTGTTAGTGAAACGCATCCAGTCATAAGGAGGAACTCCCCCCTATCAAGACCCCGAGAAGTTCGACTCAAAGAAACCAGTTTAATCCACCGGGCAGGTAACATACGTGGGCAAGCCCGGCAAAACTTCAAACTGAGGTCCCCTTTTTGGGGATAACATAGGCTTTGCGTTCGTTGGCTCTTCCACCGTTATCAAGCAAAGCGGTGATGTGAAAATTTAAGAGGGCAGAATCCTGGAACGATTACATTCTTGTCCTGGAGTTTGGCGCACAAAGCCGCCTATCGCCCCGAAGAAATCCGTAAAGTGGAAAGATTTCTGCGACACCCCCTTGTCTGTCGTTATTCTATGTGGACACACTCAGGAGTAGGAGCTAAAACGGGCAGGAGAGGTGCACTCTATCTCTCACATATCTAGGCCCACGGGAAGGCGCTTCAGGGGGAAAGAGGGAAATTAAAATTTTGTTCCTCTGAATCCGTGAGATGTAAAGAGGTCTCAGGAAAGCAGAAATTCTTTGGGCAGAGACTGAAATTGAGGGGGTTTGGACGGTCGGCAGACGTAATTACCCTCGTAAAGCCTACGCCTCTATGATTCTTGGGCGAGAAAAGTGGATCTTAAGGAGCAATTCTAGCTTGTTCAAGATCAGAAATACCCATCCAGGGAGAAATGACCGTAAAATCCCAAAATGGTGTTTGTCCAGTTTTTCTAATAAGGGCATAGGAAAGGACCGTTAGCCTTTTGGCCCACGTACATTCAAAATGGGATTTTGCTGCTCCATTGACGATCATCTTTTGAGGCCGTGTTCGCGAATTCAGAACTCGCTGGGAACCGGAGGGTCTAGAAAACGTTCAGCCAGCGTCCTTGAAAAGGGAAATCTTCGAAAGCGGGTACAATGCGAGGTTAAGAGGACTATCCAGACGTCATTAATCACACACGAATGCCCTGTACGAAAGGGCGTCTTATGCGAAAAGAAACAAAAAATCGGTTGTGCTCCTGCATTGCTTACTGGGGGTTTGTGCCCTTTATGGTTTCGAGACGCGTGACGATGGGGCGGAAGAAGGTTAGAGTAAATAACTCGCCCGGAGAGATTTCGGTGAAGGTTGACTTGAAGGGGCCTTCCGAAGCTTGGCCTAACAGCACAACAAACTGCAGAACTCCGAAGTCCCTCTACCTAGAACTTGCTCAAACTTCCCCAGGTCGGCGAGTTTGGAGACTAGGCCGTCTTGGAGATCCAGCCAGCCTGCAAGATATCACTGTCCAATGTACCATATCTGGGGCGAGGCCTTCAAAAGGATAGGGGGACCTCATTCGGAATCTCGTTAGAGGGAAAAGGGACTATAGAAAAAAAGTATTTAACGGAAACATGCCCGGGGATAATCTCGATCTGTGATCGATCAGATGGGGGAAAGGGCAATTTTGCCGTAGAGCCAATCATGTGTTCAGCACAAACGAGGGAAAGGTCACGCCGTATCTTTCAGGGGATACGACACAAGGCTGTGAAAATATATATAGGACTCAAGAAAAAAAGGCTACTGCGTGCAGTTTACGAAAGAAGGGGGGGGTTCCGCCAAGGAAAGAGCAACCTGACAAAAGAGGAAGGGGACTCAAGCCGAAAAAATAACCGATAACGATCGGATTTCAGGAAGTGCCGGGCAAAAGAAGACTACCAAACGGATGGCAAGGTCCCGAAATCATGAGAAAGAAAGGGTCGGGCGCCTTCTAGAATGAAAAAAGACAACAAATTCGTAAAGGGACCATGCTCGATAATTGTTCATCTGGGGCCCTAATGCCGTAGTCATCGGAGCACCGAAAGGACCTACGGTCCCCTCTACTACGGTCCCAGGATACAGAACATATCGTTTCTGGCTTCGTCCTTGGTACTCATTGTGTTTTGTCAGGGGCCACTTCAAAGACAATGAGGCCATCTCCTGCACCCCCACGGAGAGCGATCATGGATTCACTAACAATCGAAAGCAGAAACTACAGCGTCTTCGAAATCAAAAACCCTCCACAAAATCCCGGGGAAACGGATAAAATCGTAATTTAGAAAAAAAAACATACGCCAACTCTTTAAAAAAATTCTGCGTGTTACGCTGGGGGGAGGAAAGTGGGTTCAGTCAGTACCGCCGATTGCTGGAAACTTGGCGCCGCGGCACGGAAAAAAACATTCACAGGGGGCACTTCAAGGGGATTCGACGAGTGTAGGAAAAGCACGCAGTGGGACCCCCGACCTCAAAAATCTTCAATTGTAAGCGCAAGAAATAAAATGAATAAGCCAAAAGTACAGGTCCAAAGGAACAGAGGAATAGCTAAAAAGGGAAAAGAATACCATAAGCTCGGAATTTCACGCCGCAGGGAGGGAAACCACATTTTGAGCGGCGCCACCGATCTACGAGGGCCATGACGAAAAGCGAGCGCCTCCAGTTCAGGACGAAAAACAACCGACCGCATACGGGATTCGGGTCTGGCGGTTGGAAATCAACGTCTTATATGAAACAGAATAACGGTAGTGCAGGAGCGCACCACTGTCTTGTCACATTTAGGCGAGAAGGGCATCGTCCAGCGGTAAGAGTCACATTGGAAGGGGGGGGCTAAGAGGTGGCTCGGGAAGGGAAGAACCGGGGGGGGGAAAGAAGGAAAAATGGGAAGAAAAAACTCGCCCGTAAGACGGAAAAAACATCTCCGGGTAGCAACGCCCCTGAAATGGGCAGGAGGGTGGCCTGAAAAACCCCTTCCATGTCAGGGCGTTCACATCACGCCAGAAAAATTACACTCAACACTCTCTTGGGGGCGCTTGTCGGAGGCCGGAAACCAACAAAAGAAACAAAAAACCAACAAACTAAAACAAAAAAACGATGGGAAACGGGCGCAAAAGAAGTGCGCTGACCAAGGACGAAGTTCCCAAAAGGCCCGTCACCGGGGGAGCGGTATGTTCAAACCAGGAGAAGGAGCGGACTGTCGCGAATCCTATTCGGATCCGGGACTGCCATATGATCGACGGGCCGCCCAAAGGCAGGTGACCCCCCAAAATCCGATTGAGGGGGGTGCCCGTGACTAAATCTTACGCTGTGCGGGCACAGTGGCGAAAGTAGCGAATAAAAAATCTCCATTATTTCCTGGGGAGCTCAAGGGAGTCTTCACAAGGGAAGCCTAAGTGGCCGTTAGGGGGCGTTGACCCCGCGGGGGGAAGTTTAGAGGATGTCCTCCCTTCAGGCGAGATGAGGTCTGACACAATTGCACCACAGAGGAGATCAAGTACCTGTTCCAGCTCGTGAGACTCAACACGACAGGGTTTCGGTTGTTTCGGACCCAACGCAAAAGGCTCTAGAAAGATCTACGGGGGCCCGGCATCTGGGAAAGGAGGCAAGCATGTGAGGCGGTATCCGGCGCATCGTCAGAGAAGAGATGAAGAACGGGGGAACGTCAAAGGGGAAGCGGCGGGAAGAAACCGCACAGTGCCGTAAATGCTGAAAATCTAACCACAACAGGGCCAGGCGGGCTTCTGTCGCGACCAAAACTCGAGAAAATGAAAATCAACAGTATGGCCGACCGGAGTCCACGGGAAGGAGGAAAGGCAGGTTGGTCAAGATTTCAAGGGAGCTGAGAACAATCTGTGAGAATGAAAATTTGCGGGAGTAATAGACCCGGATCACGTCGGTCAAATGCTATCAACTTTCAGGACTAAAGGGAGAAAAGGGCACTTCTCCTACCGGCAGGTAAAAAAAGAAGGCCCAAAAAGGATGTCTTTTCTCCTTACACCGTTTTGCTTGCCTGGGGGCGCAGCATCGTCACGCCGTCAAACTCCCCGACAGTGCGCGAGAGGCAGGACAGACCTCGAGGTCCTGGTTTAAAACCCCAAGCGCAAACCTTACTGAGGGGCCGCTCATCTCCGGGGGACCGTGCGGGATCTCCGATAAAAACCGAACAGTGCTAGTACTAGGAAAAAAAAAGAAGGGGGGAGGAATAGGGGGGAGTCCAGAAGAGGGATTAATCTTAACAGAACAAGGAATCTGCACGGACAGACCAAAAAAACCGCCGCGTGAAGTCCTAATCATTCTGCCAGTGGCTCGGGAACGGAAAGGAACAAAGGATAGGGTTAAAAAGGGTGATGGGAAGTGGAAAAAGGTACATCGGAATGGACGGGGGGGAACGTTGCAGAGGCGTCCTCTACGTCGAAAAGGGAAGGCTAAAGGAGTTTCCGCTCTACCAGGCCCTCCCGGAGTGCATCGGGGGTGGCGAGGAGAAAAAGGACTTGAAATCCTATCAACCCCTTGCACACGAGTCAGCTCGGAAGGTTGGAAGTACAATTAAAAAATGAGGAAAAGAAGAAAAATGGGAGGAAGCAAGTGGGGTCGCCGTCGAGCCGCGGTCGGAGGGAGGAAACGCAAGGTGAGCACGATCACGGTTATCTTTAAAACCGAAGGGACCAAGTCACGAAAAAAATAAAAGGGTAGACCCCGGTGTTCAAGGGGGTGTAAAACGCGTCGAATCTGAGAAAGCCTGTTAAGAAGCATGATCTCCAATCCAAAAAGAAGATGAATTAAATATATATATAGGTCGAGGGTAACCTTCAAAACGATAGGGTTTCGAAAACCTCATTGGGACGGAGGAATGGGATTTTGCGGTCCCAAGAGGGTGAGAACGTCTCACCGTGAGAAAAAAACTTCGTCTCTCCTTGAGCAGGAGGAAAAAAAAACGCTGTATCTCGACTATCATGGAAGGAGGCAATTAAGGGCCTGAAAGCTAAAGGGGAAAAAAGCTAAAAACGCTGGGTGGGGGACTTTACCTTCTCGAAGTAAAAAAAACACAAAAAAAGACCACAACGCCACGTCAGGGCAAATTCGGGGGGCATGAAGCGACTAGGACGAGACTATTTCCTCCTATCAATCTCCTGACGGATGCGGGAGGGGCCAGAGAGGGACGCTCATAATGACTTCCTCACGTAGGGAACCCACCGGGCTTGGGGGGGGCGTAATTACGAGTGAACTGTGCGTCATGCTGTCCATAAATTTCCACACAGAGGGGGAGATTACAGAAAAACTGGGATATTCCAGGCAGCTCTGGCGGTGCTCGCTATGAAGGAGGAATCCGGGGCGCGAGGGTCCTGTTCTAATATGTCGAAGAAAAAATGACTCTCTGGGGCCGCAACTCTATCGACTCTCACTCCTACTAAGAGAAAAAGGTCCAAGGGGGCTGGGGAAAAAAGCCGAAGAGTTTCAGACTCCCGTTCTTTCAAACAGAACTCTAGGCAAGCCTAGGGGACGATATCTAGCACAGTAAGAAGGAAGTGCAAATCAAGGAAAAGGTGATGGACAGCACCTTTGTCATTATCAAAAGGAAGCAGGGAGGGATCACTTTGCGATTCGGTTATATAAGCGTCACAAAAAGAAGGTCCATCGCGTTAACTCCGTTGGGAGGCATTGACAGGAATTGTAGTGGACATATGTCACGTCCTTAGACTTCCAGGACCCGTGGGGGCAAGCTACGGGTTTGGAAATGCATAACGGTCCGCTGTAAACCTAAGGAGGAAAGTCGGGAAACAGGGCCTCGGGCCTTTGCAGGCCCGTTGCGAGTCTCTATGGTGATGGCGACTCCCACCAACTTAGAAGAGTATAGGTACCAGACGGTAAAATGGCGTTTCAACGATCCGAAGGTTCAACTAAGTGAAAGATAGTCCTTCGCTTACTGGTACTGGAAGATTAAGCCGAAATGCGCCCTTCGGAATCCATGAAAAAGTCCTACCCTTACGGGAGGAAAGAAATGGCCTTCCGTACTGAGAAGGTAGAGGAGAGGGAGTGTATTCTATCCGAATCACTTAGTCTCTGCTGGCGGACGGAAAGGCTCTAAGGGGAAATGGGCTTAAAAGACCCTCACGGTTCTAGAGTGGCCGGAAATGATCCCCGGCGCAACGAGTTAGAGACCGGAAGAAGATGGACGAGGAGACTCGGCCCGGGCTGGAGGACGTAGCAAAGCGAATATATCCAAAAAAACGAAAGGATAAAGACGCCTAAGAAAAAATCAGCACCTTTTTAAGGGGCCACCTGAGGGACAAATCTTCAAGGGACAGGAAAAACACCCCCCCTACCCTAAACACCACCCCCCCCAAAAAGACGGATAAGAAGGGGTTTGGGGGTGACCCATCTGGCTTTGAATGTCGGTAGGTTGACTTAAAATTAAAAGGTACAAGCAGAAGAGAGGGAAAAGACGAATGACAGGGGCTCCAAAAAAAACCGGACACTGTTTTTATTCTTCTCATTGATTGCCTCAAAGATCGTCCCAAGCCGTGCCACCGCGCAAGTAGGGTCAGTGGGAGGGGGGGCAAAGCTTAATGCCAGGGGGGCCATAGGCAACAGTCCATCTAGAAATCGCGCTCATTAAACTGTGGGGGGAAAACGTGAAGCGGGAAACTCAGGAGACCAGATGAGGGTCGACCTTTCAAGCTCCCTGTAGGGTTCGAAAGGTCGGGGAAAAAATAAGACTAAGAAGTACTGGGGACAGGGCGTGGGGGAGACATTTCTGGGTATGGCATCAAAAACGGGGGGGACCAGGGGGTAAGGAGCAAAAAAAAGGGAGGGCCATGAGAATGTGGAGTTGTAAAATGTTCTTAATATGATCATATTCGAATTTACCTTTTGTAAGTGTGATTGGTAAAAATTTGGCACGAAGGTTAAAGCATAGCTTCGGCATGGCGCCGGAAAAGCTGTTGCGAAAGAAGAGGGATAAGGAACGGCGGTTTGCCTTGAAGGGGAAGCGGGGGTGAAAAGGGCGTAAATGGAACTCACGAACGAAGCCCAAGAGTTTAACCCGAAAAGGATCAAAGTACAAAACACAGCACGCCAGTGGAAGGAAACGGAAGGCGGATGCAAACAAAAGGCGGGGGGGGACTCCTTTTAAAGTGACTTTAGTGGGTTGCCCCTGGTCTTGGAGAATCTTCCTGCACTTTTTTCGATGCACGGAATTACGGAAAGGCAAAAGAGGTACAGGGTTAAATATCTTTCCTGAAGGCTTTTCGTTACGTGGGGGAAACACTTCTTTCCCTAACAGGCAATTCGTCCAGGCGAAAAAGCCTCTAAAACGTGTCGAGGACTAGCAGGAACCAGGGAGTCCAGGAGGAGGGGATGAGTAAACTGAACTGGGGCCCACAAAAAAGACCTCAGGGAAGAACTGAACAGTATGCTGGAAAGGTAACAAAATAGTTACCGTCTCTTCAGGGACTTGATCGTATCCATACAAGACTCTATTTCCGTCCGAGTTTCTATACTACAGAATTAATTCTTCCATCTCAGAAGTAGGATCTTAGGTGATCTTGAGAAAAACTCTGCCATGCGGGAGAGGGTCATTGTCAGTTTATTCTTGTCTTCCACTCGAGGGGAAAATGGGGGGGGCAAGTAGTCCGTCTG
>Ga0179593_1668861_pt1 | contig 10241 bp, 13 predicted proteins | sample CZODoug2_1_08_16_FD_185931 | JGI IMG/M metagenome (GOLD analysis project Ga0179593, IMG submission 185931) | Vadose zone soil fungal communities from Angelo Coast Range Reserve, California, USA - CZODoug2_1_08_16fungal (PacBio error correction) | ecosystem: Environmental > Terrestrial > Soil >...
AGGCACTCAGGGAAAGTATTGCAATATGCGTCACAAAGGGATCCTCGTTTTACAAGGAATGGACTATGCCCAGAGAAGAAACAGAACTGCCTACTCCTAGAAAAAGGTGGCTGACCTTAAACAAGTCGGGGGAGACAAGGAAAGGTGCACTCGGCGGGAGGGAAAAAAAGTCCACTTAGCGGCAAAATTCTCTCATCGGAAAAAGGAGAGCCCAACTTGAAATCCAGGGAAGGGACACCACATTCCACGGTCATCAAAGGCGGGCCCTCACAACGAAGGGGACAAACGAAGCGTACGGGGAAGAAGTGAAACCATCCAAAGAAGAAAAGGAGTACATACCTCTTTCAATGAAAAGAGGCCGACCCTTTCACGCCGCGGTCAGGGTGCCGGTCGACTACAGGGGGAAAAGGAACGGTGGCACGTCCGGAAGGAAAACCAGAACATGGCAAGACAGGAAGGGGGGACACGCTACCAACATTGCGGTGGGAAAAAAAAAAAAAGGAGCCTGGAGGAGGACGAGGTCTGTGGGTCCCGGAAGCGGAAGAGTACTGACAATTCACGGTGGCTTGGGGAAGGGGGAAGACAACTTGCCAATCACTCAAAGAGCGTCCGGCTCGGGAAAGCTTCTAACTTACAGTAAGGGGAATCTCGGATTCTAAAACGTCGAAAAAAACGAAAAGGCCTTCCTTTCGCACTTCCAAAAAGAAGAGGGATCTGGGCTTCCAGGGGAAGAACATTTACCTGAACAAAGGAAAGTTGGAGGGTTGATCGCACGAAAGAGGAAACGCCCAACGATTGAAAAACGGGAACACTCCGACCGTGTAGGCAGCTCTGAATGCAGGATCACAGACCGGATAAAAAAAGAGAAGCCTGTAGTTGCGGAGTGAAAAGCTTCCGGCTACATCAGTGTACAATATTTGAAGATGAAGATTGAAAGGATGCCACCGAGAAGTACCGTTCTCACAGGAAAAAAGTGGTTCAGCCGTTGGAAGGAAAGCACGCTGGGGGAACCTCCGGCGAGGGAGAAAGGAAAGGGGAAGCAAACTCCGTGACTGACGCCTGTCAAAAAAAAGGGAAAAGGAAGAATCGTCACCAGCAGCTCTGAAAAAAAAAAGGGAAAAACGCGCTGTCGTAACAGAAAAAAGGAAAAATGGAGGGGTGTCTTTGACAGAAAGAAAGAGAAGAAAAAAGAGGTGAGTCCACCTGTCTCAAGAAGTGGGGCCACATCTCTACCCGAAAACTCGCAGGCGGATGCAAAAGATCAAAAAAAAGAGGTGTCCTTCGTCCGCTACACGGTGTGGAAGAAGCAAGGGACATGCATTCCATGACAATCTGGAAAGAGAAAAAAATGTTTCACTCCTGATCGCCAATGGGGGGGGGGAGAGAAAAAAGGCGTTTGCACCGGCACGTACAACAAAACATCTCTTTGTGAGAGGAAAAAAAAAACGTACGATTTCGGCTTGCGTCCATCGTTGGGGCAAAAAGGGGAAGAGGGTACGTTTTTACGTCGCTGGCCACCAGAGAAAAAAATTCCGAACGCCAAGAGGCGGAAAAGTCCACTCGTCGAACTTCGTTTTCGGGGGGGGGGAGGAAAAGGGAAGAAAAAAAAAACGGATTAAGGATTGAACATAGATAAGGAAAAAAAGGAGACGCGTTACCACGAGACCAAGGAGCTTTCAGATAAATTGAAGGGCTGAGAATGGGCCGATCACTACACGGCTTACATTCGTGCGCCTCTCACAGAAAAGGGTAAGATCTTCAGCGGTATCTTGTACGGAGGTTAAAAAAACAAGGTAAAAAGGTGACTCGTGTTTGCAGAGAAGCCGAAACCAAAACACCAGGGAAAAAAAGTTCCGCCGCCAGCAGGAAGGTACGTGATCTGTAATCCGCAAACACGCAGGGAAATGTCAACTCCTTTCACAAGACCGGGGAAAAAGAAAGTGATTGTCCGTCCGTACGTTTCCAAGGAAGGAGGACCGGGCTCTGTCCATAACTCAGGCCCAAAAGGCTGGCCTGGTAATGAAGGAGAAAAAAGAGAAAACGCCGGGGAAGGGGAGAAGACAACGCGGACGTGGGAAGTGGACGACCGCCCTTTCGCGGGGGGGGGGGAAAAGCTGTTTCAAAAAAACGCAGAGAGGGAAAAGGTTGGCCTCCCCTGCCTGAAAGGGACCCGGCGGCTTCCTTGAGGTCCAAAAAACCCGAACAAGAGAAAGGAACAGCGTCGTTGCACAATAGGGAAGGGGGTGTGGCTCTTTTATGACAGCTGGAAAGGACAGATCTGAATCCCCGTGCAGCCGGGGTGTCGGGGGAGTCGGGTGGGAAAAACTCCCGGGCGGAAAGGAGGAAAGGAGGTGCCCTAGCCGGAGTTGCCAGCGTAAAAAGACAAACAGGATGACCACCCTTTCCCGGACAGCTGGAAAGGGGAAAGTCCCTCTACGGGAAGGAAAGCACCCAGACAAATCGCAAGAAAAAAAACAATAAAAGAAGAGAAGGTTCCTTCCTGCGTGAAAGGAAAAAAGCTCGGCGTCGAAGAAGGAAAGGCGAGGCAGGTATTTTATTGAAGAGGAAAAAAAGGCTTCTTGCCGTAAAAACTGCGGGGGAGAAGGGGGGGTCATCTCTTGCAATCGGGGGGAAAGCCATCGTGCATAGATGGGAAGGTTCGATCAAAACTAGGGACCACGGACACGCTAAAACAGAAATCCCACGGATAAAGGAAGAAGGCGTCTTTGTTCTCGGGGGAAAGAGCCATTCTCCGGACAACAACGGGGTCCTTAGCAAAAGAGGGGGGGGAGAAGATCTTTAATCCACCTCCAAAAGAGGTGAAGCATATGCAGAAGAGCTGGCTATCGGAATTGTAGGAAGGAAACATCTACTGTCACCCCGTCCGGAAAAAAAACGTGCTTTGCGCTGGCGACACAGAAGGGGGGAAGAAACCAAACAGAAGGGGCCTCCCATCGATTGGTTTAGGAAAAGGGAAGCTCCCACCGCAGAAGGGGAGAGTGGCACTCCAGTGAAAGAATCCGGGAAAAAAGTGTTGGGCGGGCCGAACGAAGAGGGAAAACGTTCGTCGTCCCGGAAAAAGGGGAGGACGGCTCTGCACGAAGGGATGGCGTTATGAAAGAAAGAAAAAGAGAAACGGGGACCTGGTAGAAAAAGAATCGTTTTCCTGTCACAAGGGGAGGGGCCCGCCAGTCGAAATGGAACTCGGAATTTTGGGTAAAAGAGTTCAGAGAAACGTAAACAAAAATAGACGCCTTAAAAGAGGCTTCCCAGAAAGGAGACCTTGGGAACTCTAATACTTGAAAGTTTTTACATATTCGTCACCGGGGGATCCATCTTTGAAAAGGTGAGTTCTTGAACAGGAAGGATGTGTCATAAGACCATCTTTTCGAAGAGGACAGTTCTGCTAAGCGGGGGGGGGGTGCTAGTCATCACTTCCGGGAAGGCGAAGGGGGGGGATTTACATCGTTATTCAATCGTTGGCAAAAGCGTGCCGATCGAGTAGAAACAAACGAAGGGAGATTCACGCTGGCCGAGACAAAAGAAGGAACCAACCGCTGAACGCAGAAACCGGACAAAGGAAGGGCAAACAAAAGAAAAGACACTGCCCGGCTCCAATCTTGAAGAAAGACCTTCCTCTTACAAAAACGGCCAGATGGTGCACGAGAAGGGGAACTGCGGGGGGAAAAGACGAACAATGGCCAAAGCGGGGTGGAAAAGAAAAGCTTACCGGAGAGCCGCACACGGTGAAGAAGACTTCAAGAATCGAATCGTCTACAGTTGCTCAAACCAAGCCTGGAAAAAACAAGGAATGCCACCGCCTTTACCGACACCGAGATCGAAAGGGAAAAAAGGACTACCAGCCGTTGCGTAAGCATCCATACTCTGTCAAGGAGGGAACAAATGGAACGACACAGGGAGTGCGGGGAAAAGAAGCCCTTTGCCGGTGTCACGAAAGGGAAAGGACCGAGACACATGGTCATTGTGCCACCGGATTAAGGTCAGAGTAGCTACCAACATGGCGGGAAAAAATCAAGAACAACCAAAATTAGGCAAAGCTCGGTCACCGAAGGAGGAGTCGTGCAGACAGAGGAAAGGGGGGGAAGGTGTGAGTCTTGAAAGGAGCTGTTGACGAACTCCAACCAGAGGGAAAATCACGGCTTTCACGCGTCGAAATCGTGGCGTGTGGCTTCACGCGAGCTCGCCGACTCCATTAGGGAAAAAAAAAACGGGGGGGGCGATCCGACGTGAAACACCAAACAAAGAAAGAAAAAAAAAAAAAAGGGGCTTTTTCAGCAGCATGAAAGGGCGCGGAAGTGGGCCGGAGGGTTGGGGAAAAGTCAGAAACCCGCGCACGAAAACACGGGCCGGCGCCACGATGTGAAAAAAAAAGAAAACGGCCTTTTATTACCGGAAAAGGAAAGGCAATCAATCAACCGCTGACACCGCAAAAAGCAGATTTGTCTCCACAGGAAAAGAGAAAAGGAAAGAGCTTTCAAAAAAAGGAACTCGTCGGTGACGAGGAAGGAAAAAAAGCACCTTCGTCGGCAAAGGACCGGGAAGAAAGCAGGGCCGGCCAACGTTTTTAAGAAGGGAGGAAAAACAACAACGGCAAAGCGGGGCTGAGCTCGGAAAAAAAGAAAAAACCTACTGCGTCGGGCTGGCCAAAAAGAAAGAAAAGGGTCTGCACCGGGCTGCAGAAGCAAAAGGGGACCGGAATCCACGAACCACACGTTGGTAAAAAAAAGAAAAAGAAGCTGCCCGCACCGGGAGGGGTTCCCATCAGACGCCAAGGAAGGGAGAGACACGGCATGGGCGACCAACAAAAAGAAAGGGTGCCCTGTCACGGGCGGGGGCAAAAATCTGACCAAGCAGGGTGAAGAAAAAGACCATCTCCGGCGTTGTGCGGAAAAGAGCAAACGGCTGTTGTCGCCGAAATGCAGAAGGACATGCCATTAACAGCCATCCAAGAGAGAAAGGGGGAGTGGGACCATCTCCAAGGACCCGGAGGGGGGGGGGGGGGGGGGAGGGGAAAGTAGCAAAAATTCACATTTCAATGGGGGAGGGAGGTGGGAAAACGCTTTCCATTGACAAAAGAAGGAAGGCTCAAGAAGAAAAACACCACGTAAAAAATGAAAAGGGGAGGGACTCCCATCTCCACGGAAAGGAGGGTGACTTCGGCTGGCCACGAAGGGGAAAAATTCCCGAATCGCCCATCTCTGCAGAACTCAGGGGAAAAAAAAGGAAGAGTGGCAGGTGGCCGTAAAAGCTCCTAGAAAAACACAACAAAAGGATGAAGCCACCCGCCACTAAGTTCGCAAGGAAAGGGGTAAATCCTCTCTTTCGATGGAAGGAGGGGGAAGGGAAGGGGCACGAGAGAGTAACAAAGAGAAGACCCCTGCCTGTCCGGAAAGGAGGAAAAAGAAGCCAGACAACTACTTTTGGGGATCTTTATCTTTAAGCACAAAAAAGGGTGTTTCACATGCACGACGTGCTAAAAGAAGCAAAATGAAAGGGTGATTGCCAAGCAGAAGCCGGCGCGCCTAAGGGAAAAACATACCATGCACTTCCCCCAAGGGGGGATGGGAAGGTAAATGGAAGGAAGACACAGCAGCCAGAGTCCACACACAGGGGGGCGCCGCCGACAACGAATCGGGGTCGTGATAAAGAAGCACTCTGCGCGGTGTATGGTCGAAATGGGGGGTGAAACAAAACACCACGACGAGGGGGGGAAAATCCGCCTTCCGGGGGGAAAAAGCGTCTTTGTATGGCACACCCCAGAACCACTAAAAAAGAAAAAAAGCCTGTGACACTAAAAAGGAAGGGGAGTTTATGAACAGCTTCGGAAGATTCTTAAGCCGCGTGCCAGAGGAGTACGGGGGGGAGGCGTTTCATCCCGATCAGAGGGGGGAAGCCCACCAACTGTGAACGGAAAAAAAGACGTTAGTTCTCCACCGGCTGACCAAAGGAAAGGCCCTCCTTCCCGGCGAACGGGAAAGAAAAAGCAAAGGGGCATTGGGGTGGAGAAAGAGATCTTCCAGAAGGAAGGGAAGAAAAAGTATCCGTCCGAGTGACAGGGAGAAAGAGGGAGATTCCGTCGCAAGGTTGGGGAAATTGCTCGCCCTCGAAAATAAAAGAGGCTGCGGGGGGGGAATGGGTCAGAAAAAGAAAAAAAAAGCTTGCCCATCGCGTTCGCGAGGTAAACTCAAGACCGCAAAAGGGGGGACGGAACCAACTGCCGAGGGGAATGGGGGAGTGGAGAAGATAAAGTTAAAGCCCATATCCGCTTCGGGAAGAAAGGGGGGTCAACGTCAGTCTCGACAAAAATGTTGTTTGGGGAAAAGCGACATGGAGAGGAGATCTTTAAGCCACCACGCCCACGGGGAAGAGGGACACGCCGATCAGGCAGAGGAAGAGCGTAATTGATGGGGAAAGGAGAAAAAAAAGCTACGTCGACAAAAAAAAAAGGGAAAGAGCCTACCCCCGTTCCTTTGGAAAAAGAAAAGGCACGCACACCCAAAAGGGAAAAGGGTCCGGAAAAAAGGGGGGGAGTGATCTTAAAATACTCGAGAGTCTCTTTGCACGCAGAATAGACCTCCGTTGCCCAATGCAAATGTGAAAGAGGGGAAAGACCGGCGGTGCCCAAGCAACGAAAAGGAAGGTACGTGGGAAAAAAAAGACCATGCAAAGTGAAGGTCTGGCACTTCAGCGAAGGGGAAAAGAGGTATAAAACGGTCTGAATAAAGCAGGGTCTTCTTTGAAGGGGACGCTCTCGGTGCCGGGACAGGGGGGGGCAGGCCACGGCAGGGGGCTGGTAAAAATGAAGGGAACGAGCCGATTTGCCAGAAAGCTGCTTCAAACCGGGAAGCCCGTGCCCCTGTCCGAAAAAAAGGAAGTACCCTCAGCAGAGAAGAAAGAGCTCTTCCCGGCACGGAAAACATCTTGACCTCACAGGAGGCGGAAAGGTCCGGAGGGAGGGGTGGACACAGCATTTAGCGAGAGAGAGAGAAAAAAGAGGCATCCTCTCTGAGGAAAACGGGCGCGGCGCGGAGGGTGTCAATCATCATTGCAGAGGGGGGGGAAGGAGGTCATTTTCCGAGAAAACAGAGGGATTAAATATATATATCTTACAGAAAAAGGGGCCATTCTTTCAAAGGGGAGAATCCGTGTAAAAAAGGAGAGAAATGTCCGTCAAAAACGTTCCTACGAGGAGGACCCATCTGGGGAAACCACTCGGCCCTTCTTAACCAACACGGGAGAAAATCAGCGCTTTACTATAGTAGGAAACATGAAAGCAAAAGGGTCCGTTCTCGGGAAAGAGAAGGGGGGGGTCACTGGAGAAACCTTTAAGCAAAAGAAGCTCTCCCGGAAATTGCTAGGAAGAACAAAAAGAGAGGAAGAGGGGACTTCTTTGTCCTGCCACCCGGACGGAAGGGAAACGGAACTTTTTTCAAGCAGAAGACAAGAGGCACTGTCGTACTACCGGTCCCGCGAAAGGGGACGGCTTACGTGACACATACTGAGCGCCGGAGGGGGAAAGGGTGCCTCCGGGGAACAGGTGGGGAAAAAAGAAAAAAAATCACATGGCATTGGGGGCCACAGGGACGAGTTCCACGCTACCAAAATTGCGAGCGGGGGGAAGCAAGATCACTCCACCCAGAAAAAAAAGGGGTTTCGTCGCGGAAAAAATCTGCCACGTCACGGGGTCGGCGGGTATGAAGGAGCTGGGGGTAAAAACCTCACGTCCCAAAGAAGGAAGAGGCTTGTCACGAAGAAAAAGGGAGCTTTTGGCGTCAATCGAAAGAAGGAAGGCCTGTCGCCTCCAAAAAAGGGGGGAGAATTAAGAGTTGCTCCAGAACTTGAACGAGAAGGATTCCAGGGGGATATTTACCTTCTGCCGGAGATTCAGTGTAAGGGGAAAGGGGGTGGTTGATGACTACAACCTCGAAAAAAAGGGGGGGGTCAATATCTGCCACTTAAAGGGCCGTGGAAAGACAGGGCCGAAAGGACTATCAAATCAAAAAGAAAAAAAGGAGAACGCACTCAAGGTAGAAAGAAAAAATAATCCCGACTTTGACAAAAGAAAAAGTTGACGATTGAGAGGGCATTCACCAAAAGAGGGCAAGGAAGTTCTCCGGAAGCGGGAGGAAAGGGTAATACGGTTGAAAGTCCCCCGGAAGAGAACTAGAGAAAAAAAAAAAAAAAAGTATCACTTCCTACTGCGTCTGTCTTGACAAGAGAAGAAAAGAGAGAGCTCACCGCTTCATAATCGCACCCAAAAAGAGGCCTCTCCACTATCCACCGGTGGGAAAAAAGGAAGGGAAAGGAAAGAAGTCTCCCCTCCGACGGGACATGATAAAGAAGCCTTGCACTATCTTCAAAAGGGAAGAAAAGAATCCCCGCTAGGAAGGGGAAGGGATTTGGGCTTCTATACTCTCGACAGAAAAAGAAAGGGAGGGAAAGATCACTAAAAAGAAGGATTCTTAGAAGAAGACTGCTGTTGAAATGCTCCGCATTCAAAGGAAAAAAGGAAAGAAAAAAAGAGGGGAACGTGCTTTATTTTAAAGCGGGACAAAGGAAAAGGGGACTGGGTGCACGAGGAAGGGAGGTACCTTGATGGTTCACGGCGTTAACGAGGGGTTCTTCTTCAAGAGCACAAAAAAGGGCCAGAGGGGCGAGCCTTTCCACACAAGGGGGGGCAAGGCGGCAAGCTCAAAAATCCGGAAGGCACGGGGGGAAGGGAAAGAAAATCACATTCCTATCGTCCACGCGGCGTGCTCAGAGAAGAAAAAATAGGGGGGGGCGTGTGGGATTCAAGAGAGCGCTACACGAAAGAGAAGAAAAAAGAGAGAGATATCTTGAAAAGCAAAACAAAAAAGGAAAGAGGGTACAAACACGCGAAACGGAAAAAGGGAAAGGGGAAATGCGTTTCCATCTACGGGACAAGAACAGGGTCCGAACCAAGTAAGGGAGCAGCTCCCGCCTAAAACAACCAGGAAGGGGGACGCCATCTACTGGGTTGGATGGAAAGCCCACGCGATTTGGTCACAGGGGGAAAAAAACCATCCGTTAAAGGAATGTTACAAAAACACACCTTGCCCGAAAGAAAAAGGACTCGGGTCCATACCAGGCCACGTAAAGGAGCGTGCGTTTCCTTTTAGAAGAACCGACAGCTTCAGATGACGACAAAGGCCTTGGGGAGCCAAAGAAAAAAGGTCTTATCTGCAGCCGTCCAAGGGAAAGGGGAGGTCGCGAGGTGTCCAGACAAAAGAGGGGAACCAGCCCTTCCCGAGGAGAAGGGGGTTTGGACCTCCAAAGCCTAAAGGAAAAAGGAGGGGTTTTCACAAAGAAAAAAGAACCTCTTCGGGGCACTAAAAAAATAGCTATTTACCACTTGTGGGGCGAGGGAGGGAAGCGGCTTTGTGCAATCTTAGAAAGAGGAAGTGTCATCCCTCCATTCGGCCAAAGGGTTATTTCCCTAGCCGGAGGTGCAAAAAAGATGAAGAGAAAAACCTCTACCACAAGAAAAAAAAGCCGGCGAGAACGGAAAAAAAAAATGTAAATGCATTTTTTGCAGCGAGGGAAAGAAGTGAATACGAGTTGCACCTCGGGGGAGAGTCGGGATGTAGCCGGACTCGTGAAAAGGGAATCCAGAGGCGAGGCCGTGGGAAGCTGGAGGGGGAGAAGGTAGCCTTTAAACGCTGCGTGGTGCCAGACGGAAAGAGTTGTTAGACGCCAGCGGACCAATCTCGTACGCGGAAGAATACAGAATCCTTCACCAGCGGAACGGGGGGAGGGCAGAATGCTGGGAAAAATCCCTGGAGCCCATATAGAGGAGTTTGTTCTCTTTGCCGCGGGCGAAAAACCGTTTGGTGCTCGTCTAGCTCGAAGGGAGAGCCACCCTCCACAAGTTGAAGGAAACCGAGTCGGTCCTCCGTGCGATAGAGAAAGATAAAGTCACCAGCGACGTGCCCCCAAAGAAAAACCTTTCCTTTGCATCTTTCAAAAAAAAAAACCAAAGCAGGTGTAGGGGGGGGGGGGAGGGAGCTTTAAACCGGAAACGAGAGGTTTCACTCAGTGCAAAAGGAAAGGCATGTTATTGGAAATAATGACATAAAAGTCCCGGAGAACAAGGGGTGGGCAGTCCAGAACAGCCTGAAAAATCAAGAAGAAAAAGCTTTTATGACCGGTCGACGAAAAAAGGGAGGCAGCTTAAACCCAGTTCCGATAGCAAGGTTAAC
>Ga0179593_1713192_pt1 | contig 10241 bp, 11 predicted proteins | sample CZODoug2_1_08_16_FD_185931 | JGI IMG/M metagenome (GOLD analysis project Ga0179593, IMG submission 185931) | Vadose zone soil fungal communities from Angelo Coast Range Reserve, California, USA - CZODoug2_1_08_16fungal (PacBio error correction) | ecosystem: Environmental > Terrestrial > Soil >...
GTTGTTTCGACAGATAACGAAACAACAACCCTGAAGAAAGGGGAGGCCCGGGGTAACCGACTACGACCCATAAATCGTCCCCTTCGCTTACAAAAAGAGGATGGGGAAACGAGCGGGGGACAGAGCACTACTACCTCATGAGTAGTCCAATAAAGGCGTTTAAGCAACCCTCACGGAAAGCTTCATTACTTTTGATACTCGGAGGAAGATACCGAAAATACGGAAATAACACACACAACTCGGGATAAAGAAGTAAAAGCATATGAGTCGAGAAGGGCTCAAACAAAAGGGGAACATTACTCTAGGAGGGGGTGCCCCCAGAAGTGCGCACTTTGTCATCGGTCCCCGAATAAAAAAAAGCGGTGGCATGACGGAGGAACCACCGGGGGGAAGATTCCCTTGTCCCTCAAAAAGGGGGTTCACAAACGGTGGATGAAGGCTCAACTGGATCAACATGGGACGAAAAAAGTAGAAAGAAGGGCGCTAAGGAGAAAGAAAGGACGCTCCTTCGGGGAGGGAAGGGAAAGGGGGGTCCCTAACAAGGGAAAAAAGACGTCTTCGGTACCGAGGTCGGGGGGAGGGCAGGTAATCGATGAGGGCGCCCAGAATCGGAGCTCGCAGCGTTTTTCTCCATCAAAAGAGACGAAAAAATTTCCAAAAAAAAAAAAGGGGGGAACTGACGAAAAAGGGAGGGGGAAAGGGAACAATGAGGGGGTTCTGAGCCGCTCAGGGAAGACGGAAAAGATTTACAAGACGCTTGGCGCGGGTTTGAGAAAATCACAAGTTCAGAGAAACGGGACTGGACGGGAAAAAAAAACAAACCAGAAAGGCAATCGCGCATGTGAAAGGAAAAAGGGAAAACTGGGGGAAGAAGGGCAAAGAAGGGACCTCGGGGACTAGAGGGGGGGACGATTGCCCCCTATATACACCCACCCTAGGGGGGGGGACGGTCTATACAAGAGGATACGCGTGTTCACTAATGAGTTGGTTGGCAGAAGAGGGGAAAACTATACGATCGACAGGGACCCGCCGCTCCTTCCCTTCACAAAGAGGAGAAATCTAACTAAAGCCTTAAAAGAACGGCTTGTGGAAAGGGGGGGTATCAGAAGAAAAAGTCTTTACCCGAAAATCTTTCAGCTGGGATTTACCGGGAAGTGGAAGATGAGAAAGGGAGAAAAAACAAAACAAAGCCAAGGAGAGCGAGAGAAAACGGTACTAAAAGGAAGAGAAGGGAAAATTGGGAGAAAAACCTGCGACACCCTAGAGAGGTGGTTCTGGGTAAAGGAAAAAAACGGGATGCAGGAAAGAAGGCATATTTCGTGCATAGAAAAAACTCAGAAAGCAAGCAAAAGGAAAGAGTTTCGTCCATTCTGAAGTGTAGAAGTGGGGGGACTTGGGGACCTAGCGATGACCGAAAAAAAACGTCCAAAAATGAATGCTGGGAAGAAGTGGACTAGAAAGGAGAAAAGTTAAAGTGGGTACTTCTCCTTCAGACTGCCTTTTGTGGCAGAGAAAGAAAAGAGAAAAAGGAAAATTAGGATCGAGTTATTCGGAAGAAGTTGGGCGAGGTGTCGGGAGGAGGGAGGCAGGGATGTGGAACAAGGGAAAAAGGGCTCTCAACTATCTGGCTGGAAAAGGTTTATTACAAGGAGAAACAAGGGTGGGGAGCTTGAGGGCCGTCAAAAGCTCAAAAAGAACAAGAAAAGGGGGGAAAAAAGACGATCTTATACTTTCTATACTTCAAGGTCGAAGAGAGCAGGCCTGTCTCCTCGAAAAGACCCGTGGGATTTCAAAAGGCCGTAGAGGGGGGCAAAAAAGAAAGGAAATCGAAACGTCTGCCGTGGAACAAGGAGAAACTATTTCGAGGAGAGCGGGAACAGCCCCTAACCCAAGAGGGCAAAAAGTGACCAATTGCACGGAGTGGGAGAAAGGGTGTTTCCTCTGAAGGAGATAATCGGGAGTGGGTCTGAGACAACAGGAAAATGCTTTCGGGGGGCGCTTCATGTCCATCTCTCAAAGAGAGAGAGGGGGAAAAAAAAATTTGTCCTTTTTTTGGGAAAACAAGAAGTTCAAAAACGGCAGAAAGGTGAGGAGGAGAAAGTAGCTTGTGTGACGATTCCTGCGAATAAAAAGAAAAGGAGGTCACGGCGACTTTTCAATTAGTGAGGGGGCCAGAAGGGGAACATAGGCGAAAAATCAAAAAAGGAAAAGGTAGTCGCGCAGGTAACTCGCGACGAAAAAAGAAAAAAAACATTCGGCGAAGGGGCCTCTACCAATCCTAGAAATTCTAAGAGAGCACCTGCGGCATGGGTAAGACCTGGCAGGAAATTCTCGACGCCCTCAAGGCGTTTTAAGACACCAAGGGAAAGGAAAGTGCTAAGTAAGTCCGAGGGGGGTCAAATCAAAACCGAAGGCCGTTGACAAAGGGGAGGAGAAGCATATCATTCTCGAAGAAAGAAGACGGGCCGCTTCTGCAGAAAAAGAGTTTGGACCTTAGCCTTTTCCGAAGGAGCATGTAGAAAAAGGGGGGAAAAAAAGAAAAAACCTTCGAGGAAAGGAGTAGAAAGAGAGACACAGTAAGATTGTCCGGCGTCCAAGGAACATCTCTAGGGACTGCAAAAGGAAAAAAAACGACGACAAAAAGTTGGACAAGCTTATTAGAAAAGGGGGGCTACGACCAAGAATGAAGCTGCCGATCATTTATTAAAAAAGTTTATGACAGTGGGCCAGGGAAAGACCATCCGTAAATGCGGGAGCAAAAAAATTTCCATTAGAAAGAAGGCGAGTCCCGTTTTCTAAAAGGAAGGTTTCGTTTAGACAAGCAGCCTGAAAATACACAACGAGGTAACTCCACCGAAATCAAAGAAAGAGTAGTCGATAAACGAAAGAATACCAGTCGGCCCAACGAGTTTGACCGTCTCGAAAGACTTTGGGAGACGCAGAGGTGGGGGGGAAAAAAGGAGGAGGGGATTGCGCGGTGCCGATCTTATGAGGTTGAAAAAAAGAAACAAACAAGGGAGGGAGGACCAAGGAATGGCCTTTAGATATGGTGTCTCAAAGCTCCGTATACCTCGTTTTGGGAAGACAATCTGACCGAGAGCAACCGAGTCAACGAAGGGGGCGTCCGCTTGTAGGGAGGCAAGAACGCCGGGGGAGAGGGATGGGGAGACTTGTCGCGCGGGGGTACCGAAGAGGGGAAGTTCCGCCCGTGCGAGGGGCCGCTCAGTAATCGCAAAGGGGAAGAACAGCGACAGCCTGTCTTTGTAAAGAGGGGAACCGAATCAGAACCCAAAAAGGGGAAAGTAATGGAGAGCAGTCGTCAAGTCCGGCTTCGATGGAGGGGGAGAAAACCCGTCGAAATCAGGCCCCGATCTCGAAGTTCAAGCAGCACCAAAACTCTGGTTACCGAATAATTCGGTAGGAGCAGACGCAAATGGGGAAGGCGAAAAACTCCAAGAGGAAATGCCCATATCCCAAGGAGAGAACCTGGTTACGTCATCGACAGCGGACGGGAAAGGAGGCCTCATCAACCGGGAAGGGTAAGTGGGACCAATGTTATTGAAGGCAAAGAAAGGAACTGGGAAAAGGGTCTGCTGTATGCAACAAAGGGGGCATTGACCTGGGGCCCGCTGATGGCGTGAAAAGAAAAATCCCAGAATGCGAAGGGGGTTTTTTTACCCTGACTGTTGTTGTGAAAAAAGGGAAATAATCGGCCGATCAAAAGGCGGCTGAAGAAGCGAAAGGAGTTTTGGGGGGGTGTTTCTTGAAAAAGAAAAGAGAAGGGGGGGGCATCCGCCCGTGGAAGAAAGCCGGTGCCAGTTGGAAAAGAGTGATGTTTGAAAAGGGAGGACACCCAGCTGGCATAGACGGGAGTTTAGGAGTCGTCGTTGAAAAGGGGGAAAATGGGGGTCGGTGAATCATGGGGAAACTGTTCTTCTCTGGAGCCAACCCTTCGGGGTCGACGTAGTGACGGGACCCAGTGGGGGTGGGAGGGTCGCATAACGGAAGGGCTCCGCGGTGGGGGAAAACCGCGTTAGCAGAGCATCTTGAAAAAAAAGAATTTCAACCTTCACGGCGTCAAAAAGGAGCGAAAAGTCCAAACCAGCACGTTTACAGTATGAAAACGGAACATGCCAGAATAGGGAACGTTTCAATCAGCATTAGACCCGAAAGGAGGGGGAGGGGACGGTGTTGCCCTGGAACAGGTTAAGGGGAAGGAGGGGATAAAAGAGGAGGGATACTCGAAAGAAAAAAGCCGAAGAAGGCAGCGTCGCGGGGTCAAAACACGAATGCTAAAAAACAGACAAGGTGGTAATAAACACATTTTCGGGTCGACGGCGCTGGGGGGGGCCCGGGGCGATTCAATGTTGACTTCCCGCAAATAACACTTGGTGGAGAAAGGAGACGGTACAGCACCACCCTCGGGAAAAAAGAAGGAAAACAAAAAAAAACGAACCATCAAATATCGCGGCCAAAGGGATCAGTCCTACTGAAGGCGACATAGACGCAAAGCGAAAAGTAAGGAAACGACCCCACGTGGCGTGCCGGGAATTTCAAATAGGTACCTGCGAGGAACCCGCGCGTTCAAAAGACGAACTCAGGAGTATTCATAAATCCAAACCGCACGGTGGATGCCACAAGAAAGCGACGATACATCCACAACTCGGGATTGAAAAAGAAGACGTACTCAAGGGAACGATTAGCAGGGGAACAACCGTCAATGGGAACACCGAAAAAAAGATGGGGTCGCGTGTGCCCCCAAAATTGCACCGGGGAAAAAAGAGGTCTCCCAGGCAATTGCAACTCTCCGGGGGTTGAAGAAAAGCAGGGGGAAGTAGTAACCACCATAAGGATCATACCCTTTAAAACATTGTTCACCTGCACCGCGGCCACGTTGGAAGAAGCAACTTGATCAACGTTGAGACTGTAAAGAAATTGGAAAAGGGATCGAGAATGCTATGGTGCAAGAGCGAAAATTACGCAGACCAGCTATTTTTCCCGAACAAAAACATCCACGCCGAAACTCAGACGAGACAGGTGGTTTCTTCGGGTAACTTAGGGGGGCAATTGAGTTCGGGAAACCTATCGTGAGCTCGACGTTGGTCTCCATCAAAAAAAAACCTGCTTGACAACGGATCCGGCAGGAGTACTGTCAGCAAGAGGGGCGAGAGTGCCGCTCCAACGTTACAACGAAAACTTTGCGATACTAGCTGAACAAAAACAACAAGGGCCTCGCACCGGCGAAAGGAAAGCTGGGAGACAACACCAGCAATCTCGCATGGAAGATCGACAGCCGGAGCTCGGACAGCCGGACTTCCCCGGAACTGAGTTGGATCGGGAGAGAGTACCGAGGGGAACAAAAAAGTAGCGAATTGACAACTGCGAGAACAAGGAAGCCATGCTGCCAGAAGGCATCATTGTCGGGGCTGATGGGGAGGGACCCAAGCAGAGAACAAAGAAAATAGGGCACAAAGGGGAAGAAAAATTCACCCTCTGCGTCGCCAAAGGAGAGGGAAAGGGATCCCTAGACCTACTTTTACAGAAGCCCGCGGGAGACGACGGAAAATCGACAAGGAAACTATGTAAATTCGGTTATTACCGCGTTGTGGGAAAGGGATGTTTGATACACGAAAAAAACAAAGGGAGGAGAAAAACTGGACTCTCGATGTGCAACTATATGGAAACGGAGCGGTAAAAGAAGCGACAACAAAGGATTTTCTTTTCCAATAAGGAAAAAAGGGGCCGAGTGGACAGAAGAAAGGGCGGCTCAGGGGATTGGTCGTAGAGGAAGGAGAAAATTATATTTTCGTCCATGCTGAAGGGTTGTCGTCTGTTGAGAGAGGAGAGATGACCTGCACCGTAGCCAGCAACAATCTTACTGCTGCTCAAGAAGTGCCAACAATGGGAACTGCAGGAAGGAGGGGGTCAAACTATTTCAAAAAAAAAAAAGGAGGAAAGGCTCAGGTCCAACAAAAAGGGGGTGGTCTATAGACGAAGCGGGGAAAAAACGTCGAGTTAGAACTTCGAGAATGATACGGGGAGGCAGGCTGGAAGCTGCGCCCTACCAAAAAAAAAGAAAAAAAAAAAAAAAAAAAAAAACTCTTGCGCCGTGATGTGGATATACACAAAGGAGCCAAATCAGGGCGGGGAGGAATGGGAATAAAAGGTGGATTAAAAAGGGGAGCTGAGGTCGTCGAAAGAAGGATGCCTACAATCTCAAAAGAAGGTGCAGCACACTGGGAAAAAAAAAAAAATGCTGATACCTTAGGTTAGAAGGCACCAGCCTCATGGATGCAGGAAAGTCTCGATTTACCTGCAGAGAAGTGCTTATGGTTCCCTATGTTCTGAGAAAAACGCCGGGAGGGGCAACAAAGTCACAAGAGCGTTAACCCGAATAGGGGAAGGATATTCGCCAGTCCTTAGAAAAAAGCTCCTCAAGTAAGCACCGGCAAAAAAAAACAAACCAGCGGGGGAGAAAGGGGTTAAAGATATTTGTTGGAGCGGGAGTTTCTCACAAACAACAGGAAAGGACGCTTCGGAAGAAAAACAACGGCAGGATGATTAAAAGGGACTGAAGCGACATCATGGGAAAAAAAGGGGGTTGAAAAACAGAGGAAGGTAACCCCGCAGGAGAAAGGGGGCAGGTGCTTATTGCTAAGGGAGGGGGGATTTCGTGCTAATTCCTGGCGAAGAAGACAGCGGAGGGGGGTTTGCCGAGAGGGGGGAGGGATAACAGGGTGTGACTTTGGGGGAAAAACATAGGTAACCAGAAGGGTCACGGTCCTTGTTATCGACAAAACCGCATCCTGCCATCCATTCGGCGAAAGAGAAAATTGAATTCTGAAGGGATAAGGGCAAAAAACAGATGGCGGCACAGGAAAAGGGGAGCTTGTAGCATCCGAAAAGTCCCGACGCCCTCAAGTCTCCAAAAAGAAGTGTAATCCACAGGGGAGGAAGAAAGTCAAGGAAGCCTATGGAAAAGTAGTTGGCCAAAAAGAAACTGCGCCCGAGGGAAAGGGACTACCGTCCGTAAACCTGCATATCGAAGAACGAACTCGATCCGAAAGGAAACTAGCACAACGGCAGTTGGACCTGAAAAAAAAAGGGCCAGCTTGCCGGAAATAGGGGACCTCCCTACTGCAGTCCCCACTTCAGGGGACATCTGCGCAGCATTACTATTGGAGAAAGTGTCTACCGGTGAGAAGGGGGGGGCAGAAAAGGGGAAAACAACATACGACAAAAAAGGGGAAGGAAACTCTCCTGACGGAGCTTTCGATTGAGGAAGAAGACGAGCCGAAATAGGCCGGAGAGGAAAAGCGCTCCCTGGTGGGTTGGGCACTTATGAAGAAAGAAAGAAAAAAGGTGTCTCATTCGGCGTAAACTGCACGAATGTTCCATTATAGCGCTAGTCCCCGAGAATTAGTCAGATACGGTTGGGGGGTCGGGGACTTCTCACAAACAACGCGGGAATGACCGAGGCCGTTTCAAAAGCGTACGAGAAACGACTTCCCTGGAGGGTCGCCCCTCGGGGAAAAAGGAGGGAGCAGAGCGATCGCCTACAGAGGGTGAAGAAAAAGAAACGGGAGGGAAAGGTGCCGATCTTAATATGGGGGAATGTGCTCTTGGGGAAAGAAGGCTGCTCGCTAGTGCCCCGCAAGGGGACCTTTAGATATTGGGGAAAAGGAACATCAATTCCGTATACCTGGGGGGGTATAGTAGGGAAAGCTAGCCAAGGAAAAGGACGTGGAAGAAAGTGTCTTTCTAGGATCCGCTGTCGATGGGACAGTGAACGATGGCATTAAGGCAGCGTACTAATTTTGAGAGGAAAAGGAGAGGACCTTGTTGTTGTACAGGGAAGGTGAGCAGAAAGGTGCTGGGAAAAAAAAGGGTAATCTTTTGTCGCAGAAGGGAATAAAACTCGAACCCAGAGGGGGAGAGGGTTCCAGGGTCAAGAAAGCATATTATGAAGGAAAAAAGTCTTATCGGAGAGAACAACCGAGGACTAGAGCAGATAACGACCTCAATTTCCCCTAGAGTGAAAAAGACCACCGTCCGAAGAGGGGGGGCCAAAGATCCGGCGGTTTACTGAAGGGGTCGATGCCGGCTACCTCCGCAGGAGGGAGAAAGGCACCAGGAGGAAAACTTCTTGATCACTGGAAACATAAAAGCCGTAGAAAGTTGAGCCAGGGAAAGGGGGCCGCAGTGGGGGGGGACAATTGGGGAAATCCCGAAAAAAGAAAGAAAAGTGGTAAGGACTCCTACCGTTCAAAGCTTTGCATTGGGGGGGAACGGATCAAATTGGAAAGGGGGGGGGTCACACTCGAACCATCGCATTAAGGGCCAACTGGGGAGGTGGGACTTGGTTGCGCCCGAGGGGGGAGCATCATCCACAATGAGTAAGGAAGGGAGAGTCAAATAAGTGGGGGGTCGGTTCCGTATCTGGAGCAAGGCCAGTAATACTCTCAATGGGGGTTCGTTTGGGGAGTTAAGCCGGTGAAAAGGGAGAAAGATTGTTTGGTTGGTTGCTTTTGCCCCGCGAACCCAGACGCTGGAAAAAAAAAAAGAGAAGTTCTTTCCTTTCTTTTTAGAAAAAACCCACTTTGGGGCGAGAGGGGGGTCAAAGGTGGGGCTTGTCGCCAACCTGACGGGAAAAGGGCCGCCGGCGCGCTATTTTGGAACCGCGGTCCGCATAAAAAGTCGGGCTCCTCTGGTGTCGAAGAAAAAAAAAAGTAGCAGTAGCATCGTTGGAAAAAAAAAGGGGGGGGAGTCACTAAGGCGTCGTACACGCGACAAGACGAAGGAAGTATCCCCTAAAATTTGTTGTGACAAAAAAAATACCCAAGCATTGCGGGTGTTGGAAAAAAAGGGAGGGGGCATCAGCATTAGCCGCCGCCGGCGCCGTAAAAGGGGGGGAAAACTGGAACAGGGAGCTTATCGTCGAAAAAGAAGAAGAGAAACCTGTTCCCAGGGCAAAAAAAAATGCTTATGCCTTTAACGAAAGAAAACAAAAATGAGGGTAAGTGGTACGGAGAAAACACCATTTTTCTTTTATCAAGAAAAGGGGTGACCGGAGGCGGAAGTCCGAAACCGTGAATGTGACGAAACAATAACACGGTGGTGTCCAACAGGAAAACCGCGTCGTCCTCTTCGACACAAAAACAATTCCAATCACGCAAAAAAAGAACACGAACAATCCCAATATAGAAAGGATACTACGTCCGAACAAGCATCCGCGGAAAAAAGGAGCAACTTCCTCCAAAACAGAAAAAAAAAGAAGGAGTGCCCTTGACCCTACGACGAAGAAAGAACTGCACGAAATAGAAGGGAAGGGTCGGGTACAGCGAACATCTTAGAATCTCGTTCACAATCACTACTAAAAAGAAAACGGAAAAGACAAACGCTCACTTTCTGATGCCCCAGGGGGAAGGAGTAGGGCGGGAGGAAGGAGAAACGGCAAAGAAAAAAAAAGACTTTAGGAAACCAGAAAAGAACCATTTTTGTATTATGCGGGAAAGGAGCAAACACCGTACATGTGAACAAAAAAGAAACGGGACAAACATGGCGTCGAGGGGAAAGGCCAGAATTTAAGGGGCAAGGGAGTAGGGTCCCCAGCCGGATAGCTCCGTGTTGCTACATCCATTAACTGTGGGAGGACACCGTGCAAGGGAAGAAGGCACTTCCCTCCCCTCCCATTGGTCATAAAGAATGGATGAGGCATCAACTGGGAGGTCGAGAAGCCGCTAAAGGGGGAAACCAGATAAAGGCGCTACGGAGAGACTCGCAAATTACTCTCCTGCGTGAGGGAAATCGATTGGGGTCCCAAGAGGAAACGCCGTACGACTTCTTCGTAAATAGGAAGGGGTTGCTGGGCTTGGGAAGGGATAGGGGGGAGTCGGTGCGAAGAAAGTTTTTCTCCATCTCCGAAGGGGAAGGGAAACTGCAGAAAAAGAGAACTGCACCAATTACTGTCAGGGGTTGTCTAGCAGGAGAAAAGAGAACAACGATTACAAAGCCTTCTGTCTGAGAACGCCAGAAAAGGGATACTATCGAACAGGAAAAAGATCGGAACCAGGTAGGTACTTTCAAGGTCAAAAAAAGGAAAGGAAAAAACAAGACCCTCGGAAAAGGAAAGGGAAAAAGAAAAAACACTCATCGACCGTAGCTGGAGAAGGAAACCTTCCACTTCAACTTCGTTGACCGGGAGGAAGGGGGCCCACCGAGAAGAAAAAGTTCGGAATTGA
>Ga0179593_1373249_pt1 | contig 10240 bp, 18 predicted proteins | sample CZODoug2_1_08_16_FD_185931 | JGI IMG/M metagenome (GOLD analysis project Ga0179593, IMG submission 185931) | Vadose zone soil fungal communities from Angelo Coast Range Reserve, California, USA - CZODoug2_1_08_16fungal (PacBio error correction) | ecosystem: Environmental > Terrestrial > Soil >...
AGGGATGAACCTGGAAACTCGAAAAGAGGGAAGGAGGAGGTGCTCATTCCATCAGAAAGGACACGGAAAAGGAGTTTACTAAACGGTAAAATAAAACCGAAAGTCACACAGAAAAAAAAGGGGAAGGGAAAGGGGAAAAGGAGGGAAGCGGGGAAAAAAGGGGTGAAAAGGACAAAGGCAGAAAAAAAAAATGAGGAGAGAGAAAAAAATAGGGACAAAATCGACAGTGACAGAGTGAAAAAGAGGGAAATGAGGCAAGGAAGTAGTAAGGACGAAAACAAAGAGAGATAGAAGGGCAAGGAAAGGGGGAAAGAGAAGGGGAAGAGAAATTAGTAGGGAATTATCCAACCACGCCTAGCAGCAAAAAGAGGAAAGAGAAAAAAAAAAACCTCACGAGAAAGGGAGAGAGGTGAAGAAACAAAAGAAAAAAGGGGGGGGGTCTAAAGGGAAAAAAAAAAGGGAAGCCGATTGCTTCATGCTATATGGCAACTCGAAACAAGGAAATGATCAGGAAGATGAAGAGTGCCCGGGGGAGAGGAAAGGAACCTCCTCCAAGAAGGTGAGAAAAGGAAGGGGGGCCGAACTATTCGCCAACTAAGAATAGCAAGACGCGAGCCAACTTATAAAGATCAATTGAAAGAAGAAGAGGATCTTCATCTCAAAAAGAGAAGAAAATAGTACATTTGACGCTTCAAGGATGGGAAAGCACACAAAGAAAGGGGGGAGGGAGGAAAAGTACAATAATAGGGCTCAAAAGAGAGGGGGGAAGGAACCCGGAGGAAAAGACAAGGAGAACAAAAAAAAAACAGATAAAAGAAAAAAAAAAGATAGACAAGGAAAAGAAAAAAGGGAAATAACAGAAGGAGAAAAGGGAAGGAAAAAAAGGTGAGCGGGGGGAACAAAAAAGATAGGGGAAAAAAGAATCAAAAGGCTGCAAAGAAAGACAAAGAAAAAGCGAAAGAAGCAAAAAACAAAAAAAAAGAGATGAAGAAAATCGGGCGGATCTTCACCTTGGGGAGGTCAAGCCAACATGGACACCCAGTCTATCGGTTCACAGAAAAGAACCGGGGAGAAGGTGGACTTGCCCCACTAAAAGGGTGGAAGAGAAGAAAATCTGACAAGAAAAAGAAAACAGAATTACCCGATCAGATAAAAAGGAAAAAAACGGAGAAAAAAACGCGCATGGGGGTCTACACAGGGGACCTTGGATATATCTAAAAATAGGAATCAAAGGCGGCTGGTTAATGATCTTCACAGGAAAGGAAAAAACAGAAAAGGGGAAGAAAGGGGGGAAGCGGGAGGCACAGTGGGGGGGAAAACTGAGAAAAAGAAAAAAGGTCCTGATAAACAGGAAAAAAGGAGAGGAAAAATGCGAGCCCTTTTCCCCGGACGCAACTTCAGACGAAAAGGAAGGGGGGAAGTCGGGAAGTTCACAAGCGGCAGATAACGAAAGGAAGGGTGAAAACTGAGGAAAGGGGAAAATCAGGATACAAATAACAATAAGGAGGGAGGGAAAAGGGGTACCTCCCCCAGAAGAAGCAAAAGTGGAATAAAAATTTAAAAAATAAAAAAAAAAAAGGTAGAAATGAAAAAGGGAAGTATCAAAGAGAGGAGAGCAAGAGGAAAAGGAATGAAGGAAAACTACAAGGAAAAAGGGGACTGGCAACCGGGACGTCTGGACTATTACGGGGAAAAAAGAAAAACAAAAGACTACGCTCCTAAGGGGGGAGGAAGAGGGGGGGGGAAGCACACCCGACACAGGGAAGGGGAAATAAACAAAATCGTTGTCAGGGGATAATAATATAAACGGGGAAAAATTCAGAGCCTCCGGGGGAAAAGGAAATCAAGTCCTGCCAAAGGGCCGGTTCTACGGAGGGGAGGGGAGCGTCGGGAGAGGTACATAGAAGGGAACAGCGAAGACACAGAGGGGGGGAAAAGGGGGAAGGAGCGGGAAAAAAGAAAAAAGAAGGGGAAAGAACGGAAAAAAGAAGGAAAAAAGAAACACTCCCAGGGAGCTAGCAAAAGTTCCGCAAGGACGGGGAGCCAAGGGACCTACCAAAAACATAAAAGAAAATCACAAACGGAAAGGTTCAATCAGGAAAAGGAAAAGGGAAGGGGAGGGGAAAAAAAAAGAAAAAAAAGGAGAAGAAGGGGAAAAAGAAGGAGGAAGGAAAGGAGAAAGGGGACGAGGGACCAAGAAAATCTGAAAACTCCAAGGTGCGGTGGACGACGAAAAGGCGGCCCCAAAAAACCGATAAACAAAAACACAAAAACCACCAACCCCCAACCACCCAAAAAACTCCAACACAAATTCAAAAAGGGTACAAGGGTACTAAATACTATCGTAACAAGACCAAAATCACACAACCAAATAAAAAAAAAAAAAAAAAAAAAAAAAAAACAAAGGAATCCAACCTTCCGAGCCAAGGTGGGGAGGGGGAAAAACAAGGGGAGCGCTGAGGGCGAAGGGTGTTGGGGAAGGGGGGTGTACCAAGGAAAAATCAAAAACGGATGCAGGGGAACAGGATGGGGGAGGAGGCGAGGTTCACACCGAAGGGGGCGGGTCCCATTTAAGGCACGCGCAGGGGGGGAAGTGGGACAAGGAAGACGAAACGAACTATTGTCCTACTGGGAAGGAAAAGAAGAAAGAGGTATCGAACAAAACAAGGAAAAGAGAGAGGGAGGGACAGAAAACGGATGTACGACATACACAACAAAAAGGACACCAGAAAGAAGCCTATAACAATCACATGGGAAAAAAGGAAAAAAAACAGGTTAAAAGAAAAAAAAGGGGGGGGGAAGCAGATAACAGTGGAGGGAAGGAAAAAATAACTAAAGTAACAGCTGTAGAGTTTTTGACGTCAAACCTCACCCCAAAAACCACCCAAAAACGAAAAAGACGAAAGATGCAGAAGCACCCGGTCGGGCGGAGGGGGGGCCGCGCGAAAATCGAAGCAAGCAACTCGGCAAAAAAGCCAATCCACAACAACAACCGGGAGGGGGAGGAAAGGGGGCGTGGTTCAAAAGCAAACCAAGAGTTCAGCAAAGGGGCCGGACTTCTGAGAAAAACTGACGGAGAATCGTTCCCAGTCGCGGGGAAAAAAAAGGGAAAAATCGAGGGGTCCAACAAAAAGGAAACAGAAAGCCACCGAATTCGGGGGGGGGTCCGGCGTCGTGCGGGGTCAAAAAGACGGAGGAAAAACAAGGGGGACGAGTGAAAAAAAGGGAAACAAGGGGAAAGAAGACGATCGGATGGGTAAAGTGGTGACCAGCTGAAACAACTTGCGGATGAAAAAAAACGGGAACCCCGCCGGGGAACCGTGCCGGGAAAGGGGCAGAAAAAAAGTACACGATTCCTGCGCACGGGGAAGGGGGAGAAAGTGGGGGAGGTCGTTGAAGGAGAAGAAAGCCGCCGTTTGGGGAGGGAGAGAGAGAAAGCATAAGGGCAAATTGAGAATGGAAAAAAAACGAGACGAGCGAACCGTCGTAAAAGGGCCCGTGGTTCTGTGCCGCGGGAAAAAGACCCTTTGATGGGGAGAGGAACTGCAAAGAACGAGTAGGAAAGAACCGCCAAAAAAAAACAAAAAACTGACCATCTCAAAAAACCAGCAAGAGGCCGTGGCGCTGCGTAAGCAGATCAGTCAAAACGGGGAAAGAACGCAACGTAGGGGGAACGCCGCAGGGAGACAGGGGGGCACTTGGAGGAAGTTATAAAAGAAGAGCGGCCCAAAACAACGCAGTGAGCCTTCAAGAAAAAGAAAATGGGGTTGCCCTGATACTCAGACGAAGGGTAAGGGCAAAGCTCCACGCCGAGGGAATAAGAAAAGCGAAAGGCACGGGGGTAGGGGGTTGTGCTCCGATCAAATCAAACAAAACGAGGAGCTCTGGGAAGAGGTTGTCTACAAGATCGAACCCAAGAATCTGCGAGTAAGCTTTCCGTCAACCTAAACAGGGGGTCTGGCTAGAAAAAGAAAAAGGAAGCCGGGAAACCAAAACCCGAGACTGGCATGTTTCCGAACATCCGAACTGGGTCGCGTGAAAGCGAACAGGTAACAAAGGAGGGGGAAGGGAGAAGAAAAAACGGGCGCCCTAAGGAGAGGGAAAGGAAGGGACTTTAAAAGGGACCAAAGAGAGGGAGTTCGGGGGCGTCAGAGCTTGAAGCAAAGTTGGGGAAAGATGGGCGACGGCCGCGGGGGGGACGAGGGATTCAGGGGGGGGGAAATGGGTAGGAAGGGGGCAAGGAAGCAATTTGGATCGAAACCCCGGCGCGGTGGGAGAGGGAGATTAAGGTTTGCGGGAAAAGAGGTAGATTCTCCAGATTGGAGGGCAACATTCCCCGAAAGGGGGGCCACCGAAAAAGAGGGATCTCGGCCGAAAAAAACTAAAGTTCCCGTAGAGGCGGAGGGTTTAGTAAACGAGAAAAGAAACATCTGAAACTTTTGGGGTGAAAAAAGAGATGAAAGTGGGAAGGGGGCCCAAAGATCTAGGGAATCTACTACTTCACAGTTGAAAAAAGTGGAACGAAACGGGAGCACCCCGCGATTCGGGGGAGGTCGAAAGCATGGATCAACCGTCGCAGAAAAAAAACCTAAAAACTGGCCTACGGGAAAAAAGAAGGGGACCAGTACGGAAAAGCAACAGGAGACTTACCAGTCGCCAGAAAAAAAAAAAGGGAAAGCCGTCCACTCGAGTGGGCAGGGGCGGAAGGATAGAACCGACTAAAGGACAACGAGTGGCGCTGGGCAACGCGGCGTCGCCCAGTTCAAAAAAAAAAGCAGTAGCAGTACGAGGGTCAGGGAAGAGGGGGAAAAAAAGGTTTCTGCCGAGGGCAACAACACTTCATGGTGTTGGTGCTGCGGACGGCGAGACAGTTGTGTGAAACGGAGGCCCTGGGGGAAAAAAAAAATGTATCTCACAGGAGTCGTGCGAGGTCGCAGCCTTAAAAAAACATGAAGCGTCTGAGGAAAAGAAAAGGATCCATGCGAAGAGAAGAAATGAACTATTCGCCACCGTGAAAACGGGAGAGGAAGCTTTCCGACCGTCCAAAGGGCAAAGGGTAACTCGAAAGGAGAGCTTGTCAGACAGGGTAAGAAAAAAAAACAGGGGCTGAGGGTGCTTAAATGCCGCTGCCGCAAAAGAAAGGGGACGGAAACTTTTCTTCAAAAAACCATGCGTAGGGGGGGAAGGAGGCGGGGAAAACGTCCGCTGTCGGAGTGAGGGGGGATCTCCCTCGGGGCGTGGGGGGGGGAAGGGACGTCCTTGAGCAGGAACGTCGGATCCGGGGGAGGGGGGGGAAGACCCTGCCCAACGGGGGAAGGGGCGGGGACTGTGCCGTCGAACGGCCATAAGGCAAAGCAAGGTCCTCCTTAGGGGGGGAGTAAGCCTAACGGGAAGGTAAAAAATGCGGGGGGGTGTCTTAACTGCCCCCGACGGGACGCTGAATGCCTTTGGTGAAACAAGAGAGCGGAACTTTCAAGTCGTAGGTAAAAAAGGAGATAACGTAAGACTCAGGAGGGAGAAAGGACTGAAGAAACATGCGAGCCGGAGGAAAACTCTTTGAGAATGGGTTGAACGTTCCCTGGGAATCGAGGGGGGGAAGAACAAAACAAATTAGTGAGAGGAAAAGAGAACAGTCCAACAAAAAGAGAGGAAAAAGAATGTCACTCCAGATTCGTCCCAGGAAGGGGTTCCTAGCCTTCCTCCCGCGAAAAAAAGGAAGGGGGCCAGTGACGCTTTAAACGGGAAAAGTGAAAGGGGAAGATCGGAAAAAAAGGTGATCAAAAACCCACAAATAGTCAGCGCGTCAGGTAAGTACAGTAAGGGGGGGGGGATGAAGACACCGAGGAACGGAAAATCAAAAAAGTGCAATTAGGGTAAAAGAAGACCTAAATTAGGATCGTAGGTAGCACCCTTTAAAGATCATCGTTACGACCGGGCGATAAAAAGGGGTAAATTTTTAACGTCACACCGATATCGACGGCAAAACGACCAAGAAAGGTCAGGGCAACCCAAAGTCCTAGAGAGCCATAGAAAGGACAGACAAGACGGTCACCGGGCGCGAAAAAAAAAAAAAACCAAACAACAACGCTGCCCGGGAGAATGGGCCTCGGCCTGAACATGGGCGCGGCCCGGCGGACAAAGAGAAGAAACTTAAGCCCACCTCGAAGGGGGGGCCACTTACTGAAATGCAAAAGGGGGAAGCTGATCCTGGCTGGAAAAAAAAAGAAGTCAACACTTTGGGGGACGAAGCGTGGGGGCAGGTCTAAAAAAGGCTTCAAAGAAAGGGCCATGGAGGACAGCCGAAGGTGAAGGGCGCGTGAGGGAAAGAAAGGGGGGGCCGCCTGATTCGAAAAAAAATAAAGGGGAAGCAGTGGTCCGCACCAAACTCCGGCCACACGAAAAAAGGCAGGCAGAAACAAAAGGTGGTTCCGGGGGGGGAAGAGTTGAACCCTGAACCCGCCGGACGGACCTGGACGAACAGCAGGTGAAGTCTGGGAAAGGGATCGGGAAACATCGCAAAAAGGGGGAGGGGTCTTCCAGCATAAGGCAAGCGCGATCAAAAACCCGCGCACGAAAAGAAGGCTTACTTGACCGGGGCAATAGCAAGGAGCGGGGCAAGTACTTCAGGGGCCCTTGGTTAAGGAAGGTCAAGAAAAACAAGTAGGCCCAGGAGGAGGGCAAAGAACAACCGTTAATAAAGAAGAAACGAGCGGGCAGTCTTCTCAAAAAAAAATTGCAAGCTTCAGAAAAAAAGGGTGATTATTAATAGAAACGAGCATCGACGCCACTCAACAAGCACCCACATATGCAGGACACAAGGGGGACAGCATGGAACTAATGAGGAACTTATTTAACTGGCCGAGCTAACGACGAAAGGGCAAAGACTATAGGGGAAAAAGACCCGCTTTTTCAGAGAGTAACGATGGAAATTACAGTTAAAATCGGGGCTGGGGAGATGGAACCCCGACACGGGGAAAATGGAACTTCAGGAACTCAACTCGGGGGGTGGACCTCTTCACCTTCAGGGAGCTGTCCCGATGTAATGGGAAAAAAAGGCGAAAAAACGAGCCTTTCTTGAGAACAAGGGCCTGAAAACTCTCAGAAAGATTGAAAAAAAAAATTAGAACGCCCTGATACCTGGATTAATCCCTTCAGTACGGGACTGAACACCTCCAAAAGAGTGTCAAAAAAAGGAAGTTCATATTCCGTCCCCGCAGGGAAAAAGCGTGAAAACGCAAGTAGCTCAAAGAAAGTACATTTCAACGGATGGGGGTACAAAAAAAAAAAAAAACCCGCAGGGGACAGGGGGGGGAGGGAAGGGGTGCCGGGAAGGCTCCACAAGTCCGTCCGGGACGAATTTGAAATTTGGGGGAGCGTTAAAATAGAACAACAAAAGAGGCAAGCTTCCCTCTCCGAAGGGGGCAGGAAAAAACAGAGAAGACACCAGTTCGGAGCTATGAGGCCGCACAGCACAAGCCCAGGGAAAAGAAAAAAAACGTTCCCCTCGGTACGAGAACAGATTCGGTCGAGCTGGGGGGGACCCCCAAAAAAGGAGGATCCTCGTGCAAATCGCCTTTCCCGCTAAGGTAAAGGATCCTAAACAGGGGGGGACAATCAAATGGAAAATGCAAAACGCTCAATTTCCGGACGCCAAACCGGAAAAGGAAAAAGAAAAAAAAATAATAAGGAAAGGAAAACAGGCGTCAAAATGAAAAAAAAAAAAAATGGGCGGGACTGAGACGGAGCATGCCAAACCATCCAGAACGTTCGTGAAGTTGTCCAAGTCTTGAAAAAAAAAAAGCAACCGAAATCGTGAAAAAAAAGGGAACAGAATCCGTGAGAAACGACCTTTGGAATGGGTCCAAAAGAACACAACGGCCTGACGCAGGGTTGGCAGGAAGGGGGGGAGACAGCTAAGGGTTGACCGGGGGGGCGGATGGTCCCGCACTCACCAACAACAGGCGGGGGGAGGTTGACTTGGAAAAACAAAAAAAAAACTCAAGGCATCAAAGTCCAAAGGAAAAAAGAGAAGAGGGAAAAAAATGACAACGCGGCACAGTGGTAACGACTGGACCAGCGAACGAATGCAAGAAAAAAACGGGGAAGGGGAAAACAAAATGAATGTGAGCGCGGGGAAAAAAAAAGGGAAAAACCAAAGGGTGAGATCCATCGTCAGGGGCCATGAAAAGTACCGAGTCCAGTGTCGAACTACGAAAAAAAAAAAAAGCTTCCACGAAAGGAAGTAAAGCATCGGTCCAGGAGAAAGGTAAACGCCGGCCCTTTCCACCGTTCTTTCAAAAAAAAAAAAAGAGAACGATTGGGACAAAAGGTCCCCGTGGGGTACGTGGAAGTCTTTTGCAGGGGGGGACTGGAAAAGAAAAATCGTCGCGAGACCAAAAAAAAGAAACCCCTCAAAAACAAACAAAAGAGAAGGAGAGGGCTTTTCGATGGACGCGCAGGGAGAGTCTAAACTCAATCTAGCAAATAAACGGGGAAAACCCTGAGCAATCGTCCGTGAGCGGTAAAAGAAAAAAAGAGGACGGGGGGAAAATTCGACGACCTTCAGCACGCGGGACCAATGAAACGTGATGATGATCTCAAAAGGACATGAGCTGCGAGAGGTGAAAGTTCTAACACAGAAGGGTCCCACAGGGAGCCTTCGGGGGACGATGGGAATTACGTGGAATGTGGAAGGGCAATTCAGGTTGATGAAACAAAAAATTCAAAAAAAAAAGAAGGGGACCTTCATCGGATGTCCAACAAAAATGAAGGGGGGGAGGAGTTGCCTAAGTGTTGACGGAGAGGTCGTAAAAGGGTGAGAACAGGAAGAGGTTTGGGACGGGACCCATTCCTTAACATGAGGATCCCTCTCTAACCCGGGAGACTGAAAAGAGCCGTGTCGACGGTGAAACAGTAAGTGATTGGACGACGGGGGGGGAAGGGGAGAAAAGGAAAAAAGCGACCGTAAAGAAGGGAAACCAATACACTTGCGGGGGGGTCTGGGGGGGGAGCCTGGTGAAAAAGGGGAGGTGTAACGACGCCGGTAGTTGTCCGAAAAAAAAGTCAAGATTTCTTCGTCTTTCGGGAAAAAAGAAAGGGATCAAAAAAAGAAAGGAGGAAGAAACACAAAGGAAAACCTTCAGAGGAATGGGGACGAATGCTTGGGAAAACGGAGAAAACGCCGCCTAAGGGGAAAAAGCCAAAAAACTTTTTTTTTGTCGCCAGGAAAACGGGGGGGTATCGGGGACGCCCACGGAGTGTGAGGGGGGGCTGTGCGCGGGGGGAGCCATGGGAGTACGCTTCCGGCTTTCGGTCTCTCCCCGCAGGGGGGGGTGCGGAAGTAGCTTGCTGAGAAGGGGGGGAAAAAACCAAAAAAAAAATGGCGATTGGGGGAACGAGCACGAGATCCCAAGGGAAGGACTTGGGGGGGAGAACCCAGCGCCGAGAAAAAAAACAGGTTTAGCATTGAAGAAGAAAGGGGGGGAACTGATCTCCAAGCAGGGGGTGAACTGAAAGGACATGGAGGGGAAATGTAAAAAAAAAGCATCCGAGGTGAGGCCGATAAAAATTGAAGGCGTGTTCGAAGTCGAGGTGTCTACGGGGGGGGAAAAGAGGGGGGACGCAAAAAGGTACTCTTTTAGTTCACACGAAGAAAAGTGGGGCCGGGATTTAAAAAGAACAGTAACTAGTGAAAAGGGGAAAGTCGAAGAGACAAATTTAGAGGGTGGAGCGGGTTTTTACGACCGCAGGGTGCACACTTTCCTGCACCCCAAAGCAGGTGAAAAAAGCAGGAGAATCCGTTTTGCCGGTGGGGAAAGAGACGGAGTTCTCAAGGAAAACAAGGGGAAGGAGAAAAAAAAGGGTTTCACACAGGAGGGGAGGGGGAGGGGGAGATGGTGTCACGGATTAAAGAGCCGAGAATGGAAAGGAAAATCATTAAAAACCCAGGAGGAAAAAAAATCGTTTCACGACGAGAGACAGTACGAGGAAGGTCGAAACTGCCCCTGCTGAGCGCGCCAAAAAAAGAACTGCCAATGTCCACTACAGGAAAGACAGGGGACAAAAACAATTCCACACCTGTGATCAAGTTTGGTCTGGGAAAAAGGCCCTGGAAGAGGGGGACACTCGAGAGCGGAATGCGGAGGGTCAGCCGAAGATCAAAGGGAAGGCAAAGGGTTGCGACTGCCCGAGTCTGCAGTACAGTACAAGTGCTGTTCGTAGGGGGGACCTAAAGGTCAAA
>Ga0179593_1410294_pt1 | contig 10240 bp, 4 predicted proteins | sample CZODoug2_1_08_16_FD_185931 | JGI IMG/M metagenome (GOLD analysis project Ga0179593, IMG submission 185931) | Vadose zone soil fungal communities from Angelo Coast Range Reserve, California, USA - CZODoug2_1_08_16fungal (PacBio error correction) | ecosystem: Environmental > Terrestrial > Soil >...
AAGGTCTAGCAAACCTTTCTAAGGACGAAACCGAAGAAACATGACCATCCTCTGGCGAGAATCACGCACAGCCTCACAGCACCCGACGCCCGAGACAGATAAAAAGGCAACAAGGAAGAAAAGTCTGTAAAGACCGGCGTCGGGAGACCAAGCCAGAGGAGCAACTTTAGAAAGGCTTGCGTCTTCAGAGGAGAATCGATCGAGCAGAGGGGGGGGTGGCGGTGGTTGGGTTAGGGAGAAAAGAAGTGAAGCCCGGCCCGGCGAATCGTCCGGCGCGCGTGGGTCACAACCTTCTTGGGACCTACGGGAATGGGGTAGGACTTCTGAGGAAGGTGGAGGCGAGAAGATCAGTGGCGAGCTGTCCGAAAGAAACGAGTCAGAATACTACCAAAGAGATAAGCCACGTACATGGGGAACGGCAGCTTGGAACTTTCCTGCAGAGCTAACCTCGGAATGAAGGAAGACACCTTAAAACTCTGCCATCACTGAGGGGGGAGGGTCAGTCACGCCGCAATGGAGCTCAGAACGTCAAAGCAAGACCTGCAAGAACGCCATGCGATAATGATCGTCGGCAGGTAGGCGACCAGGACCGGGCTGGAGGAAATCAGAGGTAGTTCTTAAAAATCGAGGCGTTGGAGCCAAACGGCCCGCACGGCGATAGAAAAAAATGGGAGGGAGCGGTCGTATCTCGCACATCCACGAACTGAAGGATCCTTTAATAGAAGTGCGTCAAAGGGAATGGATCCTAGCCCGCCTGGGACGGTAGACAGGGGGTGGTGGAAGAAGCGATACTACGACCCTGCCAGTCACGGGCCCCCCCCTACAGAAGACTCTGGAAGACCGGTATTTGCGGGGGGAAAAAGTATTGAAACAGAAAAGGGCGGCACTGGTTGATGCAAATCAATTTAAGAAAAGGGGGCTCGCTCAGGCGTGCGGGTAGGTGGGAGAGGGGTAGCAGAAATAATTGTCGGGGAGGGGGGATAATCCTGCAATTGGGGTAGGTATTAGTGCCAGGGTACCATATACTTGGCCGCAAGAGCATGTTCTTGAAGCTGTAAAGAGAACCTCAATAAATCAAGCAAAGCGACTGCGACCAAGCAAAGAGGAAGGAGATGTACGTACAACTTACATGACCCGGCGGGCTCATCAACAGAGGGAGCCAAGGGGAGAATCGTAAAAGGGAAGACGCTGGAGGTCGAGACGAGAGAGAACCTTTCACGAGAAATGAATCGACCGTGGCGGCTTCCTCGCAAAAGATGAACCAGCAGGGAAGAAAAAGACAAGGGGCGTCAGGGAGGGGAAATGGATCCCAGAGGGGCGCGACCGACAAGATAGGCTTAGAGGGGAGCCGACAAAGAGCTGCGATCGAAGTGAACAATTAGGCAAAAAGGAGGGTCGACTGAAACCAAGCCTCTCGTGCAAGGGCACAGTTCGCAGAAAGACGCATAAGAAAAAAAAAGGAATCTCACACTCAGGATAGGAGCGGGAACAATTTCCTAAACTGGGGGCATCCTAGTTCCATGGAGGAGTATTGTGGGTCTATCTCAACACAACAACGGGAAAAAACCAAAAGGATATTAGTTATCCATTGAATTTTCGGTGTTTGAGAACCAGCAAGTTTCCGGCGACCGACGCCGGGAGCCCCAGAAGATACGGAACTTGGAAAAGTAGCCGGCGTGAGGAGAAGGGCGATTCTCCGAGCGCTTGCTCATACTGGGGAAGGACAGGAGAGAACTCAAAACTGGAAAGCTCCGACGAGCGCGCGGGCTGAGGAAGACGCAGGGCATCCAACTAAAAGCGGGATCTGGAGCGCACTCGGATTAGGAATTACAGTGAAGAGGGCGGCACAGTTTCTGAACGCTGGAGGGACGAGGAAATAAGCAAAAGGGAACAGTCATCAAGCAGAAGGATGAAGGACGGACAGGCCTGCAGCGGCTGCCTCGACTTGCAGGATTCCTGAGGGAGGGGGAACTAAGAATATATCCGCGACCGTATTTCTAGAAGGGACGAGAAAGATAAGAGCATGGAGGGGAAAAAAAAGAGCATTTTCAGTATGATGGAAAAGTATGTACAGTCAAGAACTGCAAAAACCAGCTTCAAAGCCTACAGAAATTTTGTTGACATTTCTTCTCGCCTGCGGCAAAGAAAAAGAGCCTCCGGAGTGCAGAAGCGCTGACTACAGAGTTGCTTCATCGTGCGCCACCCGCCACGGAGAGTGGAAAGAACTTCACAGGGGAAACATAAGAAAAAAATAAAGATCTCGAATATAAAGGGATAGGGAAAAGAGGACAGGGGGGGGAGATTTACTGCGGTCCCCACCGAAGAGGCGCGACCGAACAACGAGGCGGCCTATGGTAGAGTGGAATCATGAAGAAACTGAGCCTATTAGGGAGGGGGAGGGAGCAGAAGAGGCTATAGGCAGGGATAGAGTAACTGACACTGGGTCCGTCACCCGTTGGGCCTTGGGCGGGAGCGGATAAAATCTATGGAATAAACCGAAGGCCTCTGACGAAGGTACTTTTCTTAGACACTCAGGTCCTCCTACTGTATCGATCTCCTTCGTCTTGCAGGAGGATCCAAGTATCGACGATTCGCGGAGCAAAATGCGGCATGTACTGGGAGGAAGAAAATCATGTAAAGCGTTGCAAGGGTGCGAGTAAGGCAGTTTAGAGGGTCGCATTAATTTTGAAAGGAGAAGGCAAAGGGGCACTTCATTCGAGTGTTCACGGCTTCGAACACGGGGCCGCTCAAGACACGATTATGAACTCTAAGGAAGGTTCCGACTTCATAGGTCGAGGCCGACAGGAGCCAATTAGAGGAAGGGCAGAAAGCTAAAGAAGGGGGTTACCGCGTCTTCCTAACAAACAAAACGCAAAACTCGATCGGTGTCGATTTGTACATGGGGGAGGTCAGACTCAAGGTATGCTGAGGTAGAAGGAAACGCAAGATTAAAGGGGGGGAGGAGGGCCGACCCGGTGTGTGCCGATCGGGCACATCGTGGAGGAAATGTCTTTGCGTGCCGGTGTCTATGGAGAGTAAGAGTGTCAAGTAGAACTGGGCCGACCTATTAAGGAGACAACAAGTATGAGAGGAAAATGAGGGGGGCGTATTGACAGGAGAAAAACTCAACCGCTGACGAGACATAACAATCAGAGTCTAACCACGACAAGAACAGATCCCCCAAAGAAAAGAAGCCGATCTTCAAAGACGTGGGCGGAAAGCTGCAAGAAGAAAAGGGTCTTTAGGGACCCCGCATACCGTCCGTAGTCCTAAGGTAGGAGGCAAGAGAGAAACGATAAAGATGTTCGTGGTTTAGGAACTAGCGGAAACCAGGCAAGGGGGGATGGAAGGAGGATCATTTCTGAACCCCCGTCCCGGGGCTAGGAAACCAATTGATTACGTCGCGCCCCGGACCTCGGAGGAGAAGAAGGGGGTCTAGAGGGGAGAGGGAAGGTTCTGAAGAAAGGAGAACCACGCGATAGCCGTGTAATGGACGGCATTCTTGAACCATGGAACCAGGAAAAAGTCGGGGTCATTCTGAAAATACGCACAACAGCGGAAACGGTCAGCACACCGTGCTTGTGGAGGGGGGATAACCAAAGGCAATGATCTCGCGATGATGCAGTCGATCCCTAAACTCAACTAATACAGCCGCGCAGGCCCGAGTACCGGAAAGAAATAAAAAAGTGATCACGTCACGGCTCATCTTAGTTCCGTCTATCTATGAGGGGAAGGCCGCAGGCGACAAGCTATCACCTTTGGTGCCCGGCTAGGGGCATTGAAGAAATCTCTCACGCTGGGGGGAAAAATCGGTAAAGGTGAGGCAAGGATGGAAATCGGAAGCCTATCAGCCTGTGAGGGGGAGAAGGTAGGGGGGTTTATCAAAAGATACAACTCAAACAAGCCCTCGTGGCCCGCCGCCGCAAATCTTCTAGGGATTTCTGAATCGAGGGCAAAGTGAAAACGACCTGTGGGATCTAAAAAGAGGAGTTGGCGCGCTCGGCGACTGCGTTTGAGGTATGGGTATCCGAGGGTGTGGCGAGTCCGAATGGTGAGGGAGGGAGGTCTTCACATATGCATTTTGGCGCAATAAGCGGGAGGTCGCTTCCTCTTGCCCTCATATAGAAAAGCTCGGCGCAAAAATAAAGAGAGAAGATGGCGGAAATTCTATAAAAGTCTCGGCTCTCCGCGTCATACAACCACCGGAAGACGGATAAGGATTCGATTAGACAAAGACGCGAAGACTAACGGCATCGCCTCCGTACTGAGGTTATCGGGAACGCGTGGGGGAGAGGAGGGAAAAAAAGTCCACCATGACGCATCAAGGGAAGGGGACAGCGGCAGAACGGAAGGAGCAGGACGAGATCACTTAAAGATAGGGAAAGTCCGCGATCGCCACCGGGCTGGCGAGGCTGAGGGGCGCGACGCAAAGGGAGTACGGGGGAGGGGGCTTGCTAAGTTTGGCCCGGCCAGCCAAATATCGTACAAAAAGAGGATCTGGGATCATCGAATTGCGACCCGCATCCTCAAAGGGCCCTCTAAGGGCGAAAGGGTACGTAAGTCAACTTGGGGAAACATACCGAATGACAGTCGGCGAGGGGAGAGAGAGAAAACACCAATAGAGGGAGAGATAAAGCGGCGCCATGAATTCGGGTTTCTCACAAAAGGGACGGAAATCACTTCAAGGGCGGCAGACCGGCTAGCTGGGAAGGGGATGAGTCTTCGCTCAAGTCGATTGCGGCCGAGCTCTTGGGCTACAGGGGGCTGGCAGGAAAAGTACCATCGGATCCGCAACGCTCTGCTCGAGAACCTCAGAAGACTGCCAAGACTAGAGGTCTTAAGCACCGTATCTGATCAAGGATAGGCTCGCCGTCCTCGGCGGGGGCTGTGCCACTCGATTAGGGGAAGAAGAAGAGACAATCGGATAGAAATCAGAAAGCACGGAAGTCTGATTTGAACTGCGGCTGGGCAAGAAATAGGGCTTCACCCTCGACTTACGAGGATTACGGGTGCTACGCTGAGAGCCCTTTCATCTCGGGAGAGGAAAGAGGTAAGGAGGGTCTGGGGAGAAAGCCGAGCTTGAGGGGGGGTGACGGAGAAGATTCATACAACATCTCAAATGGCGCCCCAGAAGCTGCGACGAAATAACCATCCCATTAGGTTGAGAGAAAGAAGCGAAATCCAACGTAAAATCCCGCAGTGCGAGCGCGTGCTAACGATTTTACATAAAAAAAACCAATGCTTTCGTGGGGTTAGAAAAACAGGAAGGTTGAATAAATCCGCCACTCCCGCGAAGATGTGACAGACGACTGCCGCGCGGCCACAGGGAGGTCATCGGAAAGGGAACCAAACAGAACGCGACGGCGAACCTCCAAACCAGTGCAGAGGGGAAAGAAGGGAAAGCTTTACGCGATTCTACCGGAGCAAGGAAGAATTCAGTCGAAGAAAGGAAGTACCACGCTCCTGAACCGGGCGATCGAAAGGGCGGGCAGGCCTCAAACGCCGAGCCTGCCACGAGGGAGGGGAGAGAAACAAATTGAAAGTGTTCCTCTCAACCAGCTACGGTAATCGGAGCGAATGATTGGGGGCTGACATGAGGAAAAAGGGGATACTTCGTCCCTCGCGGATCTCAATTAGGTCGACCTGCTAACCCGCAAGGCAAGACCGTTGACAAGGGGGGGCTGGAATCGGAGAGTGGTTCATTAGGGTCGGCAGGAGGGAAAAAAAGAAAGCAAGTTTTCCAGGGACGGATATAGGGAGGGGGGGGGTAGAGAGAAATTAAACGTCTCCGGACCTCCTCAGCCCCTGATCTCCTACCAAACGAAAGCAAGGAGAAAGGGAAAAGCGGGGATCAAAGGACAACACACTCGCAAGGGCATCAAGAGACAACCATGGATACGGCGTCGTTCGCTAATTACAAGGCGAAAACCACGCATAGGAGGCTCGATTTTGTGTACCCGCAACAGGGAACTAAAAGAAATTTGTATGTGGCGAAATTGACAAAAAAGATTTCTTGCATGTGCCTACGTCCGACCGGTGCCGACGCTCGGCGCGTGGAAGGAGGAGGTTGGGGCGGCGTGTCTAGCAGAGGGATGTCCTATGTCTCGCAAGGTTGCTTCGAGAAGGGAAAGGGGAGCATAGACGGAGAAAGAGAACAACAGAGGAGTGGAGAAAGAGAAAATACGTAGGGCCCCGGTCTCGCCGAACCGCTGATCGAACAGCACAAGAGAGGAAGAAAAAAGAACCCTCCAACCGACAAGAGAGCAACAAGGGGAGTTAAAAGGCTTGAAAAGGGAAGAGGTCGGCACCATCCGCATAGAACAGCGCTGGGTGCGACGGGGGAGAGGTAATCAGGGAAAGATCGAGCGCTGGTTGTCGGGTGGTGTTGGAGGAACGAAAGAGAAAAAAACCGCGGCTATGGCTTCGGAGCAGGCGGTCACCCACCGTCGGGGTCGGGGGGGACCATGGAGGGAAGGGATAGACGCCCTTGGAGCGAAGAATCATCGTGGCGAGCCCGCGGAGGAAGTGTCTAAAAAGGAATCTAGAACACGAAGGAAAGGAAAATGGACCCGGCAGAAAGATTGAAAAAAAATTGCCTCGACGAGAAGGAAAAAGAGGGATACTTCCTCCGCACAAAAAAGGCACAAAGGGTACCAGAGAAGGCAGGCGGGATGCAGTCAGGGAAATTGCTCCGCGATTATGCCTCGAAGGGGCGGAAGAGGAACAAAGATATCTGCCTAGACGAAACGGGAGGGGTCGGGCGAGCCTCCCATTAAGACGGATCGTCGGCCGCAGGCTTCGGAAAGAGGGGGGGCCAGCACGCTTCGGAAGCAGCACGAGTAGAGGAAAGGTGAAGATCGAGTCTCTAAGAAGCGACGGCCAGATAAAGGAATGCCTTCAATCTGTCCCAGAAGACGACGAAACTAAGGGGGTTGGAGGGTTAGGAGGGGTAACGAAAGGTAGGTGGGACCCTCAAATACAGTCTCACACAACGTGTAAAAAGAATCATAAAGACTTCTCTATTGGAGGAGATATAAGGGAAGGGTAGGGTAAAAAAGATAAAAGTGCGGGGTTAGTAAAGAAGAGCAATCGCAGCTGTTGTAGGGGCTGGGCTCTGCGGCGATCGCGAATGGAGGGGGGGCTGAATGAGCGCTTGGAAGAGGGAAAGTTCTGGAGAAGGCAACTCATAGACGAACTTCGGAATTCGGGGACAGAACACAGCTCAAGAGTCGAAGACGTCAGATGGGAAAAAGGAAATCGGCTCTCAAGGGGGAAAAAAACGTATCCTCTACGTCCGGGCCCGCTGCGCACAGGAAAGGGAAGAAAGACAGTCAAAGAAAAGCTGATTGATCGCCCGTGGCGGCCTCGGCAATCCAGTCCGCGTTCTGGCAAGAGGGGAAACCTGGACGGCGGCCGATTGATCCGCTCAAGGTGCGCGGCCCAAGCGAGAGGGCGATGGGAGGGGAGGGAAGAAAAATCATCTACGCTGAGGAAAAGGGTAGTGGATTTAAACGGACAAGCACATAGTATAGGAAAAAAGCGAGAGGGGCCAGCATCGACTTGCTCGAACGTGACCAAGAACAAAGGCCTCTGCTCTCGGATAGGACATGGAATTGCCGAACTGGGGGGGAACCAGAAAGAAGTGAAGGGGGGGATGAAGTTTATCTCATGCTAGACACATTACAGGGTAGAGGGAAATAATAGGACAAGCCAGCCATTGGGAAGTACAGGTATTGTGGCCACCAGTTTCACGTCGCCCCGAGTCAGGCCTCAAGAAAGGACTAGGAGCTTTGGGGGGGGGTGTCGGCTTTCGTCAGTCGATTCTTCCTGGCTCTGGGGGCCGAGAGCAGGGGGAGGGGGAAGAACTAAGCATTCTATACAGCGCTTCGCTGCGGGTTTTCCCTGGGGAGGAAAATAAGAACTAAGGCCATGCGCGATCTAGGCGAGCACCGAAGCGGTCAAGATCGGAAGATAAGTAAAATGGATGCACGCTGAAGCGGGACTTTCCGATGTAAGCAGAAACCGGCAAGGAAGAAAATAAAGCGCCGGAAGGCGGATCTTCGACGCGCGAGGGGCGGCCTCAACTCGAATTAAGGGGGGGGGAAAAGTACTCTGTAGAGGAGCGACCGTTGAGATAAAGGTCTACTCATCGGGAAGAGTTAGTTGTCCGCAGCCGAGCTGGTTAGTATGAGGGCAAGTTAGGCTTCAAGAAAAGAATCAATGGACATCCCTGCAGAAGCCCTACAATACCCGTTCGAGCGAACAGAAAAGGTCAACCGTACCTACCTCCGCCAGGCGAGCGCATTTGAAATCAACTCCAAAGGACACTTAGATGGGTGAAAACGTTCCCCGGAGACCTACAAAGGCCGAAGCTTATCGGCGACGGGCGTGTGAAGGGGGAGAGGGCGGTCCCACCTCCCCTCTGCCGACGACCGAAAAAGGAGAGGAGGATATGGGAAAAAGAAGAGGGAACTTCACTTGAGAAGATGCGGCCCGGATAGTGCTGAGAGATGACGGGACCCGGCGCCGGACCCGGGCGAAAGGGGCGGAGGCAAGGAAAATAAAAACCTCAGGAGAACCCTGACCTACGAGGAGGGCTGACCGGAACAAGTCCTGTGAGCTCGGCCCGCGACGGTATCGGGGAGCGCCTGCGTGCTTCAGAGGAGACAATCGACATAAAATAGGAGAGAAAAATGGGAGGAATGGATAAAACCGCACCATCAGGGTGATGACCGCTGAAAAAGTTGTGGAAAGAGAAGTCCTGACGAGGGTTTCCTTAGTGGAGAAAATGGAAATGGTCCATCAAAACAGGTCTTGCACGCGTATCGCGCATATAAAAAAAGGACGCAAGGAAAGAGAAAAAACGATTATGAACGCCTACCAGGGGAACTTCATCAAGCATCCACCGACTTGTGTGGGACTCCCCGAGAGACCGTAGAGGGAGGGAAGGGGCGGGGGCTGGGGGGGGGAGGCGGGGGCCGGGTTGGACCGCGGACGGGGGGAAGAAAAACAAAAACCGCAACATCGATCGTTGTCGAGTAAAAAGCACAAATAGGAAACAGGGAGTGTTCAGGGGTGCCGAAGCCGATGTCTTCGTGCATTAATTGACGAAAAAAGTGGGGAAATTCGGCTCGCTCCGGGGATGCGGGGGGGGGAGAGAGAATTATGGGAGTTTCTGCAGCGGTTTGGAAGAAAGGCAAGAAAACTAGAGATCTCAAACAACAACAAGTATGAGAGTAATGAAGGGAAAAGTATCAGGAGAAAGCGTAGATAACAATAGAAAAGCAGCGAGACCGAACAAAAGAGAAACCTACGAATCTACCTATCTTCCAAAAAGGGGGGTTCTAAATTCTACGAAGACATCGGGCTTCTCGAACCATCCGCATAACCGCCTGGAGGCCGCCTTTGGAGTCAAAAAGAGGGGAAAAAAGAAAGGGTAAAATTTGCGGTTGTTTTGTTTAAGACGCGGTAACACCCGTCCCTTGAAGTGGTCTGACTCAAGAGGAACAAGTCGGGGGCCGCGCCTTGAAGGCGGCGCCCTGAGCAATAGACATGGGGAGGGACTGTTCAGGACGTTCGAAGTCAAAAGAGAGCAGGGGGGGGAAGGGAACACCGGCAGGACGTGACCCCTTTCCGCGACCCTAATACCGAGATGACTTCCCCACAGCTCAAAAACTGGATCACTGACTGTGCTTTGAAAAGTCCGCCAGAAGGGGATCCGCGAGGATGCCGTCAGACAAAGGCGCCTCCGGCCAGCCACAGTCAGAGACTATACCGTCCGCGGGCGAGAGAAAGACATGGGCTCTGACATACCTCCTCAAAAGGTCATGCTCCTCGAGGCGTGAACGCTCAGCCCCAGGGAGCGCCGGGTGGACGGGTTAAGGAGACCTCGTACAATCCTTCAGGCCGCTCACGGGAAGAAGGCGTCATACCTGGAAAGGAAAGTTAACGAGAAAGCGCCGCCTACCCGGGTAGGAGAGGTAGAAGGAGTTGGGAACAGATACACTCGACCGCCAGCGGTTCCCAAGAAAAGCATAAATCAGTAAGGTTGGCTTAAGATCCGGGAAAGGGGGGAGGACAAACGCAGTTGATGAAAAATCGGTAGAACCGAATCGCCCGTCGGGGTAGGGCGGGGCTAAGGAAGGGGAGGGGATCCGAGAATTGGAAGGGGGGGGAAGGATTCTTCTGCATCGGCTTGTACTCATGGGATTTCTTCTGGTGAACTGGAAGAAGGGACCTC
>Ga0179593_1442380_pt1 | contig 10240 bp, 14 predicted proteins | sample CZODoug2_1_08_16_FD_185931 | JGI IMG/M metagenome (GOLD analysis project Ga0179593, IMG submission 185931) | Vadose zone soil fungal communities from Angelo Coast Range Reserve, California, USA - CZODoug2_1_08_16fungal (PacBio error correction) | ecosystem: Environmental > Terrestrial > Soil >...
GAAGCTTGAGTCGAGGTGGAAAAATCAGAAAAAAAGGAAAGAACGCAAGAGAGAAGGTTTTCAGACCTTAAGGATAAGCCAAGAAGAAGTCGCCGTCGGAAAGAAGCGAGAACCACCGATGAGGGGGGGAGTCATTCCAAATGAGGAAAAATCAGCTAAACGCCGATGAGGTCGATGAACAAATTGCAGAAGGGGTGGAGAGGATCGACGGCATCGACCAGAAAAGAGGTGGAAGGGAAAAAGGTCAGATCGCGAATTACATCAGTCATCACTAGGGAACCTGTTGGAAGGGGGAAATCGGTCTTAGGAGGATAGGAAATATGAAGGGGGGGACCCAATCTGCTGGACGGGAGAAAGAGGAAAGGGAAACCTCTTCAAACACCTTGCTTATCACCCATTACATAAATAAGGCAAGGAGAGTTAGGGAGGAAAGCATCCGAGCTATACAAAGAAGGGAAAAGAATAAACTCTCAGTTCGAACAGCCGGGTCTGAGTCCATAAGGGGAAGAAAAAAGTTTTTCGGATTCCGGTGCTGCGCTACAGCCCGAATCACCCAGGAGCAGATCGGCCATTTGACGCGGGGGGGGAAGAGAATGGGCCCTCCAAAAAAATCCTCGCGAACACCAGGAAATCTAAAGGAGAAATCATAACTCGCTGATTATCTCAGGAAAGTTTCAAACAAGGACCTGCATGTAGGGAAAGACGGAACGGCGGCAGCGCTGTAATGAAACGAGGAAGAGGACGAAAAAGGGATTTCAAGACCAGGCCGGTCTAGAGAAAGGGGAAGGCGAGAGCGTGGGACGCCGATGGTCCACCATATTCACAAAAGTTTCGAAGGGGTGGAAGAAGTGGAAGCCGCCCAGTGAACTTCAATGAATCCTTCATCGCGCAACAAAGAGAAGAAGGGAAGAAAACAACGCCTTCGCGCATCTCCGCTATATGGGCCCCGGCGATTATGCAGGAAAACAGGACGAAGAAATGGAAATTCACGCCGACTTAAACACCCCGCACGGAAGTCAAGAGAAAACAAAAAAATGGATGGAGCTATATTCAATTCACGGCCTGGTACTTGGAAGGGGGGGGGACAGAGATCTGCGGCAAGCGCGTAGTCGAAAGTCTCAGGGTAAGGAGGAAAAGGAAAACTGCCACGCTCGGAAAGCATGGGTCGCGCCGTCGGGCCACTATAGGGGCAACTTAGAGCAATACCTACAAAAATTCAAACGCAACTCAAGCTCTCCCAGAATTGGACGTGGAGAAAAAAAAAAAAAAACAAAAAAAAAAAAAAAAAAAAGAAAAAACGCCGCCTTCGTCGAGCAAGAAGGATGATTTTAGTCTGTCTCCGCTCAACAATCGCAAACCGAAAGAGAGGGAAGAAAAGGGCCAGCACCAAAAAATGCAGAAACGCATGTAAAAGTAGAACGGCGCTTCAGTTGCCGCTATATCGAAATGCTTTGCGCTGCCGAAGGCGCCAAGGGCGTGCAGGAAGGAAGAGGATCAAACGAATCAAGAACATCGCGGGGCGCCAGAGAGAGGTGAAACTAAAATCAAAAGCTCGACACGATACAAGTTAAAAAACGTCTCCGAATCCAATGAATGACAGCGAAAGTTTATGCTAAGAAAGAGGGGAGAGATAGACTGCGTGGTCACCAATGCCGATCCGGAGGGAAAATAAGGGTCCATCAGCATGACCATCTGAACGCGGACGGACCGAGCATTTTCAAACAGGAAAAAAGGAAACGTTCTATGCTCACCACGAGAGGCGAAGGGAGTGGCCCGAACAGAAGCGGTTCGGTAAATTCAAAGTACATGAAAAAGAGGGGGGGACGCCTCGGCCAGGCCACAGAAAGTCGGCTATCTCTGAATCTAGGGGGGGAGGGAAAAGAAGGGGAAAAAAAACGACATGATCAAACAAAAAAAAACGCAGGCAAAGTGCGCGAACATGCGTGTCGCAAAAAGCCCTCGACTGTCAGCCTGATCGGGACCATTCCGAAGACCGGGGAAAAACCAGAGCAAAAATTCAGCAGAGGGTCAGGTAAAAGAGGCGTGGAGAAGAGAGAAAGAAGGTAATGCCAGTCGAAAGGCCGCAAGGATGGGGAAAAAGGGTGGTCTGAAGAAGAGATGGTACGGATTGTAAATAGGCAGGCCAAGGATCAGGCGAGAAGAGTGCCGGATTTACGCCGCACATGGGGAAGGAAAAGGCAGCCCGGGCGCGGGAAATCCTCGTGTCAGAAAAGAAGACGAGGCGGTACATCGGGTAAGGGGGACGCTAATCTATCTGTACTGAGTCAACTCAGGGGGAGGAAAAAGGCAAGGACCCATACGCAGACGGGAGGTGAAATGGGTTCCGAAGACGAGAACGAGAACGGAGGGGATAATAGTTCCCTGCCTGCGCCGTACGAAGGGAGTGGTCGGGAGAGAGAAAAACACCATCTCCCATTGCCTCATTAAAAAGTCCGCCCGGGCATATTGTGGGCGCAGAATGTCAGACCAACAAAAAAAAGGGGAAACCTGACAAATCTATCCAGGTTCCCGGGAAGAAAAAAGAAAAAAAGATGGGGGGGGTTCGATATCCGAAAAAAGTTGAGGAGGGGAAACAGCGCTTTGATTGGCACTGCAGATTGCAGCACAGAACCTTGGACAAGGACGGGCCAAACCGCAGCGTCTCTCAAGACTCTGACGCCGAGGGAAGAGAAAAAACGTGAAAAGCCAATGTCGTCAATACCGAAGAAAAAAAGAAGAGGGGTAAGGGTGTCGGGGGGCATGAAGGGACCGCACTGCACAACCGCGAAGAGTTAATCCCGCCAAAGAAAATCAGGGACCAGAGGAAGGAGGAAGGCCACAGTTTCGTATCAGTTTGAGGGGAAAAGAAAAAAAAAGAAAAAACGCAACACCTTGGGGGGGCGAAGGCGCAAGCACTCCCGATCAGAAACCAAGCGGGAAAAATCAGAAAGCGGCTCGCGGGCTCCCGATCAGTCCAACGTCAAGACCGGAAAAGGAAGAGGAAAGGGAGTTAACACAACGAAATTCGATAATTTTCAAAAATCCAGGAGAAGGGGAAAGCATAAGTAGAGCGGCCAAGACCGGTCCGTCCAGCCTACCATAACGATAGGTGGACAGGGGAGGAGCACAGAGGAGTCAGCGGTCGCAGGACAACATTGAAATCCGAACGGCAAAGAACGCAGGGAAGAAAGAAGAAAAGTCTATGTATGCGTACCGGTAAGAAGAATTCAAAAAAGAAAAGAATTCGTCGGATTTACGATCTCAATGGCACAAGCGGGACGAAGGAAGAGCAAGGTCATCGGGACTGAGCTTGACTTCAAGTCTGGGGTGTCAAAAAAAAACACGAAGGGGGAAGGAGGGGCGAAACGAGGGGCAACATAGGCAGGGCGGCAGGGGGGGCGGCCCAGGCTAATGACTTGCGTTCCAGGTCTGAGGGCCGGACAGGCAAAAAAAATAGGAGATAAAAAAAAAAAAACAAGACCGGGAGCCATGTAGGAGTCGGACGGCAAGGAAAAAAAAGGGAAGGGGAGGCGCGAGCCAGTCATTTCGTGCGGGATTGTGGGGGAAAAAGGAGAGAAGAATTAGGAAATATCAAATGAAAGGACGATGGGACCCATACGCCGTGTGCTCTCGGTTTGGTGAAGAGAGAAGAAAAAACAAAAAGGGGATAGGAAACGATGGAAAATGTCCCAAAAGGAAAGAAGGAGGGGGGGGCAAGCGTGGAATCGGGACGACGCGTTTGATATCACAATAAAAGGAAAGAAAACATTCGTCTCCACATAAAAGAAACAATACTGGCTCGCCGCATGAACAGCGGTGGAGCTTCTGAAAGCAAAGAGTCAGTGGAAAAAAAAGAGAATCTGACCGATGGAGGAGACCGCCAGAAAGAAAAGAAGGGAGGTAGGCCTGGGGCCGAACATCCGGGCGAACGAACAGAAGTGCCCTAGGTTCGAAACCGCGGCCATCGGGAACAAGAGACTTGCCGTCCAGCTCAAGGGGCAGAATGAAGGGGGAAGGAAAGCTGTGTCGCCATTGATACGTAATCACATAATATTCTTGGGCGGGGGGAGGGGAGGAAGAAAGCGGGGAAATACATATCCCTTCGTGTAGGAGGCCTGAAGTCTATGACCGTGAAAGGGGCGGGAAACGGCTACCTGCTGACCTGACCGCCGAGGAAAAACAATGGGACAGCATCTTTTCTTGTAGGTCAGTGGAGGAGGAGGGGGGGGGGGGGGGAGAGAGACCTCGTAGAGAAGAGATGGCGACCATAGCCTGGATCGTGAAGACTGGGAGTGTGGGTTAGGCCATGTCATCGGTCCATTAGACGGCGTGCAAAGGGAGAGCAAGCACGATGCCAGGGAGGAGGGGAAAGGAAACCATCCGCCTGTTTCTCTGGCCGCTGGGGTGCACAGGAAGAAATAAAAAGGTGGTTTGCCGTTTGGCTTCGTTGGAACGGTTTGAGGCGGGAGCGAAAATTTAGAGTGGAACGGAGCGGGCTGGGGCGGAATTGAGATAAAAAAAAATACTGGACCGCGGCGTGCAGCAGGAGAGGAGAACCAAACAACACCGGATACAGCCGCTGATGAAGGAAGGGGAACAGTTGGCCAGAATTGAAACCTTGGGGTCTATGAACTCATCTTCAGGGCGGGGAAAGAGGGTTCCGTTTACTGCTCCAATTCCGAAATAGAGGGGGAAGAGGAAAGTGAACGTAAATCGCAGTTGCCATCTCTTTTGAAAGCTCAACCGGCTGCGGCTATAGAAACCACCAGTGGGGGGCCTCGTGGAAAGGGAAAGAAATGGGGGAATTTTGTCATGGGTGCCAAAAAAAGAGGGGGTGGTTGTTGGTATGAAATTCTGCGCCAAAAAAGAAGAGTAAAGGAGGGAGATTGGGCAGAGGCAAACGGGGAATATGGGGGGGACGGGAAGGGAGGGAAAAAAAGACCTCGGCCAAGAAAGGGGGGGAAGGGGGGAAAGATAAAACCGAGGTTCGCGAATTGTGCGCTGAGGAGAGACCTTCAGCAAAAGAGAAGGAGACTATGAAAAAAGCGTCTGACAGGAAAGAAAGGGAGTAACTGGACGCAGGACCGATAGATCGCTTCCCAAGTAGATGGTCAAATCCGGAGCGGGGGGTAGACCGATGGTTCATAGAAGGGGAAAGGGACCGTGACGACGGCACGCTTTTGGGCAGGTCGGAAAGCCTGACCACGATTGGGTATGAGTAGCGGGCGCGATTGTCCCTCAAAGCTCGGGACAGTGCATGCAAAAAGTCTTCCCGGGGGAAATCCTGGAGGAGGGACGAGGGGAGAGAACGCGAAGGGCGCGCGAGAGGGGGACCAGGACCCTATGCTTGAATTTTTTTTGCAAAGAAAGTTGAGTTAGAAAACGGGGAAAAGTCGGAATGGGTCCACGAAAGGAGTCTCCATCGAGGGGGGACGAAGGAGGGAGAGCAAGTAGCGGGTCATGTCGATCGTCGAATCGTTGACAGAAAAACAAAAAAGAAGAGTCCCGCTGCAGAATTGCCTGGCCGAATGGGACCGAAAGAAACCGGTCCGAGTGGGACTGGACGACCCTTGAAGGGGAAGCGGAAAAGAAGAGGAAAGGTGGGAGACATATAACTAGAACCTCAGGAACAATTGATGACGGAATCGAAGGCACGATACTCCATGAGAAGGGAAGGATCGCGTCAAAAAGGAGTTAACAGGGTTACCAACCCGGCGAGCTTGCCATAGGGGGTATCAAAACACGGCCATCTTGGAACGGGAGACTGGGGGCAAAGGGGGGGGGGAAAGATTGACGTCGGCTAAGTGAGAAGAGGGGATACTGCCGTCGATAAGGACTGGGCTTGATGGCGTCACCACTGAGGAAGATGGGAGACCGCTGAATGGGGCCCATCGTCGGCGCCCTGAACAGGAGCGGGACCACGAAGGCAGACCTCAAGACAATAATTGTCTATCGAGGGAGGGGAAGAGAGCCTCCAAAAAAGGGGGGGGGAAGATGATGACTTTGTCTTGCAGGTTAGGGGAGGGGGAACGATATAGTTTACCTCTATTTACTGTACTGGTGGAAGGGGAGGGAACGAAGACCTCAATCATCATTGGTCTTACCAGGGGGGAGGGCGGAAGGGACACTCAGATTCGGGGGTGGTTTGTTGCTAGACCGTAAACCCTTAGGTAAAACTGTGAGAAAGAAGCTAGAAAGTGAAGAGAGTGTTTCATGAAAAAAGAGCGGGGGGGGGGAAAATAAAGAGGGACGACCTCTGAACCATGCCGACCGACGAAAGGGGAATACCGAATCTTTAAGGAAGTGGACAGCCTGTTCGCGACCTGTGGGGGAGACGCAGTGGGGAAGACGAGGGAAAAAAAGAAGAGAGGAGAAGAGTAAAAAGGGCGGAATGCAAGATAGGAGCAATCCTACCAGGGGGGGGAAGGAAATTGAAAAGGCGCGGTGTTGCCGTGTATATGGAATGTGAGGCGTCGGGGAGTGCGGGCGGGCTGAAGCCTAAGAGCCGAGGGAACAGAGAAGGAGAAAGCAGAGGGGCGATCAATCAGATTAGAAATTGGGGGGAAGGGAAGGGCTGCCTTAAGTCATCGGGGACGGCCTTTCAAAAACTGGAAGCAGCCGAAAGGAAAGCGAATCTTGGAGAGCCACCCCCAGAAAAGCAGCTCAGGGAAGGATACGAAGGTACCTAGGATATATAAGTCGGATTGAAAAAAAAGGCGATCTGACTGAGGGAGGATCCGAGAAGGGGCCGCCGTTCTGTTACAGGCAGATTGGGGGACAGAGGAGGGGAAGGGAAAGGAGCCTAAGTCATTACATCCTCGAAAGTAGTACATGGTGGACGCTTTTTGGGAGAACACATAAGCGAGGGGAAACCCCACCGCGACAGAAGGGGCAGAGGATTATCATTGGGATGGGGAAAAAGGGGTGTCTTCATGTAGCTGCAGCGAAATCTTAAACTTAGGGGGGCAGGCCCGACGACCAGTAAACGCTTGTTTCGAACTTGCGAGCTGGAAAAGGGTCGATCTAGGACTGTCCTATCATCTAGGAACGGAAGGGGAAAGGCGGGGAATCAAAAAAAACAGGGAAAAATTGAAGAGGCATAGGAGAGAAGGGAGGAAAGGATGTGGCGGAAAAGGCTGGCTTAACGACCGACTACGCGAGGTCCACGACCAAGGGGGAAGTGATGGAGATTTGGGGACGAAAGCTGCTTGAGGGGCAAAAAAAAAGGGGAAATTACCCTTCGATATCCGACAGTTCAGAAAGAAAGGCCGCCAGTCGTTCAGCGCCGAAAGAGACGTAAGGGGGGCGGACTTTTGGGGGGGGGGGGGAAATGACGAAGGTGGAGAGAGGGGAGGGAATTCGTCCGACAACGTCAGGAAAGAGTGTAGGGTCTAGGATGCTTAGCCCTTCGACGGAGAAACAGGGGAAAAAGAGGGGGTATCTGTCTACGGAACTTTTCAAAACGGGCGACGGAGGGACTATCTGGGGGGAGTTCTATCGCCTACGGCGGACGAACAAAGAGGGGGGGGTGCTCATCCTGAGGGAAGACAAAGTTCTACCCCAACATGGGGGCATCGCATCTATCCAAAACAAAACAAAACAGGGAAGAAGAATAAGGCTAAATTTCTTGGTGAACTGTATGAGCACTGGAAAAAATCAAAAGGAAGTGTCCGCATACGCAAGGGGGAAAGGAAGAAGCTGAAGTCGAGTTGGAAAAGATGACACGAACAAGATCAATAACCTGTTTCGAAAAGGGAAAGCTAAGCATCAATGGAAAAAAAAAAAAAAAGAAAAAGGTCCGCAAGGAGGAGGGAGGGAAGACCATACACACCGGAGCTAAGGCGGCAAGGAAAATTGACGCAAAGACCTCTCCACGCCGATGCAGTCTCTGAAAAAAGAGAGGGGAAGAAGGCTGCAGGGGGGGGGGGGGGGGGGGGGGGGGGGGGGGGGGGTGAGGATATCTACTGCAGAAAAAAGAACACAGAGGGAAAAAACGCATCATTATCGCGCAGTACCGAGAGAAAGCCGGGGTCGATTGGCACCTCTGTCAAAAGAGGGAGGAGTGGGTAATGGCTGGAAGGTGACGCCAAAGAAAAGGGCGGCCTCATCGTAATCATACTCTGCAAGGAGGGATTATCAGAGAGGCAGAAACGGGCGATGAAGGGGGAGAGGCAAATCATCAGAGATCACCACCCCGACAGCAAGAAAGAAGGCGAACCTCCGTTCTCGTCTACGGCCGCCAGGAGTGGGCCAGGGGGAAAAGGCCGCGAAACATGGTACCCAAGGGGAAAAAGGAAGAGAGGGGCCATGGGTACGCTTGGTTCAGCGAAAAAGTGGGAACAAATAAAAGAAGCGCGCCCCATAAGCCCGATCACGGGCGAATGAGAGAGGGGAATTATCGCAGCCGAAGCAACTGAAGGATGGCCGGGGCAAGAAGGAGGCGGGACTCGCTGAGACTTACCTCGGAAGCATCGAAAGGAGGGAAACAACCGGTCGGAACTCATCAACTCTGTTACGGCGAGAGCGTGACAGCCGGGGGAAGAAAGAAAGTTCGAAATTTCAGGCGCGCCTTACAGGACCTAAAAAAGGCAAGATGGGGCAGGAAGGGGCCGTGGTCATCGCTCACAAAGACGTCGAGCGGAGGATGATGCTACGGAGAAGGGAGGCATCTGCCGCTATAAGTCCTCGCGATCGCGTCTTCAAATGCCACAGAACCGGGAGTTAAAGCGGACGACGCCCGCTACCGGGGCGGCAAAATGCCGAGAACAAACCATGGGGAGGGGAGGGGGGCATAGACATTCCGTCATGTAAGGGAGGACCGAGGACAAAGAGGGGCGCTTCTTCTCAACCGTCTCAGGTTTTTCCGGGCGCCAAGATTTCAGTCGAATAGGGGCAGGGGAGAGGGGTCGGCACGATTATTTTGAAACCAAACATAGGGGGGGAAAAGGAAAACACGAGGAAAGGAAAGGGCTCAGGAAGATGCTAGCAACTAAGTGGACTGGGAGAAAAAAAACGGAAGAATGAGGCTACTAGCCTCAAAGACGCTAGCCTCGAAGGATTAGGGGGGACGGGAGAGAAAGAATAAATAAAAACTCATGGCCAGCACAAAGAAAAAAGTAAGGGGAAAAGGAAAAGATTCACTTCGCAGGGGGGCGCGTCAGGGGGGGGAAGGACGGGGGATCTAACTGCTTTGCGCTGCTAAGGGGAGCATTGACGGGGTCAAAATAATCTTCGGGGAAGACTCTACTTCTCGTGGACAGGAGGGCGGAGAAAAGTAAGTTCAGTACGAATCAAGAACGCGGGGTCAGACTGAGTAAGAAAATGAAACAAAACAGTCGCCGAATCCAGGCCTGCAAAAGAGAGAAAATGGGGCTTGAGTACCTCATTTCAAGCTCTAGACGGCTTTTCGGGTGAAAAGGTCGAAGCGTGACGCGATCGTCCATCGGATTAGGATAGAGGCGAAACCTTCTAGAAAAACATCAAGGTGACAAGCTGATGGGCTCGTTAATATGTCAAGAAATCGGCGGCTCTGGCGTGTCAGCGACATCGAAAAAGGGGTAAGGGTGAGGCCACTTTCACATTCGGACCTCGGGGTCTGGTCAGCAACTTCGGACGGACGTATGAAAGCGCGATAAAATAGACTCCGGCATCGTCCGGGGGGGGGGCAGCAAGAGGGGAATAGGAAAGACATTAAACGCTTCAATGTTCGCTCTGAAATAAAAGGGGAGCTTTACGCCTGGAAGAAGCAGGGGAAAGAGGGGGGTACCCTTCCGACTGAAACCAGAGGCCCGAGAAAGCGCGTGGCAAAGAAGGAAGATGGGGTCAAGGAAAAGAATCTCGGAGGGAGGAGATCGTGTCAAGGATGAGATCACGACGTTCCAAGGACAAGGGGCAACCGGGGGGAGAGGGGGGGAATGGATAATGAACGAGATTTTACTGGAGGACAGAAAGAAAAAAGGAACCTCGTGCACGAAGGTGGACGCGGGACCGCACGCTGACCGAGCACGCATCCCCGGATAGCAATATCCAAGTTTGAAGGATTCATAAGCTCATAAAGATGAGTTAATTGGGACGACTATCTTAGCGTGGACACGTTAAAAAAAAATCAGAGGTGGAGGACAAGCGAAGGCCGGGCAAGAAATTAGTGGGGCCGGTCGGTTTCGTTGTCGGACGGAAGATCAGGCGCAAATCTCGAGAACAGCCGGCGTATAGGTCAAAGAAGGGGGAGAACGTTGAACGG
>Ga0179593_1493790_pt1 | contig 10240 bp, 8 predicted proteins | sample CZODoug2_1_08_16_FD_185931 | JGI IMG/M metagenome (GOLD analysis project Ga0179593, IMG submission 185931) | Vadose zone soil fungal communities from Angelo Coast Range Reserve, California, USA - CZODoug2_1_08_16fungal (PacBio error correction) | ecosystem: Environmental > Terrestrial > Soil >...
GGGGAGGCTGGGAAGGGGGGGAATTGCGGGGAGTTCTAATTTATCTTGACTTTATTGAAGGGAGCGGCAGAAAGGAAGAAAGTGGTGGGTTAAAACTTAGGTCTCCACGACGGGTGGAAAGGCTGCAAAGGACAATGGTGGCAAGCGCTAGGGGACCCGAAGAAGGAGAAGGTAATTAAACTAATCACGGAGAAGAAAAGACGCTTAAAAAGGGGCTGAGATTTCATTGTTGGATATTGGAGGCGCAACAGCACATCGCTCTCTTGGGAAGCGCGGAAACAGAAAGAACCGGGCTTCGGGAATGAAGTCAGTTCGCACGCGGACCAAATCAGGGGGGGGAGGCCTACCTATCGTCTAGCCAAGCGGCCACGGCTTGGGTTCGAGAGCATTTCCATGGAGCAATTAGACCGCCATGACGCGTGACGAAGAGGAGAGCTGGGTTTTGCGACCTGAGGAAGAATAGCGCGACAGACTGAGGGGCACAAAAGGGAGTTACTACGGATGTACAACGGGCCCGACCCCTGACTCATTACACGCGGGACGGTCCTTTAAGTGGGGGCGACTCACCGCAGCAGCCTTTTTCAAAGCTGTCGGAGGGGGTCCGCATCTGACCCGGGGACTATAGAACTTATGCCCGACCCAGGTGATGAATAACCAACTAACGGTGGCGGCAAATCAACCAACGTATAATTGTCATACCATCAGCAACGGGAAACGGGATCTGGAAATGGCCAAGACCGGCTTCTAGGCAAATTGAATCTCATCATGCAAAGTTAATCACCACCCAATCTGAAAAAGCATAATTCAAAGGGTAATAAAGCCGGGGTGGTCGATCTGGGTAAAGGAGTGAACATGGGGAAACATGCAGAGAGGCTACTCATTATATTTATATTACGCCAGGCACGAGGCCAGTCCAAAGAGTCGAAAAAATTCAAAACCTTCTTCTGTCATACGACTCAAGACAACCTTATAAACCCGGATTCATTGCCGCGAAGGCTGAGGGGGACACCATAAGGGAACTCGGCACGAGGCAGCGTCTCGCCCCATTCAGTGCAGGGGGAAAACGATCATCTCTCGTTTTTAGCGCCGTACCAAGAAGTTGACTAGACCTCCTCACATCAAAGCGACGCGAAAGTGCAATCACAAGATCCTCTCAAGCTTGAGTCCAGTTGAGCAGGAACGGATAGGCTGAAGAAGCATTCGAACGCACGCCAAGAACGGTCGAGAAGCAAGCAACCTTCCTGAATTTAGGGGAAGAGGGAACGGTGAACCGCGGGTGGATTGACTCAGAAAGGAGGCGGAGTCTCGGTCTCGGTAGGGGGATCGATCCTAGCTTCAGGCCTTCGAAGACAGAGGGAGTCTCCGTCTGGCAAAATCCAAACGCAATGACTCAGAGGGCCATTATCAGCGAGTGCATAGTAAAGAGTTCTCAGGGAAAAAATGATTGCAAAAGGGACTACTGAATAGCATAGATAGTATGTGTGATTATTGAAGATATATGGAATATTTGTTGAAGGCGAGTGACAAAAGGAAAAATCCGCAGACTCAAAGTAGAGGGCATGGGGCCAAGCGCATGCAAAGAAAGGAGTACATAATCGGGAGCATATGGCGCGCATTCGCCTGAAGAAAATAAGCGCATCGACAAGGGAGCTAGCTAAGGAGGCAGCGAGAAAACTCAGGGGGGAGAAGCAAGGATCAAAACTGAGAAACTGGCCATAGGATCGGTCAGCCGCTAACGACTCGATGATGGGGAAAGCCTGTGATAGGATGACTGGCCTCCGGCCGCCATGGAGAGAAAAAGGGGTTCTCTGGTAGTCGGGTTAACAGACTAGGAAGATTAAAAGATGTCTGGAAAAAAACCAAAAAACAAGGTAAGGGAACAATCCTCGGACTGGGAATTTGGGGCTATAAGGGGGATTTCTGAAGCGGGGCGCCAGACAACCTGTTCGGTCTAAGGAACACGTGGATAAGGGTTGTTGGAGGCACGGTTTCAAGGGAAAGCGGTCAAAACCGCGATTCAAGACTAATGAAAAGGGAAAAAAAAAAGTGAAAAACATAAAAGAAACCAACTCAGAGGAACTGAAAAGCAGCCGGAAATCGATGATAAAAGGATGCATCGCCAACTTGTCGGGACCAGGAAACGCGTGAAAGGTACGATTCGAAGGACCCGGCCCAACGAAAAACAATTACCACTCAATCCGAAGGGAAGTGGATAGCCGGAAAGGAAGAATATCTGGGGGTCGAGTATAGCGATTTTACACTATTTAACAAGGGTACGAAAACCTCTACTGAAAAAAGAAGATTGAAAACTTTAAGCAGACCAGAAACCGGCAAAAAAGAAGACGCCTGCCTCGATCAGGAGCGACCTGGGGGGGAAGAAAGAGAGTACTCGTGTAAAAAAAAAGAAGAAAACAGCGCAGCAATTGAAACGACTAATGCGACCTATACTAAAAAGGAGTAGGGAAGAGAAGGCCAAAACTGACTCAGAAAAGGAGAAACAGCAGTAGACAGAGACAGCGATGTGTAAATGGGGGAAAAAAACTCATGTGGGGAAAACTAAAGATCTCAAAAAAACGAGGGAATTTTATCATTGAAAGAAAAATTTCTACAGGGAAGTGAAGACTTCTACATCCGAGAGGAAACTCGTATGAAACAGTTGGCTAGAGAAAGGCCGAACTAAAGAGCGGGCGCAAAAGATCATTCTGCGGGGTGCTCTGGGGAAAGTATGAGGGAGAGGTCGCCGCGCTAAGTCGCAGGGGGAAAAAAAATTATATGGGGAAAAACTCTGGGTCAGGGAAAAAGTGGGCTGCGTAAAGGAGCAAGCAAAGGAGGCAGTCATCCTAAGGTGAAGGGGGCCAATCTAAGATGAAAAGCTGATCCTCAACCAAAAGGAGAGAAGTAAAGAAAGGATACCCGCCGCGAGGGAGAAGGGTAGAAATAAAAGGGGTCAAAGGACTCGAGGGGCCGCAACAGGGGAAAAAAGGGGGAGAAAGGGGGGGAGAAGAATTTGTTCACCGAAGCGAACGGCACGGCGGCACGGCGCTAATGAATCGGCGTGGGACATGTTGGGAGAAAATGGGTTTTGCCTGAAAATCGGGAAGAAGAAAAATAGCTGGTTGTGACAAAGAAGCAAGAAAGGGGACCCGCCGTGAAACAGAGATCAAGAAACTGTATAAGATGAGGGCCTTCGCTAAATAAAAAGAAGATTCCGCAAAATCGAGAAAGGAGGTGAATAAGGGGGGGGAAAGAAGGTTCCGCCGATCCGAAAAAAGGGTAAAAGGCTTAATTGGGGCTGTGGGGAAGACCTGGGAACAGAGCATAAAGACGAAGGGACCGCGGCTGCCCGGGTCCTCAGCTAGAAAAAAGAAGGGGGAAGGTAAAGAAAAATCCCAGCAGCACAAAAAAAAAAAAAAAACACAAAAAACAAAAAAAAAAAAAAAAAAACAAACACAAAAAACATGTTCTTCTGGTGGAAGAGGGAAGGCCATCGGAAGGCTGTTCTCATTGAAGGGGACGAGATCATCTCTGTTCTCTGGCATCACTGAGAGCGCTGGAAGAAATAGAAAAAATACGTTCTACGAATTCGCTGACTATGGAAGAGGACAAAGGGCCTGCGAGGGGGGAAAGGTATAGAAGGTTGGCAGGGCGGGGGAGGATCAAGGGAAAAAAAATATTCCAGAGCTTCGAAGAGGAAGAAAAGAGATATAAGAAAGAGAAGGGACAACGCGGGGTTTGGCAATCATTTAGGAGTAGACCTATGAGAAAGAACAGAGCGAGAATGGAAAAGAAAGTTCAGGCGGGTAAGGGGGGGGGAGGTTTGGGTCTGCAAGACAGAAAAGAAAAACCGGAGGAAAAAAAGACATGGCGCGCTAGGATCAAAAAAAACGACGCGGGGGAAAAGCCTCCTTGGAGGGGGGTGGGGGGGGGGGGAGAAAGCGGACGGTTCAAGTCGTCCGATGGGGGAGGCTAAAGGAGCGGACGCTATGCGATTTCCGGCGCGTGGTAGCAAGGAGGAGGGGATAGGGCGGGCCTTCATCCAGAGGGCCAGAACAGCTAAGGGAGGGAACTGGTTTAAAAAAGGAGAGGAGTCGGAGACAAGAAAGAGCAGGGTCTCTGTATAAAGTCTATGAAAAACCAGTTTGAACGAGAAAGGAGGTAAAAACGGATGGAAAGAGGGGCGAGCGAATCGCGGCTAAGGTTCTAGAGAGGAATCTTAGCGTATCTAGATACGAGATGGGCCGGAGGAAAGGAGGGAACAGTTTGGACTTCGAAAGGGGACCGTTATACGTTTATGTATGTGTCGTCTTAAGAAAAGAAGGGGAAGAAGGGGGACGACGACGACTGGGGACGGACGAAAGAAAATGGAAAGTAAAAAAAAGGAGAGAGCTGGACTACATTTCACTTTCTCTGCAATGTTCATATCTGCATGGGAAGTAGTAGTCGGCTTCAAAAAAAAGGGGGGGTAACTGCGGAGGTCAAGGGGAGGGGGGTGGCATGATGAACGAGAAGCGCCTATCGAAAGTCGCATCCTTTAGACGAAAGTGGCATGCCTCCTTACCTTCCCGGGCGGAGTGGGGAGGACGGCGGGGGGGAGGGGAGGCTGATGGGGGATCTAACGGTAAAAGGGGGATCACCTAGGCTGATGGTCGAGGAGGTTGATAGGAAAAAGTCACCTAAGTATGCTACAGAGTAGCAAAGAAGGGAGGGGTTGGGACACCAGAGGTACTCATAAGTAAATAAACGTCCCCGAAAAGGGAGCAGCCGTGGGGGAAGGCCGCGTGAAAGTACATGTAAAAAAAGAAAGTTTTTCTTGAGCCGATTTAAGCGGAGGGAGAGTACTTCGGCCATGCATACAAAAAAACCAATAGGTGATTACGGCGCGTCGGAAATTTCCCTAGAAAGCTAGCGAACCCCAAGCCGGGCTTGGCTCAAAGAAGAAAGCGAGGAGGGCAATGCCGCTGCGAACAGGGAAAGCTGAGAACGAACAGGGGGTTGCCTTCTGTAGTGGCTCTCTAAACAATCGGAGGGTAATCTCCAATCGGGTGCCCAAAGAAGAAGGAGGGCAATCAGAAGGCTTGGGCAGCTTTGAGACGTTGATGGGTGTACGCTCAGACAGACCAAGGTCGGGGGAAGAACCCAGAAAGTCCATAAAGTGCCCTCCCAAGAGGCGACAGAAAACGCAACGAAGGCACCCACCAAAGAAATCAGGGTAAGTCAAAAAAAGAAGAAAGGCTCTAAGCATTTCTTATTCTTATTGAATTTAAGACAATAGAGAGACAACAAAAAAATTAGGAAAGATAGAGAGGGGGGCTTAACATGTTCCCGAAGACTAACATGATGGGTTAGGGGTGAGCTTAACTTTAGGCACAAATAGTCTTGGTGGGAAAGCGGAAAATGAGAACATGCGGCTGGCAGGGGGTCGGGCCGGGTGGAGATGAACGCGGGACCCAACGAAGGGGGTATGTTTCTGCGCGTAACCCTCAACGAAAAAGCGGAGATTGCCCTCTTTCAGGGTGGCGGGGTGGTCGAGGAAACGAATCGATCGAAAAATCGCTGTTTGCTAGCAGGAAAAAAGACAGGTCAGCGGGCTTCCTAATGATTACATCAGTTCGAAAAGAAGGAGAAAAATCGCTGGTCGTAGAGACCGACTAGAGCGTCAAAAAGGAATGGTGGGAGAGGGCCTCAATTGAGAAGGGTCATTAGACGAAGGGGCCTGCGGTAAAAAGGGCATTTGCTTGGTGGCTGCACGGGAAACTCAAGGCTGATTATTTAAATCGGACAACGGTCGTTAGTTGAAAGGGAACTGAATATGAAAAGAGACCCCGGCCTTACAAAAAAAAGGACTACTTACGAAGGGGTGGCAATATTCCCTCCAAAAAAAAGAGGACATTCCGAGGGGTAGGTCAGAATAACTTTTGACTATCGAACTGGATGGAGGACATACAGAAGAGTGAATGAAGACCCGGGCGGACAAAAAATCCGCACACCTAAAAAGTGCAGAATGAGGATGACAAGGGATCTACGGCGCGACCTGCTAGGAATGAGAAAGTGAGAAAAGAACCCAAAAGGTCGATCGAGTGAAAGCCAGGCATGACCGGGATAATGCGACGGTGACATGCAGATAGGAGCAGAGAAGAAAGGAAGGAGGCCCTCCGAGGCGTCGCTGTCAAGGACTTTTTGATCCAAGTGAGAAAGAACAAAGAGGCACAGGAGTACAACTTTCATACGACTCCAAACCGGGCCAGTCGCGAATGCTCTCCGCCCATCTCGTCCTATCTCTCGCGGAGAAGGAGTCAGGGAAGGGGCCCAAGCGATCTCGGAGAATGTCAAGTAACGTAATCCCTTTACTATTAGACGCACCCTTTCCACTTCGCGCTCCTCATCTACGCGAACCGGACGGTGGAATAGGATCCAAGCTCGCAAGGAGTGAAGGTAAAAAGTTCGCTTGTCAAAGAGGCTTAAGTGAAACAACCGCTACCACGTAGCCGTAAGCCATAAAAGAAAGGGGGGGGGGGGGCATACACAGAGAGCACTTGAACCGCGTGTCGAGGGGAAATCCACCTCACCGAAAGTCTTGATTCGAGGGGCCGCGGGAAGCGAATCCTAGCCAGGCGGGCATCGTGTTGCAATGGGATGACCAACCACGCATGACTCTATCTGGAACCATTGAAGGGGTCATCTTTGCCATTATTTTAGAATCTACATGGAAAAGGATTGGAATGATACTAATATGAAATACCTATTATGTATGGGGGAGGTAAGATGGAATAGGTTTTGGCTCACTTCGACTCAGGAGATCACCGGTCCAGGTGCCCGCAGGCCCAATGAAAAACCGCAAGTCATATCCGGCATTCGGTGAACTGACCGGAGGAGGTCGACGGCGCGGGCCCCGCCGCTAGCTCAGAGGAGATCTCCGCGAGAGGCCTAAAACGAAATGACAGAAACTCGTCCCGAGGCCACGCAGCCGGGAAAACGAGAGAGGGAGTGGGATACTTTCATCAGTGATGCTCCTGCGCGCCGGCCCCAGGAGAGAAGGGACTGACCCGGTTGACACATGAAAACGAAAGGAAGAAAAAGGAAGAAATTACCATGTTGGGGGGGGGGCAGGGAGCGGAATACTGAACCTCATCGATGTGGAGAAATCCCCGGAGGCTTAGCCGCACGGCGTGAACTTCAATAGATCCCCAGTGGGGTCGTTATCGATTTCGGGGAAAAAAGGGGCGTGGGAGTTCACACCGCGATTATCTCGACCGCAACAAGGAGAAAAAATGCGAAAAAATCCGCAGTCCTACGCGGGGGGAGCCGCCTGATCGGCGCTCGTTGCACCAGGAGAATCCCCACGTTACACATGCCAATACAACGGTGGTAGGGGAGAAGACGATCGTCCCGGCCGATCCAGATCTCTTCGGGCGGGCTCCGGCGCCCGGCCACGACTCGTGGTGTGAGGTAGAGAGTGGCGCTCCGATTGGGGGGGAAACGTACACCTTCGGCTTGGCCGCCTATCCTTTAAGGGGTACGCAGACGAGGAACTTCCCCCGCGACCGTCGAAGGCCATCGATAGGGGAAAGGGGAGAGGAGGAGGGCGATCCTCGACGCAGCCACTGCCGACCAATTCCTCTCCTCATGCGCCGGACTTCGAGCACGGCTGGTAGGAATCAGCCATGCGACAAGTCCGCCACCGAGAAGGCCGATACAGCTAATAAAAATCGATCATGGGCGAGGGGAAAAAGGAATAAATCAACAACAACGAAGAAAAAGAGAATATTTTAGGCATTATGCCGACTGGAGAAGAGGACGGGGGGACCATACTGATACTACTTCCGGGCGGACTCAGAGGGGGGAGCGAGGCGAAGTCCGCAAGCTCGAGATCGTCGCAGGTGTCTCTTCTGGGCGCGGCGCAGTGGAAAAACATTATGGTCAAGGAAAAAGATCTTGTTCACCCCGGTATCAGAGGGCATGGGACGGACGGTCGGCCGGGAGGGGGAGGAGGGGAATCATGATAGGAGGAGGAAGGCGTTTCATCTTCATTATAAACTCGCTATGACGACAAACAGTCGTCTGCCCGAACGCGTGAAGGGCCGCGAAGATCCACTGGGAAGGGGTCGCGAAGGCCGTGACGACGATAGTATCCTCCGCCAACGTGTATTGCAGCGCGTTTTGGGAGGGAGGGGAACCAGGTTCAACGAAGCGTTCCGAAAAGACGCCAGCAAGGATAGGTCTGAAGCTCATGTTGTCGATGGGCGCCGTTGATCGGAGAGGAGAGGGGGGGAGGCTGCACGACCTGAAGCAGTGCCGAAAAATCGCTACACACACACTGATAGACGAAAGTGGCGCTAAGCCATCCGATTCGCGCAAGCGTCGAATGAGGGGGGGTCCATTGGAGCCGAGGGGCGCCGAGACAGCCATTGGGGGAGGAAATTCGGATGGGGGGAGGTGTATCATGTTCACCGAAAAGAGGGAGGCCGCGAGCCAGGAGCACACTAAGTGGAGCGGAAAGGGCCAACAATCCGCGAGTTTCTCGGGGAGGGGGGCCGGAAGATTATGTGCAGTCTTTTCTCATTGAATCGGCGCGGAGATCAGAGGCGTAGCTGCCTCCTGAGCATGCGCTGGATGCGAGAAGCCGGGAGGGGCAGGGACGAGGCGTGACTAGGAGAACTATTTGGCTGCTGTGACATACGTTAGCATAGGAATGTTGGGGGGGGGGCGGGATTTGGAGTCAACAGAAGGAGCAAAAAATTCCATATAGGATAATGAATCAATATATTCGAACTAGGCTATTTCTCAACGAGGGGTCACAATGTAGAACTCTCCTAATGCAAGATTTATAAAATAGATTCATGCGTGGAATTGGGAAAGAAAAAGTGGAGAAAAGACGGAGAACTAAGATGCGAAAGAGGGAAGGCTAGGACCTGACACTAGCACGAAGAATCCGCCTATTTCCCCGTGAGGTGGAGGCGACCGCTGTTGTTCAAGTCGAACTAGGACCTAGTTCCTCGGACTGCGGAGGGAGGTCAGGCTGTGGTAGCCCGAGGGGGAGGCTCAGCTAGTGCGGCCGACCTCATGGTCTTAACGGCTCGAAAGCCGGAAGTGGGGGGTCGACTACCGAGCGGTCGCGGTTGTGTAGCAGGAAGTGGGGAGAGGAAGGAGAGTCGTAAAGATAGAGGGGAAATATCGTGAAAGAGAATCGAGCGGGGCGAACGCTTAACCGTCCCTAGAATGACTATGGCCGAAAGGAGAGGGGGAGAAATGGGGATAAGACTCCGCTTGGACAGATACTTTGGAGGCGTCGTATAACAGAAGGGGAGACGACGACTTTGGAGAAAAACGACTTTGGACGACTAAAAGTCCTGAAAGGGAAAAGCAAGCATTTTCTATCTGCATGTAGAGCTGCATGGCGACGGGGAAAGCAAGGAGAACAGGGGACCTGCCGGCTTGAACGGTGGGAATTCGAGTGGTGGTTGCAGGGAAGGGGGATCATGGCCTATCGAAACCTGTCGCCCTGTAAAGTTGCCCAGCCTCCATACCTTCCGGCGGAGGGGTCGAACTTGGGGGAAAAGGGGGGGGCCGATTTTTGGGCAATTCGGCGTGTAAGAACCTATGAGAGTGTTTTCGGGAAATCAGGCCGGGTCAGATTCTACCTAACGGAAGAAGAGCTGGAGGGGGGGAATATGCGCTCCACCGCCTTAGTCAGAAGTGTAAAGACCGTCCGTCGGAAAAAAGGAACAGCCGGGGTCGGGGGAACGTGACAAGGTCTCAACCTTTGGTGCTGACGATTACCTTCCGCAGGTGAGGGAGACTCGCGTGCAGACGCAAAAACACGCCGCGGGCGTAGGAGGGAATCCGTCTTCCCTTGAGAAGATCGACAAGCGCACGGGCGAAAGGAGGGACAAAAGGACCGCGAAGGCTGTTCATCCGTCTTCGAACTGTCATCACACCGAAAGTGGGTCCTTCTGGAGGGGCGCGCTAAGCTAATGATTCGCTGAAGGAGAAATCTCGGCCCACGAAAACGCGCAATCAGCCATCGGGGAGGTAGAATACGTTTGGGTGTCACGCTGCAGAACTCCCAATTACCGTTGTGGTAAAAAGATTGTCCATCCTGCCCTCCCAGGCGAAAAAGCAAAAACTGTTATCAATTAGGGGAGATAAGGGAGTGTAATGGACCAAAAGGTGCATACAGCTAAGTCAATAAAGAAAGAAAGGCAGACCGGGCAAGCATGTCTTTATGAAATGGCCGGGAAAG
>Ga0179593_1534689_pt1 | contig 10240 bp, 13 predicted proteins | sample CZODoug2_1_08_16_FD_185931 | JGI IMG/M metagenome (GOLD analysis project Ga0179593, IMG submission 185931) | Vadose zone soil fungal communities from Angelo Coast Range Reserve, California, USA - CZODoug2_1_08_16fungal (PacBio error correction) | ecosystem: Environmental > Terrestrial > Soil >...
AAGGGACTGCGAGGAAAAGAAGACGGTCAGGACGAGCGCTTCAAGCGTGACAGAATCGATTCTCAGCAAGATCTATCTGGAGCAGAGACACCTATGGAGTTGAGTTAAGAAGACTGGTCCGATTTTAGTCAGAAGGAGACTTCATGAAAAAAGGAGAAACGATTGACTTAGGGGAAAAAAGAAAAGGGGGATTCGAACTGGAGAAAAATGGAAATGGGACGATTGATTGGGGCAATCAATGGGGGGGTCAACGGGAAAAAGTTTTGCTTGAGAGAATGGAGACAAATGTGTTATTCTGGCTGTCGGGGGGGGGGGTGGCTACGGTCGGTCGTGAACGGGGAGAAAATGGATGTGCTGGAGGTGTGCGTGTGGTATGTGTGTGGGGGCGTGGGGGGAATCAAAGAAACGAATGGTATTCTAAAGGGTAAGACGTCTCCAAAGAATTTCGGGAAGAGCGAGGGGGGGGGAACGTAAGGGCCAGGAACCCTCAGGGATAGAAAGAAAAACCACCGCGCCGGAAAGGAACAGCATGGCAGGATTTCTAATGACTAGTCAATCAAGTAAAGTAGAGGGGCAGACCCGGAGAGGAGAGGAAGACAAGGAGTCAAAGGTTTTGACAAGGGAGTTCATGACCGATGGCTTGGCAGACAGCAAAGAGGGTTGAAGAGTTCATCAGGGAATTGTTGTTTCAGCACGATCGGCATGCCAGAGAGGCTCTGGAACGGGGTGAAGCGTGGGGGGATGGAAAGGTTCATCAATGAAATGATAAGGAAGGTCGGCCAGGGCCAACGCGTAGTGGGGGGAGGGCAGGAGCAATATATCAAAAGAAGCAAAGGCTCGACAAGACATAAGAAGCGGAAAAAAAAAGAAGAGGGTTACTCTCTACCAGGGACTGTCCAAGAAAGAAATATTAACTCGGGTTTTATATGGGGGTGCGGGGAGATACTCAGGTCTCGTGTTTGGGGGCGACGGAAAGACAGTAACTTGCGAAAACAAAGAAGTTCAAGAGAGACACTTGAGCGCTGGTAACCCTGAGAGGGGAAAGCCTTAGTAATTAGTGCGAGGGCAACTCTCGATACCGTAGTAGGGTTCAGGACCCCGAACGGGGAAGGCAAAGAAGAGACGTATCGTAAAGATATACCCTATCATGAGAGAGGAGAACTCCAGTTGAAGGAAAAGAGATTCTTTATCTTCATTTGGAGTTCAGAGAGAAGACAAAGGAGAAAACAGGGGCTAAAGAACGGGGGATCTCCAGGATGAGATAAACAGGATGATAAACGAGGAAAAACGAAAAAAAGAGGTTTGGGATACGAAAAATGAAAAAAGGCGATTTGACTAGATGACTTAAGGGAGGGATCGCTGAAGAGGCGGGGGTCCTCAAAACCCTTCCAACTGGTTACAGGGGGTGTAAGTTATTGAGTATGACATAGAGTATAAAAGAAGACTCTCCCGGCCCCATACATTAGACGAAGGGGGGGGCAGCACCACATCGACTCCATAGCAGACCTGGCTAAATTGGGTTGACGCAGTAGTATCATATTAGGTACGTGCGCAGTCTGCTAGGCAGGGGAAAAAATAGAAGAAGGAATACAATCTCGTGGGAATGCCGCTACTATCCAAAAAAAGCATTGCCGAAAAATTATTTCGATTACGCTGCCGCAGCAGCTGGGGAGGGGGTGGGGGAAAGGAGGTCATCAACGACAAGCCGGGGTAAAGAAGGGGGATCCCAGACCTCTTAATGAATAAGGAGCGACGGGCTGCGTGCGAAGGCGGGGGGCACGCTACTAAAATCTGCCAATGTAAGAAAAAAAAAAAAAAGCCGCCAAAAAGTAGACGGCCATCAAGGGGTGTTCCTAGCGGAGTAGTCCGCTGCGGTCACGGGGGGCAGGGGAAGTCTGGGTCGAGCCGGGGAAGCGAAAGAGGTAAAAGTCTTGGTATGATCACATTGTAAGGATGGGGGAAACTGGGCGGATTCAGAGGGGGGGGGGCTTTTTTGCCGCAGTCTAGAGAAGAAGAACAACAAAGATATGCCTGGGGCAAAAGCGGAATCGGGCAGTCCTACAGTCGGACAGTGGATAAAAAATAAGAGGCTCCAAAACTACATCAGAGGAGGTCTGAGGAAAAAAAAGAAGGAAGGCAAGGCAGGCAGGATCCTCTCGACCAAAAAAATCAAGGGACGATTGCAACTTGGGAAACGATGGCATATGAGGGCGCTTATTGGGAGGAGATGGACCATAAAAGAGCACGAAAAGCGGGGCGAGAGTTTGGGGGTTTGGGTCGCGCGCAAAAAATAGAGCAGCCCAGCGGGGAACAAAAGATAACACCTTCAAAGGGAAGCTGCCCGGCAGCTTCGAAGCGGGCGAAAAATTCTTGCGAGACCTACACGCAGGTTACTCGTACTATTCGACCATGACCAACGAAGGTCGGGGGGGAGCAGCTGCGCCCCGAAAATAATCGGAAAAAAAAAAAGAAAGTGTGGAAGGCCGTTCTGCGGGTATGCACCTCTGTGGCAGGGAAAATGGAAAATACCTGGTAGGATTCCGGGGGGGGTGAAAGTCCGTTCGGCCTCATAAATGAGGGTCAAAGGGAAACGAAACCATTCTGGACCGTGGAAAAGGAAGGGGTTTTCGTGGGTTGGAGGGAATCGGGCAAGATTCGAAAAGGAAAAAAAAGGTTGAAACTCGCCGGCGCTCAGTGGTGATGATTTCAGAACAAAACCTCGAAAAAAAGGGGGAGATATCATAGCGAAAAGAAGAAAAAGGGGGTTCACGGCAGAAAAAAAGCCATCCAGGGGGAGAGTGGCGGAAGGCAAAAAAGGCCAAAAAAGAGAGCTTCAATCTGGAAAAGATTGCGTTGAAAGGTCCGCCGCCGAAAAGGGAAAGGGTATCAAAGCAAACTCTTCAGCTCCAAGAACGATCGCAGGCTGAACCTTCAAAGTGGAAGTGAACTCGCCGCATTCCTCAACATCAGTGAGGGTACCAAGCCGGGAATCAGGGGGATACCTCCCCGGGGGCGCAAGTGTGCCCGGTTACAAACGGGGGGCAAAAGGCATGATCCTCCACCGCACCCTGCGCACAGTATCAACCAAGAAAAGGGGGGGAAAGTCGCCGACGGAGCGGAAATTATCCTCCCGTTCTTTTCCGCGCTGGGTTCAGGGAGACTGGAGCGCCTTTTCTGCGGCCGATTTGGGGGAAAGTAATTAGAAAAAGGGGAATGGAAAGTAAACAAAAAAAGCGGGGTCTGTCCTGGAGTGCCTGTCCTCAAGGGTCCTTGAAAAAAGGGCCTCCCCAACGATTCAAATATACAGGGGAAGGGGGTGCAGGAAAAAAGGGGAACGTGTGAAAGAAAAATCGCCACCGCCAGACAGAGATGAAAGCCTTTCAACAAACTGGAGGGACAAAAGACATAGTCCTGTACGGCAAACAAACCCCTTGGGGGGCTTCCGATAAGGGCGAGAGGAAAGAGAAAAAAGAATGATGGGGTCAATACTAGTGGCCGCCATTGCAAAACCCGAACCCGCGTAAGTCCTTGTCGGCTTAGGAAAGAGGAAAAGATGAAAAAGGGTGACAAGGAAACAGATGAAAAACCAGGGATGTCCCGCAAATTTGCGGGAGACAGATGACCCTTGAGAGGAGCGGGTGCCTTTGAGGGGGGGGGGCCAACGAGTTCCGCCCTCCATCAAAAAGAAAAATGTCAGGGGAAAAAAAAGTTCGGATACGGCGGTAAGGTGAATCGACCCAAAGGCCTTCCCTTCTGATCAAGCACTGTGCACCTTAGTATCCAAAAAGAAAGCAAAAAAAAAACGGGGGATTTTTTCGACCTCCATCAATGTAAAAAAAAAAAGCAGACCGTCAGACGGGGACGAGGCGCAAGGGCACCTTAACCCCAAAAATCGAAGGAGAGAGCGCCACCGGAAAAGTGTAAAAAAAAAAATGGGTCCATCAAGAGCTGGCGCATGACTTAATAGGAAAGCAGCCGTCGAGGGAAAAAAACAGCAATCTAAGGAAAAAAAAAAAAGGGGGACGTCCAGTAGGAAGTGAGGGGTAACAGCCCCTTGCTCGAAGATCTCTCACTCAAAAACAAGGAAGAGAAACGCATGGGGACCTCTGGCACTGTTACTGAAGCTGCTCGAGGGGCGAAGGGGAGCGCGAGGGGAACGGGAGGAGGGAAAAGGATAGAAAAGTTCATGACGCAGTTTGCGATTGATCCGGCAAGCCTTCCTTGCAAAGAAGAGCAAGTCGATTGTGGGGGTGAACTAAAAAGCGGCCAAATCGCCGTGGAAAGAAGAGAAAGACAATTTAAAAGTCATGTCGGGAAAAAAGAAAAAAAAAAACAAGACGGCTTTCTATTCTTAGTAAATTACTAACGGTGCGACCGTTGCATGGGGGGGAAGGAAAGGGGTGGTCTATGAACCCTGATTCTAATACTTCGTAGAAAAAAATGGAGGGGGGAAGGTTGGATGGTAGTTCTATTCGAGGGTGTCATCATCACCGAAAGGCTAAAAACTAAAGCCTCCACACCAGCCCGTGCGGACAGCGAGCAAAGAATCGAAGAGTAATCTGATTCAAGTCCCGGAGAGCAAAAAAGGGAAAGTGGCCGGGCGGTCTCTTGGAAAATAGGGCAGGGCAAAAAGTGGGGGGGAAAAACAGGGCCCATATCTATTGAATAAGGAGTCTGATCGCACGCTAGGAAAAAACGAAGCCAAGGTGGGGGGGGGGTTGTCCGTCTCTTTCATAGACTATTTCGTTTGAAGTATTCAAGCGGAGGTGGGAACAAGAATAAAAACGGTCACGTTGGCGATTGGTTGTGGACTATCAAAGGGAAACAAAAAAGGAAGGGAGGAAGAAAGGGGAACGAAAATGGAGGGTTTGAATAAAACTGGGAAGGCACGGAAATTACCCTTAGTCAGGCGTCTCATGACCAGGAAAGACAGAGTGGAATTGAATATTGGTAACAGGGATCGACGTATTACGCTGGAAAAGCAGCAGCGTCGACAGCCATATATCAAAAAGAAAATGAAGGGGAAGTGAGGAGCCGCATAATTCCGAAAAAAAGAAAAATAATAGGGCGCTGGGAGTGAAGGCATGTCTCGGCCGATCGACATCAGTTGCCTAAAAGGAAGGACCAAGTATCAAAAAAAAAAAAACGGCTGTGCGTGGGATTTACGCCTTCTGTTTATCACTTGATGAAAAAAAAGCCAGGTTAGAAATGGAAGTTCCCTCGCGAAAATGGGGAAACGTCTTCTTATGAGAGAAGGAGACTCGTGAAAATGTCTATCTTGTCGTACAGGAGGGGAGCCTGAAAAAGATACGAAAGAGTCAAAAAGCTCTAAATGAAGAAGCTTGAGCAGCAGGGGCGTTCAGAAAAACTACATCCTAGATGCGACGGCTCCGAAGTCGGGTCGAAAGAAGGGGGCGCTAAAAACAAACCTAACCGGAGGAAGGGGGGGGGTAGGAGCATTTTCATGAACTCATCAAAAAAAACCTGAGGCCTCGGAAGATGGGGAGAAAAAAAAATGAAGCGCCTTAATCTTGTGCGATTTCCCTCGAAAACAATCAGAGCAAGGTTGAAGGTTAGTTTTGAACCTATGACCAGAAAAGGTTATGGGGGGGGAAGGGGTCGTAAATCTCAAACAAAAGGAAAAAAAACAAGAGGGGATTCGTCTCAGCCACATCGGAAAAAAGCCAGACGGCGCAAAGAGGTTGGGACGGGAAAAGTCTTCGGCCTCATAAACCGATTATGGTTGGGGGAAATGCAAAGGGGTAGACTGGGGATCATTAGTTTCGCCAAAGGTCGGTAAAATGAAAGGGGCGTGAGAAAAAAAAAAATCAAAGAAACGGGAAGTAGCCGCCCTGAGTCGAGGGAGGAAGAATGACGGAAGGGGGGGGGGGGCGGGAGGGAGGTCCTCCGTCTAACGAAAAAGGGAGCGGAGGAGAAAGTGGTCTCTAAAAACCAAAAAAATTGCGCTACGTCAGCACGAAAGAGGGAGTGAGGGCGTGGGAAAAAATGGAAAAAAAAAGGGAAACTAAGCTCCCCATCCTCTAACTCGCGGAGAGAGGACAGGCCGGGGGAATGATTCGTAAACTCTGAAAAACTAAAACCGAATCTTGTCGAGCAAGCTCCGAGATGTATCAGGTCCAAGAAGCGACCTTTCGGTATTATCCACTGTGGTAAAGGGAAGTTGGGAAAAAAAAAGAGATGTAAAAGATTGGCTTGGGAAACACACAGTCGAGAGAGAGAACAACAACAACGGAGGGATCAAAAGTGTGTAGTTGGGCCAAGCTTAAGACGATAGGGAAGGGAAAAAAAGCAGTGGACGAAGGAAGGGGTCTTTCTAAGACTCCTGACTACATCGTAGCGGACTGGAAAGGAAAATGGAGGGAGCGAAGCGGACAGAATCCTCTCGGCCACCGACCAGGAAAAGGGCCGTCTCCGAAGAAGAAAAAAATTGCGCTGGGTTGGAAATTGGGGGGAGTAGTCTCGCACCTCTCGAAAAAATAAGCGGCGGGCCGTCGACTGAGGGGAAAAAGGGCAAGGGGGTGGGTCGGAAAAGGAAAAACGGCGAAAAGAATTGGCTCAGGGAATGGGGGCCTCAGCTAACACAGTCAGATAGGCGACGGGGATAAGTAACTTCTTCTTCGGGACACGCCACGGTGCTTGCTAAAGAAAAATCGAGAAAACAGATGTTAAACATCCCTATTGTTTCGAAAACCGTCATTAAGACACATAAAAGGCTATGGCAAAATGGGGGGGTGTTCTTCCGGCAATAAAGACATCCAGGTTATGGGCTGAAGTGGGGCGTGCAAATAGGTGTTGTGCCTTTAGCGGGCGGGAGCGGGGGATTATTGGGAGAAAAGGCCGGGTTAAAACTATCCCCCGCAACCATTCACCTTGCAAAAAAAAAAGACCGTGGAAAAAAGGGGGGTTAAGGGAAGGGGGCATAGTCATCAAAGATATAAAAGTCGATCTCAACTCGGGAATCAGGGTAAGGATGAAAGGGATGAAGCGAAGTCAAAAAAAAAACGGGAAAGGGAACTGAGTTATCATCCTTTACGCATGAGAGCACCGAATTGTTGGGCATACGGCGAAGAAGGAAGGAAGACGGGAAAAGTCTCAAAAAACCCCTGCCGCTCAAAGTCACTTTCGATAATCTTTGAAGGGAGGAAAAGAAGAAGGCGAGCAGAAATTCAAAGATTAAGCAGGTTACGTAGCGGAAAAAAAGAAAGGGAGAATAGTCAGCTAAAGGGGAGGGGGGGATTCAGTCAAGGGTTGAAAGCGGGAGGTGACTCGCCGATCAGCAAATGTATCAATAGGTGCGGTGGAGAAGAAAACGGGGATAAGCCTCCGGTTTGCCAGTTCCCTTGTAAAAAAGGGGAGAGCAAAGTAGGGGAAACCTAGATCATGGGGGAACGCAAGCACATGAAAGAGACAACCCCGAAATATGGATTTGGGGCGCAGCAAAAGACGACAATCTTTTCCTAAGGAGTCTGATAAGGGGGTCAAAACTTTGCTGTCGGGTCCATAAAAAAAAAAGAAGAAAAAAAAAAAGGTAAGGAGAGTATGGGGTAGGGGGGGGCACTTCAGCCTATCCACTCAGCCGAGATTTTAGAAGGGCGAGATGTAACAAGGTCCTTTATGAAACTAGATGAAGAAGCTAAAATAGAAGGGGGGGCTGGGGGGCATATTCCATGAGCGCTGGAAAAGTGACCGTGAACAGAAAAAAAAATAGCAAAAAAGCTGCGCGAGATTCCATTAGTCCCCTGGTAAACAAAAAACAGCGCTGTCAGAAACAAGGTACATAAAGAGGCAAACCACCTTGGCTACGCGTTGAAAAGAGAGGAGAGAAGAACTAGACTTGCGTGACGAATAGAAAAAAGAACGCCGCGAGTGGAAAAAGGACAAGGGAACACGCAGCCCGCGGCTCGGACGGTGGCGAGTTCTACTATGGAAAAAAAGCGGTAAAAAAAGGGCAAAACATGAGATGAAAAGGACTCTCCTTCCGATTGTCCCGCATGGAACTTTGGGGGGAGGTACCGATCAAGGGACAGAAAGTGTCCCTTTCGGTGGTCCAAAGAGTTCATATCCATACAAAGGAGGTGGGAAAGGTCGAGTCCAAGAGGGGCGTTACATCGGGTAATATACGCAAGGGGGAAAAAGGGAAATGCTGAGAAAAAAGGAGAAAAGAGTACAGTGAGTCAAACGCAAGCTCCGGCATTTTTTCGACAGCAGACTTCCAAATTTACCAGGGACAATAAGAAAGTGACGCGGTCGGGGTTCACCTTCCCACAATCGAATTGAAAAGAAAAGAGAAGCTTCGAAGGGAAAAAAGGGGCCGATGGGGGTCAGAAACGGGAAAGGGTATCCGGAGCATAAAAAAAGATTGATAGCCCGACTCCATATAGTATCTCGGAGAGACGGGAAACCGAAGATTAAAGAGGAGCGACATCCCCGGGCGCAAAAGAAAGGGCGAAAAAAAGTGGACAGAGAAGCTGAAGGAGGGGGGCTTTTCCTCTCAGGTCCCTGGTTCGGACTAGGGACAGAAAAGAAAGGAGGAGCAGCAAATATAATGTTGGAGGCGGCCGATCCGAGCTCTTAACTCCTGGGGGGGGAAAAAAAGGGGAAAAGAGAGGACAAAAAGGTTTGGAAGAGGTTTTGTCTTCAAAAAGAGCAATTTCGATTGTGGTGGGGAATTGAAGCGGAAAAAAAAGAGTTGGAGGGAAACTGCGACAATGGAAATTTTACCTTGCGGTGAAGAAAGGAAGGGCGTCGAGGGGAAAAGGAGTTTGCGAGAGGCGGGATCAGAAGTGCAGCACAGGGGGGTCTATTCACCCGGGGGGAGAAATACTTGAGGGGTCCAAGGGGAAAAGAAGGGTCGGGAGAGTTCGAGGAATCTTTTGTGAGGAGAACAAAAGGCACGATCAAAATTTATCAAAAGGAAGAAAAAGAACGCCCGTGCGGATCGGAAGGCGAGGAAGAGCGGCATTGAGCGTGAGGAAACGGGTACTCGATCGCCGACAACTCCCGGGCTGAGGGAGGGAGGGGATAAACGGGAGTATTTCTATGACGTCGAAAGCAAAAACAATGGTTTTTTCCAAAAAAGATCCGCAAAAACGCACACAAGGAAGCCAATGTGGTTTGCCGCTTTCATGAAGGGGAGAGTCAGCAAAGCGGAGGAAGAGGGGAAACAGAGTTAAGAGGGGGACGGAGGGGGTGCTTTGTCGATGGGTGGTCAGCACGTCAACGGCGAGGAGAGCGACAAAAGGGGTAGATCGGGTTTAAAGGGGGGGGGGGAGAGCGTGTCAAAAAAAAACTCATGAGAAATCAAGAAAATTTAGTTCAGAAATTGGACAATAATTGGGGAGAGACGATAAAGGATTCCGAAAAAAAGGAGCCATAGATAGACGTCGGGGAGCCGTACAAGAGGAAACAAGTACCCCGAAATACATATTCCTCTTGGTTGGGTGCTCATGGGCTTTTTGGGAATAAGAAGACAGAAAGCTCGACAGTTGGAAAGGAAAGGGAACAAGGGAACTTTCTGCAACAGAGTATCCATCGCGAGGCTGAGACAAAAGAGGTTCACTGATGGGCCAGCGCCGTTCGGAGGAAGAAAAGGGAAGTTAAGAACGTAATTGCCGGAAGCCCTTTAGATCAGCGCCGATGAAGAGGAGGAAAGGAAAACGGAGTACTTTGATCCTGAAGCGTGTCCGGAGAGGAGGCAACGAGAAAAGGGGAATAGAAATGGCGATCGTATCGGCAATGGTGCCGATGCAGTATTCAAAAGCCCGTCAAAGAATGGCGGTTCTGGCCGTGAAAGGGTGCTTGGGCATAAAATCCATGGAGAAAGGAGGGGAAAAAACGAGTCAAGTCGGCGGTGTGCGGTTCCGTTTTAGAAGACTGAAAAAGGAGAGTTGAAGAGGGAGACCGGGGGGCGATCGTCCTGAGAGGGGAAAGGGAAAACGAAAAGGCAAGACGGGGGGAGGGGGGCATTTGAGATTGTTGCGGCTATTATTTGAACCTAGCTTCAGTTATGGCCGGAAGGGTCGGGGAACACTAAAAGCAAAACCAACCGACCGATCGGGAAGGCAAAAACAAGGAAAAAAGGGAAAAAAAACACCATAAAAGAAAACCAGGATGGAAAAGAGGCAGGAGAAGAAAACGGAAGTTCCTCAGACCGATTATTGGGCTGGGAGGAATGAAAAAGAATACTCTGGGTCGAGGGGGAACTAGACCAATATTCCGA
>Ga0179593_1670894_pt1 | contig 10240 bp, 11 predicted proteins | sample CZODoug2_1_08_16_FD_185931 | JGI IMG/M metagenome (GOLD analysis project Ga0179593, IMG submission 185931) | Vadose zone soil fungal communities from Angelo Coast Range Reserve, California, USA - CZODoug2_1_08_16fungal (PacBio error correction) | ecosystem: Environmental > Terrestrial > Soil >...
TCCCTTCTAACGGGCCGTCATTGCGGAATAAAAAAAAAAAAGAGGGACAGAAGGGGTTTAGGGGTGTCTCCATACAAAAAAATAATTTCTTGGTGGGGGTAGGCCGGGCGCCACCTCTTCCACGCCGCTTAAAAATGCAAAATCAGCAGGAAAGAAACACGCGAAGAAAAGAATTTTGTCTGTTAAAATTGAATCGAGAAGAAGCCCTAGGGAACCAGTCGAATTAAGACCTGAGGAGACCTCAATCATCAGAACGATCACCTGGGAATGGGTCACTGCAAGGCAGTAGGGGAGGGGAGTGAAAAAAAACCAGAACATTGGGAGGGAAAGGTCTTATTTTCCTGATCGAAGAAAAAACAGAGGGGGGATTAATTCACTCGGAAGGCCAAAATGAACCCGGTGGTTTGCACCAACACCGAAGGGGAAAATATTTCTGCTACCTGGGTCGGGATTATGTGGATCCCCCGATCAGCAAAAGACGCTTAAAATCAACACTCTTAGGCCGTGACCATTGTTTCAAGCTGGGCAGGGGGACGTAGCTTCCCGACAAAATTTAAAAAAAGGTCAGATGGAGTTGAAACGCCCTAAACGCGAGGTAAGAGGTGAGGGGTTTTGGAAACTGTATTCAAAAACGCGTCGCAAGTGGAACTGACACTGGAGGCGAGCGAGATTCACCTTAGCGTAGCTGGATCGGATGTTCGATCCAGGCCATCGTATCCATATGCTGGAAAAACTTATAAAAAGGGGGGCGCGTGAGAAAAGGTGAGCTATTCCATGCGCGGCTGGCGTTAAAAAAGGGCCAGTGATGTCCTTAGACGCTTGCGAGGCGATGAAGTGAAAAACTCGGGGCCTAAGTACGCCGCTTATCGCCTTCCTGATTTGGAAAAGCTGAGGGTCTGTGCTCTCTCGGGGAGCTGCGGTGTGAACGCAGTGGCGGACAATGGAGGGCCATGTTTCTAAGGTAAACACGCAAAACTCAACGAGGAAAGTCCGAAATTGGGAGAATTGGGGAGGGCTTAACCCAATATACCGGGACATTCTTTGGGGTACTTCTCAGCTCATTTAGGGTCACCGCGGATCGGGGCAAGAAAGATGGGGAAGGCTTACAGAGTGGCCCCGGCTCGACACTTCATTTACACTCTAGCAAGGGTTGGGAAGCATCCAGGAGGGAGCAAAAAATAGGCACCAATAGTACTCAATTGCAAGATGGGGGGGAATTACCAAAACTTTCATCTGCACGATCTGAGCTGAGTCCGAAGCAGAATCGAGGAAGGGGGGTTGCCAAAGAATTTCACGTTGATGGGATAAAACGGGGGGGCCATCTAGACATCTATCAGCCCACCACGTACATCAACGATGGGAAAAACCCCAAAAAAAAAAAAACAAAAAAGGCAAAAAAATTCTACTAGTAATAAAAAGATCACAAAGAGGGGCTCAACTCACTTTAATTCTTGAAAGGAGGAAAGAATCGAAAAGAGGGGGATCAATGGAGGGAGGGTTCTTGGGAGAACTCTTGTAGAGGGTTGCTGGAGATATCACGTGGTCTCTCTCAAATAATCGGGGGAGGCTTAGGATTTGGCCAAACTGCTCGGCACTTCGGCGAGTTCGGTGAAATACCCTATAGTTGGCGCGAGGGGAAAAGTCCAAGAAAATGTTTTAAGCGAAACGCCGGCCAAAAATAAGCTGGGACGTTCGGACGGCTATCAACAGCGGTAATCGAGATCAAAACTCAGGGGGTTTTGGAGACAAAAGGAGTGGTTGAAGCACAAGGAACTTTGGGGGGCAAGAGTGGTGAAATTCCTTAAACACATTGGGGTTCACGGCAAAACGAGTGGCAGTGTTCGTCTACACGAACGGCCCGATAGGGGGGGAAAGGGTAAGTAAGAGGAGGGGGGGGGGTGGAAGGACAAGGGAAGAGAAGTAGGGGTGTAGGGGGGAAACAAACAGATGACCAGAAGGGTTGGGCATCCCAATGAAAGTTCTCATAACATTTATGGGAAACAGGGCGCTTTTCTCAAAATGGGCGGTGCGACCAAAAAAGAACCAAGGAAGTAGCATCTCGCTCTCAAAAAGTTAAGAGGTTTCACCACCGAGAAGAAAACGAGGTAATCGACTCCAGCAGAAGGGAACGGGCGCAAAGCTCCCTTAGGAGGAGTTTCTTTAACTCGGACTCTTCCTCATCGGAAACCCAAACCAACAACCCTACTAAAACGCACTGCCGAAATCTCGGTGGCGAGAGATCTCCGGGGGTCGTCGGTCCTGCTATCTGGGGAAAAAAGATCCTGAAGAGCTGAGTTCAGGACCGCAGACCACCTGGACTTTTGAGAAAGTTCCGGAAAGAATCTAATATCAAAGAATAATCAGACAGTCACTGAAACGCGATCCTTTAGGCCGCGATTTAAGCTTTTTGCTGACACCCCTAGGGACCCCGAAAAACGTTCTGTAAAAAAGGAGGGGGGGGAGTGTAAAAAGGAATTTCGTGAGAGCCTAGGGAACCAGGAGAGAGGAAAGATAAACCAAAACACAACTTATGAAAGTGTGGAGAGAGAAAGGGAGGGGAAATCTGGGGGAAATCCACTTTCCAGATCACTAATGCATAGTGCCCGAACGATCCCAGGTCCAGGGGGGAATTGGGTTGAAAAAATTTTTTTGGGTCCACTCAAAAGTAGAGGGCGGGGCTACCGCGGACACAACCACAATGCAAGGAAAATTTTCAAGTGGGGAAAAAAAGAGGTAGGAGGACGGCTCGAGTCCACGGAAGGGTCAACAATGACACGGTAGGGCCCAACAGTCTTTAACTTACTTGGGAATTAACGTGAGGAAGTCACGAGCGAAATAGAGGAAGCCACCGATTCAGCTCCATCACCAAGCTTTACTTGTTTGAGTAAGACGACGCCGCAGGAGGGAAATAAAAGACGTCGAAAGAATTTAGCGTTTCTGCGGCGATAAACCGAAATTTTTTTGTTTAGAGCATTCCGGGGGCATTACCTTCTAAGGGGTTGTAGAAAGAAAGTGAGCACGGTGATAGGGTCGTTGGGGTTCAAAAAAAGGCGAACCGCAGTAAAGTGAGGAAGCTAAATGAGTCCGAAAAGAATAGGGATTGGGGGGGAGGGATTCTATATAATTGGGACGCATCAGGGACTATTTATCAGAACTGACCCAAAAGGGATCGGTGGGAAGTGTCAAAAATATGGGTCAAGGAATGAAAATAAGCTCCCAGTTCAATAGGCTCTGCAAAAGGGTAGGTTAGGAACAACTCGATAGGGGCGCTGATCCAGATTGGTAAATCCCGCGGGATCGTAATGGAAATGTGGGCCGGCCGTGAGTGTGTACAAAAAGTCGATTTGGAACGAAACGCAACCTTCTAAAAAGAACATGGGTATTTAGGTGTGAACCACGGGAGATTCAGAGAGGGGTAGGGGGAGGGTACAGGCGAAAGAAGACTTACAATCGGGAGATTACAAATTTCTCGCATTCGAAAGGAAGGGACGGAGATAACACCAATGCCCCTATATAACATGGTCTAGCCTTAAGAAAAACTTTTCTGAACGTTCGTCGCAGCAAAGCTTTTTGACGTCGGGGTGAGCAGTTCTCCCGGGCGTGAAAAGTATCCTGGGGGGGGGTTTTTGGACCAGCTACGCCTGGGGGGAATTGGAGGGGAAAGAGGGGAGAGACGGGGGGGGGGGGACCTTTTCTGGGGCGGTCTTGCCCAATGTTAAAAAAAAGTGCTCTCAGAATTCCGTTTCTGATATGAAGGATCAAGGATCAAGGGAGAGGAAAGGGAAGGAGAAAAGAGAGTCCCCATCTTGTGCGGGTTCCTTTATTACAGTCCATATTGGATGAGAAACCAACGCTTTTGACATTTCAGAGAGACGAGGGAAAACGCGTGGGCGGCATCAATAAAGGAAGGGTTGAGGGAGAAAAGGAGGTGAAAGAAAAAAATTGTTGACCAGTTAAAAGGCGGGACGGGGACTATGGAGTTCAAGCCATTTAGCAATGATCGTTTTTTTAGGAGGGAATCGGGAGGTTGGGGGTGGCGGTGTTGCTCAGCAACAGGCGCCAAGAATTCAAAACCGGAAAATCTGCCCAATACAGACACCAGCCGCCCTAACGGGACTAATACTCTTCAAAGATTTAGTCCCACCGGCGGCGAAAGGGCGACCGGGAAGAAGGCAAGAGGGGTGTAATGAAGAAAAAAATCGCGATAAATACAAGACAAAAAAATTAATTTAAGCAACCTCTATTATCAGCTTTACCGCGAAGCCATTTAGAAAGTTCAAGTGTTGGGACTCCCGTGAGGGTGGAAGACTGTACTTAACTCACCGGCCTAAACCGCTCGGGGGATCTAAGGGAATCACCCAATTGGTAACGGGAGGAAAAGATGAGATAGGTTTTAGAAGAAACCTTTTTAATAAACACAAGAGAAATAGTTGGGAAGAGGAGGATGGGGTCTTTAAAAGGAAGGGGGGTATTTAGTTGCCCGCGCAGTTGGCCAGGTAATCTACGAAATGAAACAATCTCTGGTTGCAACAAAAAAAAAAAAGTGGAAAAAGGAAGAGGTTGAAGGGTTCATTATGCTGGTGGAAGTCCGGGGGATGCAGAAAAGAAGTTCAACAGGGGGGGTTGACAACTGAAACGAGCAAAAATTTTTAAAGGGGCTGAATTCTTCTTTCCCTGGTTCCCCACTTTAAGGACCTAGGAGAAAAAGGAGGAGGTAAGTACACCCTTTGTCTGGGGAAGGAACTAAGACGTACCATTTCCCCTTCTCCAAAAATGTTAGGGGGGGGGCATCGGCGGCACTGGGCGAAAGGGAGAAATCGTATTGCCCCGTTCCCTCAAAGGGGTCTAGGGAGGGGAAGTAGGGGGTCAACCTTCCGGCGATTTCCGAAGGTAAAAAATTTTATTTCGGAGGGCAGAGGGGGTAAAGTACAGAAAGAGCAAAAAAACTCCCAGAATTTTCTACGGCATGGTGTAAGCGGTTGCCAGGGAAAAAATCTATTCACATTTGCAGCTGTGAAAGAGGAGTGAAGCCACTGGGACACCTACGGAACCAAGGAACTAAGAACAGTGTGGTGTTGGGGGGGTCAAAACGGCAACGCCGGAGGAGACGGTTCTTTCCGGAATTGACGGATAAAAACGGAGCGCTAAAAAAAAAAACAGGTCTGGTGAAAGAGAGGGGGGAAGCCATTTAATTCCTCCATTGCGGGGAACAGAACCTGAAATAAATGAGTGAGGTTGGGAGTATAAACCCTAAAAGAAGGGTCTTTTTGGCTCGTGCGGGACCTACACAAGAAACGAAAAAGGACTCTGACCAACTGGTACAACCGAGACGAACTTACTTCATCCCAACGAAAAGGGAAGAAAGCGGGTGATTTGGGGCGGAAAAGTCCGCAAGACGCCCTCAAAGAGATTCCCAGTTCGAGGACCGAGTTAAAGAACGAAACTCAGAAAAAGCACAGGGGGCGGGGAAAACGCGAGACGCGAAAGAGTTCAGAGTGATTCTGTCCCCATAACATTGAGGCAGGTGAGGGGTTGCCTCCATCAAGGGAAAACTAATATTTGTAAGACATCCTTTCGCAGTCAAATAAAAACCTTTGTGGGACACAGTCACGAAGAACGAAAAAAAAGGGGAAAAAATGATTCAAAAAGAAGAAGACACAAATGTTATAAGTATGTGGAAACCGGAACAAAAAAAGGGAGAAAAGTTAAATACTTCTCTTGTTAAGGTAAAGAGCTTGGATGGCCGAGGCTTCCCGGCAAACTTTGCGAAGGGGGGCAGAAGGGGGGGAAAGGGAAAAGAAGACGATTGCAAATAGTTAATAGTGGTTTTTTACTGTTGGGGGTGTCTCAAGGCTATCCCGCGATTTCCTCAGTGCCAGAAAAGCACAATAGATTCGCAGTGCGTGAGGTGAACCATAAGTACACTTATGCGAATTTAAACCAATATATCCCCGGGGGCGTCAGGAAGGGGGAATCAGTGGTCTTTAAGGAATTTCCTTGCTTAAGACTTGTATCGCGTTAAATTCGATGAATAGTACACGCTGGCGGGCTCTAACGGTAGAAAAGCAAAAGAATGAGGGAATACGCGTCGGGCTCTGTGTTGGATGATGCGGTTTGGACGCGGGTGGGGGGTGGGGCGGACACCGAGATTGGGGGAAAACGGGGCCAGGGAAACTCGCGGGGCATAACTTGGGCTCCGCCTTGCCACTCCCATTCACTCAAACGCACTTAAACAGTACAGCGCACCGAAGTGTCCTGGCACCGGGTCCGCCTGAAGCTGTTGGATGCAAGGGCTGAAAGCGGTTGCAAAAAAGAGTGAGATGCCAGTGAAAGATAGGAAGTTCTATTTGACTCAAGATGGTTGTAAGTTCAAAAAGAAACGTCCCGGCATGAAATAAAGGCAAAAAAAAGGGACCTGTCAGCGGGGAGAAAAGCTGAGGGAAAGATACATAAAATCGCAAGGAAGAAAAATGGGTTGGGACAAAACGCCTTGGGCCCGAAAGCCAAGGGGGAGGAAGAGGAAAAGCTATCCAGCACGTAATCAACGAAGAGGGAAAAAAAAGGGGGTATTACTCTGAAACTAATCACCCTAACTCCAAAGGATTTAACGAAAAGGGAAACGGAAGGGAGAACACAGCCTACGGGGTTCCTCTGGAGGGGGGTTATCTACGAGTTATTACTTCGTTGTCTCCCGTGAAGAGAAGAATAGGGGGCTCTTGGTCGCCGTGGTAACATAAGGCTCGGATTCTTCCCTTTAGTCATCGGTGTGGACACCGACATACCCGTCGAAAAATTTGAAAATACGAACATGGGGAAGCGAGCAACCCAAAAACACCTCAGCTGTACCGATCGCATGCGAGTGAAAAAAGGAAGCGAGAAAAGAAAACCTCGCAGGTTGGGGGCAGTACACATTTGGGTAGGGTGCAAGGCGCCCTAGTGAACTGGTCCAGGGGCACAAGAGGGGGGGGGGTGTTGGTGAGAAAACCAATATGAAAAAAAAGAGGAAGGTAAAAGGTGGGTTCATTTGGCAAAGAAATCGACGATGCAAAAATTTTATGGCATAAGGAGGGGGGAAAAGCAGATCAGACGAGGGTAAGTCCACACCGGTTCATCAAGGGAAGGTTCCGCAAGTCTCAGCACAAGAAACTTCATCAATGGGGAGCGCTCAGAGAAAAAAAAGGCAGAGGAGGAAAACAAGGACTGGAAGTAGACCCAAAGTGGCGCCTAAATAATTTACCGTTGGGCTCCAAGGTTCTTTCTGGGTTTCGATGGAGATGAGCAGGCTGGTTGTTCAAAAATCATGCAAACGAAGCGCTGGCAAGACCTCGGTGCTTAAACTCGAACTTCAAGACTCGAGGAACAGGAAAAAAGAATTATGGACGTTAATCACCGAAAAGGGGGGGCTAGGTCGTCAGGTCTCGGCGAACAAAGAAATCCCAGAAGGGCGCTCCTTAGACGGGGGATTGATCATTGGAATGCAAGAGTAAACATCGATCCTCGCTTTCTGGTGATCGGTTCGGTCAGAAAAAAGGGGGAAAGAAGGGGGCAGGGAGGAAAAAAGGAGAATACAAGTCATCGCTGACAACAACAACGGAGAAAAACGAGGTGCTGGAGACCGAATTTGTCGCGCCACGAGGTATCACAAGGAGCATGGGAAAATAACAAAGAGGAGAGGGGGGGGTTCGGGGGGGAACTCCATTGGGTCGAAGCAAGCGGAACAGGGAAAGAAGACATGGGTTCTATTTAAAGGATTGAATGTGAGGAAAAGTCGAAAAGACGGTCAATTCTCAAAGGGCCCTCTTTTATCCGCACGGCGGTCCTGAAAGAAGGGTCATGAAGCGTGGAGGAAAAAAAAGCGGAAGGAAAAGGGAAAATTCGGTTCGACGCCACCTAGTCTTCTGACAGCGAGGAAAAGGCTGAAAAGGTGAAGGCAGGGGAGAAAAAGTATCCTCTAACTACGGTAGAAGAAGAGGCGCCCGTTCCCGTCTGCCTTTCTGCTAAAACGGGGGGAGAAGGGGAGGGAGGTTATAATACTTATCAGGGGGGGGGGGGGTAAAGGGAAGAGATGGGCTCGAAACACGGTTAGCAGTGCGTGGTGTTATCATGCGAAACAGGGGAAAAAACCGCAGAAAAAGGAAGGAATCCATTATAGGTCCAAAGGCGGAGCTAGTGACATACATTTTTGTTCCAAGCATGTAAAAAGGAACAAGCCAAAAGGGTGACTTTAGTGGCCATAGTGTGGTCATGGTCAACACGAATGTGGCGCGCCCTTGAAGGGCGAAATAGGGCTAAAAAGGGGGGGGGACAAAACAAAGGGGGCCGCTGTGATGCCCAGCTGGGAAATCTCCTGGGGAGTATCTGGGAAAGGAGGAAAAAGAAGTTTTGGGGATCGCGAGGGGGAAAAAAACAAAACAAAGGGGTCTATTTGTAAGGAAAGCCCTGGTCGGGGGGGAGTGGGAACTAAGAATTCCTCAGGCGAAGGTGAACGAGAATTGTAAGTTTACAGTCGAAATAAGCCCTCCGGAAAAAGGAGTAGGAAGGGAGCTCAAGAGCAAAAGCCTGAATACCTTGTATCCAGCAACCCAATTTTTCCTATATAAAGATGCGGTCCAAGGGGAAGGAGAGGGGGGAGTTTAAAAAGAGAGGGGGGATATTGTTCTGCTGTCCAGCGAGCTGTAATAGGAGCAAACGGGGGGTTGAAGGGCAGGGCAGTTTCTTTACTGTAATGATAGCTGGGAAAAAAGCACGGGGCGGGAATCAAGGTCCTGGCCCAACGTGATTTAGTTGTGGGTGGGGAAAACCACAAGGCTAAATGCGAGTTGGGAAGGGTTGACTCTTGAAACATTCAAAGAAAGCCTGACGCGTTTTTCGGGGTGAATTTCAAGGGATGAAGCGGGGAAGATTGGAAGGGGTTACTGGAGGAAGGCAATTGTGAGGTGCAAAGAGACCACGGGGACGAGGTTTCCATGGGATATGCAGCGGCCGGCAAGCAACGAAGGCAAAGAAGGCTGGAAAAGCCTCAAAGTGAAAAGTGCGAACTTGAAAGCCTGCCCGGACGTGGACGATGGATTCAGAAAGCCGATAGGGTAGAAAAAGGGTGGGGGGGGGCATTCCGGTCCATTTGCGTGCAGGAAAGACTAAGCGGCCCGCCCAGATTCAAACCGGCACCGGGGGGGGCGGACCAAAAGAAAAAGAAGGAGAAAGAGAAGACAAACAGACGCGGAAGGATGAAGAAAAAAGGCGCTATAAGTGTGGGGGTACCGTAGATAACGGAACTCTTGGCACTCACGAAGTAATCAAGAAAGGTGAAGAATGGGGGAAAGGGGCAAAAAAGCCGAGGAGGCGCGTGAAAAAAGAAAAAATTTAACTGTGTTTTTCTTGGGTCGCCGAGGGAAAAAGGAAGGGAGCTAGCGACAGCAAAAAGAAAAAAAGTTGCATCTCTATCCCAATGGTATAAGGAAGCAGAGGGAGCTGTTGGGAAACGGGAAAACAAGAGGAAAAATAGGTGAAAAATACCGCGAGTCTCTGGGACATCTTTAGTTCTGAAGTGCAAAAAAAAAAAAGTTGGGGGCATGTAAGCTACTAATGAAAAGCAAGCTGGGGGGCACACACGGGTTCAAAATTAGAGGTTGAATTTGGTGAAGTTTACTTGGGGAAGAAAAGGGGGTAATGGGAAAAACAACTTATAAACATGGTTTGAAAAACGAATGGCAGGACTTCTGGAGCTGTCTTGACTGGGGCCATGGTTGAAAAAAGGGAAAATGGAAAATGATATAGACATCTGGTGAAAAAGATGACGGAAAAACCTACGCGGACCAATTTTCCAATGCTCCAATGTTCTGGGCAAGCATAAAAAAAGGGCAGAAATTTTCTAAGGGTGCCATTTAAAAAAAATCTGGATCTGATGAATTGTATGTCTACAACCTTCGTCCAGTAAAAAAAAAGCTCTTGAGAGGGGGGAGAGAGGAAGAGTCATCAAAAAAAATACATCGAAGTTTCTTCGAATTGGGGGGGGGAGATGTTATTCAAGGGAAGAAAATCGTCAAAGGGGTTACTAGTGCGAAAACGTCCATAAAGGAACCAAATCACTTAGTGATTTGGTCTTGGAGAGATTTAAACCGCACAGGGAAAGTCTACAGGGGGTTCTGTTAAAATGGGGGAAGGGGGTGCATGAAAAAGGGACAAACTCACAACACAAGGGGAGGTAGGATTAAAATATGTATATTGTGACGAGGAACGG
>Ga0179593_1295293_pt1 | contig 10239 bp, 11 predicted proteins | sample CZODoug2_1_08_16_FD_185931 | JGI IMG/M metagenome (GOLD analysis project Ga0179593, IMG submission 185931) | Vadose zone soil fungal communities from Angelo Coast Range Reserve, California, USA - CZODoug2_1_08_16fungal (PacBio error correction) | ecosystem: Environmental > Terrestrial > Soil >...
AAATCGTCCATCCGAGGATGAGATGCATGAAATCTCGACTCCCTACCTTCGGGTGTCGGGGAAAGAGGACTAATATAACTGTTGAAAGAGATTCGCCTGGGGGGCTCCTCGGGAGACCTCAGGACTTGTCAACGCCTCAAATCGACGTGGCGAGACAGGTGACATAATCGATCTAGAGTAACTTCCTCCTCTTTCAGAGGGATAACTCAGGCTCACATGGTGGTTATTCAGCAAGAGTCAGGAGGAGTCAGGAGGCCACTTTATTTAGGGACGGAGTCCGGAAACAAATTCCCTCCTGCGTAACGGCAAGTGACAGAAAGACACGCGACGCGGATGTTCAATGGTTTCTTATCCTCGGTGAACAACACAACCCGCTCCATCGTGTCAGTAACAGAGAGGAAGGGTGTTCACCAGGAGGGTGGACCTAAGGTCTTTTCTTCTCCCACATCATCGGGAGAAGGGGGCCCCCTTTGATGAAAGGAAGACACGGTGATCGTCATGCGGCTGCGAGGAGGGGTTCTACACTGAGGCCTGCAAAAAGGAGCCCTAGAATAAAAAGAAGTCACGCAAAATTTGGGCTGCCTATGAGCACTGTGGCGATTCGAGTGGTGGGGGCTTGAAAAAAATTGCCAAATTAAAAAAGACCGAAAGAAAAGTATGCACACGTCCAGCTCTGGAGGGGGTGGCGCCAGTACGAATTCCGTTCAGACTGAATCATCTCAGAAGAGGGTAAGAAAAGAAATCCAATTGAAAAGTAGCTCAAAGTTGGTCCAGCAGTCCTGGGAAAGAAGAGGGGACCGTGGGGCTGCGGTCGAATGGCATAAACGGTAAGGAAGAAGGGGCATATGAACTCGACTCAAGTGATAGAAATCGAGGGGAAAAAACAACTAAAGCTTCCCTTTTGTGCCTGATCGGAATCCCAAACCTTCGCATGGAGGGTAACGGGCCCAGGGGTGCCCATCAATCATTTTGGGTCGCAGCTCAGAATGGGGCCGGGCCAACTCGAAAAAAAAACAAAAACTCGAAGGGCCAGGTCCATGGCTTTGCTAGCCAAAAAAAAAGGAGGATGTGGCCAGGGACACGCCTTGAATGCAGCGCCCTGTGTGATATAAGAAAAGCACAGAAAGGGAGGGTCTCGGAGATGCGAAGAACATTGCGTTCTGCGGAGAAAAATATGGAAGGATTCCTCACGGGGGGCTCGGCTAAAAGACTGACCCAGCACGTGAAGAAGTTAGGGAGGGAATGCACTGCGAGAGGAGGATACCTTTGGTGTTAAGGCTCAGAAGCGTGCTATTTCCTAACGCTCACGAAAGGGGGGGAGAGTGTCCGGGGAAAAAAAGGTTTGGGTCATACCTGAAAAGGGCGAGTGAATTGGGGTTTTGGTCCGACCAGACAAAAGGCTCTATAAAAAAAACTTGGGTGGGGGGGGCGGAATCGTTGAGACGATTTCTACGGGTAATGGGGACAGCAGTTCAGCCCAAGCATTCCCGGTTACTTCATAAGCAGAGGGGCTTGAGATGATGGGGAGAAGCCCCGATTCAAGTACAAATAATGGTAAAACTTGGGGGATGTGAAAAATTTCGACGAGGGAAACGGGGTTGGGTTCCAATACTCAGATCCAACCTGGGGACAATCATGGAGGGAGGGGGAGGGGCGTGGCAAGCCTGATCAGTTGCCCGGGTGATGCTCAGTAGAAGTGGGGGGGGAGAAACGACCAATCAAAGGGATTCTCGAAGCGGAAGCCTATAACCGGGCTTAGTAACCGCTGCGAATGCTAGTTTATCTGATGCACAGAGGAGCCAAGAGGAAGAGAGCCGGGCAGGAGAAGGCGCGCCACTTATGTCATGTCCGTGAAAAAGGATGAAAAGAAAAGCGGAGCACGAGCGAGATGGTAAACGGGTGTTTTCGTGAAGGGTGCTCTAGAAGAACAAGGAGGGGGGGGAGGCGGATTTGGAAAAATATGTACTATTGGGGGGGAGAGGCTGAAAGGGATCCGCCTAAAGACAATAAGTTGGGAGTCACTTGTTTGAGCAAGGGGATAGGAAGAATGTGGAGGAAAGAATTGAACCAAAATGAAAAACCCGGCAAAAGATGCGACATATTTGAAAAACCAACTCGTCGGAGAAATTGGGAGACGAGGAAGCAGGGTCGTTCTGCTAACGCGATATAACCGGATTCTAATCGAAACAGGAGGGTGTCACCAATAGAGGGCGCGCAAGGGGTGTGTCAAGCCGTGCTGGACGGGCCGACCAAGCCAAAGTGGGTGATGATTCCATGTCCGCATGAAGCAAAAAAGAATTGACCACAGGCCGGACAGTTTTTGAGGCAAAAAAGAAAAGAAATGCAGCGAACGGCACATTCCTTCCAAGCAGGGGTCGCGGGCCGATGTGGGGAGCGGGTTTAGTATAGGAAAAATAGGTCACCTAAGAGTAGGACTTGCGTCTCCTAGAGGGCACCGTATTCTCTCTAGCAGAGAGGGTTTAACCTACGCAGTATCGGCGAGAAACCAAAAAACTTGGAAAAGAAAAAGAGGGATCCATACGTCGTGCAACATAGTCGGAAAGTCTCGTATCTCCTCATAGGATTTCAGCGGTGAAAGGTCACATCCCGAGAAAAAACAGAGCGAAGGGGGTTTCCAGGGGATGGAAAAAACACTAGGGCAAGTCATAGGCGGAAAAGTCTGAATGACGACTTGGCTCTGGGGAAGCCCCGACTAGCCAAAAGGCTTTCATGTGCGGGCTTTGTAGGGTGCTCACTAAGGCATCGCTCGAAAAATGGCGCAGCAAGAAACGCGGGCGAACCATAGGGGAAAGGGAGATTCCGATGTGACAACAGCTCTTGTACCGCGGGGCATAGTTCGAACACGAGCCAAACGCAGAATGCTGGGCTCGGTCAAAGAGGAGCGCAAAAAGGGCGACTCGTTTGGGGGGCTTATGATCTAGGGGGCGAGAGGGGGTTAATATCTATTTAATATTTTTGACAAATAAATAACCACTCCAGGACTGGACCAGGATGCTACCATCAATCCACTATGGGGAGAGTCTTAATCTGGTCGCTGTATTCGGTATCCAAAGGGTCGATTAAGAACGACCCCCGAGGGCTTTCACTGGGACGAGCGAGAAATCTGGCGAAAAGAAAAAAAAGAGACTGACTCTGAGGGATGAGGACATGGCACGGCAAAGCATAGAAGTGGGGATCAGATTTGGGGCCATAAAGCGCTGCCAATTAGTTAGAGGAGCGATACCGAGCTGAGAAGCAGACGAGATGAGCAAGGGGAATGTATTTCTGGGGGGAGATAATAAATGGGGAGTACTTTGGAGGCCGGCACAACTAACCATGGAAACAGGAATATTGAGGACCAGAGGGGAGGTTCGGAAACAAACACCTGTCTCAGCTTTCATTAAGATGATGAAATGGCACCATTGGTAAAAGGAAGTGAGAGTGTGGGCTCACAAAGAGCCGCCGACGTGATGAGACGCTGGAGATCGCTTCTGAGCCATTGGACTAGACAATTACGAAACAGGCTCAGACCGCAGTTCTGCAAAGAGCACTCTTGGCGGTCCTCGTGGTCGGAAAATGAAGGCGTACGCGGGGCCAGGCCTTAAAGGCTGGGATCAATTTGAAGGCAGGACGAAGCGGGGGGTAATCGCCGAGGGTCCGGAGACCCCAAAAGAGAAGGTAACCGGCGTCTGAAGCAGCCGTACTCCGAACTGAGTAGCACTTGGGGGTTCGGGTCCGGGCAAGGGGGAAGACGGAATATGCATTACCTCCTAAGGGCAGCGAGCGACAACTAAGCGGCCCTTTTGAGGATAGAGAAAAAACGGTAGCGTGTCAAGAGGACCCATCCTTTGGGGGCGGCGGCGAGGCCGAAATTCCAATCCTCAACTATAAACGCAACAACTAGGGGTTAAAATATAGGGGGGGTTTATTGCTCGATATCATTCTCCCCAAAAGATAGGGGGAGAGGACACGAACTTCTATGAGTCAATTGGTTGAGGAAAGAGGAAATCCGCGGTTTTCGGATCACTTCGATAACATTTATTTCTTACCGGGGGGGGCAAAAGAAAGGACTATGCCGGAAAGTTGGCGATTTCCCGGGGACGAAGGGGGAAAAACCTTTAAAAAGTACCTGAGGAGAATGGGGGGAAAGGCAGATTTTTGATTACGACCGAAGCGGATATAAATTAGGACGGGGCGATAAGTAGATGATGAAATTGATCCAATGGAGTAGGGGTAATCTCTTGTCTAAGAGGGAAATTTTTAAGGGATAAAAAGAGACTTCCAAATGGAAAGGGAGGAAATTTAATGTGGAAATGTGCGTACCTTAGGTGGGGGGGGAAAAAAAGGGGGGAGGACTAAGCAGAGTAACGGGGGGTCGACTTCAAGAGGGCTGGCATAAAATGAAAAAGTACTATGGGGGGCAAAGGGGGGGGGATTTATCTTGGGAAGAGGAGGGAGGCGGGTTTGGGAAACCAACCTCTAAAAACCCTTTACCCTCGGACTTGGCTGAGTCGATGAATGCACCCAGACGGGGTGGGAGACAGGTGACTTGGCGGGAAGCGACTAAAACTAAGGGGTGGAATGGCAAAACTCGGCCGGACTATGCCATCCCTCTATGGAAGGGCGTTATCGCTGCAGAGGAGAAAGGCGCTTGAAAGAGAATCGGGCGGAAACTATCTACCAAGCCAGGGAAAAAACGTTCAGGAGGCCAAAGATGGAGGGAAAGGAGCGATAGGGGAAAAGGGGATTTTGGGTCAGGGGGTCGAAGGATCGCTCAACCATCCAAATAGGGGAGGAGTTTCAAGAAGAGGGGAAAAGGAGCTCATTACCGCGAAAAGCCGATAGAGCCGTTTTCGGGGAGGTTAACCGTTGGTACGCCTGAGGCGGGTGCGGAAGGTTGCGATCCTGATCCACAGAGAGCAGGGGGGGAAAAAATGCGCCCGGGGAGGGGTTCGACACCTGTTCTCCGAAAACAAAAAAAGGGAATGCCCTCTCCAAGGTTGAGGTGAAAGTTAAGGGGAGGAGGGGGAGAGAGAGACTCCACCAAAGCGGGCAAAAAAAGAAAAAACTGCTACATCTCAATTTTGCCAGAACGGTTCACCTGATGGGGGGTCAGGGACCAGGGACGCATTAGAAAAGGGAAAAAAAGGCCGAAGGGTTGGGGGTTTCGCAGGCGGTCAGGAGAGCTTCAACAATGTAGCAGGAACAATCCGGGGCGTCCAAAGGGGGGAGAGAGGGGGAAGGTCACGAATCTTGTAAACAAACTAGAGATGAGTTGTTCACGCAGAAGGATGGGAACCAAACGTAGCGAGATATGGGGGAAGAAGAAGCTGGACTTCGGACGATCAAAAAAAACGTATTGGAGGGGGAATGAAAGAGAAAGTGGTGTAGGATTGGGAACCAAGAGCGGTAATGTACTCAATCGGGAGAATTTGCCAGGTCCTCTTAGGGGTGCAGGAGCCAAGAAAGAGTTTTACATATTCGCTACTCAAAAAAGAAGAGAAATAATTAATACGATAAAGCTTCTTTTTCCCTTCATGGGGGGGACGACATTACTCCGTAGCCTACGAAGAAAGAACCAAGGAAATGGTGCTGGTAAGTGAAGTGTATAAGTGAATAAACAAGGGGAGAATCAGCTAAAAAAGGGGGAAGTAGAAAAAAGGGGAAAACGGGTAACTTTACCGATTATCCCATATTTGGGGGGCACTCTGTCAGAAGTAGGAATAGGGAAGGGGGGGTGAACTTCGATTCTTTCCAGAGGGCCGGCGGGCATGTCAAATTCTCAAACTTGGTGTAGAAGCATGGCGGCGAGGGTAGAAAGAGTACGCAATGGGGGCAGTTGGAATAAGTCTTTTCCCGATGTCAATCAAAAAAAAAAAAACGCCCAAAGGAGAAACCCTACAAAATAGGGAGAGATGAGTGCAGGGGGGGAGGAAGGCGAGACACCATCGTGGGGAAAGGTGGACGACCAAAAGAGGTTCAGGAAGCGGTTCAGACGATCATCTGAAATACCTTATACTGGTTCAAAAATAGCGACGGGGGAACGGAGACGCTGAGTTCCTCTTAGAAATTGGGAAATAGCACATGGATCCATAGTTTCAGCAGAGTATCCTGGCCGGAGCAAAAAGGACGAAGTTCAGGGGGGGACATCGACTTATCAAGCATCCGATAAGGGGATTAGACTCTTCCATTGGGGGGAAGGGAATGGGCTGGGTTGGGAAAAGGGGGAATAACTGTATCCGTTGAGGGAGGGAGCAATAAAATCAACCATTAAAAATCCAAACTGAAAGAAAGAAGACAGAAGAAAAAACTCAGGCGTTTGTGGGATGTTATGAAGAGGGGAAGGAAAAAACGCTACTCTTTCGGAAAAGGAGGAGAAAGAAGTTGGGCAAAAATACGGTGTTAAAAAATTTTACAGTTCACAACCAGAAAGAGGGAGGAACTACTAGGTAAAGGATGAAGCCTAAGGTTAAATTAGGAGGAAAGAGGGCTAACTTCGCAAAGAAAAGACGACTCGGGGGAAGAAGAGTCCAAGTGCTGGCATATGCGAAGAGGCTATATAGTGGGAAAGGAACAGGAAAGAGAAGCACCGGGGGGTGGGCCACTTTTCAAGGCAAGTGTGAATTCGAAGTTAATTGGAGTGGGAAAGAAAGAGAGAGAGGGGGCGGAGGGGCTGAAACCACAAAGCGCGGAGATAATGCCCTCTTTTACTCCCTGCAAGGGAAAAGGAATTAGGAGGTCGCGGAGAAATTTACCTTAAAACATGAATGGAAAACCCGACCGTCTAAGGGGGTAGATCGGAGCGCAACCCGAAAACGTCCTGGGTTGAACTGGAATGATTTTCTCCCAAAAAAGGAGGGAAGAAAGAATTGGGATGCCATCTAAATGTTTTGGGGACGGCAGCGCAGAGAGAAGGGGGGGTCACCAAGGGGAATCTCCAAGAGAATCACAACACAACAGAGGAGGGGGACACGTAGATATGCAAATGAGGTTCTCTAGCATTAAGAAGCCAAGTTATTGGAATAAAAAGGGCCACACCCAAACACCCAAAAAACACACCGCCCCAAACCCACCAAAAAAAAGAAAAAAAGGACCCCCCCCCCCCACCAAACCAAGCCCCTGAAAAGAAGGAGGCCCGGGGTGTGTATTCAAGAGCCAAGAAAAAGACATGGTTTGAGCGTCTTCAGGATCATTATTGTCAAAAAGGCGGGGAGGAGGAAGTCAGGAAGGCGATTTGCGACGTAGATTGACAACGAAGACTATGCGTCAATAGGTGAGCACCGTCTCTAACATAGAACTTGGGTCCGCCGGCAGCTTCTCGAAGAGGGCGCAGAAGTCGGGACTGAGAAAATGGTAGAGAAGCTGTGGTGGGGAAATACTCTTGGGAGTCGTTCATTGGCAGTGGGGAGGAAGGAAGAGAAAAAGCTTATCAGAGGCATGAAAAAACTTTGGATTGGATGTGGGAAAACATTGGCTTTTTTTCTAGTGGAAACAGACGGAGGGGGAAGGGAAATCAAAGGACACTTTTGATTCCATCAGTCACTAGGGGTTATTAGATTGATGGGGGGCTACTCCCCAGGAGTCAGGGAATAAGACTGGGAAAAAACAAAAAACTGGGATAATCATCTTTTCCGACTACGGTTGGGGGTTTCAAAACGGGGGAAAATACTACTCCCAACTGGAAAGAAAGGGGGCGATGGAAGAGGACGTCAGGAAGTTGCACGTGGCATTCTCATGAGGTGGGGATGAAAAGGGATCCGAACGAACAAATAGGGATGCTACTCAAAAAACCCCGTGAAGGTCGATCACAGGAGGGACTAATTATTCAGTCAGGGAATCGAGCCCTAGGGGCCGGGCCTAATGCAGAGGAGACAAAGGATTACATAATGGCGCCCGGCTCTTAAGGCTCGTTACCCTTTGAAACCGCAGAGGGACGCCCCCGGATCAGGCTCGGTCCAACGTTGGGGGGCCGGTCGAAAGGAGATCACAGGACGCAGAAGCGTAGGGAACGGAGGGGTCATAGAAGAGTGTAGAGAGCCTGTACTCTCCATCTGATGCTCCCGTTGCTGGGGGCTACAGTGGTTGAACCTGGGTGTTTCGGGGGGGGGCAGTTTGAGAAATATGTACAAACAGCAAGAACCATGAGCAACTCTGAAGATTGGGGGGACGATAATGGTTCAGAAAAAAAAAGCTAAAAAGTTTCTCTATATAAGGGTGGATTTTCAGTTACCGCTAGACGTAAGGGCGGGGTCTCGAAATAGGAAACGGGGAAACCAATATCTTGGAGAAATCAGGAAAAAGGTGTAACAGACCCAGGGGATACGGGCCGGAAAAGCGGATGATGCTGCAAGGCAAGGTTGTCTGAGCCTTCTCCATTTATAAAAGAAAATTTACCCACAGGGAAGACGGTTTTGAGGAGTGGCAGGCAGGGGGATCTGCGCGCCTCAAAATAAGGTAACAATATCTCTATGGAAGTTCTTCGACGGTGTTGGAGGAGAATAGGTAAAAAAAAAAAACTTAGGAGGCTGGAAGGGGTCAAAGCAAGGGGACGGGCAAGGAAAGTATTCTGTCAAAAAAAAACAAAGAAAACTGCGGGTGAGACGATCGATGATCTATAGTAAGATATCAAACAACAAAAGGGGGGGGTAAACTAATAAGATAGAATAGATAATAGGGTATCTCAAAAGAGAGACGAAGGAAGGTCTGCTGGTTGGGACAGGTTCGATTCATTCCAGATCACGCAGTCTCTTGTTGAAAAGGAGATTAACTTAAAGAAAAAAAAAAAAATTCACGGCATCGCGCACGCTGGTAAGGCAAAGGGTTAGCGGAAAGGGGGAATAATGGACCGCTAAAAAACCCACACCGGGGATGCCCTGGGGGGGGAATGTGATTTGGGGGGAAAGAGTCAAGGCTCAGGGACTCATAAAAAATTTTTCTGCAGGCATCGCCGCGGGCGTCCAAACGTCACGAACAAAAGTGCGTTAACCGCTATGTGCCAATATCTTCCAAGAACTTGCAGGAGAAAAGTAGAAGAGAAGAAAGTCTCTCTGGTAAAGGGCAAAAGAAACCTTACTACGAGGGAACTTCGCAAATTTGTTGTTCGGCAGATCTTCGCAATCTCGAGGGGACCGGTGGTAGAGTCCTAGGGGAAAAATATTACAAAGACTGAAGGAGACCTCAGGGGCACACGGTGGGAAAACCAAAACACATCCTGTTCGATCGTCGCTGGAGGGATAATTGGGAGAACAAATAGGGAGAGACGAAAACGAAAAAAGGAGGTTTAGAAGGAGGAAACTACTCAACTCCCTTCAAAAATATGTCAAAGAGTACTACGGATCCAAGGGAGAAAAGAGATAGGAAATTACAGTTCCAAGGCATCAAAGGTGGGTACAGGGGGGTAACAAGGTACTAGGCCGGTCCTGCCCGAGGGAGAGAGAACGGTCATAAAGGAGAAGTCAGAAGGACTGTTGATTCAGAAATCGATTTAGTCTGTGTATAAAGCATCTGGGTAACATTTTATCTGTAGATACGGGGACAAAACCAAGTATATCAAAGGACAATGATCATAGCAAGCCAGTCAAACTCGGGGGACAATTGGGTAGGTATCACAGTTGGGGTTTAAACAAACTCTCACATAGGTCATTCACTATAATTCACATCCAAGTTGGCACAATTCTTGGGAACCGCAGTAGGGTATCGACTAAAGTTCGCCGCCAGACCTCAGCGTTAGGGAATTAAGCAAGGAAAGGGGAGAAGGTTAAGGGGCGCCAATAGGGCTTTCGCAAGGCACTGCGACATAGACTCACGATGAACAAAGTGGGGAAAATGATTCGGGGCAGTGACGGCCGCGGGTTTGCGTAGGTGGGACGGAAAAAAAAGGGGCATAAACAGCAGGGTATTTCCCTACCCATGGACTTACAAGAGGGGGGGTAAAATTTTCGACAGTACAAGCTGAGGTTAGCAGATCGCCTTCTCATGCCACCAAGGAAGAGTAGAATAAGGCGACGTGGAGAACTGAAGTAGATGAGCACGTATAATACGTTTGTCATTCGTTCTGCTCGAAATTGTCCTTAAGTCCACATATGACTGAAGAGAGAAATAGATGGGGATATCCAGCGCGAAACCTAAAGAGTAAAAATTGGATAAAGGGTACACCTATCATAATTTAAGCGGGGGGGAAACAAAATAACATGGGGGGGGTTTGAGGGGAGTAGAGAAAGAGATCAGGGAGACTCAATA
>Ga0179593_1332898_pt1 | contig 10239 bp, 12 predicted proteins | sample CZODoug2_1_08_16_FD_185931 | JGI IMG/M metagenome (GOLD analysis project Ga0179593, IMG submission 185931) | Vadose zone soil fungal communities from Angelo Coast Range Reserve, California, USA - CZODoug2_1_08_16fungal (PacBio error correction) | ecosystem: Environmental > Terrestrial > Soil >...
ACTCGAAAAAGGAAATAAGAAGCTTTGTGGATGACGGAAGGGGCACAAGGGAGGTGAAGGCTAACCTGAAATTCAAGAACCCTGGGGGAACGTCACAACGCCACTGCGGAAGGGACAAGACACATATGTATTTGGGTGAGAAGCCGATGGCTGGTGGGAGATCCGACCCTCTTTGTAGGGGTGCAATCTGCAAATGCGGGATGAAAGGATTGATTGAGGGATACTGTTTTCCGCGTCAGAAGAGTAAAACGGCAACCAATCAATCGATTCAAACTATTGGTATAGGGGGCGGGACCCTATCGGGAGAGAAACCAGGGGTTTAGAATGAACCAGAAGGAACCCGGGGGGAGAAAAACTTAAAAATGGAGGGGCAACAATGAAGGGGGATGACAACACGGGGAGGCTTTTCGGTTCACAGTATGTTTCAAAAGAGAAGTCCTGAAATAAGAACACGAAGGTAAGGGATTTAACTTCTATAAACTTAACGGGTCTCCAAAGGGAGGGAAAGAGTTCATCCTGAGACCCACTGAATCTGTGCGTTTAAAGAAGGGAATTGGAAGGAAAACACACACCAAGAAAGGAAAAAGGAACGTTCCTGTTGGGGGGGTCGCTCTTCTGGGCGGAGTCTGGAGAAAACGCTTTTTGGTTTGCTTTGGGGGGCAAATGGCAGGGGGGATTCTCAGAGGAGGATGGGGAAAATGTACGACTCGAAGAGACGGGAGGGTCGGAAAAAGACGTGTTGACGCCTGATGTGCTAGGCAGAAGCCTTGGATCAAGATGGCAAAACTGGGTTAGGATGAAAAAAAAAGGAAAACGGCTGTTCGAGTGGGGAGACCTGTTTGAAGCGTGGCGTGTTCTTTAGGAACCCAAGGGGGCCCCCCACGTGAGTTCCTGCCGTTCACCTGAGGGGAGGCAGGGGGAGAGTACATTCTGGAATTAAGGGGAAAAAAGAGGCTCGGCAGGAGGGGGGTAACCTTGTTCGGGAGAAAAAAAGGCAGTTGAACAAACCCTTCTAGTGATGTGAAAGCCATATGAAGTAAGGGGGGGTAAGGGAAAGAGGGGTCGTTAAAGGGGACCTGTGCAGAGGCGGCAATAGTCGGTATCCTGTTCGCTGAGGGGAAAACGCATAACCTCCCGGGGGAGAAAAGGCGGAAAAAGGGGGGAAGCTCCTCGCACGAAGTGCCGACTGCTGATCGTAGGCTAAGACGAGGAGAGTCCAAGGGGTCAGGGGCCGAGGGTGAAAAAAGGGGGCAGAGACACTGCGTAAGGAAGGACAAGTTAGTAAAAAATGCAGCGGGCTCTAGGAAACAGGCATGCGCAAGGGAAGGAAGGTGAGGGAGCTTCGAACCGGACCGTCGAGGACAAGAGGGAGAAATGGGCATGTAAACGTTAACGGTGGGTGGTTTCAACAGAGCAAAGCGCATGAACTCAATGACCATCGATACGGAGGAACCTATGGGGGGGGTGGGGGAATGGAATTTGACCTTCCGGAAGGAAAAAGGGGAGTCGGGGAGTCCAGGAGGGCGGGGTGGGGCGACGGAGCAAACATCAGGTGGGGCGGAGAGAACATTAGGAGCGGAATCTGCACAAAGTGTCATGGGGGAAAAGTACTTCATCCCAGGTCCCGGAGGACCAATATGAAGTCGAATATCTGCAAGGTCTATCACTTTATTCGGAAATAACCTTTCAAGGAGTCAAGAAAGATGGGCTCTTTTGAAGGAGGAAGAACACCGCCGAAAGGCGTGTACTGTCGCTCAAGGACGGGAAAGGGAGGACAGCGGCATGCGAAGAGTGCGAGCAGAAAAAAAATTAAAGTACTCAAATAGGGATAAGCGAGGCTGGGGTGGGAGTCCCAGGCCGAGCAAAATCAAGGAGAAATCGTCGAAAAGGACACCTCTCAAGGGAAAACATGACGGTCGTGGGGGGAGGACAGGAGTCAAAATTATGGAAGTCGGGGGTGGGTCCGCGGTGAAAAAAGGTGGGACGTTATGGAGGAGGCTGACGTCAATGAACTCAAGGACGTGTGGCTAAGGCACGTAGAAGCATGGCCTGCGAAGAAAAAGAGAATTAAAAAACGGGCCTTCTTTAAGATGCGAGTTGGAGGGAAAGTTATCGTCACGTAGGGCCCAGAGGGTCCGTGCAAAGTTGAGGGAACGTCAATGACAGAAGGTCAGAAACTACGGGTAAAAGAAGAAGGGATCTCGGGTGGGGGGGGAAAGCCATCTATTGTACGAAGGGGTAAAAAGCACGACACGGGTTGCAATAATAGCATCTGATCAAAAAAAGACCTCATGGTAACACAAGAGGAAGGACACTGGAGGGGAGGAGCCACACGGTTGGCCACGTCAAAATATCTAAGTAGCAAGCGGGAAAACGAGGAAAAAAGGCTATGTGGCGGCCCCGTTGCAGGGCTAGAAAGAGCTCAGCAACAGAAAGAGGGGGTAGAAGAGAAGATCAGGGAGGCAGCAACAATATCACGTGACGTCAAAATATGGGGGAATCGATACAGGACCGACCGGGAAAGAGCGCGAAGGGAAGGAAGAGCAAAGAATGATGTGGGACTACATCATACCAGTGCTGACGGGGGCCAGTCCGGGTGACGACGTAGGCCTTCAATCTCTAAAACAGAGTGAGGAAGAGAGGAGAGGTGTGCCCGGGCGAAGAGTCAACAGAGACGAGTCACAGCATAGGGGGTGGGAACAAGGGGAACTAGTTGCTTGGTGGCGGAGACAAATGCGGAGATTAAACTTAGTCACGAGATGAAAATAGAGTGAAGAGCACCAGGACGACGCGGTGGGAACCCAGGCTTCAACGAAACCAAAACTGCAGGCATGGCTGTGAGCAATGGGTGAAGGAAATACGTCAATCGAGGTTGAACCGGAAGCTAATGTGAGGGGGGGAAATGGGGGGGAACGGGGAAAAAAAAAAAAGACCAGGTAGCGGAGGGAGGAAATTAGGAGAACCTATGGCGTGCCTAGAGGGTTAGAAAACACCCGTGGGCCTTAGGGAGGACAGGCCCGGACGTCGGGATCCACAAAAGGATACCGAGAAAAACATTTGCAGGTTCGCCGACGGGTGGACGTCGAAGTTGGAGAGGCCTGTGCACGAAAACGGGCTGAGGCAAAAACGAAGGCAGGAAAGAAGAGACGTTACTAGGGGGGGAGAAAAATCTTATGGGCAGCACCGGGAAGACTGTGCTTAACGATTCTCCCATTTCCCATGGGGAAAGTACTGCCTAAATCTGGGCAAACGGATCACAGGTGGGTGGCGGAAAAGAGACCCGAGTATCTGGTCGAAGTTGAAGAAAAAAGGAGACTGACGCCAAACAAAGAATTTGGTGAATGTTGACGGTAATGAGGGAAAGGTCGAGGGCGGAAGACGATCTGGTGGAAGCCGCACACGTGCAACGGACGAGGAAACCGACACTGAGCTGCAAAGTGGCAAATCGACACTGGAGCCGAGCACGGGAGGATCCAGAAAGGATCTGCGTGGCATCGAATTGGAGAGCCGGGGGGGAGACCGACAACTAGTCCGCCATCGCCAACAGTATTGCTAACGCTGACGGTGACCCCGTTATTAGGCGCGAAGGGGGCCGGTAGTCAAAATCACCAAAGAGGGCGGGATTCGCAGACAGAGCTGCTGAACGGGAAGGGACAAAGAAACGAAACAGAACACATGGGGGGACAGGTTTGTAAAAAAGAAAAAGGCACTTAGAAAGGGGGGAGGAAACATGGGGCGGCATCTGAAGGGAACGAGCGGACTCAGAGGGGCAAAACAGTAAATAAGGAGGGGGGGGTCTCCTCTATGGGAAAATCTGGAAACTTGCGTACCCTCCTCCTCCGAGAAAGCGGGGTCGAGAGGGGAGGAACGCCTAAGATCACAGGAAGAGGGGAAATGGGTCTGTGAAAGGTTTTAGAACGGACGCTTAGAAAGGCATTGCGGCCTTCCAAACGGCGTGTCGTCCGCCCATAAGGGTGCGGAGGGAACCGGGTGAAGGCGCGCAGGGGTCGGCGATCATCAAAAGAAAGAGAAGATGAGAGGTATCTTTGACACAGTGTGACTGCGACGAGAAGCTAGGTCTTGGAACTACTATGTCAATGGGGGGGGGTACGGAAAAACATTATAACATATTCGCAGCCGTCAGGGGGAAGGACTATAGAGGAGAGAGTACGAAACAAAGTAACTCTATGGCGCATAGATCCATAAGAAAAAAGGAGGGCGTCGGCTGGAATGCCACCCAGTGAGGAAAACGACGCGCCAGGCGAGCGCGCATGAATCCTGAAGAGCCAACGACGCCGGGAGGAGCAGAAAACAGTGATTAGATAGGGGGTGCAACAGCGGTTAGGGGGTCACCAGCCCCAGCGCAAAATAACACACGCCGGGGAATGGCACAAAACAGTGGGGGCCTCAAACATTAGCCGATACAATGTGAGGCAAAGAACAGAAGGGAAAACAAGGTATCTGCCCCCCCTCGGATAAGAGTTAGGAAGGGAGAAAGATGGTGGCTCCAAGAAATCAGACCAGTGCCAAAAAAACTACTCCGGCGACCCGCCAGGCGGGCAAGGGGAAAAACTCCCAGGGAAGGAAAAAGGACACTTGGCAAAAAGCCAGTATGCTCACGCTGAGGTAGCAAGAGGGGTGTACCATCCGGGAAACGGTATCAAGAGGGATCTCCTTTAGGACACTGAACCCGGTGCGGAATGTAAAGGGGGGCCAACCGTACGAAAAGAAGGAAAGAGGCCGCAGGGGTGGTTTCAGAAAGAAACGGGCACTGACGGGGAAAAAAAGACGTGTAAATCCTACGTGCAGTGGGGGGAAAAAACGCGGGCAAAATGGGGGAAGGGGGAAGAAGCGCATTGAAATCGGTCGTGGGAAAGGGAAGAGAGGGGAGTTGGGGCCCATCGTCTGAGTCCGAGGAAAAAACCAAAGCTCACGAGAAAAAACCGTTCAGGGGGGCAGCGATTGACCAAGCGGTTGACTCCAACAACTCAGCATAAAACAGCCCCGCACGAGTGGTCATCGGGGAACGAGACCGCGGATGCTCGTCTAAGAGGGAACTAGGCGACCTCAATGAGAGGAAAAAGATCACCTAACCCTGCCGCAAATTCAAGAAAAACCCACGGGAAGGGGATGAAGTCCTGCGAGAAGCACCACAAAAGGTTCGTCGTACAAAAGAAAGAGAGAAAAACAAGAGGAAGTCAATAGGGAAAGGGGAGAATTTAGCAGTGTGATAATATCATCCTGGGGGGGGCGGAGCCTCGGGGATCGGACGAAAAAGATCCGGCGGAGGTCATCACAGAGAAAAGGAGGGGGGTCATAAGGAAAGGGAGGGGTGGGAGCGTTGATTCGCTTGGGGGGGGCAAGAGGCGTTGCACCCCTGCCTCTAAGGGGGCTCTCATTCGTGCGCAGGATGCCCGCGGAAGCAGCAAGAAAAAGGGCAAAAAGCATAGTTACGGGATCGGGGGCGACGGAGCCGGATCGGGAAGCCAACCAGGGTGGTTCTATCCCACAAGAAACTATCGGCAAAACGTTGGGGAAAAGCAGGGAAAATGTCGTCACCGGTTCCGGCTTACACTTTCGAGGTCGGCGGTCCTGGGTCCACGCAAACGAGGGGAAGCCCTTCCAGGACTAGGGGGTGCGGGAGGAGCCCTTTTCAGAAAACAGTGGGAAATCTCCGCCGCTTGATTCCTCGGTTACGAGGAAAGACAACTGGGATGGAAAAAAGAGGGTGCATTGTTAACTTCACGGGAGGAAAGGGGAAAGCAAGGAATTGGGGGGAGAATCTAGGTGGGGGGGGGTTTTAGGGGCCAAGGTGTTCGATTCTCATGGCTTCAGAAGAATAGGGACCTCCGAACAGTCAAAAAGTCCGTGGCACGGACTTTTTAAAGAAACGCTCTGTATGTCTCGGAATCAAATTATCGGGGAGAAGCTGGAACAGGACTTTCAGAGGAAAAATCACCTCTGAGGGTCTGGGGATTTGCAAGGAATACAGTGTGCATTTTCTTGGTCAAGGGGGCAAAAAGAAGAGCGCAAGGGAGGGTTCTTAGGGGGAGTCAGTGGCGATTCCGGTAAAAAAAAGAATGGAGATGCGGATGTTCCGGGGCTTAAAAACTGGTTTGTTGTGTTCGGAAAGAAAAAGGGCCAGCCGACTCAATTCTAAAACATCGATTATTTGAGTACTTGCGGGGGGGGGCTATGGGAAGATTTCGGAGACTGTCCTGTGGGCGGAAAGAATAGGGCTATCCTTGGTAGCGCTTAAACGCAGGCCCCACCCGCCAGGGCACTAAAGGGAGGGGAGGGGGGATGGGGGGAGAAAATTTTTTCAAAACAGATCAGCTGCAGCGACCGGAAGGATAGAAGGGAAGATGGTCCGTCGAAGTCCGCAGCCATCGCCTGTGGAGAAAGGAGACACTCCTAGGGAAAGGGGCATGGGGGAAAAGAAAAAGAGAAATTATCGACATCGGGAAAGAAAAGGAAACCAGCGGCGGGAGGAAACGTTTATATACCGTCAGTTCCCAGCAAGTAGGAGGCCACTGCGATGGGCCATGTCGTTCAGAGGGGTCACGAACAGGGGCCAGAGACAGTCGGAGGAAAGAAAAGAGGGTTTGTGAAACTATTTTGACACGGAAGAAGTCCGGAAAGGGGTTCATCGTGGTGCAACCCTCTGGGACGTTCAACACATGAAAATGGGGGAGGTGGGGGACGATCGGAATGAGCGGAGCAGTGAGGAGGACTCTGCCGAATACCGCACCGCGGTGGTTGGAAAGACCGACTGGGGAATGCAAAAAAAGAATGGAGTAGAGCAACCGCTGTACAGGACGAGTTGAGTCAATAGAAGAGGGGAAGGATCAGGAGTAGCGCGGGCTTCCGTTAAAAGAGACAAAGAGAGCTGTCGATCTGAGGAAAAGTTGACGAGTATGAGCTGCGATTTGCGGCAACTCAGTGGAGGGGGGGAGGGCAGTTTCGCTCGCAGCCGTGGGAACATTGTGCGGAGAGAAAAAAAAAACCGCTCTTCCGACGATAGTCGACAAGACCGGGGGGGAAAAGGGGTCGACCAACCAGGAGGAGTTTGGGCGGGATATCGGAATGCAAATTCGTTAAGAGACCTCGGAGGTAGGCTAGTGGTGAACACCAGGGTGGGCCGTTGACAAGGTACTTTAAAGAGAATAAAGACTAACTGGAGTTCTAGGGAAAAGGCACACACGAGAGGCCGGTGATAAAGCTTTAAAGGAGTCGAGCGTGGAACCGCTTGAATTACCGGTATTGGGTCAAATGTAGACTGAAAATTCGGCTTCCGGAAGAAAGGAACAACAGGACGCCGCTTCGATAGATTTGTGGTCAAAAAGAGGTGACGAAAATCCGCGCAAGGAGGTGGGGGGCAATCTCAAAAAATCTGAATAAGGGAAAGGAGCGAAACTCAAGGGTTCCCAACAAGGACTGGGGAGGGAATCCGGCCGGCACCACAAGGAGTGGGGAAAAAAAAAGTAATCCCTGCAGGAGGAAGGGAGCTTTGGGGTGGGAAAATTGAGAAAACAGGGCATCTACGCAGACAAAACGGGAGCACCGGTAGAAGAAGAGGCAAAAAAACCGAGAGCGGGGAAAGCGAATTGTATGGTTCATTTCGGGCCATCAGGAGGAAAGAAACATCACCAGGAAAACGAAACCTCCGGTTACATCGAGAAAATTTACGGGGGTCACTTGAAAGACGGAGATCCTAAGGCGAATTCCTAAGACAACAAAAGGGGAAAAGAGAGATTTGCATTTGCCAGGGCGACGGAGTCCCTGATTAAAGAGAGGAACTGTGGGGGCAAAAAGAGGGAGTCAGACCTGGAGGACGAAAAGTGGCAACGGCTTACGTGACGGAGAGATATAAGGGCGCAGAAAACTGTGGGTACTGAAAGGTCCTGAAGAAAGACCGAGAAGTTCAGGTGCCTCGGAAAGGAAAGCCTTGGGGGTCAGAACACGGAGGACCTTAGATTTGACGTGTGGGTCAAGGGGAGGGCGGTGAAAAACGCGCAGAAAGTTCAGCTGGGAACAGTGGGGAGGGGGAAAGATTTCGTAAAAGAAGTAAGAGGGTCCGGATTGCAGGGAACCCATTTCGGTAAGGAACGCCGTGTAGGACAAAAAGGTGAAAAAAAAAAAGATCTTGGGCAGAGTCCAACGGAGAGTGAATGCGTATAATTGAAGATAGGAGTTGCAACGAACAAAACAAATGAATATAAGAAGCCGAAAGCCACGGAACGTATGGGAAAAAATGGTTTAAGGGAGAAAGCAATCGAAAAACGTAGGTAAGGAACGGGTCGACCAGAGGGGGGCGTACTGAGCCAAAAGTCCAATGCAAAGCAAAGGGGTGGTCACCTCTAAAAGAGAGCGCTGCATGGGGGGGAAAAAAAAAAAACCCACCGGAAGGGACCGTGGTTGATGTGAAACCATTTACGGAGGTTCCGAAAGAGAGGGATAATCCATACGGGGGTGGTCCACCTCAACGGGGGAAAGGAGCGAAAACGGCGCCAGAAAATGAAAGGAAAAAAGAGAGCTAATCCCTTGGCCCGTCAACACTTTCTAAAAGGATCACATAAAGGGGGAAGAAAAACAATGTCACCTTAATAAAACGAACAATAGAAGAGGAAAACCTCAAGTCGCGTTAGTTCAAAAAAATAGGGGTACAAGGAAAGTCGATCGATCAAACGAAGCGTATGGAAAGCAGTCAGGCCCTTGAGACCAACGGAGGATTGAGGGAAAACCCTCATGGAAAAACGCCTACTCCCGATACGCAAAAAGAAAAATGGGGAAAGGGGGTTGACTCATCATGACGCCCTGCGCAGTCCCAGGGCGGAATATTCAGGCGGGGGGAAAACAGAGTCCTTAATCAAAAAGAGGTGAACTCGATTGTAAGAAAAAAAAAAAGAAAAAGTTAAATCTCGCAGAAAGGACCCCGGCGTCGAAGCTTTTGCTCGAAACTGGAAAGGGGAGGGGAAGGCTCACTTCGATAAAGTAAGCACCTACAGAGGAGTGTAGGGGGGAGGTCTTGGGAAAAAGAAAAGTGCTTCTAAACAGTGCGGAACTTCACATCTTCGGTGGGAAAAAAATCAACTCAAAAAAATAAGTGGGGTAGAGGGCGTCTTCGATAAAAAAAAAAAGGTCGGGGGAGGACGATCACAGAGGCGATATCAGGGGACAGGGTCAGGAAAGACTCGGAAAGGGGAGAAGGGGTCTCTAGTTCTTGGCGATTCAGCCTTCGAACAGGGACCGACATAAAAAAAAAACACAGACAGACTAGATCTTACATGAAAAGAGCAAACTCGAGGCAAATATATCAAAAGGGAGGGGGAAACGCTTTTACGCAAGACAAAACCAGAGCCTCTAGGCCGAGCAAAAAAAATCAAGGCGGAAAAGCATTAAAACAGGCCAAAACACGCAAAACTACTGCACCTAAACTGGTGGCGAAATGGAATATTTGGGCAGGAAAATGAAAAAAGTCACCTGGGAAGCACCTACCAAATAAAAAGGATTGTGCATCGCAAAAAAATAAAGAAAGATGAGGGGCATCATTATAGAGACAACTAGCGTCAAAACGTGATAGGGGGCCCACGCAAAGCTAGGAGATCAGCAAGAGGGGACGACCATTAAGAAAGCCCAAAGTCACACAAAAACCCTCATCCGCAAAAGGAAAAACGCACGAAAAGCAACCAGGGACGCCAGAATGACGACTATTGTCAAAGAAAGGATGGGGAAAACGTGCAAAAAAAGGAACGTTTTCTCCCAAAGCCGAGGGGTATCAACTGCGTGAAAACCCGGACGTCAGGAACAAAGGAATTAGTGCTACTGCTGGCACCAAGGTGCGCGGGGAAAAAAGAAACCGGAAAAGGACAAGAGTGGGGAAAGAAAACGACTGCCATTTTGGACCATCGAATAACCAGACGAGATGGGTTGAAGAGCACACCTGGTTTCAAAGCAAGAGGGACGAATCAAAGAAGGAGGATCGTGGAGATAGATTTTCCTAACGTGCGAGAAGCATCCCGAGACGGGAAGAAAACGGGGGGGATCCGAAGGGGTGGGGGACCCAAAAATTCCCTCAAAGCGTGGGGGCGACCACGCACAGAAACCATAGTCTAAGCTCGCACGTTGTAAGGGACTTCAAAACGTTAAAAATTCAAAAAAAAATAATACTCGGAAGGAGCGTCGCACAAGCCCCAGGGGGCGAAGAAAGACGTAAAACCAAAAAAAAGGATATGGTTG
>Ga0179593_1433236_pt1 | contig 10239 bp, 14 predicted proteins | sample CZODoug2_1_08_16_FD_185931 | JGI IMG/M metagenome (GOLD analysis project Ga0179593, IMG submission 185931) | Vadose zone soil fungal communities from Angelo Coast Range Reserve, California, USA - CZODoug2_1_08_16fungal (PacBio error correction) | ecosystem: Environmental > Terrestrial > Soil >...
CCCTGTCAAGTGAGATTTGAAGGGGATGAGGCGCTGTCGCGTAGTCGATTAGGGGGAGGGTCGCAGAAAAACGGAGACTTATTTGTGGGGATGGTAGGGATGTGGTTTACTTTAGAGGGCACTATGAAGGGGGATATGGCAAACTACGGGAAGAATCTTCTGGCGGGTGCGAGGGGCAGCAGGGGGGTTTGGGGCAGTGTTTGTGTTCTATGCCGGGGGGATTGATCCGAACAAAGGAGCGGCCGTCGCGGTCTCGTGCGTGGCTGGGGGTAGGTTCGGGGGATGTGTGCACCTGGGTATTGCGGGGGGGTACAGTATCTTCTGGGGACACAGTTCTAGCAGAGAAAAGCGCTTCGCAGCCACCCCAACTTCAGCTGTAAGCGTTCTCGATGGGATTCTAAACCAAAATCCCCTTCCAAGCAAGCGGAGACTGGATGACTGGTCTCCCCTGTTCCGGCCGAGAAAACCAGGAGACCTAACGCCTCTGAGATTCCGGTAACTCTTCCGGAAATTGAGCCAAAACAGTAGAAAATCTGGGGACAACATCCAAGCTCGCCAAATTCCTCAAGCAACTTGAAACCACAAAAAGTAGAGAGGACAAGCTGTGGGGGTTTGGATCATTGACCAAAAGAAAATGCTGTCGCCAGTCCTCCGCTCGAGACAACCCGGGAACTCTCCGAAGAGAAATGAAACGAAAAAAAAAGGGCTGACTCCCGAGTTAAACACCTGAGAAAAACATCGGTGACGATCATGAAGAGACGCGGAGCCAGGGATCGGAGGGGATGAGGATGCGTGGTTCGTGGATAGCGTGCGTACAACGTCCCTCACAGTACGTGAAGAAGTGGAATCAAAATTAAGAGCGAGCGCAAAGGCGCGAATAAGCAGGAAGGAGGTGTCCTGTCGTGAGGGGAGGGGGGGGGGGGGGGGGGGAGCGACGGGAGTTTTCTCACGCATGACCCCACACGCAAAAGGTCGAGTTGACTTACGAAAACTCGTCAACCTCTTAGGTAGCGACCCGAGTCGAGGGGAGGGGTTGTGGAGATTGTTGGAAAACGGAGGGAAAAGGACGGGAAGAGTAAAAAAAAAAAAACCCAAAAGTATGGGAAAGTGTTGGGCCTTGGGGGCATCTTTAAGTCGGGGGGCCGAGACGAATTTCCATACATACACCTCTAAGAAAGCGCAGATAAGTGGTGCTAAAAGAGAAAAACTGGATTAGTAAAACGAAGGAATGGAAAGCTTGGAACTATAATGGGAAGGAATCACTTTCGATACTGGGGAACGTCAGCAATACAGTCTGGTATAAAAAGGGGGCAGGTACACCCTAAACAAATTAAAAAGGCTATGCCAAGGATGAGAGTGTACTGGGTGAACTGGAAGTAGACGCCTAATCAGAAGGGAGACTTCATGCGATTGATGGTTAAAACAAGGGGAAAGCGGTGTCCTGTACGCATGGGGTTGCAGAATCGGAAAGGGGGTTAAATATCTTTAAAATCGCTCCGAAGAGCCTGTCCAAAGAGGTGTATGGGACTCAAAGTTGCTTACCGAGTGACATGACTATGGGAAATAAAGGGGTGGTCCATCACTAAAGGGTGAGAGGGTATTGGAGTCCACGAGGAGAGTAAGAGTTAAAAAACGCTCCACAACAAAAGAATCGGTGACGGTGCAATCATGCCAAATAGTCTCTTGCATTATGCGGGACGGATAGGAAAACGAAGAAAGCGCACAATCGAAATCTCTATAACCTTAGTGCACATAAGAAAATGAGGGTTTGGGAGAGGGTGGACTTGGGGCGCAAGGGAAATGGGCTAGACTTTCTTTTGGGGACTGGCCGGGGGAATGGGGCCTTCCAGCTTGGGCTTAGATCTAAAGGAGGTTTGTGTAATATCTGTGAACAGGCGATAGGAAATTCTGCGTTGGCCAGGGGGAGACGAGCCTTTTGGGGGTTGAACTTGTTGGGTGGCGGGGATCCGTATACGGAGAGATGTTGGGTAGCCATGAAGGGGAGCCCGTGGTGGGCAAGGAACGAGCAAGTCGCCCATGAGGGGGAAGAATTGTTGTGTGGGAGTACGGACTTTTCAAAAAGTAGGGTGGAACTGGAGGGAGACTGCGGAGGGTGGAGGTGCTTAAAGGGCTTCTAGAAGCTATTTTTTGTGGGAAAATTAGAGGCAGGTAGGGCGACGAAGTCACTTGGAGGGTAGAGTCGGTGGACGAAGGTGTATAGGGTGGGAAAAAGTTCGAGAAAGAGGGGTAGGTGAGAAGCGAGCCGGTCTAGGGAGAAGGTGCGGGTGCCGTTCATGATGGAATAAGCTGTATGGATTTGAGGTTGTGGTGCCTTGGGCTACCCCAAGATGGTGCGCGAATCCTAACAAAAGGAATTTGGCGAGGAAAGGGTCTAAGGCTAACAAGGTTCAAAACCCGGGGTAAAAAGGGGGGGTCGTTGTGGGCAATTGACGAGCTAAGGGAGGGGGGGATGGTGCCCGAAGAGCGCGAGAGTCAAGGAGGGGGCAAGTCAAAAAACACAAAACAAAGGAGAGGAGAAGAGATTAATGGAGCGAAAGATCTCGTACGACCAGACCTACTACTTCAGTCCGAAAACACACCGAACAACAAAGGGGCACTCGCGAAATTTAGACTTCTTCCAAACTACAGGTCGAGTCCAGCCAAGAAAAGGAAGCACCCATACAAGATACAACCTAAGGAGTACTGAACTAACTACTCTATGCAAAAAATTCTAGTAAAAAAAAGGCTAGATGAAGAACTTCAAAAACTTCTCAGGAATGCCAGGTTTCAAAAAGAACCTCAACTCAACGGCCATCGGACAAGAGACGGCAACTCCCAAAGCTCCCCAAGCCGCGACCGGAAAGAAAGATCTTCTCTCCCAGGTACCCCATAAAAAAAAAAATAGGAATCCAAGGGAAACTCTCACCACCCCCCCCTCCAACAGCCTCAAAAAGAAAGAGAAAAAGACCAGAGAATGGAAAAAAAAGGCTTCATCATTGGGGGGAACTGTAAAGAACCAAGCACAGGCATGATCCAAAGACTCTCCTGAAACGAGTGAATTACCAGCAAAAAACCCCCAATGAAACGGGTCATAAGGAAATCATTTAAAATATCGACGTAGTAAGAAGAGGCCCAACAGCAAAGCAATGTAAGCCTTGTACCAGGAGCTCACGCCCACTACAAAACCGGAAAGACCATCAGGGGAGAAGGTTAGGAAACCAAAGCGCACACCGCGCCAAAGAAGAGAAGAACCGGGAACTAAGGAGGCGGCGGAGCTAATTGGGGGCGATCTGAGGGGATCCCAATTACATACCCACTAAAAACGAGATCCGAAGGGCTGGCATGATCCTCCAAAAAACCGGGAACCGGATTTCTGTTGGGGCTAGGTGAGTACCGAAGGTGACTAGGATGATGACGTGAAAAATAGATCCAAAAGGGTCTTGACACGGGAAACAACTTTAATATGTCGAAGCTCCATTTCCAATAGGCGGCGGGTGCGATCCAACAATAAGCCAGCCAAGCGGAGAAAAGGAGGGCTTAAATATCGAACGCACTCTATGGGGTGACAACATGAAGGGTACGCATTTCGACAAGTACGATGGGAAAACCATTGACCAGACAGGGGAAGGTTGATCGATTGCACTTACAAAGAGTAAACATGAAAAAGGAATCGGTGGAATAGAAAGGTTTCAGAACGCTTAGTGATGGGTTCGGAAATCCATGCCCCCTGTCATTGGAAAGAAGTCGGTTTGACGAAAAAAGATGGGGGGGTGGGGAATCGTTCTCACAAGCTGTAGGGCAAGCAACGGTTAATCTCTTCAGTTGGAGGGGTGCCGGGCCTGAACAGGAGCTTTCAGGGGGAGGGGTGGCTGGACATGAGCAGGATGTAAACGACTTAAAAAAGAAATAGACAAAAGGACAAACGACCAACTGCCCAGTCAAATGGTGACTGTGTTAGAAGAGGGGCCTGTTATAATCAAAAGCAGGGAAAAAAATCAATGAAACCGGGTATAAATCACCAGAAAGGGTGAACAGCACGAGGTGTAATCTCTCTCAAAGACGCGACCATGAAACTATAGGGAGGCGAAGAGAGAGGGGCCAAAAACTACTTACAAAAAAAGGACGTAGAGGGCGCCTCGCGCTGGAGATGGGGAAACATCATCCGGCACATTAAGGAGGCGAAAAAGGAACCCTTGAAAAGAGGAAAAAGACAGATAGGTCCTACCCGCTATGGGCGTCCGCTAACAACGGCCAGGTCTTTCCCAAAGGGGTGGAGGTAATGTGGACTTGGGGGGGTACTGGAGTCAATAGAGAAGGGGTTTAGAAACGTGATCGAAGCTAAGTTTGGGTTGGAAAGAAGTATATTAGGAAGCAGGTTAGTTGAAAGAACGAACAACGGTAGCGTGGACCGCAAAGCGAAGAAGTTTAGTTTTTTTGGGGGGGCAAAAAAAAAGGTGATGAAGTTTCTAGGGTCTTATGCCAAAGTGAGGGGAGAAGTCTCATGCCTTCAGGAAGGATGTTACCTCTTCGTGCGGTAACGAATAATTTTGTACCCGGCGGTGGTCAGAATTGTTAAGTGAATCATGAGGGTGGGCGGGAGCCTCAGTCGGTACGATAAGAGGGTCCCGAATCTCAACACTTTAACTCCTGGGTATTCCCCACACCCCCATCCAGAACCAATTAGGATCCCACCTACAAAACGCCCAGCCACAAGCCGCCTCCGCGGGTCGCACAAGCGCGGTAACACACCCCAGAAAAAACCCCACGGCCGTCACGAATTCGCCAGGGAATCCGGAGTTTCAATCCACATGGGATCCTCATGGAGGAAAGGCCACAATCCAAGCATCAAAGAACTAACAGATGTAGCGACCCGCAAAACCCCGGAGGCCTAAAAGACAGCTCCGGCAATCTAAAAAACTCTAAGAAATTTTTCTGAAAGAGGGATCACTAAAAAAACGGAGGTGGGAAAAGATGGATCCTCTGGTGCTCGGAGGGGGAGTGATTTCGAACGTTTAAACGCTCGGGGAGGTGGACGATTTATGGGGAGGTGGGTCACAGACAGACTTCTGGTGGTTCTTATTTTGATGGGATTGTGGCGCTGTCGAAGAAGGGGAGATGCCGGTGCATTTTTAAATAAGGAGGTCACGAGTATGGAGTGCGAGAGCACAGCAGTGTTGTGGTGAACGGGGTAGGGAGCGTGGGGTAAAGCCGAAAGCAGCGGCCGATAGAACGGGCTCGGTTTTCATGGGGGGGGAGCACGGGGCTTGCGTTATGGGGGTTTGGAAAAATGATTAGGAGATGGTGGCGTTTGGACTTTGGACTCGAGCGCAGAGAGATAGGAAAAGGAGGCAACCGACCCTGAACACAGCTTTTCTCGGATACAAGCGGTGGAAACAAGCAACTAAAATTGCGCCGGCAGCAATTAAGTCGGAAGAAAGAAGCACGAAATCGGACATGGTCCGTAGGGAAGAGCATCCGAAATCTTTGGCATCAAAAAGCAAAAAGACCAGTCGCCAAACAAGGCCAGACGGGCTTCGAGGGGCAGGGGGAAAACAACAAAATGGGTGAGGGAAAAACGCTACCTTGGAGTGTTAGGACAACGCCCAATTCAGGTAGAATACTCATCGCATCGGAAACAACAAAAATGAGCTCTCAATTCACAAGGACTAGAAACGCAAAAATTGCTAGATTAAAGGGGCACCAATTCCAATGGAACAAGGTTCCGTCAGGGACGGTATGGGTAAAAGGCGAGCCTGTCAAGCGGGGGAAGATGAGGGCTTTGTTGGGGAAGTCAGCAAGGATGACAGTCTTCTCCTCCAGGAATGGAATTGTTGACCTAGGGGGGAGGGAAAAGCGCGACGAGCGGCAGGAATTTGACAACTGGATGGGTGCCACGATTCTAACGGGCGGGGGGAACATCATATCCACCCCCCGCAAACCACCATAGGGAAACATGTTGCGATGGGGAGGCTAATCTTAAAGAAGCGTGAGGGGGGGGTCACCTCGGTCGATAGAGGAAAATGAGACCGTAATTTTTTGGACGATTGTCCTGTCCATCCGATGGGAAAACTAAGTATTCCGGGAAAGTACGATATATGGGGGGAAAGAATAAGTTTAAGGTCTGTGTCGGGGGGGCATATTCCTCGTACGGGGCCGAGTTCTCATGTCCAGAAAGAACAGAAGGAAGGGACAGAGAAAGGTGGGACGCAGGCCTAACTAAAAATAGGAGAAAAAAAATGCTTTCCCTAAAGAAGAGAGGTTCCTTGGAAAAATGGTCGATACGTGGGCGGGCTGTTAAAACTTTTGTGCCAGTCATGAACCAGAGGAAAGGGGAGTGGGATAACAGAGAGAGGGGGAAGGGAGGGAAACCCCTAAAAAGTAACATCCTCGTTGCGAAACGGCTATTTCACGAGGAGGAGGGGATGTACTTGGAATGTCAGGTACAGCAGACCAAAGGACAAAAGAGGGCAACGTAAGTAGGTGGCTGGTCAAATGGGGGTAACTGGCATCCAGAGTGGAGGTCCCTGTGAGGAGTTGTCCGACGACGTGGATCGGAGATAGTCGATCCAATAATTCTTAAAGGGGACAAAGGGAAAGGGATGTTCTTATTGTTGATAACAAAATTACCGCGCTGACATAAGAGAGTGGAGAATAGGAGTTGTTTAAATAAACAAAAGGGGGATGAGGTTATTGCTGCAGAAGATAACTAAGGAGGAAAAACTCTCCATCCAAAAAACCAAACAAAGACAAGGTGAACGCCGGATCATGCCAAGGGCAGCGAGGAGGAAAAATGCAGGTTTTATCGGGGGGAGAAAATCAGACGAAGGAAAGCCCCCCTCAACGCTAACCTCAAAGTTGTTCCATAGACCGCGAGTTCAGGCGTTGCTTTGTTAAAAAAAGGGACGCCAGGGTATGGGACCGCACTCTTTCCGATTGCGGTAGATGGCCAGGGGGAGGAATGTACCTTGAGTCTGAATGTGGGAAGGCCTTAACGTCGTACTTGAAGATTCTGCGTTTCGGGGAGGGGAACTTTTCCTGTTGGGAAGCGGTCACGCGTCTACAAAAAAAAAAAAAAAAGAAAAGGGAGGGGAGGAAAGGTCCGGGCCGGGGGCTTTCAGCGGCCGGGAATGAAGACCCCGGATGGAAGCATGGGAAAAAAGGTAGGGGAAAAGGGCGAGTGGTAACGGGCCGTTGAAGCTGAGGGGGAGGGGTGGTCTGACGGTCTAAGGAGGAAAAAAGTCGGGTGGGGATTTTTGTAACAGAAGAAGGACGGAGGAGGCGGCGGAGGAGCTGGGAGGGGTTCTCGTCGTGGACGAAGGAGTAAAGGGAAAGCGGGGAGTGAAAAAGAACGGGAGGCGAAAAGATAAGTGGGGAAAAGGGGAGGAAGCGCGCTGGTCGTGGAAGGCTCAGGGGGGGGAAGATTTCGCGGAGGTGGATTAAAAGAGGGGGATTGTGGGGGAGGAGGGATGTCTCAAGTGCCGGGAAGACCCAGATTGAAGGTGCAGGGACGGGAAGCCGACTGGATTTTCTTGGGGGAAGCGTTCGGGAGGCAAGGAGGGGGGGACGTTGGGGATTGAGCCCCTAAAGTTTCTCTGGGATGGAAAGAGGAAGGGGATCAAGGGGAGGGGACGCAAAAAAGGATCTGAAACCACCAACGATGCGGAGAAAAGAAAGATCACGAAAATCCCCGGGAGAACGAAGCCTCGTCCGCAATCCTAAAGGAGAAGGGAGGTTGCTCGCTAAGGGGCAAAAACGAACCCCAACTACCCGGGGCACTCGAAAGGGAGTCGCCCCTTCCATAAATGAAAGTGCATCAAAAGAGAACTCATCTGGGGGAATGGCCAAAGGAAAAGAAAAAAAACCAAGCCAAAAGCTCTTCGACCGAATCACGAAAAAGAACGGGACCTTCCTCTATCCACACCAATAGGGGAAGAGGAAAGCAAATTCAACGTCACCGATAGCTCCGGTTCTAAAAAAGACGAACCCTCGAAAAAAAGAAAAAATAGCCACGACGACAAAAAACATCCCAAAAAAAAGGAACCGAGAAGCCCCGGCATCTTCAGTCGAAAAGGTCCCATCTCCCAAAAGAAGGAGCGTAGGAAGTCACCTAAAAAAACACTCCGCAGCCAAAAACTGCCAAGGGGAAAAAACTACGAAATCACATAAGGCGACAAAAAAAATTGCTTCATCATGGCGACTTAGACCGAGAAAGGGCGGACAGTCTGTCGAAAGAAAAAAACTCAGCCGGAGAAACTCTTGGGGAAAGAAAAGCTAGAAGCCACACTAAAAACCCAAGAATGAGACGGGGTCAGAACAAGAAGAAGTGAAGGAGCAGTCACGAATATAGGCCAAAAAGAAAAGGGGAAAAGAAGGGGGGGGACCAGTACTAAAGAGGAAGGCAATAAAAAAAAACCGGCCAGCATCGACCTCTCAAAAATATTGCCCACAAGCGCACAAAACACCGAAGAAGTAGCACTTATTAAAAAAGGGAGGCAAGCTGCGCGTGAGCGAGCTGAGGGAAAAGATACGACCAAAACGCGTCAAAAGAGGAAAAAAAGGCTGGGGATCCGCAACCCTGTTAAGGAAATGAGGGGGGGCGGGACGTTGCTTTCCGCATTTAACCTGAATGCTTATACAGAAGCAAAAAATAAAGAAAAACAAGAGGGGAAACGCTAAGTGAAACAACTTACATTCTCCAGAAAAGAAAGGTAAAGTGAAAGAGGTGCTATAAAAAAGACAAAGGGGAAAGGAGTGAATTATTGGATCAGAGGGGAAAGAGCTCCGATCAAGCTATGAAAAAGCCAACAGGGTTCCATCCAGTCTGGGCAAAAAAAAACCAAATGACGTGCGCCTCTGACTCTGGGAAGAGAAACGAATTTCACAAGGACGAAAGAGGAGGGGGGGATAGCCTTTCCGAAGCGATTGTGAATTGGCGGGGGGTATCAATGCACATGTCAAGGTGGAGAAAATTAAGCCCCCGCCCACATTATTGTTCAAAGGGAAAGGTGAGAGTGCTCAAAACCGCGAAAAGTCGTTGGGTAGCTAAGTTTTCAGCATAGTGCCAATCACACGATACGCTTGGCACTGTCGAGTGTGTGTGAGGGGAAATGACAAATATTTCGCCGGCGACGTAAGAGATCGGGAAAAAGACCTGGGAGGACGTCTCCCATATAAGGGGGACTGGGGGGGGGGCCAGTACCGGGTTAGAATAGGAACGGAACATTGAAGAGAAAAAATAGAGGAAGATCGCTACTCGAGTTTAAAAAAGGTTAATCGAAAGACGACCATGGGGCGGCTCCGGTGGAGGTCGAAAAGGAGCTCGTGGACAAAAACCACAACAGAAAAGAAGATGAAAGGGAACGCGCTCTCGTGAATCATTGGGAGAAAGCATCAAAAAGTAAAAGACTTTATCAGGCACTGCGTCCTCGACTAAAAAAAAAAGAGGGATCATAAAAGATGACGGCCTCGCGTAAATCCCGAAGGAGGAACCGTGGGGAGTTTGTCTTACTTTGTACTTGGTGAGGAGAGGGGAAGGAGCAAGTGAGAGTTCATAAGCAGAAGGAGAGACTTTCATGTGGTTCTCGGATAGTGGACTGCGAACAGCAAGGAGGGGGGGGGGATCAGGACCACGGTACGTGGTCCGAAAATCCTAGAAAAGGAGGGGGGGAAACAAAAGAGAATAACTCGGAGGAAGGGAAAGGGAGTGCTGCGGCGAAAGAGTTTGCAACGAAAGGATGCTCAGGAAAGAGGTACGGAATGTGAGATCTTTCGGGGAAGAGAAAGTTAGACAGCAATGGTGATTTTTTTTGGGGGGGGTAGGGAAGAAAAATCTGGACAAGCTGGTCAGTGGTGGGGGGCGAAAGCATTTCGAAAAATGCGATACCTAGGACCAAAGAAGCTCACGAGAAAAAATAAGGAAGGCATTCCCAAAAAGAAAAAAATCCAAAAGGCTCCAACCAATCCACTCAAAGGAAGTCCAAGCCTCCGCTTAGTATAATCCAAACAGCCGGCTTAACAATCTCCCCCAAAAACAAAAAAGAGGATCCTAGCACACGACCAAGGACAGAACTTAGGGGCACCAATATTCACCACTTGGAAAAAAAAAGTCAGTAAAATACAGCGACACAACCAAAAAATAATCCAATAACAGAAAGCTCCGGGGTCTTGCAGAACTCCCCGAAAGAACACCACGGAAAGAAAGAAGAGGGGAAAAAATCAAAAAAAATCTTTGAGCGGAGG
>Ga0179593_1437623_pt1 | contig 10239 bp, 11 predicted proteins | sample CZODoug2_1_08_16_FD_185931 | JGI IMG/M metagenome (GOLD analysis project Ga0179593, IMG submission 185931) | Vadose zone soil fungal communities from Angelo Coast Range Reserve, California, USA - CZODoug2_1_08_16fungal (PacBio error correction) | ecosystem: Environmental > Terrestrial > Soil >...
TCCCGGAAAAGCAACCCTGAGGTCTGGGGGGAAAACAAGGGTGCCTGTAAAGGGCGGTTGAACTCGGGAGGTGGAAAACCGACCACGAGGGGGTCTGCGAAAGCCATACTGTGGAAACGTAAACCGTGCTCAGGAGGAAGGCGGCCGTGGGTTGGCCACGTGATTCGCTTTAAAACATGAATCTTAGGGAAAGAAGCGACATTTCTCGGTATCGGTAGGGCATGTTTATTCCACCCGGGTACCGCCTGGAAAGCACCGGTAGATGCATCAAGGGGCCCAACCGATCTGACATAGGGGGGGTGGGGGTCCGTGATCTTGCGAGCGGACCCAATGGATTCCATTGGGGGGGATACCCTGGTATAAAGGGCACTCCTTAGAACCATCCCACATAGTAACTAAAAACATGGGGAATGACTCCTGGTGGAGAGGAGGGTTCGTGATTAAGGAGATTGGGGTAGTAGTCGAGAATAGTGCCTGCTTGTATCCTATGGGAAGTTCGGAATAGCCAGCGTCTCGGAGAGAGCTGACGGTAAGGAACTTTTCTGGTGTCCCGGGAATGAAGGGAATACGGAACTTGAAGTCCGCCTAAGTCGATGTACAGGATCAGTCATCTGTATGGGCAATCTATGCAAAAAACTCATGACTACGGAAGATACTCTACGCACTGTGAGAAAAGGAGGGTGTGTTGGTGATAATATCGGGTTAAATCCTCCGAGCTGGGAACTGGGGGGGGGAAAAATGAGAAGAATGTGACGACATCGGGACTGCAAAAGATGTGGGGGGGCGTGGGTCCTCCTGACTTGCGGGGGCTGAAAGGGTTTATGGGCAGTAGCGTCGGCACGGCCATCCCGCCGGCCAGGGCGCAAGACCTTTTGGTGGCCAACACTTGGGGAAAGATACGCAGGGGGACGGAAAACGTTCGCAAAAAAAGACACTGGAGAAATTCGATCTGCTTCCCGTCGAAACGGGGTCTCTGCAAAAAATCTGACTATGCCAATATTCACTGCTCAAAGAAGGGGGAAAAACTTCATGAGAAATCGTGGGAAGGGGTCTTTAAGATCAATTCTCCAGGAGGGGGGGGGAAAGGGTTTACACAGAGATAATTGACAAGGGGAGGGGAAAGAGTCGAACGGGGGGAAATGAATTAACATAGTAACTTGGTCAAGGCTGATGTTGGTCCTGACACGGGCAAAAACAGAAAGTCTGAGATACAAAAAGGGGGTAGACTACCTTGAGCTGGGAGACGGCTGTTCGGCGGTAGATTAAAACGGGAAGGTGGGACAAAAGAGGAGGGCGCTTATGAGGGGGAAGAACACTTTCTATTGCCTTGACGGTTCAGAAGGGGGGGCGCCGTCGGTTGGACTCCTGCGGGGAAAATTGAAAAACGGTGAAAAGGGAAAACCATGGGGGGCGGGGGGTCCGTAAGTCAACCAGGAGACTAATGATGGAAAGTGCAAGATCACCGGCACTTTCACGTGACCACTTTCAGGAAATCATTTCACAATGCTTGAAGGCGCAGATGGATTCGAAGAAACTACGGGGTATCCATCGCGGATCACCATTCGGGGTGGGAACGCGTTCTTGAGTGGGGGGACAGCTTAACTACACCCAAAAAAGATGGGGAGGGAAGCCCTGGGGGAACTGTTCATGATAAGGGGTTGTCTCACAGCAGGACGATCAAACTCATGGGAGGGTGTACCCTTTGAAAAACGGACAGAGAGGGATGAGAAAGCAAAGGACGAAAGTAAATTTGGAGGGGGGGGATAACCGGGGGGCTGGTAACTATGGGTCTGGGAGAATCCATGGAGCAATACTAGACAAGTACAGAGAAGCGAGCCTTTCGTAGAAAAAGGCCGTAGGTGCAATCATATGACGGAGATGACAAATGGGGGGTTTGAATCAATCTGGGGATGTCATTAAGATCTCATCGCACAAAATGTGGCCAAAAGCAAATGGGGAACGCTCCTCTGAAATAGGACATCCACGGGTGGCGAGATTAAGGATCCGCGATCGACCTGTGGCAAAGAAACATTGTTCAGACGCTTACCACAAGGGGGAAAGTAAGGGGTAAAAAAAACCAAATTGGGGATTAAGGCACAACGAAAAAGCGAAGGGCAGTGTCATGAATCGAACAGGAGGGACGGCACGAAAAAACAGTGTTTGGGTGGTGCGGAAAGGGGGTCACAGAAGAGAAATCTAGGGGGGGTTGGAGAGGGTAAAGAGCTCGGGGAAAACCCTCACGGAACGTGGGCTGGAGACAAGCGGCGCGGTTCGATCCGGACGATCGCATTGGATGAGGGAAAGGGAAATACAGTGAACATCAAAATGTTGAAAGGTAGGACAGACATCGGAAACCACAACAGAGAGTGCCGATCGGGAAAAACTGCAGTCATTGGGGGAGAAGCTGGGGTGAAGGGGAGGATCCAGGGTGAAAAAAAAGAATTGGTGAGCGGCCTCTCAAAGACAGGTGGTGAGAAGATCAGGGGAGTTGGCATCAAGGCGCAGTTCGTAACTAAGGGTTGACCCTTCTTCAAAAATGGGACGGAGGAAGCAGATCTTCAATCCATGGAAAGCCATCGGCAGTGGGGACGGCGTTAACCAAAAACTTTTAATTTCAACATATGTGCTAAACTGGCAGTCGTGAAGCGAGAAGATAGGGAGCATATAATTGGGAATGGAGTACAAAAGGGTCGGAAGGAGGTTTGGTTTTTTTCAAAAGGGGGGGGAGGCGAGCAGGTACAAATTGCAAAGAGATGGGAAAATATTAATTACACGGGAACTGCAGGAGCTGGGGGTCTAAAATTGATTGTTATCAAAGGCCTAATGCCAGAATGCGCGGTGAGGAAGGCAAAGTGCCGCGAAACGAACAATCAGAGAAAAACTTACGCCGTGCTGACTAAGAAAGGTGATGCGAAGGGTGGGCAAACCAGCGAGGCCAGAAGGATGTAAAAGGGGGGGAAAAGAGAAGGAGGGCAGAGAGAGGGGGGTGAAGACGGGAAAAGACACAGACAACATATAAGTGCGAGGTGAATGTATATGAAGAGTACCATAGGAGAAGGAAAAGGTGGCGAAGAAAAAAGCAAGGTCCGCTCGGGATCGACTCGACTGAGGCAAGGAGAAACGCGGCTCGCGGGGGAGAAAGAGAGAAAGGGACGAGGGCATAAGGTAGTCAGAGGAAAGGTCACATTAAGCCGGCACTCGGCCGAATACGGGTATAGGTAACTGACTCGAGCGGCGATCTTCAAGTGGAGAGGTGTCTCACGGGGGTCGCAGAATCATGGATGAACAACCTACGGAAGGAATGAGGAAGGGGACCGATGGAAACGTCCTCTGGACGCGGAATCGCGAAAAGGGGGGAAGACCAATCTGTGGTCCCAAGCAATAACACCCGTGCAGCATACTAGATCTATCGGTGTAAGCGGAAGGCATAACCTTTGGCAAATGGGGGGCGCTTAGGGCTCGAGCATATTCAAGTGAGAAGAAAGGGTAAAACGTTTTAGGCTGAAGAAAAGGGATCGTCATCAGCAACCTCCTTGAAAGAAACACTCAAGCCAGCAAGCCTGACGCCCACAATCAGGGATCGAAAATCAAATACAGACGAAAAACTGGGTTAAGCCTGGTTCTGGGGTCAACTCGAGGTGAAGGCAGTGAGCGAAACCCGGTAGAGTGAACATTTGAGGGAGAAGTGAGGGGGAGGGAATCCTCTCAGGAGGACGTTTTATTTAGAGGGTAAAGGAAAGGAGCTAAAGGCGACTGGAATGCAAAATAGTCAGTTCAGGCAAAGGAAGGGGGGGGAGGTTCCGGGGAATACCTTTAAAACAATACATAGTAGAAAAGGGGCCCAATGACGCTGAGAGGGGTTCCTTTGGGGAGGGCGTAAGAACATCCGCGAGTTGGTCCATGTCGCTAAAAAAACGGGATTTTCAAAAGCCTCTTGAATAACAAGTCGGGATATCAAGCGATCAAAGGGGAGGTCAAAGTGAAGTGAGAAACCGAAGGAGGAGGACGAAAACTCTTCTTGCAACTGGATATGCTCGAGGATGCATGGGGAGGGGCAGCAAAGTCTCCAGAAAAGGTAAGCGTAGCAGGAAATTCGAAATGCAATTGAGACGGAATCACCTGGAAACGACAAGAATGCGGGTCAGCGGGGCAACCATGGGATCCAAGGAAGATGCGAATACTCGGCAAGAAGAAAAAAGGGTCGGGACGGAATAAAAGGGGCATTCAATAAAGGCTCAGCATCAACCGGGGTAGTCTCGGATGGGGGAGGACACCTCGTTCCGGGATAGAGGGAGGAACTGAACGAAGGGAAGGGTCCTTAAAGGAAAAAGAACCAAAGATCAGGAATATAGGCTGCAAAGAGATCAAAGGTACTTCTTGTTGATTGGCTGACCAATGACCTCTCAAGGAGTATCTGCTCGAGGGGGCAGGGGTCTTCTTGCAAGCGAGAGGGAGGAAGCCAGCAACGGCTTATGTAAGGGCGCGGTCAAAAAAGAAGCGTGGTCTAGGACGCAAGAGCAAAAATCCGATATAGGGGGGCTTAAACTTCAGAAAAATGCGAACATGAGCGGTGGAAATCGCAAAAGGGAGGGGTGCGCTCGAAACCAGGAAGTGTTTGTAGAAGGAAGGGACTGTTGGAGATAAAAAGAAATGCAGACATGAACCGCGCAGGAGTAAAGACCAAATGGGTATCATCTCAAAACTCGACGGCTTGAATGGGGGTGAAGACGTGCTACCAGCCTCGACATGCTCCCAAAAAGGACGGAGGGGTAAGCGGAGGGAAGACGTTAAAATCGAGAAGGCAAGGAGGCTGAGTTTTAAAGGACAAAGGGGGGAGGGAGAGAGCCTAGGCGAAACCGAAACCAAAGGAGCGGTGAGAGACCAGGGTGAGAAAGTGGGATGATCATAGGTAAGAGCGGAAAAAAAAATCCCTCATTTAGAGAATACAAAATGGTCCCGCAACATTAAGTCGAGTAGATCAAATCAACAAAAGGGTAGGGATAGGAAAGCGAGTAGAAAGGGGGGGAGTCCCTGCTGAACAGTACATCAACACACACGTTCACAATTCGCGCACACACGGTCAGGAAATAGAAGAGATGTGTGGAACCGCTTCAACTGGTTAGGGCCACGGAAAATACGAACGCCAGGGAATTTGGTGGGGAACGAGGCCATGTGACGAGGGGGATGTGTCAAAGGGCCGAAATGGGTCATAGGGGACAATCAACTCCGCCAGAAATTGCCTCCGAGACTAAGGGCAAGTAACCCAACAAGGGGGGGGGTCGGCAGGGCTAAGACGTTGATACACAATATCCGAGGAAAGCAAAAGTAAAGAGTGTCATAAAAGACCGAGGGGCTGACGTTGGTCGAAAAGGGAAGGAGTACCTAGGTCATGGGAGGACCCCGTATGAGAACGTAGCAGGGGGAACAACCGCAAAAAACCACACAAAAAAAATCAACCCAAAAAAACACACAAACAACCCCCAAAAACCCACACACCCAAAACAACAACCCCCAACCAAACCCCACAACCAAAATCCACACCAAAAAAAAACACACACACAACAAACAAAAAACAAACACCCAAAACAAACCAACCGGGTCAAAACACCAACAACACAACACCACATTGGGGTTCAAGGAAAAAATAAACGGGGGGGAAACTCTAACTGAACGAGCATCGCTAACAAGATGTATCAGAAGCCAAGCGCATTTGGGAGTAAACGGGGGGCGATCCCGGCTGAACAAAAACACGAAGTCAAAGAACTCCGCTGTCTGATGTTGTAAAAGTCTTAATGGGCTCCGGTATTCGGCTGTAACATCCGGCAAACAGATCACCGAGGAAAGACAGGCAGAAAGGCCGACACGAGACGGTCAGAGGGGGGTTAGCTTTCGCGACATAGAGGTCCGAACGAATAGGCCGTTTTAGCAAAAGCGGGAAATGAGCCATGGGAAACCCGAAACACCATAGGGGATAATGGCCCTGTTTAAATAATTGGTAAGACGTAGAGGAAGGGGGGGTCGAGGGGAAGGATTGCAAAGCTATACCTCGTGGAGGGAATACTGATATTCGTGAAAGGTAATCTCGCCAGCGCAGATCGTCCATGAGAGACTGGTGATCTGCCGGGGGTCGGTGATCCGCGTCGGCGATACCGAAGTTTGCTGAAGAAGAGAAGAGATTTGAAGTGGGTTGCTAAGGACTCGGAAATGAGAGGGATAGAACACCTGTGGGAAAGGCAAATGGAAGATCGGGAAGCCTTGATCCTGGGGAGTGTCAGAAAAGATCTAGCGGTTATGGGAGAAGGTGGGAAAAAAAAAACAGAAGAAACGGGGGGATATCTCCATATCACAAAGGAGAGAATGGGTTCAACTAATCTAAAAGGGAAAATAGAGTTGGGAACATGCCCACTTTTGGGGGGAAGGGGGAACACTCAATATGAGGTTGATGAAAATCGGTCGCAAACAAAAAGATTTGCGGCAAGGGAAATAGGGGTTTCCAGCCGGGGGGAGAGCCAAGGCAGCCACGCCCGGCCGTAATACGGGGTCGCTAACAGAAGGATCATATGCTGGGAGGACCAAAACCATCACTTCCAAGAATTGAATGCAAAGAGACTAAATTGCAGAAAAACCGTCAAAGACTTCAGAAACCTAGATAGAAAAATCTGGCTCTTCAGGAGTAGACACCGAGGGGATGGAAGGAGGACTGGGCTTGCGGAGACGGAAGGTAGGGAAAAGGTTTTGTGGGCCAGGAGGCCTCAGGAGTGGGGGCGCTTGGCAACACGAAGAACCTAAAGGTCGAATGAAAGGATAAGATAGGGAAGAGGAAGAAACGGGGGTGGTTCAGGAAGGAGTGGGGGGGTTCTTATTGGGGGGGAGAATTGCATAGAAAAAGAAATCCGTCGTTGCCGCGTCAAAAAGAGGACTGACTTCGGGGGGATTCTTGAAACGCATTCCACCTGGATAAGCAGTAGGGTGTTTAGAAATGTTCAAGGGTTGCGAGTGTTGACGAAACAACCCATTACCTGGGGAGGCAGCGATCATAGTTGGCACATATTTAGACAAAAAGCTGTTAACGATATAGGAACTTCAAAATGGGAATTCCGTAACAGCTTAAGTGTATACAGGGACGGTGTATAATAGACTGCTATTGACCCTCGAGAAACTAACCGTGGGGCTGGCTTGATAATGATTGATTTACCGCGGCAGAAAACAGGACACTCAGATTTCAACGATCGGGAGGTATGGACGAAACTCAAAAAAGGCCGTCTCATATTCGTCTAAGGCAAGCTGGACAGAAAGATGGGCTTCTCCCACTACATTTTGGAAAAAGGAACGGTAGGTTGAAGCCCGGGGCGTGATCATGCATAGCCGAAGTTTGGAGCCAATCGTGCAGTGGGGTAGAAATGGAGGAGGGTCCAGAAGTGTAGAGGCAAAAAGGCAAGGTCTGCCACCTGCACTTATGAGAACCCTCTGCGGAAAGAATTGAAACCGATCCAAAAAAAGAGGGGTGCAAAAAAGAGAATCCCGACGGGAAAACTTTGGCCTTCCAATTGTTCTATAGGAGCCATAGCTTCACGGGGTAAAACATTTTTTGTGCGCTAACTTGGGGGGAGAAAGTGGAACAGGAAGTCCAGTGGCCATCATCCCCGGGGGGGGGCCTTCGATTATACTTCATATACGGGGCTGCAAAATGGAAGGAGGGACCAGTGGGGAGGGGCGTTAAAAACCGGTCGAAATGCCGGGCTGGGGAGTGCCGTCGGTAAGACAACGGTTTGTTTCTCCTTTATAAAAACGCACACAAGGAGTCAGAAGGCAGAAAGGATCATCATGAGGGGAAAAGACATTCATCACCTCAAGTGGATGAAAGCCACACGCTGGGGGGGGAATCCAGAGGTCACAATCAATCTCAAAACTGAGGTGCAGGGCTTGGAGGAGTGGTCATCGTCAAAAAGAGGATTAAACTTTTTGTTGGACACCAGCGCAGATCCGTACAGGGCAGAAAACGCGGGGGTTATGAGAGCATGGAAAAAACAGGAGGTTTGCGTTAACCGTCGCGTTTGGTTCGAAAAAATGAAAAAGCGGGAACCCCAATCTTCCACCAAGTCAAGCGGCAGACTTGCGCTCGATCTGCAAGGGCGTGATTGCCGATTGGGAAAGGAACAATAACACTTGGGGTCAGTTCAAACCCGGGACGGTGAAGATCAGTGGTCGGGGGAAAGAGCGCGATGAGGGTCGAGAATGTTCATGGGAAGGACAAAGCCCGCTGGGACGTTTTTTGTTGGCAAACGTAGCGAGAAAAGAAACCGGGAGGGGGGAAAGAAAGATGGACATCATTAATTCGAAGGGGCGGTCCCGGGGGGAGAAGGAATGGAGACGGGAGAGAAAGGACAAGGGAAGGGCCAAGTAGCCTTGCGCATAAACGGGTGATGCATCAAAGGAGAAATATAAAAGACCGTCATAAGCGGGAAAAAGCAGTGGCGGAAAAGGTTTGCCAACATACAGGCAACGACAGTTCTGAAAGGGGAGGGGGCCGCGAGAAGGCTGACGAACTGGGGATCCTAAAAAGATAGGGGAAGAAAGGAAATTTATTAAATGGCCCATCAATTATCTGTAGAATACCGCAAAGGGGGCTCTCTAAAAAACTGAGGGGACGCGGGATGGGAGGGGGGGACGCACTAAGGGGAGGGGCGACGGCTTCGGTATAACCGTGTAGGAATGGAAAAAGGCTTTCCAATGGGTTCTACAATAAGACGGTCATAAAAGGATGGACCTATAAGAGCTCAGTACTCTACACAAGTCCGGAGGAAGAAGCATGGAAATTAATCCAACCATAAGGGAACAGAAAAAATCGTTCGGAGAGAAGAAGGGGAAACTCTCAAGTGGGAAGCGGAACCGTCGCGGGAGGGTAAAGATGCCATCGGGGGGGCCAATCACAAAAAAACTACTAATACACACAGAGGCCCTGCCGATCTGGCAATATGTATCTGGAAAAAAGACTAAGGTAAGGAGGGCCAAGGCCTAATCGGAAACTGGTTAACGATATTCAGGGAGAGAAGCAGCGAATCATTCGAAAAAAGAAAGGGGGGCAGGTCTAAAGGACTAATACAAGCATGCCAGGGGAGAAAACCAGAAACAAAGCCATGGGTGGAAAAAATCAACGCAAGACGACCGATGTCTAATCGAGAGTGGGCAATGAAGGTCGTAAAAAGGGGGGAAATAAGCGCGAGGCAATCGTCTTACTTGGGAAGGGAGGGGGCAATGGTGGCACAGGTAAGAGAGAGGGCGACGACAGAAAGGGTCAGGTCGCGACACACGACGGACCGCCCGGGATACATTTTCTTCCGACATCAAAGGGGCAGAAATAGGAAGGGGGCTGTCTTTAAAGTCCGCGAACAAATCATCAGAAATAATGCAAACGGAATCAAAAAAGGAGCAACACTGTCCCATGCAAACTGGGTCAGCGGATGAGCACAAAGTCCAAGGGTTATGAAATAAATCGAAACGATTTCAAGAAGAGCAGGTATCCAAAAAGGATCGCCCAAAGAGGATACAAAGCATCAAAAAAAGGGGGGGGGGGCACAAACCTGACAAGGCCCCCTAGAAGGTGGAAAGTTCGAAATCGAAAATCCAAGAAGATAGCACTCCAGTCAGAGCCGGAAATGGGGGGCAGGAGGCCATGAAAATCGATCACAGGAGAGAAGGGGGATCAGTCGGAAAGACCTTGGGGTACGACGACGATCGGTCCTTCAGGGGAAAAGACTGTCTACAAGGAACTCCATTTATAGATAGAGAATAACTCAACAAATATTGAGTACTTGAATAGAAGGCCAGTAACATTAGGTAAAGGAACCCTATCGTCAGATGGGTTGTGCGTACAGTTCCAGGCTTGCAAAGCCTAGAAGTTGTTTAGACACAAAGGATATGGCCTTTATGAGCCATCAAAGGGAAAACAACACCAAAGCTTGCGATAGGGAAACTTCTGCTGAGGACTGTGGCCGGACGAGGTGAAAGGAGGTGCCCCTGTACATATTACACCACCATCCTTAGAACACATCAGAAGAAGTAAACTCTACAGGGTGAAATGTTTCAAGGGGGGTACGGGATCTTGAACGGTACAATAAAGATGGAAGCCCATAAAGAGGCCGTGCGATATGAATTATCGCAGGGGAAATGTCCGCTTATGAATCAGAGAACCAAAGGAGGGGGTTACTGGAAGAAATACAGAGTCAACCGCTTAAATCG
>Ga0179593_1462096_pt1 | contig 10239 bp, 13 predicted proteins | sample CZODoug2_1_08_16_FD_185931 | JGI IMG/M metagenome (GOLD analysis project Ga0179593, IMG submission 185931) | Vadose zone soil fungal communities from Angelo Coast Range Reserve, California, USA - CZODoug2_1_08_16fungal (PacBio error correction) | ecosystem: Environmental > Terrestrial > Soil >...
CCAGCGCCTAAATCCGCTGAGACCGCGCTCGATAGTTAACGGGGGGGGGGGGGGGGAGGGGGGGGGGGGGGGTGGGGGGGGGGAGGGGGGGGGGGGGGGGGGGGGGGGGGGGGGGGGGGGGGGGGGGGGGGGGGGGGGGGGGGGGGGGGGGGGGGGGGGGGGGGGGGGGGGGGGGGGGGGGGGGGGGGGGGGGGGGGGGGGGGGGGGGGGGGGGGGGGAAAGGAAAAGTACAGTGAAAGGGGAACAAGCGACTACACAAAAAGCTGCATCGGAAAACAGGGAGGGACGAGGAACTCAATCCCCAGGACTCCATTAAGAAACCAGGGAACGGAGAGAGGAGGGAGAGACCTTCGCTGCAGTTATTGTTAAATTCGGAAGGGGGGTAAAGAAGTACTCAAAAAGACCCTTTTAAATCTTAACAGCTAGAAGAAAAATCTTTTCCTCTCAAAGAAAAGGGCTAAACTCGGGGGGGGAAAGAAGCTGGGCCCAAAGGAAGCGTTTGATGGTACGAGATGAGCTAAAAAAAGTAATACATGATTACGCAACTGAACACTCAACCCATCTCCTATACGAGCAGGAGGGGGGTGAAGGGACCACCTCTGATGGGGAAGGGAGAAGACACAAGGCCATTGAAGAGAGGGACACTACGCAATTGGGAGTTGAAGATGAAAAACAAAAAAAAGAGTTATATCAGGAAGGGGAAATACAAATAGGGGGTATAAAGGGAGAGATAAGGGGGGGCAAACACAAAAGGAAGGAGAGGAGATGTGTAAATGCCAACTCAGGATCAAACACATGAAGGGGGAAGAGCGAGAGAGATTCTTTGAGTTAAAAAGAGCGGAGCAACGGGGAGTTTTTGGTGGAAGAATGAGGGTAGTAACGGGGGGGACCCATATTGTGATCCACAGAGAACGCATCATGGGCGTTGAATCGGGAAAAAAGTGGGAGAGACGACTCCTGCAAAGGAAGGAAACAGTAGATTCTCTATTTGGGGTACGAACTCCCATCTCTAGGGAAGTCGGAGCTGGGGAGGGAATGCGTCAGCAGGGAAGTGTTATGGGGGGGGGACGAAAGTAAATCTGGCCTTGAGCAAAAGGAGAAAGTTGGGGACGAGAGGAAAAAATCGCTGGGGATAACATTTGGTCCGGAAAAGTTTTCATGCCCTCTTTAACGATTTCCCATGGAGGGGGGGAGAATTTAGAAGAGGAAGACGTTAGCACAATACAGACGGAGCAGGACGATAGGAAAGCAAAGAATCCGGGGAGGGGGGATGTCAGACCAGGATTATTGGGAAAGAGAGGAGTAAAGAAATTAGTCCAGGATTTGAAGTGGTCGGGTCGTTAAGATGGAACGACAGGAATTGGAAGGGTGGGGACCGCAGGGGGAAAGGTAGGGAAGTGATTAGGGAGGTGAAAACGCTATTTTTGAAAGCAGGCGCTGTGGGTCATGCATTCCAGTAGCAAAGGGGGGAGGAAGGGATTGGGGGTAGGCTCCGTTATTGGAAGGGAGGAGTTTAAGTCACAGGGGGGACAGCGTCGTGACGGCCAGCGGAGGGAGGGGGGTTATGGGGAGGGGTCAGGGGGGGAAGGGGGAACATCTCACCATTAATCGTCGCTGACGGAGATGGGTCCTAATAGAAGGAGACAGAATGCGAGGGGAGATTTCAAGCAAAAATCAAGCTGGTCGTAGAGGTAGAAACCGGCTCGGCGTCCACAATAGGGGCGCCTTCGATGGTCAAAGGATCGGAATTTTGGTTAAGTATGAAAGGGGGGGGGAAGGTGAACCGCGCAGGGGGCAAAATTTGATTGACCAGATATTTCCTACCTGGGGGGGGCAAAGTCAGTTTTTAGTAGAAACTTGGTCTATGGGGGAGACAGAAGGGAAAAGGGAAATGGGAACCGGTAAAATGAGAGGATGCTGCTGCCTATAGACTACCAGGGTTGGTGCAAGAAGAGCCTTCACCGGAGAAAGGAAGGTAAAAGCTAAGGAAAAAAGAGACGCTGATTCTGTGTGGCAGTCGAAGGAGAGCTGGGGGAGAGAAGAGCGGGAACGGGACTTATCTTTGTTTAAAAAACATAGTCGTTTCATTGAATAAAGGGGGGGGGGGGGGGGAGGGACTCAAAGTAAGGAGGAGAAATCTCTGGGAAAGAAAGTTGGGAATTCATATGAGTGGGTCGGACAAAAGCAGATGTGGGAGAAAATCTATGGTGTGGGAAGACGGCAGCCTGCGAAATTAGAGGGAATTGGTTGACCGTCCTGCTTGGCCTCGGACAAAACCGATGAAAAGAGGGTGGTGAGAAAATCTGGCCAACATGGAGAGAGCAAAAAGGGAGAACGCGAAGGAAAACCCTGGGGCCCATTAGCCATGCCATGCGCCTCTAAATAACGAAGGTCGAGTCTAATCTTTCCGAAGGAAAGGTACTGATCGCTAAGACTGAAACAGGGGGGACAGTTGGGGGGACGGGGTCAAGCGCAGGTTAAAAACCGGCCGTGCCAGAGTATGCTCTAGTTGGGGAAGGGCGAGTAGCTAATGAAACACTCTTCTCGGGGGGACAAAAGAGTTGTGGCCAGTGGAGAACAAGATGTGAAAAAAGATACCGGCTCACGGCTCGGGTAATAACACTGGGGGGAAGGGGGGGGGGTTGGACTAGGTGTGAGAAGGGTTCAAAAAAAGACATCTTGCAGACGGCAGGAGCGCTGTCAAAGAAACTGGTAGGAAGAGTATGACAGAGGAGTCTTGGGGGTAACTGGGGGGTTCCTCTCGCAATTGGAAGGGTCCTGGACTGAATAGTAGGTTAGAAGACTCCCGAAATTCGTGAAAGACGACCAGGCCACAGCTTGGCCGTGCAGCCACGATAACTGAGAGGAACCTTTAGGGACCTCAAAAGCATCAATGACGTATAAGTCTGAGAATGAAAGGTGGATCGAGGCAGGGGAAGAACAAAAGGTCCGAAAGAAATGCTATCAGGTAGGGGCTCGGCCGAAGGAAGAGAGAAAAGCTGAAACTAGCTATCTACGCGGTCATGAGGATGGGAAAAAAAGTCTTGGGGAAAAAAACAGAGATGTCTCACACAAAACGGCTTTCAGCGAGAATGATGACCGACTGAGACTGCCAGTCTCCTATGTCAAACCCTTAAACTGAGGGAACTTGAGGGCGCCACAAGGGAAAGGAATGCCATTAGTTCTTGAAAAAGGGGTAAGTTATGGAATGACCGCAGGTTTTTCAGTCAATCAGGATCTGAGAGACAAAAATATTATGATTAGAGATGAAGGAGGGAAAAAGGTCCGCGGAGGCATCAATCCTCTAACTAAATACTGCATGCGCTTCACATCAAGATTGAAAAAAGGACGGGGGGCCGAAATTCTCTGGGGGGGGGTAGGGGAAAGAAGAGGGGGAGAAAATGACAGTAGGGGGGAAGTGGTGTTCTCCGAGGATTTGTTGATGCAGTGCCTACGATGGGGAATGCTAAAAACGAGAGTACGAGAGTCATCGTCGAATTGAGAAGGACTAAACGGCCAAAATGACCGAGGGAGGAGGGGGGAGGAAGGGGGAAAAGAAATCTAAAAAGAACACTTGGTAACGGGCGGATCTAACGCAAGTAGCCGCCGCTCGAATAAGCCTCAGTCCAGTTTTGACGCATGTTCAGAAAGAAAGAGGGGGGGGAGACAGATTCTGTATCGGGTAAAAAAGAGGGAAAGGACAATGGGCACTGACAATTCTCGAAGTCAACAATTTTCGAAGCCTATAAGAAGACAAATTTCATTGGTCGGGTCTAAAAACAGGTCAGTAGCCTATAAAAAAAATTAATAAGACCTAGAAAAAAGGGCCAAAATTGGATCGGGTCGGCCTCAGGATAATTTTGAAGGCCCTCGGAGAAAAATCACAACGATGTCTAAACACGAAAAGCGTGGGAGGAAGGATACTCACTATCATAAGGGAGATTCAACGAGGTCCGAACGGCGTGCTCAACTTCCAAAAAAAGGGGAATATAAAGTTAGTCAGTCGTCTGGACAAGGCATTCTTACCGTGGAGAAAATCTTAGCTGAGGGACTAATTTAGCTAATGGGCGTGCAAATAGCCGTTGGGGTACGTTCTTGGAGGGGGAGGGCGGACAATTGTGGAAAGGGAAAGAGAGAAGAAACTGGCACTCTTGAGAAAGGCGGAGACGGCGAGTCCTCCGGCAGCTTAATGAACAAGGCAAAACCCTCTACTTGGGAGCATTAAAAACTGGATTCTTCCAAGAGCCAAAAGAAAGAGGGAGGAGGGGAAAAAAGACGCTCTGCGAACACGATAGGATCAACAGAAGTCTGCACTGATCGAGGACGGGAGGAGGAGGACTAAAAGTCAGAACGAAAACGGGGAGGTGTCTACAACACAGGAACAAAATATCTGAATAGAGACAGGAGGCGGCGAGTCCAAAATCAAAACCGAGTGATCTGTGAAGGGAGAGACAATAAGTGTAGGTGCAGGAACTCTCTTGCAAAAGTGGGGAGTACGCAGTAAAGAATAAGAACTCAGTCAAACAACTACCTGGTGGAAAAGCAAGGAGAAGAAGAATCAGAAAGAGAAACGGGCGACTAACAAATGCAGACAAAAAATGTCGGGCAACCCGTCAATCAAATAAAGTCCTTCAAAGAAAACGAATGACCCGAGGGCATGGGGGGGGACATCTAAGGAGACAAAGGGTACGACAAGCCGGCATCCCTAACGAAAAGCAGGACGGAAAGGGAATCAACATTCCCTATCCTGCTAAACTAATGCTTCTGAGATAAGAAAAAGAGTGGGAGGAAAGGGGCAAAGAAGGGAAAAAAGGAACCCGCAGAAGCGGCCGTCCCCGACGCCGGATCAGGCTTACGAAATTGCGAAAAAACAATCATTCAGCACAATGAGGAACTAAGCACGCAAAAGAAAGCCGGGCAGAAGGAGTAACCGCGACACGAGAGGAAAAGGTACATTGAAGGGGGGGCAACATTACATTACATTTCGCAATCAGAAAACGACCCAGCTGCAATCAAGAGAAGAACAGGCCTGGTATCAGTACGCAGGCAGGAACTAAAGCGAACCATGGGGTCGAAGACAAACTGATAGATGGTCAAAAAGTCAGATCGCCAGGCTGTCAGGTAGGTGAGGGCGATCTGGGAGAACAGGGCGGGAAAAACCCATAACTTGTAAGCAGGGGAAGCGGCCGAGATGGGGGAAGAAAATGGATTTCCCCTCTGGTGTTACCGAGGTGTCACCAAGCGCGTTTGCTGTGTGGCAGAAAGGGAAGCTTCAACAAGAAAGAAAAGGATGGAAGGAAAAAAACCCTAGAAAAAAACGAGCCGAGACTAGAAGAATGGGGTGGACACGAGCAAGTGAACCGGCCCAGGCCCTGGAGAAGTACCGAGAATTTTACTGTGGAAGGTTAACAAGACCATAGATGGCATAGGGAGGTATCAAATGAAGAAGGCCACATTTAGGGAAAAAAAGGAGCAAGTGAAGGCGATTAAGAACCATCTCTCAAAACAACACAAAAAGGATTGAAAACTCTATCTGGGAGGGAGATTACACAACGAAGCTAACTGGGTAATTGTGGGGGGGGGGAGAATTGGAGAAGAGTGGGGGGACCGATGGGTCATCAGAATAACAATGCAGAGATGGATTTTTACCATCATGGGTTCACTAAATAGGGGAGTAAGACGCTTCCCCCAAGGAAAAAAAATGAGCAGGGGGGGGTGAAGTAAAAAGCGCGTCGTCCCGGAGCTTGGTTAGGTTAATTGAAGCATGTTCGTTGGTGGACGGAAAAAGACTGGGCCAAAAAACCAGAAAGGGGGAAAAAGGGTCAAACTCGCAGCAGAGAAAAGTCGGGCTGTTCAGTTGAAAAAGCTGGGGAAAGCATTTCCCCAGGTATTTTGGACGGGTATAACTCGAGAAGAAGGAATAACGAGAAAAAAAAAAAAGGGGAAGAGCGGAACCGAAGAGAAAGAAGGCTGGGACTGATCAGGGAGTGGCGACGGAGAGACAGACCTTGTCTACCTTAGGGGGGACAAGGAGTAGGGGTCGTGAGGAAATGGGAAAGGGCACGGAAGGGGGACGTCCAGGAATGGCGATCGGCAGCTGTCGCCCGGTTTTGGCGCTTGCGGAGGCAAATGCTTAGGATCCTTGGAGAAGGTTTCCTTTGGGGGGGGGGAAAAGAACGGTAAGGAGGAAGGGGAGTCAAACTCTGAGAGTTAACGGCCGTGAGTTGCTTGGCGTCCTGCTTTCAAAGACAAAAAACCTTCAAGGATGGAGGAAGAGAGAAAGAATTAGCCGTGACCGGGGCAGTATTTTCAAAGAAGAAGGGTCTTCGTGAGGGAGGAGAAAGACTCAAGGGGGCGGCTTCTAAAAACAGAAGGAAAAGGGCGAGAAAGAGATGCGAGGTGTAAGGAAGTTCTGGTATTAGGAAGGCAAAGAACCTTCTTGGGTGGAAAGAGAGGGCCTAAAATGGTCTGAATTTGAGTACAATGTCGATTTAACGAAAGGAATGGCCTTTTCCACTTGAAGGGGGCATAAGGGAGGCATGAGTTCCTTCGTACAGCAAACAGTTTTTTGAAAGAACGGTTAGGCAAATCATAATACATGAAAGATCAGACTTAACTGCCGGGGGTTGGAAAGGGAAAGGAAGCTGTGGGCAGGACTGAGCCGGATCGTGGGGGAACAACGAAAAACCGTCTGGCTGACGGACGATCAAATGAGTCAGAACGGGACCATAAAAAGGAGGGTGGGGGTTCGTGAGAAAAAAAGAAAAGGTGGGGGAACAAGAAGGGAAGTGGTGTGGCCGACGGAAAAATCAGAGAAACGTCGCGGGTGCATGTGAACGTCCTTCTGGGAAAATACAATGTCCCTAGTTCACTCCGTATGTTTGCTGAAAGACGGGGAAAACAGTGCAGGGGAAGGGGGGGGGATGAAGCAATCAATACCTCCCTATCAAAAAAATACAAGGTAGGCCATTCCTACGAAGAGAGAATGACGAAATAATACGGAGGAAAAAACGGTCAAAAGACTGGATTATCGTGGCTAGGAAAGAGAGAACATGAGAGTAACGTGGGGGGGTGGGACGGGGGAAAGGCCTTTCGGACGGAGTCCATCGATTCTAGAGGGGGAGTATCGGGCTGAAAGAAAAAAGAAAGGGGGTAAGGAAAAGAGGGGGCTCGTGTATCACTATTTCCGGTCCCCCCTTATCCTGCTGAGAGGAAGCGCGGCCAAGGTGGGATTTTACTATTTAGTTTATTGGTTTGAGTCATAGTCTAACTTAGGGAGAAGAGGTCAACAAAGTTGTACTATATACGAATCTAGGAACTTGTTGATATGCGTGCCTGGTCCTTGCCGACCTCTGGACTTAGCCGCAGCCTAAGGCTTTGGGAAAAACAAAGGAAAGCTTGGGAGGGGTCATCTTAAAGTGATGAGCAGCGCCGTTGAGGCCTCGAGAGATTCTCACCGGGCCGGGAGAAGTCTCACGGTGGAACAGTTTAGATAGCAAGGGGGGGGGTCGATCCCCACAGTCGAGAAAGGCTATCATGGTGGCACGCACGTGGAGGGAGAGCAGGGGAGATTCAAACTCGAAAGTCTGGGAAGTCGGGTGAGAATTCAGGAAGGAAGTAAAAAAACCCATCGAGGGAACACGCCTTTAACAAGCCGCGTTGATTCCTTCGTTCTGACCAAAGAACAGTACCTGACCCCACGGAAAGAGGAATTGATTCTTGAAAGAAAAGAGGGGGGGGGAATTACTTATGGATAGGGGTCAAGGATCTGAGCTAAGCGTGTCCCGGTTTAAGGTGAAACACTACGTGATAACGAGACTAAAAAAAAGAAAAGGGTAGGAGAAATAGAGAGGGTCATTGGCGACGGTCCCGCCGAGTGCCATAAAGAAACGATACACTGCAATCACGACTTCTTCACTGACAAGGGTTTCAGAATAAAGGAGGGCGTAGGGGAAGAGGAGCTGGGTAGAAAGCCTCTCTAAAAAGTGCTGATCCGTGAAGCCGAAACGATGGTTGGTCTTCCGTCCTCCTAATTAGGCAAAGAAACAAACAAATGCTAGCTAAGATTAACGGTGATAGATTACTAAACACAGAAGACATAAAAAAAAGATCGGGCCAGTTCTCTACAGGGGGGTGGGGGGTCGAGACCCATCCTCTCGGCCCAAATGGAACTTGCTGAGATTCTAAGCAAATGAGATAAGAAGACTCGAGGGCAAAAAAGCAAATATCTAAAAAATCAAGGAAAAAAACCCAAGAAAGCTTTGAGGGGTCGCAAAGCCTTCAGCGAAAACGAAAACGATAAGACTCCTTCCATGGCTCTCTGCAACAAATTAATATGCTATTCCGAAGAGAGGCAAAGGGGGAAAGAGGCGACCTCGTCAGCCGATGAGAACCATCGGAGAAATCTGCAAAGGGAAGAAAAATTGGGCATCTTTAGTATCAAGGAGGAGGGGGCAAGGAAATAGGGATGAAAAGCGCAAATCTGTCTTGACGAAAGGTGGACTACCGAAAGAGAGAATCAAGCTGGTCAATAAGGGGGTAAGAGACGAAAGGAGTTCTAAGAAAGAAAAAGAAGGGGAATATCATGGGGGTCGGGCGAGAGAAAATCATGAGGACCGGATACGAAGACCTTTCTTGTCGGGGGTAGAATGCTCAGGGGAAGGGCTACGTGGGGAAGGAAAAATAGGGTGGGAAGGGAAGGGGCTTCGCCTGAGTGAATGGGGGACGACTCTCACCAAATCGGCAGAGAATGGAGGAAGCTCAAATCTTCAAGACTGAAGTAGACAATCAAAAAAAAGACGTGGAGGAGGAGATTACTGACGGCCACACTCGACAAGGAAAAAGCCCACCGAGGCAAAAGGAAAACTAATCTTCATGAAAAATCAGGGACTGGCCATCTATAGAGGGAAGGGAGAAGAACGAAGGGAAAGCAAAGACTTAATGTGATCACCACCGAAAAACGCAAAAATGAAGTCATCTAAACATCCGAGCTGCTCATTCCAAATCCAAAGGAGGGAATGCTGGGGGACCGCGGCCATCACTGATGGTCGGTGCAAAAAAAATTGAACGGGGGGAGGAAGACAAGCAGAGGGAAAAAGACATGTTCAAAGGCCAATCATCTTCGTCTCCAGCGATAGAAGAACAGAACCGCCATGTTATTCCATATCCAAGTTGGGGCAATAAAAAGGAGTCTATGAAAAAGGAAAGAAACGAAGAGCAAAGAGGGTACATGGACCAGATCCTTCTCCAGAGTGACTCCTCCGTAAGGAAGGAAGCTTACGACAAGCTTACTCTTTCTTCAAGAGAACCAGAAGTCAACTGCTAAAAAAAGAGCTAGAAGAAAAAGAGACTAATTGATTTGAGAGGTCAAAACTCCTGAAGCCAAAACAATCACGCGGCGAAAAAGAAAACGGAATCAGTCTTGGGGAAGGGCACGTGGCGGAAACCCCCAAATAATCCGACCGGACGACGGGAAGGAAGACACAGCGCCGAAATCAGGGCGGGCGAAGCCGAAATCAAAGTTCCATGGCAGTTCAACATTAAAGTTCCAATTCGCCATCTAAACAACAGCAACGCATGAAGGTCCGGAGAAAAAATGAAAGTAGCGCGCCTGCAAAACGCCGTCCGACGTGATACAAATCCCTGATCTAGGGGGGGGACAGACATAAGGAGCTTACAATGTTGGGTTAGTGAAGGGTGGAGAAGGGAGCAAGGGCTAACAAACCCAAATACAGCGGGACAGACGGAAAAAAAAACTCATTGGAAGTCCGCAGATTATTCGGGAAAAGAGGGGTGAAAGAAGTTGGAACCAAGGGGGGGAAGTTCAGGTGAAGCTCTAATAAAACCCATCCACTAACAATGATGACGAAAGTCCCAGACCAAAAACCGATAAAAAAGAGATTGGGTTAATGGCCCCAGGCTCATGTCTCATGCGCCCAAGCAAAAAATAGTCGCCAGTCTAATTGTACTGGGGGAACTATGTGGAAAAACAGAATAAGTGGGAGGGGGGTAATGATGAAGAAAAAATAAGTCAAGAGAGTAATCCATAGGTCAGCACAAAACAGTGGAAAGATGTTAATACCAGAGAGACGACTAACACTTATTAGGTAGAAAAAGGGGAATGAGGGAGAAGTAACCATAGGGGCCAAAAAGGATATTGTTTTGGGGAAAGCATGAATTGTCCTACGCTATTGCCCCGGGTCCATAAATATACCTAAGAGAGGGGGTATTGGGGTGAAA
>Ga0179593_1552758_pt1 | contig 10239 bp, 9 predicted proteins | sample CZODoug2_1_08_16_FD_185931 | JGI IMG/M metagenome (GOLD analysis project Ga0179593, IMG submission 185931) | Vadose zone soil fungal communities from Angelo Coast Range Reserve, California, USA - CZODoug2_1_08_16fungal (PacBio error correction) | ecosystem: Environmental > Terrestrial > Soil >...
GAAACACCTGCTTTATGATAAATTTAAAACGGCCGGAAGTCAGCCGGATTAAAAAAGTGTCTCATATACGCAAAGCGGAAAAAAAAATTGCACATCCGGCAAGAGCGGGGGAAAAAAAAAAAGGCAGGGAATGAAGAAAAGGCTCGTTTTTTTAGAGGGAAATTGACGATTCCGGAAGGGGGGGAAAAGGGCCGTCCCGGTCAAGCTTCATCGTTTCGACGGGAAAATGCTCTATCTATTGCTTCCAGCGAGAAAGAGAAAAGAATATTCGTTCTGAGAGGTTCGTGGGAAGAGGAATGATCTGAAGGGAGCACGGCTCCTCCACGTTCGAGCGGCATAGTAAAAGAAGAACTCTACATTCAGAAGGGAAGAAATTAGGGGTTCGCTCATCTGTTTTCGGGCAACGGCAAGCCACGAAGTCCCTTCCACCGAAACAGCCGCGGGATCCAGGAGGAAGTGACTATCTTTTATTGCAAAAAAAGGGAAGCCCCCATGGGGGGGAAGAAGGGGGGGTGGAGCCTCGCGGGAAAGGGGGAATCGTCATAATCGGTCAGCCGCTAAAGGGGAAAAACGGTCCTGAGGGGCAATAATTTTCGAAGGGGTCCATTCTCATAAACAGTGGGGGGACGTGGTTTTCCGCATTCCAGGCCGTTCTGGAAAAAAGGGACAATGATCTAAAAAATGACAGCTTTTTATTTATCCACTCTCTGAATTCCTGGGTCCAGAGAAAAGAAGAAGTCGGGTGAGGAGGTCCGCCGATATAATCCACCCGGCGCCAGGAAGAAGAAACTGTCTGGCCAAAAGGGGGCACCCAATATGTGCTTCTATTCGGAGGGCAAATATCGAGGAAAAGAGAGAGGGGGGACTTTCAGGTTGAAAGAGAAACCTTCTTCTAGCTGGATTTCTGTTCGGAACCAACAATAAGAAGGAAAAAAAAGAGCCGCACTTTTCAACTGGAGGTTCCGTCAGATCAAGGGACGGAAGGATCACTTAACGAGGTGAGGGACAACAAACTCTCATCGGCATTGCAGGAAGGGAGAGAGGAATGTCAAAAGTATTACTGGGAATAGCCATCTGCCATACCCCTTTAGGGGGAAGGGCACGCCTGCCGTTGCGAGGAAGGAAGAGACAACCGATTCAGATGAAAGGTTCGCTTAGCAATCTCCTTGGGGGAAGGGAAGGGCTCATTACCAGAAAAACACAACTTAGTAGTGATTAAAATATATAGAGAAGGCGACGGATACCCTGGGAGAGAAGAAAGAAGACAAGGGCGTGTCAATGAATAAAAAAAAGGTCAAGGCTTCTCATAGAAAGGGGGAGGCTACGGAATGGGAAAATTACTTTTACTCCATTCCTTAGGGGAGAAAGAATTCTCAAGGCCGATGAGGTTGTGTGAAGGCCGGCAACCAGTTCGCGTTGAAAGAAGCTGACGACGATCGCGCGGAGGGACGGGTGAAAGGCGCAACTCAGAGTCTTATTTCTTGAGGGAAGGACAGCTCGAGAGGGGAGGAAGGGTTTACCGGAGGAAGAACTCTTTCCTCGATATTTGAAGAGAAAATAGAGCAAATTTGGGAGGGAACGACTTCGTTTTTCTTCAGAAGGTCGCCGGTGTGGAGGGATAGAGGAGGCGTCTGAAAGCGCACCAGATAGAGGGAAACACCCCTTGCGCGAGTGCAGAAAAAAAGGGGAAGTATCAACGGACAGAGGAAGAGCAGGGCGCAATGATCAGGGGGAGCCACTGTTTGATGAGAAAGGCCAGAAACAGGCCGCCATTCAGGACAGGAACGGGTGGGATCGAGAAACTGAACGGTTGATTAGGAGTAAAAGAAAAGCAGGCGAGTACTCACCCCCATCTGCCAATACACGCTCGTATGGAACGAAATTCACTGGATGCCCTCGGGGGTGGATTTATTCACTAAATAGGGGGAGGAGGGCAGGCTAAAGAGTGATCCTAAACACGGAGGAAAGCCGAAGAAGAAAGAGGAACTTGACTGTCGAGTGAATTTACTATGCCCTCAAGGATAAATGTACGAGAAGGAGCGGATATCTTCTATCACTGTGATTGAAAAAGCAGCCATGGAAAGAGATATTGATCTCTCTCTGGAAGAAGAAAAGTCGGCGGAGGGTTTCTACGTAAAAGGGGCGCTGGAAGTTCTCCAAAGTACAGTGGGAAACGTCGTCCGTCTCAAGATTAGCCTACTAGGGTGGGATCCTCCACACACGAAGGGGAGTTGTTTATGGCACTGGAGAAGAGGGGGAAAGCACGTATTCGAGGGGAAAGGAGGATAATTACTCTTTCTAAGCGCGAAGGGGAGGAATTGTGAAAATAGAAAAGGAAGAAAAAAAACTACTTGTTTCCGCTGGGGCGTGTTTGAGGTAGAAAAAGCCCGGCGTTCTGCGGAGCCTACTTCCACCATGAGGGCAAAGTTACTTTCAGGGGAGCCTTATTTGCTACCGGGGAATGACAGACCGAAAAAATATTTAGAATAAACAGAAGGGGAAGGGGTTTTAATTGTGTATTATGGGAAAGTAGAACCGGAGGAAGAAGCTACAGAGAGTCAATCAAGAAAGAGGGAGAACGAGGACCATGTTATGAGGGAAAAAGGGGTTGGGCCCGGGATAAGAATAGATTTTGGCAAGAAAAAGGCGTCAGGATGTAGCGGGAAGGAGGAGGGGTTGGGGGGGGGGCTCCAGAGAAAAAAGGGCGTGGGCTGTGGTCCGAGGTGCAAAAAGAAAGGAAAAGGCAGAAAGCCAAGAGACTTTGCGGAGGGTCGACATCATTTAAGTCCCTCCAGACGGCCACGGAGATTAGCGAACGCGGCCAAAAGAAAAAAACAACGAGAAGGGGAGGAAATAGAGAGATGGAAAGCCGTGTCCTCCTTAAATCTACCCTTTCCTTGGAGGGGGGGGGGGGGGAGGGATGGCGGATAGGGGACTGGTGGCTTCTGGCCGTCTTCGGGAACTCCCCACCCCCCGAGGAGGAAGGCGGGAGCCAACCTTATAAAGGTCCTGCACTCTACCTCCGGGAGCTTTCCATCTGAAAAAGGAATATCACGCAGGTAAACCTGTTGCAAGAGGGGTCTTGCAGGGCGCAGAGTCGAAAGGAAGAGGCTCCTCGTGGAAACCTCTGGAGACCCTGAAAGGAGCCAATTGAAAAAAGGAAGGGAAATAGGTCTCTAAACGAAAGATCCCTGTCAGGAAGAAGAAAGAGCCATACTTCTCACAAGGAATGACAAGAAAGGGGGGGGGAGGAATTGTTACCTTAAAGAAGAACGACGGGCCTTCGGAACTCAACAAGAGAATTATTTGGGAAAAAAATGGCAAAAAAAAAGTAAAGAAAGGGAAGGGAACGTAGTCGCGGGCTTCGCCCGCGTGACCTTCAAGAGCCGCGCCTACGGGCGGGAACATCGAGGAAAAGAAAAAGAAACAACGCAAGGAGTTTAATTCAAAAACGTTTGTTGTCTATTTGAGAAGGGCGGAAAAAAGTGGGGGGGAGACTAAGGTCCCTTCCTCGACCCCCCAAAGCTGTCGAAGGGCGAACACATGAGAGGGATTCGAGTAGAGGATATCAATATCAAGATTATATGAGGACAAGGGGCAGAAAATAGGGGGGGAAGGCCTCGCCTTGAGGATCGAGCCGGCGGGAAGAAAGGGGCGCGCCCGTTCATGAGGAAGGGGGACACACTTCTTTGAGAAGGGAAGTGCGGGTCCAGGGAAGAGTATTCAGCCCTTTTTTTAGGGGGAGGTTCGGGCAAAAGCAAAAAGAAAAAATGGGAGGCGTGAAGGGCACTCCTCGGCATCCAGGAAGAACAGGTTATAATTCAATCACATTCGGCAGGGGGGGTGAGTCAGAGCTGGGAAGTGTCTCTTCCATCGCAGAATAACTTTCATAGGGTCCCACAGTGGAAGGACAGGAATTTAGAAGTCTCAATCAAAAGGGGGAGGGGTTGTCCCATTCTGCCAATGAGAGGGGCAGGCTTAGATCGTTCGCATGAATTACATAGGGGGAAGAGGGGGAAAGACGAGGGAGTGTCAGAGGGGGGGCAATCTAAAGACTACTTCGATCTTGGAGGAATGTAAATAACCGGCGAGAAAAAGGACACCCGGCTGCAGGTGAAGAGAAAGGAAAAAAGATCTTAATAGGAAAATATGTGCGGCGAGTCTTACAGGAAAATCTCGAGGAAAGAGGGGGAGGAGGGAAAGGGCGGTTTCCATCCCCCTTCTTCGAGCTGGATGGGAAGGAAGCCGCAGAAGACGAGGGAAACACTTGGCAACTGTGGCCATTACGGGGGGGGGAAGATCCCGGAAGGGGAAAGGGGCAACGCGATCGAGGTTAAAAAAAACCTCATCTGCAATTGCGAGGGGGAGGGCCAAAAAGCACGAATCGCCATCTGCCAGAAAGGACAGGTCGCGTAAGGGGGGAAAAGAATGGACTTTTCTACCTTTAACTCGCACCGGGGAAAAAAGAACCACGTCCTTTGGGACCGCCCGGGAAAGGAAAGTTCAATCGACAAAGGAAAGGGACAACAACAACACGGAGATGAGGAAAGAGAGGAAGGAAAGGATCAGCGCGTTGGAGATTGGGGGGGGGGGGGGGGGGGGGGGGGGGGGGGGGGGGGGGGGGTGATTTTTTGGGAGGGGGGGGTATGGAAGGTTGGGGGGGGTGTTTTTGGCGTTTTGAAGAGGAAAATGGGCTTCTCCCCTTCAGGAGAAAAAAATCTTTTTCCTCCATCCCTCTCCTCAGAAAAGGGCGCACGGACCCAGGAAGATTCCCTTCTACCAAAGGCTTGCAGATGGCGATGGAAGAAGCATTCTTTGAAGCTCTACTTGCAATTCCTATTATTTTGGAAGAAAAAGAGGGAGCGGTTGCACCGGCGACCTAGAGGAAATACGAGTCTTCCGTAGTCCACCGTTTTACGTGAAGGCGGCCCCTTATCAAGCACAGACCGAAAGCGAAGAAGGGGGGGGGAAAAACGTCTGTCCCCCTCAATTAAAAAAAAGGCGAGATTTTGCAAGTATAAAAAAGGGAAAGACTCGCCGCCCATTTGGGCAAGAAACGGACTTCGTTTTTCGGGGGAAGAGTCCACTGAGAAGGGGGGGGGGGGTTCATTCTTCGTACCGCCCTCTAGAGGAGGGAAAAAGGAAAAGGAAAAGCCAGGGGAAAGCCGGTTATCGACCCACCTATGTCATTCCGGGAAAAGAGAGTTCTTTACCGCGCAAAGAGAGAGAATGGGGGGAAAACCACGAAAAAAGGCCTTGAAATCCGTAGCCTGGGAAGGGAATGCTGCGAACGGGACTATCAGCGGCTGACCGATGAAAGCGAGAACTAACAACAAGAATGGGCCGCCTGTGGAAAAAGCTCTTCATTTCCCTCGAATCCTGAGAAGGTGGTAGGAATGAAAGAAAATTGCTTTTTGCCGTTCGCGTCCGAACACTGGAGCATAAAAGGAAGGACGTAAAGACTTTACTTTCGAAGGGAACAGGACCAGTGCTATGAAGGGACTCCGAACTTGCTCTAGGGCGGCGGCTGCGAGAAAAGAGGGTCACGGCTAGGCAGCAAATACCTCCCACAGAGAAGGCTAATCATAGGGGGGGGGTTGAAATCTCTCTCTTTAATAAAAACGCATCGTCATTGGGTGAGGAAGAAACGCTTGAAGGGGGAAAAAAAAAGCATTTACCTTTACTGCAGAGGGATATCCTAAAAAAGAGGGGCAATCACAGAAGCATTAATCTGAATTGAGATGGAAGTTGTTGATGGGGGGATTTTTCAAGCACGTATTCTCGGGGGAAAAGGCAGGGAATTTTAAGTTACGAGGGGGGGTCTAAATCTCGCGCAAGAAGGGAAAAATTTATTGACCTGGGTGTGGCAAACCTCAAAAGGAACTACTTTGCCTCTTTTCCAGGGGGAGGAGAAACTACAAAAATGTCGCTGGTATTTCCATCCGACTTCAAAAAAAGTTCCCCTTAAGAGGGAAGGAGAACCGCAGCATGACATACCGGGAGAGCCTCTTGGACGGAAAGGGTGAGATTTGGAATAAGTCGAACCGTAATGGGGAAATAGTCAATCAATACGGGAGACTATGGGGAAGAAAAACTTCCTGCTCAAGGGCAAGAAACCACGCTCTTGCCAACCGGGTTGGGAGGAAACAATTCATGAGGAGGGCATCTCCTTCTTAGGGGAGGGACTCTTCTGGAGGTTGGAAAAGAGAGAAAACGGGCTCTTCTAGGTGTATGTGGTGAAGACTTCTACTCCACTCATTATTCTTTCGTGGAAAAGGAAAGGAAGGATACCCTAAAAGTCCAAGGTTTAGGAAAAGGGGAGAGTTAGCTCCCGCTCCATCTCTCGCAAAAGAGAGATATGGGACGGGGAGCTAAATCAGGAGAAGGGAAGTTACCCGTCCGGTTTGCGGGAGTAATGATCTAACTCTATTTTGGAAAGAAAAGGGCTTCTTAGGAGCCATTGGTGATCTGAACCACATCCCCCAAAAGCCAACCTTCCAGCGGGAAAGGAAAATCCTTACGAAGAAGGGACCACAATCTTAATACTTTCGTGGAGAAAAGAAAAAAGGGGGCTTGGTTTGAAGGTATAACATTGTCTTTCATTGGCGACCGTGAAGAGGACGCCAGGGGGTGAAATATCTGGCAGCTTGAAAAAGAACGTTTCTACTTCTAAAAGGAGGAAAAGTTCTAAAAGAAAGAAGTAGTTCATGCTGTCGAAAAGGCGCCACACAAAGAGGAATGGGAATGAGAAATCATATGGTGGAAGTCGGAGGGGGGAAGATCCTCACGGGAGGGGCCGCAGAAGCACGGGAAAAAAAAGGCCGCCAGAGTTGTATTCGAGGCTGATGCTTTGCACAAAAAAAAGTCCCAAAGTTGAAAACGGGACTTGAGTAAAGACCCGCGCCTTCTCCAAAAACGACCTAAGTTGAAAAAGCAGGCGCCATCCCATCAAAAAAAAGCGGCGTGTGTGGAGATTCACGCACCTCTTGACGGAGGAAGGAGGCCTTCCCGGGCACACAGGACGAAGGAAAAGGAGTGCCGAGGACTAAAACAGGGGATTCTAGTCGTCCAAATCATATCAAGAGAGATTGGCAAACGATTGACCCATGGCTGAAAGAAAGAGGCCTCGTCCGTGATCGATCGATAGGGAAGGACCGGTGACCGTTTCGAAAAGGGAACTCGACAGGCAAAGGAGGGCGGTGGCCAGAACTCCAGTGTTCGATCAGGAGGGTCGGAAAAGCCCACGATGATTTCGTGGGGGAAAGAAAAAAAAAAACGCACGTCCGCGGGCATCCAGGGCAGGCAAAAGTGACGAGCGTGGAGGGAGAAAGGTCTTCCACATTTTTCCGATTGGGGGGAAAGGGAGGGAAGGCGGTCCGGGGAAGAAGGAAAACTCTGATATCTCGGAGAAAGGAAAAAAGGGGGGCAGAATGCTCTGAGAAGGAAAAGGAGCAGAAAAACAAGGTGAGTGGAAAAAGCAAATTCTCCTTTGCTCTTAAAGAAGGATATAGGGCGAAAGGGAAGGATAACTCGCTGCACTCGAGGGTCGGAATGAGAAAGACTAAGGAAAGGGGGGAGCGGTCCTCCGAAGAAATCACCCACCCTTCGGACAAAAGGAGGGGCCAAAACAATCTTCAGGGAGAAAGAGAGTAGGCGTCCCAATATTTCTCAGTAAGGGAAAATATCTATGAAAGAGTTCGAAAGGGGACGTGAATTTTCCATCCAGGGACCCTTCTTCTACTTTATTTTCAGGGGAAAAAAGAAAAGAACGGAGAAGAAGTGCACCTTTTTGCCTGGAGGGCATATCCTGAGGAGTAGGAAGAGGGAAAAGAGGTTTGCCTGGCAGGAAAAAAAAAGAGCCGCCTTCGCGATCGGAAAGAAAGATGCGGGACAATAAAGCCAATCTTCCATACCCCTGTCAAGAAGGAATTGCACGCCTTGCAGGTCAGAATTCCGAAAGCCTTGAAAAGATTCTCTTTATGGGAGCCGGTGTTCGGGAGAGCCTTGTAGCCTCCCATTTGAAGAAATCCCTAGATCTAGATAAAAAAAAAAAGGGAAAAAGAGAGGATTCTCATGAAAGACGGATAAACCTGGGTCTTCGAAAAAAAAGGGGGTGGGAAAGAAAAAGAGGTGCTCGTTCAAGCTGGCAAGGGAGTGCCCTCGAAAAAAGGAACAGATGGCTAATTCTTGACGACGTAGGAGAGTACGCAAGGAAATGATGTGGGGGGGAGAAGGCACGCGTTCTCTTTGAGCCCAAAAAAAACCATCGCTCTTCCGTAATGGGCCAAGGGAGAGACGCGAGCAGCTTTTCTGGGAAAAAAGACCATCCAGCTCTGATACTTTGCAGGGGGAGGATTTAACCGGAAAAGAAAGACGAAAAGAGGTCCTCGATATTGAAAAAGAAGACTCGCCGCATATTGGGCGCAAGGAGAGAAACGAACGTCGTTGTGAAAAAAAAAAAAAGGGACCCTTGGCTCCGTTGTGTTCGGTAGAGAAGGGATCCGCCAACAGGAAAGGATACGATGTACTCCCTTAAATATACCACGAAAGGGGAGCCCTCCACCGATGTCATTCCTGCGAAAGGATGGACGTTCTTTACCGTCGCCAAGAAGGGAAAACCACTTCCCCCCTGTTTGAGGAAGAGGAAGACATGAGGAAAAAACGGTTTTATCATTCTTCTATACAAAGAAGAAAGCGAGGATCACCCCACAATCGGGAACGGTTTTATTTTATTAACTGGAAAAAGTAATTGCGGCTCGAGGGGAAGGAATGTCCCGCTTCTTGCGGGGAAACGTAAATCATTTCGTGGGAGGAAGACCGAGACGAATTGGGGAAGAAAGGGAGCATCATGATCCTAATCCTGAAAAGGGTCCGGGGAGGTCGAAGGGAAAGGGAAAATGGACTATGCCCTGCTAAGGGCGTTCGGAGCCGGATAGATATCGAGAGGAGAAGGCTCTCTGGATTTACACCAAAGGAAAGCTTCTAATATCATCTTGAAGAAGGGGAGATGGAAGAGTGAGCGAATCGATCATTGTGTTCGAAGTGAGGTTCTCCACGTAGTGACGGGAAAAAAAATAGAAGGACCTTCGAATCCGGAGCAGCAAATCTCCACACACTCCTCATGGGAGGGAAAGGAAAATCTGGGGTTTTGGAATGGCTCTCTTCCTTATGGGGGAAGGGTCGAGGGGCTTTATCCTCGCGGGGGGTCTAAATCCCGCTACTAAAGGAAGTATGGGCTGGGGGGGGGAAAGCATCAAGCATTTTTTCAGAGGGCAGCTTTTTCAAAGAGAGGGTTGAGGGGGAAACTAAGAAAGAGCCAATCCTACTTCCAAAGGGGAAAACACGTTGCAGGGGACTGCCTTTTTGACCAGAAGTCTTTCGAGAAAACCTCTTGAGGGGGAATGTTAGCTTTAGGAGAAGGGGGGTCCTATTTTAGCTGCCAGATATTCAAGAAGAGAAGAAACTAGGCTCAAAGTGATCTCCCAACCTCTTGCAAAAAAGAAAAGATAAATTGGGGAAAAGTCGTCAGGATTTAAAAGAGGTTTTCTCCTCTCCGCCACAGGTGTGTTCACAGAGAGAGACGGCCGACGCCCACAGAAGGGGAGTTCGACTCATGGAAGCCCTAAAGAGAAAAAAGTGTCAGGGAATGCCACGGATATGGAGAAAACAACACCTGATTATGATGAAATAGAGAGAGGGAGGGAAGAGAGTGCAGAGAGATACCCGGGAGCGGAGGGCTTAAATTAGTCGTAACGCAGCAAATCCTGGTGGCGGCGGAGGAGAGAGGGAAGTTGTGCAAAACAGGAAACTTGGCGATCTTGGGGAGAAGAAGGAACGACTAAGCCTGACGACGGCTTGCACCTCTTGCCAAAGAATATCACGCAGGGAACCCTGATGGGGGCAAGAGGTGGTTCGATAAATTTCATGTGGCAGACGTTCTAAAAGGGGAGAACCTTGGGTGACTAAGGAAGAACCGACCCCCAATTCCGGTTCGACTTCTGAACGGCCCGGCAAAAGAGGTTCTCGAAAAGGAAGTCTGTAAAGGAGGGGTTCGAAAGGAGCGCACGAAAGGTGATCAATCAGATGGGGGAAAAGGGGAATTACCAGAACTAGGCTGTCGTTTCCGGTACGGACGTCGGGGGGGGATAAACTGCTTGAGTCTTTTCACTCAAAAAAACAAGTAGTCGCTGGGCTTTAAGCAGAAGGAAGAAGTAAGACCAACGCGGGCTAAAGGAAAAA
>Ga0179593_1555824_pt1 | contig 10239 bp, 12 predicted proteins | sample CZODoug2_1_08_16_FD_185931 | JGI IMG/M metagenome (GOLD analysis project Ga0179593, IMG submission 185931) | Vadose zone soil fungal communities from Angelo Coast Range Reserve, California, USA - CZODoug2_1_08_16fungal (PacBio error correction) | ecosystem: Environmental > Terrestrial > Soil >...
AAATGGAACCCCAAGCAAGAGAGGAGGGTCATTAAAAATGTCTTCGGTAAGGGAAGGGAGAAATTGTGAGGAGGAAGTGGGGGAAAAAAGTGACAAATCCGGGATGCATCCTTCTCAATGGAAGAAACAAGAAGTGGGGAGGAAGAAAAAAAAGGTCTCAACTTGATGTTGAGGAGGGGAAGAAAAGGAGAAAAAATCTTTACAAAAGGGGGGGGACCACGATAAAAAACGATGAAATCTGAAAAAGGGAGGAGAAAATAGAAAAAGTTTGGCAGGAAACGTCCAGATCTGGTAAGAGGGCACCCGGAAACGGAACGGGAGGATCGAGAGGGGAGAAAGGCCTATGCGGGAGAGAAAAAATGGACTGTCCCTCTTTCTAAGGAAGGACCCCTAAGTCGCTGGGAAATTCTCGCACGCTATATGCAGGGCATCAGGTAAGGGGAGGCTGTCAAGAAAAAAGAAAAGGTAAGGGGGAAGGGGGAAGGGACTGAGATGCGGAACACAAAGGGAAAAGATACTTGACGAGGATCTACGGAAAAAAAGCTCAGGTTCTCTCTTCCTGGTGATCTATTCACCCAGGATCACAAAAAGGAGTGGGGCGGAGTGGGGGAAAAAAGGCACACTTCCAGGGGGTATCCGAGGCGGTAAAGGGGAAAGGCTATCCTTACTGGGGGGCTAAGGGGCCCTTTGATGTAGGAGACTGAAAACAAGCACAACGCGCTTTAATATCTGGAGGGGGGGATCATATTAGCTCTCAAACTTTGAAAGTGAAGAGAGATGGGGGGGAACGTTCTTTGAGGAAGGGGGTTGGGAAAGGAAGACGGTCACGAGAAAAAAAACGGGCTCCGAATAGAAAGGGGAATTCAGGGAGAAGGAAGAAATTAATCTTCTCCTATTGAGGAATTTCACTGCTAACAATCGCGCGGGTGGTAGAGGAAAAGGAGCGTAAGACAAGAGGGGGTCGCGGTAGAAAGAAGTGTCATCAGGGAAGGAGGTTTGGGGGGGATAGGAATCCCAACAATTACAGGGAAAGGGGGAACACGGCGCACCAAAAAAAGGAAGCAACAGTTGACACGGAATTCAGGATTGCAAGGAAGAGCTGGAACAGGAGAGGGGCTTTACGGCGGCTAACCTTAAAAGCTTCTCTATTCGTCCGATGTTCGACTGGGAAGGGGGGACTGTGGGTGGGGGAGAGGGCTGGGGGAAGACAAAGACGAAAAAAAAAGAAAGACACGCGGCCCGCGGTACGGCGGGGCCTGACAGAGCACGGACGAAAGCGAAGGGGAAAGACGGCAGACTGGTGTGGCGATAAAGAAAGGCGGCGACCCCAAACCCCAAAACCCCCCCCCAAAAACTGACGAGCGAAGAGAGACGCCAAATCAAAAAGGGAAACCGCGGCGGGGGCACGCAGGAGATAAAAAAAAGTCTCGGGGGGCGACTAAAAAAATTCAAGGCAGAAAGAACCGGGAATGCAAGGCTAAGGTTTTCTCGCACTGGCTTATCTCGTCCGGGCCAGTACTAGAAAGCAATAGGGAGAGGGGGTTTCGGAGAGCGAAAGAAAGGGACGCGCATTGGGGATGAAGGGTGGGATTCACTTTCAAAAAAAAAGAGCCCTGCAATGGGGAGGTCCTTTAGGTATAACCTGTGGGGTCCTCGGATAAGATAACTTTGATTCTCCCGGGGCTCCTCTGAAACCGTTGTGCTAAAATGACCAGGGGAGCGGAAGCGGAAAAACGTCTGGAAGATCAATTAAGGGGGATAATGAATAAAAAAGAATTCTGCACCGTATATCTTCTGTCCCTGAGTAAGAAAAGCATGAGAAAAGAATAAAATCACAAGGGACAAAAAGGGGTAAAAAAAAAAGCGTCGATCAACCCCCATCTGATTTCAAACCGGTGTGTGAGGTGAGTGGAGGCTATGCGAAGTGGGGAAAAGGAAGGATAGGGTGCGGAACGACTACCGCTATGGATCCAGTTCGGCTCTAAGGCTCTGGGGGCTATAAGGACGAGATAAGAAGAGAGCGGATAAAAAAAAAAGGAAAACCTTGGACCCCTTGCTCTTCGGGAAAGTCAAAGGGGGTTTTTTTCCCCAAAAAAAAACAGCGGGAAGTCTAATGCCTTGGAAAAGCGGGTACTTAAGGAGGGAGAACCGAAAAGGCAAAGACGAGATTTCGCAACGGAAAGGAAAGGGAAAGATCAGAAAAGATGACCTTCTGGGGCTCTCTAGGAAATCACAGATTCTCGGCCTCTACCAAAAGGCGCGAAAAAGGGGAAAAAGGGAGAAGTTCGCAGATTATGTCCAGGGGAAGAAAAAAGCGATTGGGAAAGGGGGGCCAATCTCAAGGGGGCAGAAGAGTCTGCCGGGTCAGGTGTGGATGGACGGTAGAAGGACTGGACTGGAGGAGGGAGGAAAAAAAAGAACAGTGGGAGCGAAGGCAGAGAAAACCGAAATCTTCTGCGATCATCTCACGCTGGTCAGATTGCTCGTGGCAGAAAGCATCCAAGCAGCAAACGTTAAACGAAGAGGAAAGTCTTGTGAGGGGGGAATCGAGTTTATAGAAAAAAATAAAGTGTTTGACCTGTTTAACTAAAAAGGGATAAGGTACAAATGGGGGCAACGGAGCAGAAGAAGAAAAGCACGGAAGAAGGGCGCAGGAGTGGATCTTGTACACTGTGGAACCGAACCCTGACTGAATCGGAAGAACGTCAAGCAAAAGGGAAAAAGCCCGCACGAGATGTAGGAAAGAGAAACGTCAAAAAAGAAACTCAGGTACTAGTCGGATGGCGGTCCAAAAGAGAGGAAAGAGTGGAGAAGAAAGGGGCGATACTCAACCAGAACGGAGAAGAAGAGATGTTTGCGCGGTTGCTCGGGAAGTACGGACGTGGAGTCAGGAAAGGGGGCTGGGGACAGTGTTCATAGGGAAACACAGAGTGCTTATGGCAGTACCGAGCACTTGTTAAACCATGCGTCTACCCGGAACATGTGTAAAAACCTCTGGGAAAAGGGGGGGGGGGTGAAAGTCAAAGCACAGGGGAAGTGGCAGAATCGTCTGATTAACAAAGGTGTCATTTCAGGGGAAAAAATCGTGGCGGGGGAAAAGGAAAGAACTCAGAGTGGGGGGTATTTCGAAAATGGGAGGGCCAGCATACGAGTCTACTCCTGTTCAAGACAGCGGTAGGATTAAAAAAAGAAAAGAAAAGAGAAGCATGGATTCATCAAATCAGGGGGGAGGGGGCTGAAGGGGGAGAGGATGAGAGGTTCCATCGTCTCGAAAGGTCGGATTTTCGTCGGGGGTGATGGCTGTTCGCGAGCTGGGGGAGAAGCATCGGGGGAAAAAGAATCGTCGCGAGACGCCGGGAACAAGGGAAAAAGGGAGGAGGGAGTTAAACAGGGGGGAGGGACAATTAAAAGGTAAAGGCATCTCGATTGGCAGTAGGTCGTCTAATCTAAAGTCCGGGCTGGCCGGGGGGGGGGAAGAGCCCAGAGAAAAAAAAGGGAAAAATGAGCTATACTTCGGGGTCACGGCGCCCCGACGCGGGCTGTCGAGGGGGTGAAGATCGGGGAAGGAAAAAAAGCCATCATCTGCCTCACGCCGGAGAAAAAAAAAGGGTGGCCACGAATTGGGGGGGGGGTGAAGCCGTTGAAGGGATTCCTTTGGCCTCTTGGTGTGCCGGTGAAGGCCGAATAAAGAACCGTATAGGCGGACGTCCGCAAGGGGGAAGGTTACAGTCAAAGACGAAAGTTAGGGGAATGAGGTACATAAAGGGTCTTGATTATGTACAAAAAAGTCGCGGGGCGAACAGCACAAAAGGGGCACTGAGGGAAAAAGAAGTCCGACCTCAAAAATAACAGGCGAACTCAATGTGGGGGGACAAGCGGACGGGCGGTCCGCGAAGAGAGCACTCTAAAACACGAATAGCGGCGGAGGCAAAGCCAGAGAAAACCGAGACCAATAAGGCTGGAAAGGGAGGAAAAGGTAAACCCTAAAATCTGAAATGCGTTTATCGCTGGGGACCCGCAATAGAGGCGGGCAAGCTTCGGGGAGAAGGGAAACGGAAGGAGGAGGAACATGGGGCAGAATCGCAGCCGACGCAGGGGCTATATAATTTCGGAAATTGGTGAAGGCGACAGAACACGGACTCGGCGCGGAGCAAGCGAACGAAAGGGAAAAAAGGGTCGAGTGCGCGCCATTCCTCGCTCGGAAAAAAACGGGTGTGGCGGACCATCGGAAAGGGCGCCGGGAAGCAGTCTCGAGCATAAGGGGAGGCTGGGGAAAGGGGGGGGGGGCAAGCGCCCGAGCAGAGTCTAGGTGCCGTGTGAATTGGGGAAAACCAGGCCAAAGATTGGTTATAGAAGGACAAAAGATGCCACCGGAAAGTCTGACCGACAGAAAGGAAAAGGGCGAGTGAAGGAAAGCCGGAATCTAAGCGTCGCCGTTAGTGCCGCACACTTGTAGCGTGCATCCAACCCGATTGAAAAGAGGTCGTGGTGGCAGAAAGGGAAAGACAGGACAGAAAACAAGGGAAACCAAGGGGATGCCACGGTACGAGGGGGTGGTCTTCACGGGTAGAGCTACTCACAGTCGGACAGGAGCCCACACTAAAAAGAGGAAAGGGGCAACGGGACCGCTAAGAGAAAAAAAAAGATCAGGAAGGGGGAGGGAGAGATCAAAGCTCCGGGCATGGAAAAATTTTTTCCGTCTCCCGCGCCAGCCAGTGAGGCGGGCGGACGACGACGAAAGGAGAAAAGGGTTGGGCGCTCGAAAAGGGGGGAAGGAAGCAGGCGTTCTCGGTCTTGTCATCAAGCAACAATCTCGAGCGAAGCGGAAGAAAGAAAGGGAGAAAAAATCTGCTCAGGTGGGGGGGGGAGGCAATGCCAGGGTTGGCTGGGAGAATCTGAAAGCATGGGTCTTCATCGGATACCCGGTGAAATGGCACATCAGCAAGGGCGAGAACAACATTGGAGAGCTTCAGGGGAGACGTAGGGGGTATGAAGAGGGTTCTGACCTTTTGATCACGGGGCGGTATGTGGTGGAGAGCAACGTGGACAGGGGATTTCGAAGGAGAGAAAGGACACGCTGCAGAAGGGACAAGTAGAAAAACATATAAACGGAGGAACTTTCATGAGAACAGAGGGCGCTTCCGAGGATCATGCCGTTCAGATTAGAAAGCTCAGTAAGGGCAGAAGTCTCACAAAAAAGTAAAAGAATATATATTAAATGGTGGAGGAAAAACGGGGCAATAAGGAGGGGGGGGGGGGATCCGGAGGATCAAGGTATCGATTCGGGCCAAAAGCGAACCTACGTCGTAGAGGAAGCCAAGAGGGGAAGGCTGCGGTCCCGGGAAATCGAAAAAAAATGGGGAGAGGGGGGCCACAGGCACCATAAGCGTGAGTGAAAGAGGTGGCACAAGGCACACAAAAAAATTCTGAGAGGGCGCAGGCTCAGTAAAGAAAGGTGGACAGGAAGGAGGGGAACGTAATGCGTATAGCAATTGGCGGAGGGGGAAAGAACTCAAGCGGGGACATCGGCGGGAGGAAGAATGACCTAGGTGAAAAAAAAAGGAGGGGGGAAAGAAGAAAAGGTCAACTCGGGTAAGACCGGAGCCAGGGAAGGGCCCTAAGGAGAGGACGACGGGTAACATCACTTCGGGAAAAAAAAAAGGACCGGAGCAGGGGGAAAAAGTCTCTAGCGCCCCAAAGGAAACTTGTCGGCTTACCGTGGGAGAGTCAAAGTGCGTAGCTAAAATATATACGTAGTGAGGGGGGCTTGGGGCACGTAAGGAGGAGAACTGTCGAGCCTGACGTCGAAGAAACTTTTGAACGAAGTGGGTACGAAGAGCTGTCAAACATAGGGTACTTGAAAAAAGGGTTCGGGGGGTATACTATGTGCTCGGAAACGTGTAATTTGGAAAAAGGGCAATCAGTAGTTGTACGGGGGCTGGTATGTCGGAAAGACAAAAGGGCGAAGGGAGATGACGCTTCCAAGGGCTAAAAAAGAATTTCTCTTGAAAAGAGGTGAAAAGCCGTTTGGGAAGGGTCCGCATCATCTATTCAAGATCCTGGCTGACTTCATCGTGCGATCTCACGGTATATGAGTCCAAAAAGGGGGGGAGAGAGTCTCTACACTTGGGAAAGGGGAGAACGAAGGGCACCAACAATTAAAACTCATAACTTCAACAGCAGCGAGACAGACTGGAACTGTTCGAATTGTTGCGAAAAAGCTGGAAGGGGGAAGAATACTAGAAAAGTTGTAACCCTTTAGTTTCTTTCTCGAGTTGTCCCGCCGGGTCCGCGCACAGGGCGGAGAGAAGGAAGCGAAACAAAGAATTTCTCCTTTCAGGAAATTACCAGCGGCGCTCGAATGGGGGATTCAACCGGGGAAAGGAAAGACTAAGTGAGAAAAATCGTGCGAAGAATCAACGAGGCTACACCGTTACAGAAAAAGGAAAGATATAGCACAGGACCGCCGATCTCAAAGAGAGCAGGGGACACCTGCAGGGGGGGGAAAAAGGTATTTCTCTCCTTCTATTTGGTGACAAAGGTTATCGACGGACAGGTACTTCAGAAAGGAGGAAGAGGAAGGGAATTTAACTCGGAAGGGGGGGGGAGTAAAGAACTAGAAAAAGGGGGGAGAAAAGGGGCTACGAAAGGGCGAAATCGGATTGGGGGTAGGGGTACGTCAAAAGGGCGATTCCGAGAAACACAGGCGGAGGTCTCGTTAAGAGGTCAGGCGCACTTGTGTACACGTGAGCTAAAAAAACCGGTTCCAGAGGGGGAGGGCCAAGGTCGTCATGCGATAAAGGAAGAGACCTCAATGGCCGAATGATGACCTTCATACACTGGGGCAGGTAAAGGGGAAAAAGGGTCGTGGTGAAGATGCGACTACAAGGATGAGACACGTGTAGCCTGAGACAAATGGCAACCGGAGAGCACATATTTGTGGGTACCCCGTGTATAGATGAGACCAGCGGAAGAAAAAAGGGTAAGAGGTGGATATTCGAAAAAACGGGAGGGGTAGGGAAAGGAGTCAGCATACGAATTAAGGAAACAGTAAAGGAGAGGAGCGGCGTGCAGCGGAAACGGTAGGGGAAGCGGAAAAATTCCACCTAGAAGGGGTAAATCACGTAACGTGTACAACTGTAACAGTACACACAGCAAGCTGGGAATAAGGTAAGGGGACTGAATGGGAGGATACTTTAGGGGACTAAAAACGCGCCTGGGTAAAAAGACAAAATCAGGTGACGTACGGAGGGCCCTTATAGGGGGGGGTGCAAGCAGGAGAGAAGGGGGGGAGCAGGAAATCGAATGATGCAAAAGAGAAAACTAAGCGAGCTGGGTTAATCAACTCGTCTAGGAGGGTCCTGGGGCGTCACGCGGCTAAAAGACTCATGAGTATTGGAGGAAAGTCTCAGAGCCAAGGTCAAATCGGAGGTCGAGAAAAAACAGGGGGAAGGGGGAGTCGAGATCAAGAGGCCTCGTACCCATCCCTTGGGGGGACTGAGAAAAATCGACTGAAGATCCAGAACACTCTTCCTCATAGATAGAGGGTGGGGAGTTATATCCCAGGAGGTTTTATTCCTCGTTATACGGGGCCAAAAAAAAGAGAAGAAGGGGCACAAAGGGGGGGAAGCTGCACAGTTTCGCCGACCAAAAAAGAGTCGCCATAGGCAGGACGAATCTAGGGGGAAATGCCACCGTGAGGGGGAAACCGGGAGAGCTAGGGGAAAACAACAGGGGGAACTGGGCCCTGGGAAGGCTTTCTCTTGTCAATTGGGTACGGTGGGCGCTCGTAGACAGCGGAGGGAGGGGAGAGAGGAAAAGTGGTAGGGAAAGGTGAAAATCTCGGAAAATCGGAAAAAAGGGCGCAAAAAAGCTAGGGCATGGGGAGATATAGGGATTGCTCTGGCAACTCGTCGGGATGGGCATCGAAAGGTATTGGGAATGCTATAGGGAAATAAATGGCAATCTTCACATAAGGTGGGGGGAGGGGTGCCATACCGGGGCAAACCAGAATTGTAATCATCGAAAATGCGGCATTGGGGACGATAGATGCCTGGAAAAGGGCAGTGCCGCTCCGTGGGGGGGAAGAAAGAAGCAGGGAGGCTCTGGTAACAATGGCACATAACTTCGCTCTAAGCTCAAAAAACGCCACTTCGTGGCCAAAGGGGGCAATATTCAGATTGACAATTGGCCGAATTGCAGAGGGGGGGGGAGGAGGGGGGGCATGTAAGATACCCTGACTAGGAGAGAAGGTAACAAGGGAGGTCAATTAGGGAGGAGGCAGCGGTCTCCTGAATTGAGCCTGGAGGGGTTGGGTGGAAGTGAGCAGCTCATGTGGTAGCGTAAAGGGGGGGATCTTTTAAAAAGATGGGCTTTCATCGCAGAGGGAATTAAGTATCTTGTTTACTCTTTCGCTGGCCCAATCAGGGAAACGATGACTGACAGGTGGTGGAAAGGACGCTGGATCAGCCGTAGGAGGGGGACCAGGTATGAGATGGGGGTCGGGGGATAGGAAACACTGTTTTTCGCATCGTGTCCCTGGGGTCGACCTGGAAAAAAGATCGGCAGTTGAAACAAAGGAAATATCGGCTCAGAGTGCGCTGGCACGGCCCTCCCTCTTCAAACCGATCTTCCGAAAAAAAAGGGTGCGAAAATAAAAGGGGGGTGACAAGTGACTAGAAGGGTTACTCAGTTCCCGGGGGGTCAAGGTGAAGGGGGAGGTTCGGGGGACGCCCTTGCATATCGTGGCTGAGGACCGCCTCCAAACTGTCGCTGGGGGGACAGGAAACATAAGGTGATTGGAAAGATGACGAGGGAGAGAAACGTTTGAATGCAGTCTGGCGCATGCGTCACAGGAAAGGGAATCCTATACCCGGAGTATTGAAAAAGGAGGAGCGCAGACGAAACCACAAGGTCCGGGTCTAGGGGGAGTACCAAAAAGAAAAAAAAAAGAAAGAGGGGGCTGATGATTACGTCCTCTAGGGATAAACCTCCGTTACGCACACCGCATAGAGAAAAAGAAATGTGAAAAGGGAAAGGGGGGGTGCCTCGAGGAGGGGAAGATAAAAAAGGGGGTGAGGGTTTATGCATGGAAGGGAAAAAAGGCGGACGAGGGAGTATGGGGTTGCGACTCGACTTTATTATTCGATCTAACAAAAGGTAAAAAAAGCCTGTCCGAAACAGGGAGTCAGAAATCAGTGGGGGGGTACATGGCTAGCAAGGGAGAAAGACCGTAAAGTTGGCGCTATTACTATCTGGCGCATCTATAACGGTCGCCATGCGGGGAATTGAGCCGAAAGGAATGAAAAAAAATCCGGAAGAAAAGGCGGACGAGGGTGAGGCGAGGTGGAGGGTGGTGGTTACGTAGTCCAACCGCCCACGAAAGGCGGAAAAAGGGTGAAAAGAGGCGAACCAGAGCGAGGGCGCCGGAATCTGCACTAGGGGAGCTGCGGCAGTGGACGTAGCTACTACGAAAAGGAAAGGGTCTAGGGCTGTAAAAGAAATCGAGGGGTTCCTATCGTTCTTGGGAAATCTGACTTCGGAAAGACCACGAGAGTCCCTGGTCCGAAAAGAGGAAGCCAAAAGAGGTCTTCACGGGGGGGTATCTCCGGCTCTTAGCGGCTAAACAGAAAAAAAAACGATAAATAGGGAGGTGAGGATTAACTAGGGTCCCCAGGTGGGGGAAACGATAAAAGTAAGGGGTAGAGAGTGGGATTGCGGGGGGTTCACAAACTGAAAAAACCGTGGCGGGGCGTTCTTACCGGAAGTCAAAAGACCGGAAGCGCGCAAAAAAAAAAGGCAACGATAAGATGGTGTATAGACGCGGTGGAAGGCGGGAAAAGCGGCAAAGTGTGGAACTGATGCGAAAGGGCCGCATCTCGCGGAGGGGGTGGGGAAAATACGAATCTAGAGTGGGCGAGAACAAAAATCGGCAGTGTAAATGAAATGAAAAAGGGTCTGTGCGGCGATAATGTGCCAACGGAATCACGGAGAAGCAGCACGGGAAGAACGGACAATTTGGCGAGAGTTGTAAAGGGCGGGAAGGGAAAACAGGGATGGTGGCGGCAAAAAGAGGGCCACGTCGACAGCTTTTTAGGACGTTGGGCACCAGAAAGACCAACAAAAGGGGTCAAGAAGGAAAAGGGGGGGTAGGACGAAAATGCCGACAAACCCGCAGGGGAACGCCAAGAGGGCAGATACACCCAGAGAGACTAAATTGGTGAACTCGTGGGGAAATGC
>Ga0179593_1592128_pt1 | contig 10239 bp, 10 predicted proteins | sample CZODoug2_1_08_16_FD_185931 | JGI IMG/M metagenome (GOLD analysis project Ga0179593, IMG submission 185931) | Vadose zone soil fungal communities from Angelo Coast Range Reserve, California, USA - CZODoug2_1_08_16fungal (PacBio error correction) | ecosystem: Environmental > Terrestrial > Soil >...
CCGTACCGGATGATACGACTAACAGCGCTCGAGAAGTTTAAGACGGAGGGGAGGGAAACCTTCGACTGTGCAGAGCTGGGTTCGAGTTTGGTGCAAAGAGCGCTGGCGTGTGCAATGCGATGAACTCTAAGTGAGGGGAGCTCAGCCCGTCATGCGTGCACAGGAAGGAATCCATGGGAATCCGGTCACACTGATTATTTCGGGGCTTTTGAGGAGGGAAGAAAAAGAGGAAAGATAAAACGTTAAGCGGACCACAAGTCGGCTCCCAAAAACCGGAGAGTAGAATAATTAGTGGTCGTGCGCTCTGCAAGTCCACGGGGGAAGAGAAAAAAGGTTCAATAGGGAGGAGAGAGGAAGAACTCTGAACCTCGGGGGAAGCTGAAAGAAGAGGAAATGTGGAGCAACAATCCGAGGCAAATTAAAGGTCCAGAATGAGCGGGGGAAGGGGGAGAGAGGGAGGAGTTCCAGCCTACGCCTTCAGGGATCTCAAAAAAAATTATAGAAAAAGAGGAGAAAAGTGGAACACCGGCGAAGAGACCGAGAGGATGAGAGAAGAGAGAAACAGATACGGAAGCCGGACCCGTTGAAGAGGGGGGGAGGAGGGGGGAGGCAGGTCCGGAAGCGCCACTATGTCAAGCAAAAGGTTATACCGAAGGAAACGGGAGATGGGGAATGAGACGGATTCCCAGAAAACGGCAACGGGGGTGGATTGGTGCAAAAACGGGAGAAGAAACGTCAAAAAAGCAGACAATCTTCTCACGCGATGAAAGGAAAAGGAGAATGGAAGGAAAAGAAACCAGAGGAAATGGTGGGGGGGACTGCACAGGAGCAAAAGACGGCGCGCGAGTGCACGGAAGGGGCTCGGATCTCCTATGGGGGGAAGGGGCGGACTTTGGGGAAAGAAAAGGGGGAAGGAGAAGAGTAAATCCCTGGAAAGAGTCCTGGAGGGGAAAAAAAAAGTCGAGGGGGGGGTACTGCAGAACGGGCGCCATAAGGGAGAGGACGCCGGACGCAGGGCGACAGATAGGAGAGAATATACGGGGGAAGAGGGAGGAAGATCAATGTGAATGTCGTTTGGCCCCTTCGGGGGAAAAGGCTTCAGGACGGGATCTTCCCTAAGAGGGGGTGGTGTGAGTGTCGGGAAGGAGCTCACCCAAAGGGCAGAGCAAGAAGAAGTCAGGAGTTCAACTAAGGAAAGCAAGGGGAGGGGGGAGGAAAAACCTGGAAAAGAACTGGGGGACACAGCGTCCCCTAATTGGGGGGGCTTCAATAGGAGGCGGGGGGGAGAAAAAGGAAAGGAACGCCGCCCGTTTGGTCGATCCACGGCTAGAAAAAGGGAAGGCGCGGGCTAGGACGGGCGGGCACGGAGAAAAAAAAGAGGAAAGAGAGCAAAGAAAGAAGGGAAAAGTCGCGAATGCTTGATGTGTTCGAGCTCTCAACAAAAAAAAAAGGAAGGGAATAGAGAAAAAAGAAAAGAAAAGAGAAGAAAAAAATCGATCCTGCTAGGGAAAAGCAAAAGAGGGGAAAGAGGCCAATGAACGTCCTCGCCTCGAGGAACGAATAAAAAAGAAGAGAGGTTGACAGCCAAGGAAGAGGTGAAGCTGCGTTAGGCCGGGAAAGTCGCCTAATTCAAAGTCCAAAAAAAGGAAAGAAGTTCAAAAAACACAGGAGGAAGGGGGCTGTGAAACTCACCTGCTCGGGAAAGACGTCCCAACCTTGGGGTTGAAGATCTCCTCCCCGCCACCTTGGAGGAAGAGGAAGATGGACGAGGAAGCGGGAGGAAAGAAATCTGGGAAAAGGCGGGGGGATCGCAGTCCAAACCAAAGGACAACAAAGGGAGGAATCAAGCGAGAAAATTGAAGAAAAAGATCTAAGGGAAAGAAGAGAACTACTCAGGGAGACTCACTGGATCCATTTTCTAGAGGTCATCTGGAAAAAGGAATCAGGAGAAGGGGGAAAGGGAAAGGGACGGGATCTTCGCAACGTAATCATAAAAAAAAGGAACATAGGAAGGACGAGGGATAGGGATTTACTACTTACCGGGAAAGTAAAGGAAAGAAGAAACGCTGAAAGTAGTTATTATGTCCCCCGAAAACACGGAAAGGAGAGAACAGAAAAACTTGAAAGTGAACCAACAGGGAAACCTTGAGGGAAAGGAACAATGTCGCTTTATTAGGGGGTTGCAACAAAGGGATAGTGGTGGCGGGTCTCGCGCGGGTTGTAATAGTACCTTGAAGGCAAAAGGGAGGAAAAAAGGGAATAGCCATCAATAAAAAAAATGGCGAATTTTGCTTTCCCTCATGTCAAGGGAAAGGGGGGAAATAAGAGAAATCAGAAACCAAATCCGATCAATTAGAAGAGGCGTAGAGAGTTAGGTAAGGTACGATGAAAGAGAAGAATATAAGTTGAAGATTGATAATCAAGAAGAAGAGTTCCCTCTCAAGAGTTGAGAGAAAAAAAAGTAGGGGGGGGGGACGGAGGAAGGAACAGGAGAAATCCCATTCCGCGGAAGAAAGAGAGAAGAGGAGCGATTTTGCTCTTGCAGGCAGAAGCTTCCCCGATGGGAGAGCTGTCTTCAGGACTTCGAAAACCTAGAAGGGATACTCAGGAGCCGGGGGGAAAAATAGCGCAAATAAAAAGATGCCGACAACGCGTTGGGAGCCGAAGGGGGTAATAGGAAAGGAAAGGGTCTCTAAAGTCTCTCTTTAGAGAAGGGAGAATAGAAGAGGGTGAAAGAACATCGTTGGAAGGAGGGAACTGCGATCCAAGAATACCGACGGCCGGGTTAGAAGCCGCCTCGTACTCCTAGCGTTGAGAAAAAGGGGAGCTCGAAGAAGGAGACTAAGGAAAACCCTCGATAATTCCCACGCTGCAAGTCCTAAGGGGAGTAGTTGAAAGGTTCTACTAGAACGGCCAGGACGCCACTGTCAATCTCACTCAAGAGCTAAAGCATGTATCTGGAGATCTCGAGAAAAGAAGAAAGTATGGAAGGGAGAAGAGAAAAAACAGTCAAGATGATCAAAAGGACCCGGAAAGAGAGAAAGAAGGTAGAAGGCATGTTTCTCCGTAAACAGCCGAAGGAGAGTTTGAGAGGGGAAAGCTAGTGTTTGGCGTCGAGGAAATACAAGGAGCTAAAGAGGGCAGGGGAGTATTAAATCGCGATCGTTAGCCCGAAAAGCCCTTATGCCGTGACCAGACAAATTCCAGCGGTTTGATCCACACTGATTATGGCACGAGAGAAGGGAGGAAATAAGCTCTCCATGTATTCAGAGGAGAAAAAAGAGGACTCCCACGATCATCGGAATAGTTTAGGAGACATGCCGTTTAACTTCCCAACAAGGAATAAGTCGCTCTGTGAGGGCGTACTTAAAATCCGAAAGGCTTAGAGTCAACAAAGGACTAAAAGAAAAAAAGCTAGAACTATGCTGCTTGGGAAGCTCCTCCGGAGGGGAAGAATGGGGGGAAAAGGCTAGAGGGAGAAAGAAGGGAAAGAGGACGCAAAGTGCTTTCAGCGAAGAATAGTTTTCAGATAGGGGAGAGAAAAAATAAATGTTCCACTCGGAGAGACGATAGTAAGAAAATGAAGAAATACGATCAGATACAGAGGACAGGACTAAAAGGGGTCTTATTTTGCTCAAAAGGAGTGGGAGAGGACTATGCCCCCGAGGGCAGCACAAATCTGGAAGAGTGGATTGGCCTTCCATAAGATTCAGAACAGCGCAGTGGGGGCCAGATGTAACAACACATCTCGGAGAAGGAAATAGAAAAGAAAGGAGGGGGTCAGGACAATCTCCCTCAAGAGGTAGGAAGAAAAGGAACAATGTACTGCGACTCAGACAAAAGGACAGGTGAACGTCAGTCTGAGCTCGGGTTCTCCTGATTGCTCTCTAAGAAAGAGGAAGGGGGAGGGGAGGTTGGGAGACGGAATCGGTCCAGAGTACAGGAAAAGGCTGCACTTTCGGCGGATGCTTCAGAACAGGTGGGGAGTTAGGATAATTGGAAAGGCGCAATCTCGCGTCCCGGTCGACTTACAGAGTTACTGGAGAGACACGATATCAATTGTAAGAGGAAAGGAGAGACAATGTGAATTGGGCAACATGCGTGAAACAAGCAAGACTGACCGTCCCTCAGAGGGGGGGTTTCAGGGGGGAGCGCTAAAGGGGAGGATCTGAAGCCCGCGCTAAAGGGGAAATCGTCGAGTTCAACAGACCGAAGGGGGGGAGGGAAAGAAAACCAGGGAGGACCCAGAAATCGGGGAGTTAAGCGCCAGAAGGGGGGGGAGAAAATGGTCAGGGGGGGTGAGGGCGGGCGACTGATCGTCACACCGCAGCAGGGTTGGGGGGAGGAGACCGGAGGGAAGGAACCCATAGAGTCCTGGCGGAAGGGAGAAATCGGGGCCTTATAAATTTACACTAGGGTCAGGAGAAGAGAAGAATCTAAGTCAGCCTTAGGAGAAATTCTGAGGCATGATCTCTCAACAACAAATATATAAGAAAGGGAGAGAGTCAATCATACAGGGATAAAGAGAGAGTTCTCCCTCAAAGGGGGTGGAACCTATTTGGAGTACTGACACGTCGAACAGATGGACGACTAAGAATAGAAGCAGATACGAAAAACCGGGATTCCTCTCCTTCTCCGGCACCGAAAAGAACAACTCGGAAAACTTCGGGCCGCTGGGTGTAAAATCGCTAGCAGAGAAATTTAAGGAATCAGCCAGAAACTGAGGCAAATAGGGAGTAGGGTATGCAGGGCTAAGATCGAGAACTCATTCCAACCCTCCTACGAAAAATCACAACAAGAGAGGAAAGAAGAAAAGTCTAAAGGGGGAAAGACAGAGGTTACCCAATTTGGGCCGACAAAAAATTCAACAGGAATATTAAGGGGGAGCGCGTTCATCAAAACTGCAAGGGTGAAGCCTGAGCGGAAGGAACGGCCAATGTAAGCAGTAAACCACACACACTGGGGAGAGAATGAAGATACTCAGAGGGGGACTCGGAAGTCTTCACGTACTATCAGCCCAGAAGAAGATAAGTTAAAGCGAGCCCCCTTCCGAAAAGAAGAAAGATTCAAGTGCAACAAAAAAAACTCGGGAGGTGTAGAGCCAGGGGTTGAATTTAAACCTGCCTATGGAAGACCGCGGAGGAAAAAAAATTGCGGTGTAGGGTAAGCGCTCAGTGGTAAAGAGGGGGGAAAAAGAACATGGAGCTCGAGCCGGGTCCGTCGGAGACAGTCAGCGGAACGGCGTTATCAGAGGGCTTGGGAAAGAGGGTTCAGGAAAACGGTCAAGACGAGCAAGAAGAAAGTCCACAAGGGCCGTGCACGAGCTCGAGTAGGGAGGAGAGGAAAGAGTCGCCGAAGGGAAGGAGTGAAGGCATATCCTCTTGCCACAAAATCTTCGGCAAAGAAAAAGAAAGCGGAGGGTAGGCCGTCAAAGTCATAATCACCTCCCCTTCCAGCCCAAAGAACAGCGGACATAGGGCTCAAAGTGTTGAGAGGGGGTGAGGGAAGAACTCTAACAGACAAGGGGGACGAAAAGGACGGTGACTGCATCAACACCGAGAGAAGGAACGGAGAAGGGTAGGGGAATGTAAAAAGGACATCGCGCCACAAAAAAAAGAAAGAAAAAGGAAAGCGGGGTCCGCTCCGCGGAAGAGGGGGCAAATGATCAGAAAAAAAGGAAGCCTATGCAATAACCGTGGTGAAAAAGGGGAGAGGGTCTGGTCACGGGGAGAGAACGGGCATGGAACGAAAGGGGGAAAGAGAAGAATGAAACGATCGTTCGGGAACGAGGGATCAAAATTTTCGAGGGAAAACCAGAGGGCACTTGCCCAGACTCGGGAAAAGTAGGTGCTACGGAAACCTTCCGAGGAAAAAGGGAAAGAGAGACAGGGAAGCGGAGCCAAAAAAAAAGTGACTCATCCACAAAGGGGAGAGATCAGCCCTTCCAAGGTTCTCTAGAGAAAGGACTTAGAGGAGACAAGGTCGAAGAAGGGAGCCGATAAGAAGAAAAAAGAAAACGTGCACCGGGCGGGGAATCTAGTGGTGGGGAGCTAAAAAAGACCTTATCGCGGAATTCGAGAATAAAAAAAATCTGGCGGCGGGAGGAAGATAAAAGGCCTTTCAGAAGGGGAGCGAAGGAACCAAGGGTGGACACGGAAAACGGAGTGTGGAAGACAAAACTATATAAACGATCGAACTTCAGCGTACCAACCTTACGTAGAGGGGATCGAGGAGGTAGGAAGTCAGGGTTCCACTGCCCGACTATAAAGGAGAAGGACAGAGAGAATTAAACCTCGTTAACCTCTGAAGCTGAGGAAAATCAACAGACCCAGCGAAAAAAATCCCTATAAGATCGTCTCCTATGTCTCGGGAGTTCTTTTCTATAAGGGAAGGAAGAAGGTAAAGGACAGGGGGGAGAAGATGAAAAGGGACAGATTATCTGAGGCAAAAAATAGAAGCAAGATAAGATGAACTGATCGTCAGAAATGAACGAAAGAACTAGATCGTAACCCCTTAGATGTGATGTTTTGTCCGAAGGGTACTTTAAAGTTTGGGGACTTAAAAAAGAAAAAGGGAATCAGAAGCTGATGAACCGCCGGTCATTCAGGAGGGAATCGGGTTCCCTCCCGGAAATCTCTGAAAAGGTATGTGGTCCACGATGAAAAAAACCTATAGGGTATAAACCAAACAGAGAAAAGGAAAAGGGTGGACTTCCAATCTTAAGAAAAACGAAGAGGAAGGAAAAATACAAGTCACCACTGTACAGCGACACCATAGGGCTGTTTGCGACTTGACTTCTGTCGTGAGAGAAACCTAAAAGGGAAGCGGGGAGAAGAGACGGGGGGCGGACGGCGGGAGGGGAAGCGAAAGTAATAACTAGCCCTCGTCCTTTCTAGCATGATGCGCAGAAAGGTGTGGGGGAGTCGATCATTAAAGGAGCAACGCGGACCGCCGGTTCCGACAGTAGAAACGGCACCTTTGGAAGAAAAAAGACTCAAAACGGAGGAAAAAAGGAAAAAAGCAATAAGGCGTGTAGTGACAAGAAAAGAGATCCGGAGAAGGGAAAGATGGACGGGGTGTTCGTTGCGGTGGGTGGGAAAAGCGAACAACAGGCCAAAAGAAGAGCCCAAAAACTAAATCGTCTGAGTGGCAAACGAAGTGGAAAAAGGGTTCTGGGAAGACAGAAAAAAAGTAAGGTTTCCGAGCATCTGTTTGGTCACAAAAAAGAGGACGGACGGGCAAGTAGTTAAGGCGGTGAAGGGCGGCGACGCGACCAGACCGCCCTGGTGGGGCGATCTAAGAAGAACCCCAATATTCCTTATTCAAGCGCTTTCGGAAGGGGAAGGGAAAAAGGGAATTCTAAAGGTGAAAAAAGAGAACAACGTCGGGAGAAAAATCCTAGCATTCGGATTCCGGTCGTGCGAGGAAGGAGAAAGAGATCAAAAACTGAGGTAGATTAAAATATATGGAGCAGAGCATAGACCAATTACTCCGCTATAAGGCGAGAGCCGTTGGAAAAAACTTTATACGGCCAAGGAACTTCCCTCGAACAGAAGGGCTACTAAGACTGGGGTTCGTGAAGCACCGGGAATCAAACCGAGGGGGATAAGGCCCGAATTCAACACTGAACAACCGATCACAAACTCGATCGGAGGGAAGAGTTTGAACTCACCGACTCTGGAGAAATAAGGGACTATCTGAAAAAACTTTCTTGGAGGGTTAATCGCCGAAATTTCGTATCGAGGGAGAGATCCAGCAAGGGCTGGGCACGCAGTACAACCAAGAAAACAAAGGCAAAACCAGGACGCGCAGGAAGACGGTGCCCTCATTTTTCACCACTACATTAGGATGTCAGAACAGGAAAGAGACAGGAAGTCTCGCTGTGCAGAGAGGAAAGTCAGAGAGACAAAGGAGGGAGACCAGACCGTTTCTACTGCTCTGAGCAGAAACAAAGAGCCTAATAAGGACACAGGGTGAGGAAAAAACTCTGAAAGGACCAGGAGGACACTTCGCTCCACACCGATAACGCCAAAAAAAAAAAAGGTAGGGGAAGCGATCCCCCGGCCGAGAACTCGCGCAGAGAAGAATCTCATGCAGAAACCGTAGGTGGGGAAAGTGGGGGGGGGGGGGGAGGATGAATGGGGCACCCTTTCCGACTTCAGAGTTGCGAAGGAAAGGTTAAGGGGGAGTACAGGAAAGCTAGAGGGGGAAAACTACCCAGCTTTCGGATTTGGCTGACCTCACGGGTGTTAAAGGTCCGGACCTTTCCGAACAAACCAGTTTCCTTTTCAAAGTTCGGACAGAGGAAAGGCAAATTAGGAGAAAGAAGGGGGGAGGTTCAGATGTGATGCATCGAAGGTGGGAAAGGGAAAGGAGGGAAACGAGAGGGCCAAACCATCCTATCCACCGGCTGACGGGGATAAGCGCACGGAATCGTGAGTCTCCTTTTGCCCCTTGATCTATTTAAAGAAAAAAATCCATAAAACCAAGAGCTTAGTGACCGGCAGGCGTCGGAGGGACCGAAGGCAAATCCGGCACTCCCGGGAGACGATCCCCATGGATCTATTGTCAAGTGTCGTTCATGACGATCAGCTTGACGCTATGGTCAAGAGGATTGAAAGCAACCGAATCGGAAAGACCCGTACGGCGTGTAAAGGCCGGTGGAAGAAAAGGAAACAAACGGAAAGATGCCTGGAGAAAGCGTGGGAAGTGGCTCCGGTATGGCAGCCGAGGGAATCTGCCTTAAGCCTATTAAAAGAGTTGAAGGATGTCCAAAGGGTCTTTTTCATCGGCATTCCATCCAGCGATCTCCACCGCCGCGTAACCAGGGGAAGCGACGAATCGTCTATCATTTAGTCGAGGCTCCAAACAGAAAGATGGGAGCTGGAAAAAGAGGGGGAAAGGGAACGTTATTGATGCAAGGGGAGTAGGGGAAAAAAGAAGTCAAGCATCCTGGCCCGCTATGAGACGGGAGGAGCACTCCAAGACGGCTGATGAAACACAACACTTATTATTTGGGAAAATGAGAAGAAAAAAGAATGTGAGAGGACAACTAGCGCGGACAGAGTGGGGGAAAGTGGACAGATCACCGGAAGGACACACGACTAACCTTTCAGAGGAAAGCTAGGGTTGTTCTCTCTGGAAATAAAAGTCTGAGGATCGCGGAAAGAAAACTCGTGGAGAGGGATGAAGAAGAAAGAGGCGATAGGGAAAGATCCTTGCCCAATACCTGGACAACCAGATCCGTAGGAATCGGCACCGGCTGAACACTAAGAAAATGGAGCCAAGAGATCATTCATCTTAAAAACGGGGGGGCGTCTCCACTAGCCAGATCGTTAGAGAGGGGGAGTGACGGATAAATGGTACACGTCAATATAAAAGATGTAAGGTGCGGGGCCTTATACTCGTAAGCTAGGGGAAAAAGAACTAACTCGGAGAGAAAAAAAAAAGAAGAAAAAAAGGGGGACGCGGGGTACGGCAGCCTAGAGAGGGAAAGGGGAAGTCTAGTAATGAATACTTCCCAAGAAGACCAGTAGTAGAGAACAAGAGGTAACGTTAGAAGAGAGCACTATATAAGGCTTCAAGAGAAAGTCCTCAGAGAAAGGCGCGCGAAGGGGGCATACCGTACTCCTTTGAAGGGAGGTGAGGAAAAGGGAGGGAGTAATCGGCGTATTCCAATCCACGAGGCAAGAAAATATGATCCGCACGTGCGGGGGGGGGTGTTTGTAAATTGAATAAGACCTACCGCACAGGGTCCTCGAAGGGGGGGGGGAGTTGAAAAAAGGACAACACCGAGCTAAAAAAAGAGGAAAGAAAATGTCTGCCAGATTCCTCAACGATCAGAATTAAGAAACGGGACGGGAACGAGAACTCTTCAATTGGTTTGGGAAGAAGTCTAGACGTGATAAGAAGGGGAAGCGCGAAGTCCGAATGTGGGGGTTTGGGGGATACGGGAGAGAAGGGAACGTTCAGATAAACAACTACCGTACGTACTGAGCCCGGTTTGTGTGGTTACGGGCCGCCGTCGCCAAACTCGCGCAAAAAATCCGAAAGGGAACAGAAAAGGAAAAAAGCGGGAAGCATGGACTCGGTCAAGGAGGGATCAGAAGTCGTGTAGTGCCAAGAAAAGGAGAGGAGCTCCAATGTCGCTCGTGATCCTGTACCACAGCGTGTGTGGGAATGGCTGGGTGAAGCAAGAAGCGGCTCTGAATCCCGCGCAAGGAAATCCTGGGAGGGGTT
>Ga0179593_1132465_pt1 | contig 10238 bp, 11 predicted proteins | sample CZODoug2_1_08_16_FD_185931 | JGI IMG/M metagenome (GOLD analysis project Ga0179593, IMG submission 185931) | Vadose zone soil fungal communities from Angelo Coast Range Reserve, California, USA - CZODoug2_1_08_16fungal (PacBio error correction) | ecosystem: Environmental > Terrestrial > Soil >...
AAGCGACGATCAGTCTCGACGGGCGGGCAGCCAGCAACGCATAGGAAACAACGGACTTTTGACCGTCAAAAACGCAAAGAAACGGAGCAGTCACAAAAATGGGGGGGGGGGAGAAAAACGCTGTAAAACCAAAAAAAAAAACTGAATGGACCAAGAGCAAGATACAATCAACTTTGACAATCAAGAAGTTAGGCGTGGTGAAAGAAATAGGGGAAAAGCCATCACAAGGCCAAGGCGACCTGCGGCCGGCAATCTGAAAGACGAGTCCAGAGCCTGTGAAAAGAAGGGGGGGGGGGGGAAAAAAAACGGACCCGCAAATGCTCGCCGGTAGGAAGCGTTGATACGTATTGAAAAAGTGTTGTCAGGGAAGCCGGGAAAAAATTTGGGAAAAATCAGCCTTGCCTCATCAACAGAAGAAAAGAAAAAAAGCAAAAAGGTGGAACCTTGTAAACGGACAAAACTACCTAGAAAAAACATTGTCAAAAGACGACCGGGAATGGTACGTAACACGCGTTAACTTACTACTGTTGCTTTGCACCATGGCACGTGGGGGGACGAAAAAAAAAAGATGGGCAACCTGGGGGACGAATCACTAATGCCCGGAAATTGGGTGAGGGAACAGTAGGAGCCAAAAAAGTCATCAGCCAAGGGAGAACACTAATTGACGGAAGTCAAGCAGGGCTGCGGAAACTGGGGAAACTGAGGGTGTACTTCATTGTACTGTTGGAACACCACGAGACAATTAAGCCGCAAACGTTGATCACAGGGGTCGTTTCGGGATTCATTTGTTTGGCCGGTGAAGGGGAAAAAGAGGGGTGGGAGACTCATGGCGAAGGGCAGAAAAAATAACAAAAACGACTCGACCTTTTGCCGGACCGCCGCGGGAACGAAAAAAAAGAACGGGCCAAAAGACCTGGTAATCTGTTGGAAACACCGAAAACTTGGCACAAAGTGTGTCTGTGGGAAGGAGGCCAAGGACGGTGGGCCCAGGACGGGCAACCTGTAAAGCCCGACCGATGGTCTGTGAAAGTTTGGAAGCCAAGGCCGAAGCACACCCCAAAAAAAATCCATCACTTCACAAAGGGGGCTAAAAGGATGGACGGGACATTCCAATCACGAAAAAACCGGGGGGAGAGGGCCTTCTATGTGGTCTTCACTTTGGGCGGTGGAAAAACGGCGGACGGGGACGCCTAACCGGTGAATGACAGGCGGGGGGGGAAATGATGACGTGTGGGGTGACCCAAAACAAGGGGTGAAAAGGAAAAAAATGGGGGAGGCCTCGCGGATCAGCAGCAAACTACAAACAAAACGCCTGGAACCTTTCAAAGCAAACCGCAGGGAAAAAAAGAAGGGGAAACGCTGTCGAAAAAAACCAAACATGACCCGAACACTCACGGTGATGGTTGGCAAAACACTGGAGACCAGGCGCAAAACAAGTGGACGGTGCCGACCGTTAATGAGTTTTCGAAATGCGAGGAACCATCAGCAAGGCCAAGAAAACGACCGGATGAAGCCGTCCTCAGGGGGGAGGGGGGTGGGGATTCGAGTGGGGGGAAAAAGGGAAAGACGGTTGAAAAGACAGCCGGCAAGTGGAAACTGGTCGACTGGGTTGGGAAATCAACTCGGTGACATTGATAAAATATTTCCGGGGGGGACGGGGGGACGTGAAAAGGAAAGGGGGGACGTCAGGCAGCAAAAAACGAGACGACGAAAAGTACAGTTGCACGGCACCGCCGACGGGCATCAACGTTAAGCTGGAGAAACACAGGGGGGGGGGAGGCAACGACACCGGGGGGCTTGTCAGAAGGCAGAACAGGCGAAGGAAATACAAAAAATAAAAGAGACACTACGGGAAGAAGGCGGTTTATCCATTGGCGCGCCCACATCGTAACGAGGAACAAATGCGAAATAATCAAGAGGGTCGTCAAAAAAAAAAAAAAAACAACCGGGGAGGAGGAAAGGAGAGAATTGCCAACCTGGAGGCCTTTGGGCACACGGTTACGCGTTGTGCAAAAAGCCTGGACACAACACATCCCAATACTGAAATGAAAAGATGTCCACACAAAGTTGCCGCGGTCAGCCCGAAGGGGGGAAGCCAAAACGTCGTGACCTGTCGTGGGCTGGAAATCTTCCCCTTGAAAGGCACAGGTCCCTCGGCGGTGCACGCAAAAAAAGTGTCAAAGACACATGAACGTCCGTGCAAAACAAATTCGGACAAAGAAAATCACCCTAAACTCCAAAGGCATACGTTATCAGGCACGAAGTTGGATAACAGGCAAGGCAAAGAAGGGAACCAGTGGTTTCAAATTCCAACCGGGGCAAGCAATAACAAAACGCCAACTGATTCCTGGACGAAGGGCGGTCACTTGGAAGTGGATGATAAGCATCGCAGGGGGAAAGAACGAAAAGACGTCTGACAGTCAAAATTTGTCAACCCTACAACTTGAGCCGTTGCACGGGGGGGGACAGTCTCACCTTACGGGACCGGTCAGGGGTCCGTAAAGAAACACCAATTGGAAGAGGACAGTGCGACGGCGTTGCCTTTAGGGACAAGTGGTGGTAGTGGTTGGGCTTGCCACGGGCCGAAAAAAACCAGAAGGAAACCAGGTGTCCCGGTCACGGCACACCAAAAACCAAAAAAGACTTAAAACAGGTCTAAAAAAAAACACCGGACCGCAAAGGACTCCTGGGGGTCCAAAAACACAAGGCAACCCGTGAAAGGCAGCACCGAAGCCCTGCATTTGGCCCTTGCCAAAAATCAGGTGGGCGCAAACCTGACTGGCTTTGGGAGAGAAATGGCTCAAACGCCAGTAACTAAAAAACGTTGGAGACAGTTGAAGCCAGACTAAAACCTTCCTCCTCAAAACACCGTCGTGCCGAGGGGGGGGTCGTACAGCGGGGTGAAAACGTTGGACCAACGGATAAAAAAAAAAAAATTCCCAAATGAAACAGGTGCGGTGGGAGTTGAAGGGGGGATGCCAGAAAGAGCTCCAACCAGTCCCTTCCAAAAGGAAAAACATCATCCTTAAAAAAAAAGCTGATCACAGAGGGACCCCGGCCGTTGTTGTCACACAGTAACAGGTGGAAGGCAACTCGAAGCCGGAACAACCGGATTTTCCGTCCGCATCGGTCGCCAAGGGACCCTTGAGTCTGGTGGCATCAAGGGGAGCGAAGAAAGAACGGCCAAAAAGGGTGGATGAGTCAAGTTGGCAAGCAACCAAGGTCAAGAATGGACCGGCCTGCAAAGACCACCTGTCAGGGAAGGAATTTGGAATGGTACAGGTCAAAATGCTGTAAAAAAAGTCGAGAAAAGGGGACAGGTAAAGTCAGAGTGGTGTCTGGTTAGGGGGCAGGCATCCCAAGCTCAAACGTACCCGGTCAAAACCGGGGAAAAACGTCAGAGACAGCCCAGTAAAATGATCAAACGTAGCCGACCGGCCAGCCCGGGTGGGGGAACCAACACATCAGTGGGAAGGCACGGAGGGGACCAAAGCCGAAAAACCAAAACGGGGGAGGGAAGTTCCAAAAACGTCCGTTCGCCTGGGGGAACGTGGTGGGGATGATTGTGGAGCGAACCTTTGAAAAAAAAACGCGAGAAGCTGGATATGGCAAAAATTTGGACGACCGGTTCACCGCCGGGGCAGACTTCCAAGACAAAGGGGGCCCCCGCGTTTGTACTGAAAACACAGGAAAAATAACCTGCCTCCCGTCTCGGCAGTTGCGTGAAAAGTGTAAAGACACAGGGTCGTGTCGTGGGGGGTCCAGGGGTCGTAATGTAACGCCATAAATCTGACGGGGCCCCAAAACGATATCGGAATCAAAAACCAAACACAACAAAGGGGGAAGGGAGGGAAAAAGATATTGGAAAGGATGGTGAGCTTATGGCGGAAAACCAAAAGAAGAACAAGGACGCTTGATTGTTTTTTGGCACAAAAAGAACCCTGAAAAAAACGGGAAGCCCAACGGGTGACGGATGTCATACACCAGGGAAGCACGAACGGTTGGGCAACGGGGGGGGGATCGGACACGGTCCGACAGTGACCGGGGACAAACTGGAACGATCCGGAATGGGTCGGCGGTGGTGATACAGAGGGCATAAAACAAGAGAAAGACAGGACAAAGGCGACAGATTGGAAAAAGGGCAAGCAAGCAGGTCGGACTTCAATTGAAGAAGTGCCTTCACGTGTGACCCAGGGGGGGGGTTTACCCCAAAACAAGCGCCTGAGGCCATCAAGACGGTTAAAATCAAAGGGGGGGCGGATGCGTGTTGGGTTAAACTGGTTACCGGGGGCACTGTGGCAAACTTTTAGGGGCGGCACAAGCAGCCCAAACAAAAAGAACCATAGTTGAAAAAGGGTAATCCTGCAAACCGGAGGGGAAGTTTCCATCACGTGTACAAGAGCTACAAACTGGGAAAGGAAGGAAAGAACGGTTGCAAGAGTGGTAGTCTCAACGACGACCCGGGAGGGGGGAAAACTGAACTATCACGGGAAAGGTCGCAGGGTTTGATCCCTTCGAGCAAAACAAGAATAACGGGTAAAGGGGAAGCCTGGAGCGCTTAAATTGAACGTCAGTGTCCCGGGGAAAGGGAGTCGAGGGGGGACAATTCAGGTGACATGACACCAAGGCGCCGGACCCCCCCATACTTTATCAATTGGGTACGGAAAAGGATGGGGGGGGGTAAGGGTAGGGGATCTGGTTTTGGAATCTTTAAAGAAAGCATCAAAAAACAACACAGAGGGGCCAGGTGCCATAGGAACCCGAAACGCGGGTAAAGGGCAGCACGGTTGGACGATGGGACATGGACAACAAACTGGACGGCACACGAACGGGTGGACGGGGGGGGGGGTAAAGGGACATTGGTCAAGCAAACCAAAACTAAACCCCACGGAGACTCAACGAAGAATACTTCGTCGTGTGTGATCAAAAAGTCTATTCCAGATCTATAAAAAAAAGGACAAGGCCGAAAACACGAGAGAGGCCGGCAATCAGTTGTGCTAGGGGAGGTGCGAGTTTCAAGTTGAAGACACGGTTTGGAAGGGTGAACAACCGCGGTAGGAGGGGCGGAAATCTAACTTCACACTTCAGCAAAAAGGTGGTGGTAAAGGAGAAGGGGAAAAAAAGTGGACCGGGACGTGTTCATCTGGCGGCCCATAAAAAAAGAAAAACTACGCCAAACTGGAAAGGAAAAAGAAAGAACACGGCAAAAACCGCCCGGAGACTGAAACGTTGAAACAAATGACAGAACAAAGACCAAAAAAAAAAGAACCAGGACCAAAAGGTAAGGGCACCTGCAACGGGGGGAGACTGAAACTGCGGCAAAACTGGAAGGGGGCCACTTTTGGTGCTGGGGAGGCCAGCTAAAAACAGACAGGAGGAGAACTTCACCAAAAGTCCCCAAGGACCTCCCTCTTGCGGATAAACACGATGGAGTGGCGTGGAATGCGGTCGAATTTTCACTGGTGGACAAAAGAACGCGTTTGGAGGGTGGACAAAAAAAGCGGACAAAGGGTCCTGACTACCAGGTTGAAATCACAATCGTGGGTTAGTCTAACGGGTTGTGCCTTGTGTAAGGGAACGGTTAGCACTATGTGTGATGGGAAATCAATCAACGGGGACAAGGTACCGAGCCCTCCTCAAGCTTACCTTGGTCCTTCACTAATTCTGCTAGTACTTGGACAGCACGGTGACGAAGTGGAAAAAAAATAAGCTACTTTGAAACTTAACAGGGTTTTGCAGGGGTGTTTTGGCACTAAATGAAACCTGGAAGGCAAAGGTCGGCAACTGGTACTAAAAATATCACGACGTCTGCCCGTGGAGCCAGAACCTTATCCAACAAAAAAAAAAAAGCACGGCACAATGGGGGGCGATAGAAAAAATGGGCCCATCTCAACAACAACAACGAATTATGATGGGGAATAAGGAAGCCTGGGTCTCCCTTGGGAACAGGGGATGAGTGTTGATCATCAATGGCTCAAAACCCCCTACTTCTTGGATCCGTCGACAGGTGGGAACGGAAGTTGACCAAGGCCCGGGACCGCTGGACAACCACCGGGGGAGGGTGGGCCTTAAAGGTGGGGGAAACGTACAAGCGGGAAGTTGGGCAGTGGGGCAAACCATCTCGGCGTGACGCAAAGAAGAAGAGGTCAGGGGTCGTTGGCTGAAACTGGTAAGCCATATACTCCACCAACAGTCCAAAGGCAAAAACCGGCCAAGAAGTTAGCCTCACCGAAGTTTGAAAAAAGAAAAAAATACCTGGAAAAGCCACGCCGGCAGCCTTTTGTGTCCTACTGAAAAAGTCCACCGGGGGGGGAAGGCCACCTCCAAAAAAAAAGCCACGCCCATGAATGGGATGCCAACGCAATCGGGAAAAAGGGTGGACGGGAAGCTATGGATTCGGAACCCCCTTTGAGAAAACTCATAATCCAGTGACCGTCATTTGCAGCCTGGGGCGACCGGGGTTGCAAAGGCCAAGGGCAAAACAGGCCTGTGGCCGGGTGGGCAGGGGGGAAGTAGGTAACACCGTCGCTGCCCAGGGGAGAGGGACTGGGGTCCGGTTGGGGGGGTCGCGGTGGGGGTCAAAGGGGGGGACGGTTGATGCAGACCATCAGTCAAAAGAAACGGCCCGGTCAAAAAAAGGAAAAACCGTCTCCGTCACCAAAGTGAAAGTCACCTTAGCACGCAGGGAGAACGTGGTGGGTAAAAAAACCTCACCAGGGGTGAAAACAACGAAGCCCAAACTAGTGGGGGGGGAACCAAAAAAAGCCGCATCGGTCCAGGACTTTCCCTTTAAATAAAGGGGGGGGTAGACGAATGGGAGAAAAAAAGAAAACGACGAACGTGTACTCAGGGCCATTGCCGAACGGAGACAATGCCGCTGCCAAATGGCAAGGGATGCCGTCGGTGTCGTACAAGAGACAAAGGGGTTGACTGAACACCGTACTGAGGCAAGGGGGGCCGCCCCAAAGGAAAAAGAGGGGGGGTGGCGTTGAAAAGGCCAAATTCAAGGGGGAAAAATTTAGAAACCGCTTCCCGGCAAGCCTCCAGAAACAAATCATCCCGTCACCAAAGGCTGAATCAAAAAAGATCACGCCACGGTCGCCGTGGTGGTGACAAAAGGAAAATTGGGAAGAAACTCGAAAAGGCCGCACACACTTCCTTGGGGCCAGGCCCGCCATTCGGGAGAATTGGGGGCAGGGATGCATGGGGGTGTGCTCGAAACGTTCTCAACTCCTACTTCGGGTCGTCACAGTTGCAAAAAAAAAAAAGGGACAAAAAAAAAAACACGCCAAGTTAAGCATTTCCAAGCAAAGGAGTTCCTGCGGGTGGACGTCCAAGCTGACAGCAGGCCGGCCCCGTCGTAGGGGGGAGGGGGGGGCAGGTGGGTAAAAGGTCCACGGTGGGGTCGTTAAATGCGTCAGCTGGCCTTCTGGCCGGGGTGAACTAATATCGACACCAGACCTGTCCAACAGGGCACACCGGACCTTGGTCCAGCCTACAAAAAACTTGAATCAAACAGAAAACGAAGGCGCCCTTGGTGTTCCAAAACTGGGGAACAGGGTGAAAGGCAACCTCGAAGAAAAAATGGCTGCAAAACTGTATGGCCGGCAACTACCTTAAGGGGGGAGAACGGGTGGACCGGGTATAATGTGGACCAGGGGCCCCCCTGGAGAACAACGAGTAACGTCGGGATCACAGGGACCAAAAAGGTGCCGGCGGTCGAAAGGCACGGGAAAAAAATCACGTCGGGCCACGGGACGTTTTGGTCGTAACAGCCAAAAAAAAAAACACCGTGCTGCCCGTTAAATACGTGCGTGGGAAAAAAAAGGGTCAGCGTCTTGCAGTGAAGTGGGAACTTCACGTCACCAATATCTCACCGAGGATAGTAGAAGCACAACAAAAACAAAACGCGAAAGGAGGAAAAATATAGATATCAGGTAGGTGGTGGAAGGCAGAAGCAACGGCAGAAAAAAAGACCTTTGACCGGCAAAATCAAGAATACTTTCCCAAAAAAAGTGAACGAAGGGTAAGACACGAATTCACGACGGTGTTTGCAAATTGGCATCGTCAAACAAGAAAAACTTGGATAAAAAAGACACGGAACGAGCAGAAAGTCGGGGGCCTTGGAGCAACAGGCCGAGCCAAGCATCACGTGGAGGCGACCCGATGCGGGACGGAAAAATCACATTGCGGCATGCTTAAAAAAAAAAGAGTTGGACGGAAAGGGGACGTGGTAAACACCACGGAAACCGGCTTCTCCAGTGAAAAGAGTGGTGGGGATTTGTTAAAGGTTAAAACAAGGTCACGGGTACTGGTTGACGCTCAGGGCGGGGGAATGGCCAGCCCGACAACAACACACCAGAACTTGACCTGGAAAAAAAACCCGTTAAAATCACACCCAAGCACCGAGACGGGCCAAAAACCAAAGGGGAAGAGGGTAAGACAAACACAGAACCGAGACGACTGCAAATTTGAATCATGAACGAAAACTGCGTACAACGGGGCGGGGGAAAACGGGAACACGTGGAAAAAAGGTGGGGAGACAACAGGCGAGCAAAAAGAACAGCGTAAAATGCGAAAACGATGGCGGCCTTCAAAAAAGAAAAGGGACCGGCGGGTCTATGGGACATGGGTGAGGGTTGAAAGGGGGACACCACGGAGGGCCGTCTTCTCCGGGGGGAAAGAAGCGTTTGACGGGAATGATGTGTTTTGAAAACAAGGGGGGGTGAAGTAGCGGGGGTGATCATTGTGCTGTCACAGCAGCAACGGAAAACGAGGCCTTTGGCACACACAGAGAAATTGAGCGAGGGGGGAAACGAATGGGGGTGACGACAACAACACAGGAACGGGCAGACGACAAAAAGTGGTCTTGTACATCAGGGAAAAAGGGAGGAAAAGAAAGGCTGAACAAGGACTAAAAGACACTGACGGGACTGGAGGGGGATAACATTCTAAGCCAACCCTCAAAAACCACAAGGCTGAAATATGGAAAAACCAACCAAAAGAAAAAAAAAAAGAAAGGTAGACTGTCTTCGGAAGGATTTTGAAGGGCACGGGTTAAAACTTTTTAACACCACGGAGGCAAGCAAAAGGGATCTCACGGGTGAAATAATCTGGGGGACTTGAAAGGAAAAGTGTTTTGAACTGTTTGGACAAGGTGGTCTGGAGATGGAGTAAAATCACCAAAAGACAACCACGACCTGACCGTTTGGAAAGACAAGAAGGCAATCCATCAAATATAACCTTCAGAAGAAAAAGTAAGTCCTTGTACGAGAAACAATACTTTCACAAAAACTGTTCATTGGCAAGATAACGGGGAGACAGGACAGCAAATGTTGTACTGGGGGAATTAAGTCGGGAAGTTGTAAAAAGACTACATAGCAGTCAAACACCCAAAACGGTCAAGTTCTCAAAAAAAAAAGGGGAAAAGGGACAGGGCAGTCAATCATGTGTTGTAGGGACATGAGGGGAGTGACTTCACTGACGGGAAACCCAACTGTCGCCTTCGGCGCAGTGTATCAAAAAGGGTTAGGATACGTTATTTTGGGAAAACTGGGGAAACGGGGGACTTTCCTTTACGGTAGAGTTCAAGCATAACAGAAAAAACGCGCGAACCGTGGACACTGCAAGAAAAGGCCGAGACGTGGGCAACTTGTGTACTCTTGTTACGACAAACAGAACAAAGACGGCAACAAGTGTGCTTGGGGGAAGCCGTCACGGCGAAAGGGGATCAACTGTGAAGGTCGACGACGGGGAAAAGGGCTGGGAAAAGAAGGCGAGCACAAAGCACGGGCCAATCCCTACACCGTAATCTAAGCTAAAAACAACAGAAACTCAAAGGGATTAGGAACAAAAAAGAGAAGAAGAGAGATTTCCGGGGTCAAAACAAAGGGGACCTGTGAGCCTGTGGGCTCCTCACTGTGGTCTTTCAAGGCCGACGTCAAGGAAAGTCGTCACCATGTTTAAACCATGACCGGTACGCCAGTTGTGCCTGAACTTTCACAAGAACCGTGTAAAGTCAGGTTGGGTCGTAATCTTCAAACGTTGGCTGCCCGGAGCGGGGAGGGGACCGGGGCAAGTGGGGTCAGCAACGTCGGTGCCTTTGCAATGCTGACACTAAAAAACACCCCCAAAACCCCCCCCAACTCAGACCTTCAACCGTTGAACCGGCAATCATTTTATCCGTCAAAAGAGGGGAAAAGAAAAGAAAGGCGCCGCCGGCGCACTTTGGGGGGGTC
>Ga0179593_1259011_pt1 | contig 10238 bp, 12 predicted proteins | sample CZODoug2_1_08_16_FD_185931 | JGI IMG/M metagenome (GOLD analysis project Ga0179593, IMG submission 185931) | Vadose zone soil fungal communities from Angelo Coast Range Reserve, California, USA - CZODoug2_1_08_16fungal (PacBio error correction) | ecosystem: Environmental > Terrestrial > Soil >...
AAGGAGAAGGGAACGATGAGTATTCTGAGGGAGTGGAGGATCTCATCCAAATGAAAGAGAATTTTATACAGTCGGGAACAAAGGAAAAGGCCTAAAAGAACATCCAGCCCAGGGCATTTTAAAGCGGGGGGCGGGAAACAAGAAACTCCGTGTCAAACGATTTACGGGGGAATATGACTTTACCGGTATTCGAGGAGAAAAGCGATTGGGAAGTTGTATCGAAAACAAAAAAAACAACCCTTCACTTGAGAGGATAAGTGCGGGAGAAGGGGAGTATGGGAGGGCAAAAAAAAAAGTAAACGCGACCATCAAGCATCATGATAAGAGAAAACAGGGTTGGAGGAAGGCTTTCAGGGAAGGAATGGCAAGGAACCAGGCTAGGAAAAGGGGGGCTTGCGGTTAATAATGAGAAGATCGATATATTAAAAAACCGGGGCAAATAGGTCTGGGCAAAGGAGAGAAAACAAATGACGAACGCTAAGTATGAAGTTGGCTGGGGGAAACGGCAATAGGTTGGGGGGTGGGGGGGGGAATCCAGGGGAAGAGCCTACAGTGAGTGGCTCCTAGGGTCTGTTTTGACCTAGATTCTCTGGGGAGGGAACGCTCCGGTAAGACTGGATAGGGATTCATTTATATGTTGGGACTAGCGGTCAGGAGAGAAGGGAGGCGAAAAAAAACAAGAAGCTCGAGTATTCTCCTTCTTCTTGACAGCGGGATTTCAGAGAGGATATGAAAGGGCTGCACTGCTGGGGTTAGGGGGAAGTTCAGGGGGACGGTCGCGGTGACTGGGTAGAACACGAGGAGGCACGGGGGCTCATTTTTTAAACCAAGAAACTTGGGGGGAAAAGACGGGGGAAGGGAGGGGGGTGACTCAAAGAGAGTAATGGAAGTGATGGACAGTAGGCGGGGGGAGGATGATTGGTGAAGCATGTTTCATCGACCGGTTCGGGAAAAAGGCATGCGAAAAATCGGCGGGGAGCTCGTCAATGGGACGAAGGAAAGAAAGAGGGCGGAGAGGCTCGGCGAGGGGGGGGGGAGGAGCATGTGGGGAACCTATAACCACTTTGCCACAAACAAAAACGCACACAAGGGCGGACGAAGCTGGAACGTTGAGGAAGAGACTCGGAGCTGAGTAAAAGGGGAGATGAGGGAGTTAATGGGCATAAACATAGTTCGTTTCATTCAGAGAGGTATGATGGATGGGACACCCTCACGGAGAGGCTGGGGCTATGGCTTTTTCATTAAATAGAATTTAAAAGGGGGAAATGCCTTTAATGAAGAGAGGAGGGTAAGCCGATTCGAGAGGGGGAAGGAGGGGAGGGTGGAATGGTTGAAAAAGAAAAAAAGCTTTCGATGGAATAGGGGTCAGATTATGGGGGGCTTGTACGAGTCAACAAATATGGGGTCCTGAAATTTGATAAAGGGGAGAAAAAAGATGGGAAGGAGGGAAGGTGAATAAGTGGGAGCTGGTTGCAGATTCAAAACATCAGAATCTGAACTTGCGCAAAAAGGAAAGAACTACCACTCTGCTGAGGTATGGGGGGAAGGAAGTGAGAAAGGGGGGCAAGAGAAGGGGTATGTGCCGAAAGGGGGGGGGGGGGGGGGGGGGGGGGGGGGGGGGGGGATGGTGGGTAGGGATTAACGTCAAGGGAATATGTTGTCGAAAAGAAAAAACGGTAATAATCCTGATGAGGGAGGATCAGAGAAAGAAGCCGGTAAAATAATTGAATAATATCTCAGAAAACATACAAAAAAAAATTATTGTTAGGTAAAATATATATATTGTTAATAAAAGGGGACCGCTGAAAATGGACGATGAAAAATAAGGTAGGACGTATTGTCATAGAGTTGGTTTTCATTGATCAAGTATTCTGGGGGAGGAGGCTCTCAATCAAGAAAAATAGGGGGGAGACACATACGGGGGGTATTGACTATATTTCTTTAAGCAAACTCAATGCATTTGTCGAAAATGTGGAGTTGTTCTATTTGATGATAACTTCAGGTGGGTCGAAAGGAAAAAATGATAATAAGGAGTCTGTATTGCTTTTGTACGAAATTCTTGCAAAGAAAGGGGGGAGGAGGCAGGGGTGGGATGGAAAGAAAAAGAATATTGGGAAGCTCCCATCACGGTATCTGTAAAAAAAAAATGATGGCACTCTAAAAGCTGCCTAATAGAAGAGCTTTTTTCTTCAAATTTTAATAAGGGCGGTATTATTTTCAGAATACCTGGGGAAGGGAAGGAGGGGGGGAGGGGGGGGGGAAAGACGAGAAAAAGGAAGGGAGGGAGAAGAGGGGGGGAGGATAAAGAAGTATGATCGTACTCTGAAGAAGGGAACTTCCATGAGATTGCTAAAGAACTGAAAATGATGGGCACAGTTGGCTTATGGGAGAAAGGTCTCAAGTCAAAAACTGTAGACAGAAGAGGAGAAGAAATCTGATAGGGGAGGGCTTGCCTCAGAAATTCAACGCGGGGACAGACTTTGAGGGGAACGGCGACGAGGGAGGGTGAAAACAAACTACGTCAAATAGTTCACACCGAAGAACCCTTCAGAACGGGAAATCAAAACAGAAGGGTTATATAAGAGAGGGACATAATTCAAACTGCTTCCATTCACAGGTGGCAAGGTTTCGGTTCAGGGGAAGGTAAAGCTATACCTAGAAAAGAAAGGGCATAAAAAAATTCGAAAAAAGCGGCGAAGACGGGAGAGGAGAATGAAATGGGAGAGCAACAATCGGGGGTCGCGATGGGGGGGAGAACGTCAAAGGGAGGCTTATGGACTACTATCAGGGACAGAGGTAGGGGATCCGAAAGGGGACAGCTCCTGGGAAAAGCAGAGCAGGTAACTGCAAAGTACAACTAACATCATAGGGTGGAAGGAAGTAAAGTGTTTGTCTCGGGATAAATGCACAAACCCATTTACTGCATCTCGCCTGAAAAACTATTCGCTTGTAAGCTGCTTTTTTTTTTTTCCGTGCTTTCCCTTCTTTCTTTGTATATCGTTGTTTCTAGCGGCGTTATAACTGCTTCAGGGGGGTCGAAGTGACAGAAACTAGGTCCATGCTCAAAGAAAATAGAGGGGGGATCCATTCGGAATTCAAAAGTTAGGATAACCGGACTGTTTGGGAAGGGGATATAGAGGGGATGGTATTACGGGGAAGTCTTGCATCTCTAGTACATGACTGGACAACTAGAATCTTTCCCTTTTAAAAGGAGGGGGAGAAAAAAGGTGTGGGTCTATAAAATTGTCTACAAAACATTTATACTTTAATACAGGCGGGAAAAAGGGGAGAAAAACGTACAGGAAGGAAAAAGGGGGGGGCAGGAGGGAAAAAGGGGGGGAAGTTGGGAAAGTTTTATGCCTTTATAGGGGCTACAGGAGCAAAAAGCGAACGTGAATCTTATGGAGAGAAATATGAAAAAAAAAATTCGTAATCTCTGGGACACAGTCAGTGGAGGAGAGGATAGCGTAGGGGGAGAAATAGAAGGCTTGAGTGAAAAGTTACGGGATGTGTACAGAGACTCTTTCCAGGGAGAAAGAACGAATTCTCGGGTAGGCTTTATCGGGAAGGACTAAAGAGGACTGTTATTCTATGGGAAAAAGGGGAGGGGCAAACAGGGGGGAAAAGAAGGTCGGAAAGGGTATGGAAGAAAAAAGACTCTGAGAATAACTTTGCTGAAAAGGAAAAAATCAGTTAGAAAGTCTGTCTATGGCAAAATCTGACAGGTATGAGAAGGGACAAAATAGATAACATAAAATTTTACTGGGTCTCTCGGTCAAAACGATATGAACAAAGGGAATAAGATGCAGGAAAAAAGGGAAAAAGAGTAGGGGCAAGATTCTTGGGGGGGTATTATACTATGGTGAAAAAATCTTGAGGGGGGTTAAAGTCGATTTAAAGCAGGGGGGGAATGACCTATAGGGAAAAAAGAATAAAATAAAAAAAAAAAAAAAGAGAAAAAAAAAAAAAAAAACGGAAGCAATTGCAAAATGGAACTCTTGCTCACTTATATGATGTGGTGCTGAAGATCAAATTTATCATCTTGGCAAATGGGACGCCGGAAATTGAATCGGGGGGATAATACATGTGGTCTGTGGACATCTGCAGTCAATACAAGGACGTTACTGGGGTGAATGTGAGGATCGGAGGGGGGAAGGATAGGGAGTAAAATAATTTTCTCCGCAGTGTACCCTAAAAAAACCTTCAATTGTGAATTTGGGGTAGGGGAAAAAAAAACATTTTCTGACGGGGGTGGACACTGAAAATCGAGTTTGCGGGGGATCGAAAGGAATTTATTTTGATATAGAACACTTACGGGGGGGGGAAAACTTGTTAGGGTCGAAATGTTGCAAGGGGGAGGAGGGATGCAAGGGATTAAAGGGGGGACTCTAGTATGTAGAGGGAGGTGGTGGGACGAAGGGAAGTACGGGGGAGACCCGGAAAGGGGGTCGAATGGGAAAGGGGGAAGGAGAAGGGAAAAAAGATGGAAAAAAAGAAGTGGGGAGAAGTCACATTACACACCCATACTAAGGTAAAATTTTTAATTCTTATGAATTTACGAGTGGGAGAAAAACATCACATAGAAAGAGGGAAAAGAAAAGATTTGAGGGGAGGGGAAAGAAAGTACGTGAAATCTGGAGATTATAGGAAAAAAACCAACTTTATTATTAGAACTAATATATAGGGGGTCTTGGGCTTACGTATCTTGAATCAAAAAAAAAAAAGACTATTAGATTACTCCCTGTGTCAAAAAAAAGAATGGGGACTTTCCATTAAAGCTCGGGGGGGGGGGGGGGGGGGGGGGGGGGGGGGAAAGAGGAACTGGGGTGGGTTTCTTTGGGGGTGGGGGGGGGGGGGTATGGTTGTTTTGGTTGGGTGTTTTTATTTGGTTCGGTGCCGGATACCAGTGGAGGGGGGACTGCAGGACGGTTCGACTAAGGGAGGTTGGACTTATGGGCATCTCTTTCGGAAGAAACACTTTGATTGCGAGTTCATTCAAGGGATTACCGCAGGGGGGAATCGGAAGGAACCAAGGGGAAACTCTTAACGAAACACGAGAGGGCAATGACCTAGGGAAGGCACTGAATCATCATGACTGGGTTATAAAGGGGGGGACTTGAGCGGTGAAAAAATCAAAGGGTCCAGCCAAGGAGTGTAAAAACTGACTTAAAGAGTCAGCATTCATTGGGCAAATGAAAAAAACAGACGGAGGAAAGAAAGGGAGGAGGGGGGGAAAAAAAGACGTTCGCTCGAAACTGGAAAGTGCTTTGTGGCAGGGGGAATAAATACATGAGGGGGAGGAGCTTAACGGGGGGGCGAAAAAAAAAGCAACCGGCAAGGGGTCGAATGTGGGCGCAATCAGAGAGAACAGAAGAGAGGGAAGGAAAAAATGAAAAGGGCCTGTCGTGGTCCGGTCTGACATCTATCATGAAAGACGCGAATGCGGTGAAGGGGACAGGCGAGGGGTTTTTCGATAGGGGAAAGGATCGATGAAAGCGCGGGTCCGAATCGCTAAAAAAGAGGGAGAAAACAAAGCATCAGTGGAAGAGTAAGAAGGGGGGCGTCATTCGGGGATAACTTTTGGAGGCGAGGGAGGTAACGGCGAAAGATGTATTACAAGGAGGGGCGGGGGGCGCTGTCGCCACTCACTACGGAAGGTCAAAAAATAGATCGAGGGGAGTAGGGATCGGAAGAGAGCGAGGCTGAGACGAGAAGCTTGAGTCAGACTGAAAAAGTGCCGAAAAGGTTGTTCAAAAAAAGAAAGAATCGTCCTAGGTAGAAGGGAAGAAAGGGGAATTCGTAATTGAGGGGGCTAGGGAAAAAATGAGGGCATGACAGGACAACGAGAACAGTTGCAAAGGGAAAATAGAAAAAACAGAGAGGAGGCGAAGAAAATTATTATAACACGATGTAATCAAAGTTAAGGAGGGGGGGGGGAGAGCCTCTAGATGACGGTCTGCGGGTTTGGGAAGGAGCAATTCATGCAAAAGGGGAATGTTACCTCGGAAAAAACCCGTTAAGGGAATGCGAAGTACGTTTAGATAGGTAAAAACGAGAGTCTCACATCAAGTCGAGGGGTTAACTTTGTATTGCGAAACAGAGGAAGACCTTACTACGTTGTATTGAGGAAGGAGATGCTAGGGTCAAAAAAAAGGAACTCAAACAGAGCTCAAAAGATCAAGTAGGGACTAACAGCAGATGGGGGGTCCAGGCGGTGTGAAATATGGGGAATAAAGGGGGCAAAAAGGATGGGGGGCAGCAGGTCGAAATTGAGAAGGCTGTGGAAGAATGCCCTCTTTAGGTTGCAGGTCGGGACGAACACATCAAAGCCAACATATGGTTCGGTTCTCAGGTTTAAAACGTAAGTTTGGGGGGGTGCTTGGGAGTAATGTGATCGACAGTACAGACTCGACAGCTCTAGTCTGGTTCTGGGTAACTGGGAACTAGGGGGGGGGGGTATTGCCAAAAAAGGTCACGCCATGAAGTGTAGAAACTTCCGGGAGGAAGTTGTATTTTGTAAGCTGAGGGGGGGATCGGGAGAGTCAGTTTATTTTCTTCCATCATGAGGCGTTCTCGGGGATTCAGGAGATGTCAAATCGAGGAAGGAGGAACGAGGACACAACACACACCAACGGGGGGCAATGGGGGGGCGGGGGAAATTAAGGATGGTATCTTAGATCGAGTGCTTTAGTATCACTAAATGACAGCTTGGGAGTTTCATTGTTACGCTGGAAGGGAAAGGAAAGGCAGTGAGGGGGAAAGGAGGGGGAGTGATTATGGGGTGTGAGTCTTTATAAGGACTCCGGTTCAGAAGCGAGTTCGACGCAGAGGAGGGGGGAGGGGAGCAGAAGGGGGGGAAAAGGATTGGGTCCTGTCAGATCGGGCGAAAGTGGAGGACGCGTCTGGGGGGAAGAGAGGAAACTTGCCCATGGTCACGACTCCATCTTTCTCTGGAATGTGAGAAGCGGAGCTTTTCGGACAGGAGGAGGCAGAAACATAGAAGGAAAATAGTGAGGATGTTAAAAGGGACGACGCCGACGGGGGAAAAGGGGGAGGGGGAGGAAAGAAAAAGCATTCTTGTGCCAGGAATCAGAAGAGTGCTCTTGGGGTAAACTTTTCTCTTGTATCATTAATGTTTGTCTGGTTAGTTCTCTAAAGTTGATCGATTCAACTTCAACGCAAGGGGGTCGGAAAAAGCCCGTGCTGCCGACCTGGGACGTTTGAAAAAAAAAAAAGGAAAAACGAAGAGGAAGAGGGTGAGGGGTCTTGATCATCTGCAGGGTCTATCAAAGACAAAGAGATAAAAGAGGGGAAAATGAGTTAGTACGGGGGAAGTTCGAAGTCCTAAATAATTCGTCATAGATGGGCAGAGGGGGGGGGGGGATGATTGAGTGCGCCAGCAGAAGGGGAGGGTTGGGGGAGGACTAAACAAACAATTTCGACGCAGTTAGAAGATTACCGCTATAAACTCAGGGCAACCGGAATAGGGGGGGACAATCTCTCAGAAAAACAAAAAAAGAGTAGGGGAAAGGGAAGGGAGATTGTGGGGTAAAGAAATGAAGAGGGCTGCGATTAGACTTTCCTGCGGTCAAGGGAGAGGGGGAGTGCGAAAGTTGGTTTGGGCGTAGCAAGAGGAGGTCAGGCTCGACAAGCCATATCGAGCTAGCGCAATTAGAGGGGTTGGAGAGGGAGGAGAATTGCGACGGAAGGGGTCATTGGGTTAAAAAAGTTGGGGGTGGTCTGATGGCAGAACAGAGAGGGAGAGAGCAGCCGCGGAAAGGAAAGGTTGACGAATATGGTTGATTATTTCTCTTCGGCCGGCAGTTGGTTGGGGAGAAAGGTCAAAAAGAAATTAGAGGACAGAGAGAGGAGGAATCATTACAATCTAAATGATCAAAAGGTCAGTCTAAACTGGGGAAAAGAGAAAGTCTTGATTTCTGCTTGCTAAAAAATGATTAGGTCCTATGAAAATGAAAAAAGAAGAAAACGAGGGGGGGTTGAGCTCATTAATAAAAAATAGAACGGGAAAAGAAAGGGGAGAAGAAAGGAAAATAGGAAAAGGGGCGAGAAAAAGAATGGGGTGGTGCACGTCAGAGGAAATTCCTGTCGGTCTTGGGGATGGTCACATGTTTTTGGGTTCTGCAAGGCCGCAAAAAAAATATTCAGATCTTCGACGGAGAGTTAGGATAGCTGGACTCGTGGGAAGTAAGGCCGTCCTCTGTAAGAATGAAATTAATCTGGCGACGAATTCAAGAATTCAAAGGTAACATATATAATTAAGGAAAACGGACGCGGCCAAAAGAAGTATAAGAAAGGGGGAAAAGCATTGCAAAAAACGCGTCATACCTCATCTTTTTGCTTTAAAAAGGAGATCGGAGTCAGAAAGGAAGGAAGAATCACTCGGGAAAAACCGCCGAACTGAAAAATCAGGATGAAGTAGTCGTAAGAGAGGAAATCTTCAGGACAAGTCTTAGGACGCTGCAGGTGGGGGGAGAAGGTAGACTGATCTTAGGGAAGCAAGGGAAGGCCAAAAAAGAAGTCATTGCTTACTAGGAACTAGGATCTTTTAGCAAATGGAGGCAAAGGGGACAAAAACACAACTAAAATAGATAGTAATCCGATGAATTTAGGAAAGGGGGGAACGAGAAAAAAGACATAGCTTATCAAACTGGGGAAGTTCGAAGGCAAAATCGAGTTTTTACTGGGGGTGTGTGGTGGTTTAAAAAAATGCGGGGTCTGCGGAGCTGCGTAGGTTGAATAGAAGCGGGAGGCTGGAAAGCGCTGTGGCATATCCAAAGACCGCGGTGAAGCTCTTATTAGTAAGCGAAATCGGGAAAAAAGCCTATGGGGGAGGTTCTCGGAAGGAGTATATGTATGCTGAGTGAGGGGAAGAGCGTAGGAGGAAAGAGGGGGGAAAGGGGGAAGCTCAAAGGGGGGAGGAGAGGGAAAAGGGTGGGGTTCGAGAAATCTTATATATCGACGACTAATACTAAAAAGAGGGAAATACGGCGGAAAAAGGTAAAAGGCGATTTCAGACGGACGGCAGGGGGTCAGCGAAGGGAACAAGGGAAGGGTCGGGGTCACCTGAGGGGGGAATAAAAGCGAAAAAAAAAAAAAGAAGTAAAGAGTGGAGAGTAGAAGGGACTAAGCTAAGGAACGGGCACAAGGGGTAGTTATATTCTTATGCGACTGGGAAAGGGGTACTTAAATACTAAAAAAATAAGGGGATGGGAGTGGTGGGCTGAAGACATGGACAGTAAAAAATTGGCTAATGAAAGAAAAGACCGAATCGAACTCGGAGGGCTCTATCGTACATGTAGAAAGGTCAGGGGGGGGGACAACGTCGGGCAACGGAAGGGAAGAAAAGGTAAAGGGGGTTTAGGTTAAGAAAAGCAGATAGGAAGTAAAAAAGAATTCGCAAACGACGAGATGTAAAAAGGGTTCTGGGGAAGAAAGGAACATGAGGGGGAAGGGAAACGGACTAATCGGAATACATCAGTCTTTTAAAAGCTATCAAGAGAAACCTCCTTTAAAATCAGAATGAAGAAACATCACCAGCAAGGGATGATGGAGGGGTGACGATTGGGGAAGCAAGGCGGACGGGGGAAAGGGGGGGCAAAAGATGAACTCGTAACCAGGGAAAGTCTACTTGCACGGACTGTAAAGAAGAAAGATGCGCCCTGAATGATTTATTTTTAGTGGATACCAAGGATGTCTGGAGTTACGCTTCAAAAGTGTAGAGCGAGGGAAGGAACTTAAGGGTAGGCATTCTCAAACAGCAAGGGAAGGCGGGGAGATTTTAACCAACGGCGGGGAAGGGAGGCGCTAGGGGGTATACTTATTAAAAGAAAAACAGGGGAATCTGGGAGTGTAGCTGGGGTATGGGGGAAGGACCCTACGACGCAAGAAGAGGTCGTGGGAGAAAGGGGAAGGTGAGAGAGGGGAGAACTAGGTGGAGGAACAGAGCTGGACTTCTCACTCTCGCGATATGGAAAAAGAATAGGTGGCTCACGGGGAGTAGGGGGGATCCCTAGGCTGGGTAAAACAAGACTGAAAGGAAAAAAGGGGGGGTGAGCAGGCAGGGATTATAAGAAGCACTAGTCATACGAGGAGGACTAGAGAAAGACCAAAGGAAAACTGGGGAAAGGAGCTGCGAGTGCTATTTCGAGCTAAGAGGAAATGGCGTGATACGAGGGGGGGGAATTGGTTTGGGGTCGTAGTCAAAGAGAAACCGCATG
>Ga0179593_1317175_pt1 | contig 10238 bp, 16 predicted proteins | sample CZODoug2_1_08_16_FD_185931 | JGI IMG/M metagenome (GOLD analysis project Ga0179593, IMG submission 185931) | Vadose zone soil fungal communities from Angelo Coast Range Reserve, California, USA - CZODoug2_1_08_16fungal (PacBio error correction) | ecosystem: Environmental > Terrestrial > Soil >...
GAACCGGCGGGAGCAGATATCCTCAGTACTCAGAAGGAGAGGGATCCGAGCAGGGAGAGCCACGAGGTCCTGTCGCCACGGACGTTGCGTGCGCAACAAAGTAAGGCTCCATCATATGGGAAGCAAAAAGAGAAGGGAGGAGACGTGCAGGGCCCAGGGAGTCGGTCCTCAACATATCTGGTGTTATGAGGTGCGGAGCGGAATGACTGGGGCCTAAGGGACTTCGACACCGCGTAGGGCCAGCTTAAGAAAAATCCGGGAATAAGAGGGAGGGACTAGGGACCAAAGGAACGATCGGGTAGACAAATCACAACCTTAAACGCATAAAAAGGTTTGCCGACTACGTCAGCCAACTAATGGGAAGCAGGCTCCGAACATGAGTTTTACAGGTCGGTCACTCTCGCCGAGGACCTTCCTGAAAGGAGGAAAACCTCCTTCATGCCTTCCGATCCTCAAGTGCCACAAGTTCACGTAAGGGGTAATAAAGTATTTTGGACGGATCGATCAAAGAAAGTAAAATAACCCCTGCACGAGCGCCTCTTCGACACGCCCGGGAATCGGAAGAAACGGTAAAGGAGGGGAGAAGGAAAGCAGGAACCAGCCAATACTTATCGTTTAGATCGTGAGTTAATTCACTCGATCGAGTGACGCAGGTAAGAAACACCGGGCCGTCCACACTCCGCTCGTAACGGGCAAGGGCCAAAAAAAAGAAACTTTTACTACGGAAACTTCTTGAAGTGTGGCGCGGATATCATCCACGAGGGACGATGGTCAGCAATGATATAACTGCATCGTCCAAGAAGAAAATCCAGGAGGGGGTAAAGGGGGGGACCATAAGTCGGCTCGACCCGCCATCAACCTTAAAGGTCGTCCTGCTGCGGGTCGCTTTAGAGACGCGCTAATCTTTGCCAAAGGGGGAGGAGGAAGCAGGGAAAAAAAGGGGTACTTTTCTTCCTATGAAGCTACGCGTAAACAGCCGGGCAAAAAAAAAAAAAGGGTCGGCATCATACATCCCCGCTAAATCGAGGGTAGGGTGGGAGGAATGGGGAAAAGGAAAAGGGGTTGTCAGAGACACAAAAGCGCCTACAAGTTTAAGGGCGCAGAACGAGTGGACGGTTTGAAAGGGTTTCTGGGGGAAGAAGGGAGGGAAGGACGACGCCGTAATCAAGATTAAAAAAATATCCTTGGAAGGCCGACGCCATCGTAGTCCGCCATGGGATACCGTCTCAAAACTCAAACTAGAAGGTTCTTCAGAGGAAGGAGGAAAGGCTGGCTCTGTCTACCCACCACTATCATCAGCAGCCAATCTAGAAGCCCCGGAAGAAGCGGAATGAAGACTGTAGGGAAAAAAGAGCCTATAAAACACGCAACCGCCCACATGGGTCGGGACCGCGAAAGCGAATTCACCGAGATCTACAGGGGTCTTTACCGGGAAAGAGGGAAACCGGGGAATCCGGGGTTTCCCGAACCTGCCCAAAAAAGAAGCCGCACTCTAATACCGAGCTAACCCTAACCCGCCAAAGAAGGATGGAAGAGAAGTGCCAATTCCTGCCCAAACGCCAACCTATAAACATACCTGAGGTTTAACTGAAGAAATGCCTAATGGAAAGAGGTAACAGAGGAGGAAAGAGAATTCTAAAGTACATACTTTCGGGCTCTCCCCCAGCTCTCCCTTCTCGACATACCCACCTGTAGAGTAGGTAAAGAAATCAGACGTACCGTTTCTGTCAAGGCACCACGACGTCAAACGTTCCAACAAAGGCCTCATGGAAATCTGTCACTAGAGTTACAAGGGGAGAAAAGGGGTTAAAAAAGACAGGAACGGGGGAGGGGGCAAAAATGAAAAAATCTATATTACCATACTGTTCACGTGAGCACCCAGCAGGACAGTTGAAGAAATGCGTGGCACGGCTAAAGCAGGGAATGCAAGGGAAAAAAGGATCAAACAATGCAGAAAAAAAAGTGCTGCCGGCTGTCCTTTTAAAACGTTCCTTCTAGGCGAAGGCATGCAGATGGCGCCAAGGAGCACAAGAAAGTCGGGAGATAGAGGGCTTGGACGATTCATGGTAGGGAAGGGGGAGTGGGGGAAGGTACAGCGGAAAAAAAAATATGCTGCGGGTAACCTGACTTCACTCAAAAGGCGGTCAGCGACAACACTAAAGAAAGCACATGACTGAAGAAGCGGCAATTTACCCGCCCGAGACAGGGAGGAAAAAGAGAAGGGGGAAGGGGTAAAGGAGGGGCGGACAAGAAGGGGGCCACTTTCAAAAAACCACAGCCACATCCTGGGATCCAAAAAAAAGGAAGGAGGGGGAGGGGGTTATAAAAAAAAGAAAAATAAAAAAAGAAAAAAAAAAAACAAACCCACAAACCCCCCAAAACAAAAAAAAAAAAATAAAACCTCAAAAACAAATAAGAGATTTTGCGGGGATGGGGGGAAGGGAACGGAGCATCCAAAAAAAAGGATGTCTCAACAACATCCCTCAAGAAAGAACCCTTGCTCCAAAGGGTGCCGTATACCTACAGGCCGGAGCGTGATTTGGTCTCATAGGTGCGGGACATGTACCCCTGATCAATTGGAAAAAAGAAGGAGGATTGGCGGGGGGGGGGGGGGGGGAGAGTTAGCCCACTAACACTTCCTGCCTAAAATACATCCCTATATCAAACCGAACGCCTTTGACTGGAGGGAAGCAGGGGCTTGCTCTCAAAGCTATTCGAAAAATCCTCCTTGACAAGGGGAAATGTTTCGGGAAGGAAGCCATTTTCCATCCTAAGGTGTCTCCTTCCACCAAAGAATTCGGACCGTAGACGGTCACGAGGGGAGACTAAAAGCCGCTGTTCCCTATCGGGGGGTCAGCCTCAACGAATCGAGGGACTGAGGAAAAGAGGAACAAAAAAATACCCTGCTCTTCTGCGGATGATGTGGTAGCCTCAGGCCAAAGGTACGGAGGGGAAAGGAATTACGCGGCGGATGACCAGAGTATTTGCACGATTAACAGACCAACCGGAGGACTGAAAAGAGCATCGGGGAGGGGGAAAAGAGAGGGGGACATCACGGACCCAGGTCTGAAATTTCGTCATCAGGAGATGCTGATATCAGGTGCGCCTGTAGAGCAGGTTGAGGTTCTAACTGACTCTTGTGAAAAAGGGGTCGGGAACAGGGAGGAGGGAAGCGTGCCGGTTAAACCACCGATTGCTTGACAAGCCGCGTAGGTCTAACCGCGCTAGTCAGGCTCCAAAGGCTCAAACCAGAAAAAAACTTGGAGGTCATGGGGTGAATGAAGGGACGACGGTTCTGACGGAAACGGCTGCCCGGGCTTAGCGGTCGATATAGAGAATGGCTGTAGATCTGTCGCTCATCTTCATAATTAACAGAGAGTAGGGATCAAGGGAGAGAAGGGAGGGTCTCAAGACTTAAAACCAATTTCGCCGAAGCGTTCTGCAATAGGCCGGAGTAATAGTGCTTTCGTCATACGCAAAATAAACAGAAAAAGCGGGAAGAGGGAAAGCCTAGCCTAACATTGACTGTAAGGAGAAGGGGGTGGTCAAAAATCCAACCAATCACACAATGTAATCAAAAGGAATTTCTGGGGGGGGGGTGGGGGTCCGGTATGTGTGGGGGTGGGTGGGGGTTACTGCGGTATGGACGGGGGGAAGGAACGGTACCTGGGCGTAGACAGATCTGGCCGCCCTACGAAGCTGGGAGGGACTTTGGATGAAAGGAGTTGCGCCGAGCGGGGAGAAGGGGGGGTAGGGAGAACGAGTAGAGGTCAGCATCATGACACCCGAAAATTCAGCCAATGCGTCGAGCACTGAATATCTTGAGAGTCCACACAAACGAAGAGGGGAGGAGAGGGGAAACGTGGGCCCACGATATAAGATCGACCTGAAAGATGCCAATGAAGGAGCGTAAGGCAAGGTAAAAGGGGGGGAAGGAGGAGAGAGGGGAGATAAAACAGCCGTCTGCCGGCCGGTCTGTAGTCGGAACACGTCTGCGGAATTGAATGGCCGTTGAGGGGACAGATGGCGAGAGGCACCTAGTTGTGACGTGAAAGAAAGAGAAGTGGGTTGGCCGTGGTACAGTCTTTTTTCCATGAGCCAGCAGAGGCATACCGGCGTCTTCGGCCTTGAAACTGGGGTGGAATCAGGGGGAATGTGGATGGAGGAGCCAAGAGGGGAGTTAATAACCAGACTTTCGAAATTCATCAAACGTCTAGCGCGAGATAAACCGGAGGGAAAACGGTGGGAGCTTAAGAGCCAGGGGCCTCTGGAGAAGAGGGGTGGGCAGGGGGAAAGGAAGAAGGTCGACGCCTCTGACTGTGGCGGGATTATCAGGATTGGGAAGGGAACCTCGGAACGTCAAAGAGAAACACAGAGGTGATTTAGGAAGAGACTCCGGGAAGAGGGGGGGGACAGTTAAAGGGGACAAAGAAAGAAAAGGAGGGAATCACAATGGTGGGCGTCCAAACCTTTGCCCGGGAATGTGGGCAAGAATAGCCAACTAAAAAGGGGTCACATGCCGACCGCAACCGCGATAAAGGTAGCGGAGAGAAATGCAAAGATCAGCCTGACGAGGACAACATTTGAACGTAGTGAAGGAGGAGAAAGGAGACTCAAAGGGGTGGGGGAGAGGGGAAAAAGGAAATCGGGTTCCCTCCTCAGAAAAAGGCGTAGCGGAGTCCCATCCGCGTTAGCAGAACGGAGAAGATATGCGAATGCTCCGTAGCGAGAGACAAAAAAACAAAAAAGGGAGGAAAGAAGAATGTCCAAAACATGTAGAGATCTCTCCGTCTGAAATCAACGAGGAAGTAAGAGAAAGTGCGGGGAGAAAGGGGGAGAACGTGGCATAAGAAAGGCAACTGGCGCGATGCAAATTTTCAGTTTATCTATCCTGCCCAAAAAACAGCATTGAGCGCACAATTAGACAAGGGGAGGGAGGAGGAAGGAGGGGAACTCCAGTGCAGGATAGGGGAGCGGGCAAAGAAGAAAGGGGATTTATATAGGGTTCGGAAGACACAGGAATATATGAGGGAGGAGTCCACCCGGCTGGTCCTTCTTCGTCGAAGAAAAACAGAAAGAAAAAAAAAGGAAAGATGGGGTGCAGTTTTAAAAAAAAATCTCGCCTGAGGCCGGCATTAGGAAGAGAGAAAAAAAGAACAGAACACCCGGAACCGCGGGGTCACTCGGCTGGGAGGAAAATGTCAGAAAGGGGCGGGGAGGGCAAGACCCAAGTCAGTCTCTTGTGGAAACATCGCGAACCAGGGACTGCAAGCTGGACCTGACCAACCTAGAAGGAAGCCGGCACCTGGAGGTTTACGTGGAGGCTGACAAGTGAACTCAGGAGAGAGGAGAAAAAAAAACGGGGAAGTAAAGAGGGAAAAAAGCACTCCGAGCTCAAGTGCGCTTTGCCAAGGGTGGGAAATAACAGGACTGTCCACCGCAGCCGTTACGGGAAAGGGAGGGGGGGGGGAAAGAAGGGGATGACTCACTCCACATAAACTGCGAAAAAAATCTGATTTCGTTCAAAAGGTATAGTGAAGTACCCACGCCGGATAGAAACAAATTGAGGGAAGAAAAAACCAGTGCGACGGCAGAGACGAACCAAGGGGAAGGAAAGAAGGGATCGCATCGGGAAAATCTAACATCATTTACTGACGAGAACCACAGAATTGGGGAGAGAGGAAAGGAAGGCGCGAATATCAGGGAGGATTGGAAAGGGGGGTCGAAAGACACACCAAACTGTCCACAGACAGTCCCCCGTGTGATCAAAGAAAAAATCGTCGGAGCACCTTGAAGATCAACCTGGGGGGGGAAGGGAGGACTGATGAAAGAGGGAAGGAGCGGAGAAAGAGGTCAGCAGGGAAGAAAGTTTAAAAAGGACCATCAGTCTCCCCTACGAAGGCGGAAGAGAGTGAGTGAGACCCAAGGGAAGAGGGTTTCAGTACCGGGGAGAGAGGAGGGGGGATGGGGGGGGGGGAGGGAGTCGGTTGTTTGAAGTACTGGATTGAGAGTCTAAAAACACTCCAAAAAAAAGTGAGGAGACAAGAAGGTAAAGCGTGCGCAGCTACTCACACTATTGACTATTAAGGAAAAATTAACGGGAGGAAAAAAACTGGGTAACTATCCAGATTCATATACTGTAAGTCCAACAGAAAAACAACTAGAATGAAAGGGAAATTGCAGGGACTCGGGAAGAGAGTAAGACAGGAATAGAGGCATTATTACAGGCCCACTACGCACACCAGACACGGGGGGGAAGAGAGCCCGATCAGGAAAAGGAAGGAACATCTCATCGAAGGCCCACCTAAGAAGAAAAAGAACTAAACCTTAACCTTCCAAAGGGGTGAGGGGGGGGAAGAGACGGAGTATCCAAAGAAACAGTCTTATAACGTAAAAAAAGTGAAACAAAGAACTAAGTGAACGAACAGGAAAGAAAGAAGGACTGAAAAATACCCTGTACCTTCTTCAAATCAGGAAGTTAATAGGAAAGGAAGGTCATAAATCCTACTCAAATCTCTCGTCAAAAAAGATAATAAGAAAATCGTCCTAGAAGGGACTTGCCGTTCCCCATATTGGTGGCACAAGAAAAAAGAAATAAAAGAAACAGGGGTTGGGAGGGAAGACCCATCTGGGGTACCTCATCTGCTACAAACTAAGGACATTCATAAGGAAAAGAAAAGGACAGAGAGGGGGGGAGGAAAACAAAAAAAGGAAGCCTTCCTCGAGGGCGAGAGTTCCTGGACGTGCCTCCTCCATGGGAAGGGAGGATGACATTGGAGAAGTCAAATAAGAAGTTACAAACGATGAGAGGAAAGGGAAAAAACAGGGAAAGGATGGCCTATGAAAAGTGTGATCTTTTAATGCGCAAGAAGAGTGGAACCTGCAAAGAGGAAAAGGGCGATAACAAGGAGCGCTTGAACTTCGTCCACCCGGTGAGAGGGGGGAGGGGAAAGGAAATGGGAAAAAGAAGGACCAGTTCAAAACAGAAGTCAAAAGTCTTAACGATAGCATCTTGGTGGAGGAGATCTTTGACGTGTTCCTGCTCACGCGTAAACAAGAACAGGGCGTTGTGGGAAAGAGACAAAAGCTGAAGAAAAAAAGAACTGTCCAGGCAACAGAAATATGACAAGAAAAAGAGCCAGAGAAAGTCACTTCAACCTCGAATTCAAGCTCTTTGGAAGAGAAAAGAAGGGGGGAGTGGGCGAGTCTGTAAAAAGGCTTCCATCACAAAGACTTAGAAAAAAACAACAAACCTGTATGGAAAAAAAGAAAAAGGAAGAGGGAAAGTGGCTGAGAAACTTAATAGAAAAGCAATGACAGGGGAGGCTACTAACGTCTTAGGAAAATTGCGTCTACCAAGGAGGGGACAAGTATACGGGAAGAGAGGAGGCGGGGTCGTAGAGGAAGTTTAACAGCTCTGTACCGACGCTGGAAGGGGGGAGGGAACAAAAAGAAGGGGAGGAGGGAAAAGAGTAGGCAACCAAGAACACTTCCTCAGGGATTCCGACCGAACAGTGAGCAAGCAAGAAAAGGGGGAAGTTTGTAAAGAAGGGCCCATTTGCATGAGGGGTAAAAGAAGAGAAATTTAGAAGGATCCATTCCTTTTCTGGAAAAGGGGTTCTCAACTTAAAAGGTTCCCAGGACATTAGGGTAGGAAGTACTAGAATAGCACTCTTCCCTAACCACATGCAGTGAAAAAAAAGGGAACTGGAGAGGGGAACAGAAAAATCGGGGGGGGGAAGGAGAATGGAACGACAAAACAAATTGCTTAAACTGAAAAAGATTGTAGGAAAAGCTCTCAAATCTCAATAGGCCTTGGAGGGGCAATAAGCGGAGGGGAAAGGGAGGGACTTGGTTAGTAATTCTTTCTTATCAAGATTCATCTTCGGGAATTTGGGGAAGGAAAAAACTGAAAAGTAGTCAGGGGAGGGAGGGGGCACGATATTCATCAAAAAAAAGGGGTCTTCCATTTCTCATCTAAGGGATGCAGGATAAGTAGCGAAGGCAGATTATACTCTAAAAAAAAAGCTAGCCGCGCATCACGTGAGGGGGTTTGCCCGTTGAGGGAGGGAAGGAGGCGCTCTTTGCTTTCACCTATTCTCGGGACCCGGTCCTAGGGAGGGGAGGAATCCTCTTTCACAGAGATGACCTACAAAAAAGTGGGCCGGTAAAGTTTGAGGAGAGTCTGAAGGAGGGGGGCCGGAGAAATTAGTTAGTCGGTTCCTGGTCGGAGAAAATCCTGAGAGGCTAAACGGATGATCGGTTAGTGAGGACCAATCTGCCCCTGCCAGATAGGAGAAGACCGGGGAGACGTGTTGGAGGAAAGGGAAACAGGCTGGAAAAAAAAAGGAGTCAAGCTGTCTTGTGAATCGCAATGGGACTATGAAAAGCGATCGGGGATCGAGACGGTCGTATCTAACAGGAGTCATAAGCCCGCAACACTGGAAGACTTCCCAGACAGGAGAGGAGGACGAGACTAACAGGAAATGGCGCATCCTGGGGGTTTCTCTGCAAAAAAAATAAGGAAAGCAACCACACTGAAGGACAAATCAAAATAGGGGAGGGACACCCAGCGGAGGGAAAAGAAAAAAAAAAAAAAAAAAAATGGTGCACGCAATACAACATTTCTAAGAGGGGATGAGCGGCAACCACTAAGAGGCCCCCGAGTCGGGACGAGGGGAGCAGATTCGCTCCCGAAAGACGAAAAGGGGAGGGGCAGCAATAAAATCGGGAAAGCGAATCACCGGACACCGTAGGGGTAAAGCCTCCAGATAGCTTCTAAGAAAACGTTAAAATGAATTGTCAAGAAAGGGGCCCGGGGAAGAAAACGAAGGCAGGATAATTTCCTGCGAAGATCGAAAATGAAGGAATAAAAGGAAAAAGAATGTATCTGGGGCGCGAGAATCAACATGGACTGAGGGAAGGGGGGGCCATCTGTGGGCGGGGGAGATAAAGGAGGCAACCTTGCCTTATGTCTAGGGACATGGCGCGAGAGAAAAAGAGGGGTGATCAGAAGACGGAAAACCGGGGGGAGATTGTGTCCTTTGCCAGTGGGATGTGGGGACTACTGAAAGGAAGGAAGCATAAAGAGGGAGGAGTTTCGGTCATGGGCTTCGAGGAGAAGATCAGGAAAGGAAGAGGGGGGAGTCCAGTCAACCGTAAAGAAGAAAACGAGGTAAAGGGGGCCAGCGAAACGTCCCTTAAAGAACAGTGACCTTCCAGATTGGAAAGTTCCTCGTCCCATGCAGGGGGAGAAAGATATGTGGAGGAAGCTAAGGCTGTGGGGGTACCTCTTACCTAAGGTCTGAAGAAGTGAGACAATGTGGGTTGGGGGGGGGGGGGCGAGTTGGTTGGCAGGGGGGATTCTCTCGTACCAGGGACCTTGACGGAAAGCGAGGGGAGCAGTGAAGCACAAAACAGACTGGATTTTGAAAGGGTGGCGGTCCGCAAAATTGGGAAGGACGGTGGAAGAAGAAAAAAGTCAAAGAAAGACACTCCGCAACTGAACTACCCGTACTGTTAAAGCATCCTGCCTGGTGGAAGCAGAAAATTTTTCAGGAAGTGGGGGAGATAAAAGATGGGGAGGCCAGGAGAAAGAACGCACTTGGGGCCAGAGCGCAAAATTAAAGAGGGGGGGGAAGCGATGGAAGGGAGGGCCGGCGAGAGGAGAAACCTTTACTAAAGGACCGCGATATGAGACCGGGAAGGGGGAAAGATTAAACAAAAAACGGGGGAAAAAAAATGAAGTGGGACCCGAGAGGTCTCAACTCAACGTCTGAAAAGGAGCGGATGACTCCGGGAGCTGGGAAACGGAAGCATGGAATCGGACACGTGAGGAGGCGGGAAAAATTGAGTTAAAGAGGGAAACTTCCAATCATGGAAAAACAAAAAAGCCAGAAAAAGGGGGTCTAGGTACGAAGAGGGGGCAAAGGACGGGGGGCAGGCCGAGGTTAAGCACAGAGTAGTGTGAGAAATCGGGAGCCGAAATCTGAGCGGATGACACCGGAGGAAAAAGCGTATGGAGCTGCATCCCCATCGGAAAGAAAAGACTTATTGGATTTGCAGGAAAGGGGGGGGAGACAGATAGTCTACTGGAAGAATCGATAAAACAACATTAACGCTTTAAAAAAGGCAGAAAATTATCATACAGAAAAAAGAAAAGGTGCATTAAGGAAATGCCTGGCAACTCGTACCTCCACCCAGAGGGGGCAAAGACGGATTCCGCCGGGAGGGTGTCC
>Ga0179593_1323408_pt1 | contig 10238 bp, 6 predicted proteins | sample CZODoug2_1_08_16_FD_185931 | JGI IMG/M metagenome (GOLD analysis project Ga0179593, IMG submission 185931) | Vadose zone soil fungal communities from Angelo Coast Range Reserve, California, USA - CZODoug2_1_08_16fungal (PacBio error correction) | ecosystem: Environmental > Terrestrial > Soil >...
CTACGTTTCCGGTTAGGTAGCAAACTGCGCTAGGTCGCGCGCTCCAGGGGCATGTCCTGTAACGGAATCGGAACAGGGATGTGTTAGAGAAAAATATAAAGCCGGCAAACGGGACGCAACATAGTTTCAAAAGAGTGCCTAGGGAGGTAAGTGCTCTTCGACGCCACTGCTCAAGAGAAATCGCCGGGGGAGGGGGGGTATGGAGGCCGCCTGACCCTGTCAAGGTATGACTTAGAGGTCCCTCAATGAAGCGCGAGTGGGGGAAACGCCATGAACGATTTGAAATTGCCCTACGACTCGACCAGATAAACCCTCGCGTCAGAACCCCTGGGAGAGGAAGGAGGAGTCAGGGCATCCCGGGAGGCTAAGGTGGGCAGAGAAACAAGAGGAAGCTCTAGAAATCACCGTTGGCTCTTCAGTTGGGCAGGGGGATGAAAACGCGGACCTGGTCTAATAACCACCATTGATTGAGGGAAAACAAATCCATTGACTACTGAAAGGTGAACGGGCAGTAACAGCAACTCAGCCGTTTTCGGAGGTCCAGAACGGATCGCGGTGAAAAGGATCTCTCCGTCAGGCGCCGACCTGTCTCTAGGGGCAAGGGGGTAAGGGGGGGGCGCGCATACACCCAAAGAAGGGGACTAAAAGTACCTGAAAGGCCCGCTGCGCCGCGCCGTGGGGTTATGGAATGCCCCAAAGGTCGGAGGGGCTCCGAATAACTGACCCGCGCGAAATGAGCGGGTACCGCCCCGGCTAAGCCAGGGGAAGAATCAAAGAAAGGGACCATCAAACTAAACGGGGACCGGCATGCTAACCCCTCCCCTGACGAACATGAAGGCCGCCAGTTGGCACTGTCGAAATCCACAGCATTTACAGGAGCTGACACTCGTACTCTGGATCTGAAAAAATATAAGGATCTGCACTCCGCGAAAGAGGAACGCAGCATGCCCACTTGCGCTGGCCAATTTCAGAAAAGAGCCCTCTTACTAGCGGTGTCGTCTACACGACGCAGTTGAAGCTGTACGTGCGCACGGGCAGATAACCTGCGAAAAGAATCCCTTAATCGCGCATAATGAACCTCCGAGTCGCCGGAGGGATAGATCCGGTTAAAAAGGCACCTAGCGAAATTGGAAATACACCGAAACTCGCGTCGTTTCACTCGGATAGAAGAAACCCTCGGTGAGGTAGAGACAGTGTCGGAGTGCACCTCTTCCAGAAACAAATCGAGAGGGAAGCTGAAAATGTATGTGCGTGAGAAAATACGTCCGGCGGAACATGTCTCAGCAAAGGGGTAACTTAACAGACCCTGCCAGGTCAATTAAAAAGCCCTCAAACAAGGGTGGGGGATAAGGAAGGCCCGGGGACTTCGAAGGAAGAAGGAGACAGCGGCACAAGGGCCCGCCTGAGCGCGAGGGGGAAAAAACGGGCCGTTTTCTGAACTGACACCAAGTCGACGACGTAAAGGAATGCAACGCAGAAAAGCTTCAGGAAAAAAATAGGCGAGAGGTTAAGGCCGGATACAAAAAACCAAGTCCTCCTCGGACGGCACAACGGACGGGGGGGGTTTCAAGCAAAGAACTACCCGAGCCCAATAGGGATTAGATACACCTCGATACTAGGAAGGGTTCAGTCTCTTAATGAAAAGTCGGAGGAAAAAGAGTCTACCTTGGGAAGCGCGAAAAGAGATTCAAACTAGTCGGTGGTAAAGAAATGCCCTGGTTGAAACGCCTGGGAGGGGTTTCGAGGGTCTTTCGGCCTCCTCGACCAAAACTCCGAGGCTCCACCGGTAAAAAGGAAATTATAAGAAGTGCCCCTTCTCGGGGGGAAAAGAAACCGGAAAAGAGACCAAGGCTCTCGAAGATCTTACCGCTAAAAAACCGGGAAAACTGAAAGGAGAAGCAGACCGCTCCCCGGCCTCGGTAATATCTCAACACAAAGATGAAAGAGAGAGAAGAAAGGGGGGGAACCGCGGAAGGATCCTGATTCCTCTGGGGGAGGTGGATCTGGGCGATGGGCCATGGGGGGGACGGAGCCAGTGAATAGGTGTTGTTATTGGACACAGGCGACAGACTGTATGCCTCTTCCCGGGGCAACCAGCGCCCGTGATGTGCGAGGCGTCAGGAGAAGAAGAACAGGTGACTCCCAAAAAGGAGAACCCAAGAGGGGCCTCAGACATCAAAAAAAACGATTGAAGACGGTCCGGGAGCAGCTGGACCGCGCTGTTTAACGTATGCCTGACCCCATTGCGAGGATAGGAAGGCAGACAGGGGTAGTTCGAGGCAGTGCGAGGCTTTAATGAGTGCCCCACGAGTTCTGGCCCGAAAGACTGGGATCGTCCGAAACTTCCCGACCGGAGGGAAGGCGTAAAAAGGAAGCCGCGCGACGCTCAGCCTTGAATTTCGCGTACCGTTGGTGTAAAAACGCTTCCACTCAAACAAACCGGACTATGGAGGGTTGCCCTCCGCGCATCGAGGAGTTGACAAGGGGGGTGGAAGCGGATCATCTGAGGATAAGTGACCGGCCGGCATGCAACCAAAAGGGTTTTCGTCTGACCCTGCTCGGGTCGGTGCCCTTGTAGTCAAGGCCAGCGGCTTCGTTTAAAGAAAAGACTTAAATGAACATCAAGATTGTTCAAAGGTACTCGCCTCCGTGCACGGTGAGGACCGTCACGACCGACTGCCTATACCAAACTGTCCCTAGACTAGGTGGGGTCACTTGAGCCTATGGAATTAAAGCTTCGGAGACGCGGTGCAGGGGCAATTTCCAGGTCCTAGGAGGTGGAACCTCGACCAGGGTGCACAAGGGATTAGAGTCCGCTTGTGCTGGGAAGAACAATTCCGCATGGCGGAATTATGCTCGGTCCGAGGGAGAGTAAAATGCGGATGTACGCGAAGGGCCGAACTGCGGCGGGGGATCCAATCAGCCTGCCTGGGCTGAGGGGGTCCGCAGGTCAAATATACGAGTGTGCCAGGCGATCAGGGGATCGTGAGCCCACCATAATAGTTCTCGTGGGACTTCCGATTCCCGGAGTTTTTTAGAATGCAATCAACGCTGTATTTCCGGAAGGCCAAAAGGAGGGGAAGGGAAAAAGTTCCTCACGACATGTGCGTGGAGGGGCGTGAATTCAACTACTAGGCGGGTGAACAGGAGGAGTGTCCCTCGACCAGGGGGAAGGAGCGTGCAGCCGGCCCAAAGTAGGACGCGGGGCTGTACTGTACATTAGGACCAACCGCCTTCTTGTGGGCTTGAATATAACGAACCCAAAGGCGTGCGAACGCGGCCTAAGAAAAGGGAGATTCCCCTTCAATTTGGGATGCGGGAACCAATACACCCAGAACCTCGAGAAAGGTAAAAACTAGTAAAAAAGAACAACCGAATCCGGGAATTCCTCCGACCCAAAGAGAGAGGATCCTAAAAGTCACCAATTGGAAAAGGGGGATGGGAGGTTCAAATGAAGTGCCGAGGAGTACGACAAGGGAAAGGGGGCGTTCATGTGAAAAAGGAAAGCTGTACAGTCAGTCACCACATCCGGAAGAAGAAAGGGGGGAAATTTTCAAGTAACGTAGGTCTGGCAAGGGGTCGGGGCTCGAAAAAAAACACCGTCAGCGGGAAAGCGCCAGCAGGCCGCTCCTTGTCCGGGAAATTGTTCGCTTGAGGATAGGGTTGAGAGAAGTCGTTCACTTTTGGAGGAAATAAGACCCCGCGGACACGCGAGAACAGTGTCATGGGGAAAAAGAGCGATTAATGGCGAACTCGAAGAGACAGTCCCGGGTGAGCTTGGGCGCACGAAAATCAAAACAATAGAAAACCGGGATCGAGTTGACCTAGGAGGCATCTTAAGAAAAACCACGCAGAAAGGCAAGAGCCCGATGGCGAAGGGCCAGCGGGCTCAGGTCTTCGAAAAGAAAGTTGACGAAATCTACAATGTACAGTACCAAGGGCAGGGCGAGAAGGGGAAAGAAGTTCGAAAAGGTTTAATGGGTCTGGGTGGAAGGGACAGTGGGGGGTGCGGAGGAAAGATAGGGGTGTCAAAGAGGCTCGAAAAAAGGAAAGAGGAGGAAAGAATAATAGCGATCCGTGTAAAAATCACCTCGGAAAGAGAGGTGACCTTCAGATAGCCACGAGATGGGTCATGTAAGTAGCCTCCACGCACGAGGGGAAGGTGATATCCCATGAAAACACGCACGGACATCTCCAGAGGGGGGTCGATTGCCTATTTCAAAGTCCGGGGGGACGACTGCTGAAGAGGACCCATAGAAGACTAATGTGCGGGGTGATGGGGCGAATCCTGACCTCTCCGTGATGAGGAGAGGGGCACGAAAGTAGCGAGAGTTTTCCCAAAGGGAAAGTCCTGAGTGAGGGGGAAAATCACCAATTTCCCTAGGCTCTCACCAACGAAAGGGGAGACCCGAACGGGCGCGGGGGATCGGCGTTTTCGGAGGGAAGAAAGTGGCTACCAAAAAGGAAAGAAGACCGCGAGAACATGGGCAGTGGATCATAGCTTAAGGCACAGTCTTACAGGGGGGGATTAAACAGGAAAAATGCCTGGAGGGGTCCTCCTCGAAGGCAAAGTGAACGACGGGACGGGTGCACGCATAGAAGGCGAGAAGGGGGCTTAATCAAGCTGTTGAAAAGAAAGTCAAGGATCTCCGTATACCGGGTATCAGGAGGTAAGGGTGAGGGGGACACGCATAAACTCAGAAAGGAGAGGAACTAAACCTCCCAAAGGGAGCCATCCTGATTACGCCCACAAAAGCGAGGGCCGATACGTAAAGTGACCAAGATCAAAAAATAATCGGAGGTGATCAGAACCGCGACTCCGTGTCAGATTCAAAAAAATCAAAGTTCACAAAACGACGTACGGAGAAAATGTCCATTCATGTCTAACTCCTCCCCAGGGGCCGATAAAGGATGCAGCCATCTGTGAGACGGAGAAATCCACACGTGATTGAGATCCACAAATTTAAAAGCGGGAGGGGTCCAATCATCTTGGCAAGGTCGCGATCCACGAGCGAATCCAAAACCACGCGATGAGCAGGGACGGATGAAAAAAAAAGACGGCCCAGAGGCCGGCTTAGGAATCAAAATAGGGGACAGTGAAAGCGCTTTGGGCGAAGGGCCTACGCGCATAACAAGGCATCAAGGTACGAAATCTAGACTAAGTCAAAGCACACCGGAAACGGAAGAAGGGGAAAGTACAGGGCGCCCAGGGGTACATAGAAACGCTTGAAAGGGGAAATATCAGGAGGGGTTCACTAACCGGCCGAGACGACCCGCGATGACAGGGGGGCGCAGAGGCGTTCGATGAGGGTCAACCTTCCCCGGAACCATCTCGCGCGGGGGGATCCTTACAGGGGAAGGGGGGGGGCTGGTTCCTACTTAAAAAAGGAGCAGCCGGACTGGCGGACAAGGGGAAAAAGACACACACAGGGCAAAGGTCCACGAACCTCACCATGGGGGGGTGACGGGATGAGTCACGGTTAGAAGTTCAAAACAACGAGGAGCATCGAACACTGACAGAAAACTCTGATGGGACAACACCGCCTCGTAAAGTTCTTGAAAGTGAACCTTGAAAAAAAAAGGAGGGGAACCGAAAGGAGAGAGTCGCGAGGGCTGAAGGAACGCAGGGATACAGGCTCGTTCCAGAAAGAGTAAAAAAAACAGTAGCTGGGTACGAATAAGGGGTGGGCCTAAACCGTAGCACTGTCCCATCTTCCGGGAGGAAAAGAAAAGGGTCGAAGAAAATCGAGACTCGACAAGCTTTTGAGGCTCGTCGTGAACAACAGGTCGTCAAGCGGCTCCGGGAATCAGCATACCAGGGGATTGAACTCTGGATTTATGATGCATTCCAAGAATTTGGGGCACGCAGGTCAATTTATTCAGGAAAAAAGCGAGGGGGGGGTGGGGGGGGTGGTGGGGGGGGGGTGGGGGTTGGGGTTTTGGGGGGTGTGGGGTTTTGTTGGTGGCGGAGGCTGGGCGCCTCGACCACTACATCGTTCAGAAAAAAGTTGTACATGGTAGGAAAGAGAAAGGGCCCAGAGGAAGGTGACATACACCCACCTCAGACCACAGGCTACGAACTTGTCCTCTAAAATAAAACCGCCCAAGGGAAAAAGAAGAATCCTCGACCCAAAATCAGTCAGTAACAAACCCAAAAAAGGGGGGATTATAAAATATAGAGATACCGATCCTTAAGAATCTTAAGGGGAGGGAGCATCGAGGTTTAGAGGGGGGATTGCCAATGGTCCGGCCGTGGTCATCGAGGGGGTTTCCGTGAGGAAAAAAGAGGACGAGGAAACTGGGAAAAAAATTCCCCTTTGGCAAAGGGGAGGCGCCAAGGAGTTGTTCTACGCTGACAACGACTAGTTGGTCGAAGGAAAAAAATTAAAGTGAAAAAAGAGGCAATGGGGTCCTCATACCTCCAACTCAATTTGGCTGATCGTGAGCACGTTGAAAGGAGCCGATGGACAAACGCTCGGTCCCCATATTCCCTTCAAAAAGGGGTTCTAGGTCCGTCAAGGGGAGGTGTGACTTCATGCAGGGGGGAGGATCGTAGTGCAAAAAAAAAAGGAACATTTTGTCGTTAAAGGGGAGGACGTTGCTCTTATCAATCCAGAAGCTTCGCAGAGCCTGTAAGCAAGAAGAACTCAGACAGTTAAGAGGGAGGAGGGGGGTACAAAGAAATTAAAACAACGGTTGGCGTGGGGCACGCGCATCTAGTCTGTGACTTTAATGCTAGAGGAAATACGCCACCCCAAAGCCTAGCCACCAGAAAAGTGTGGGAGGGGGGGGCTTTGAACGGGGGACCTGCTGTCGGTAACTTGGAGGACGACAACGCTTCTCATTGTCCCGCCAATTCTTCTACTGACTACAGGTCAGCGTCTCTCGATCTGGTCCTTGCCTGGGGGGGGAAAAAGAGTACTCAGGCAGAGAAAAACTGTGACACATCCGGGCTTCGGTGTATTCCTATTGTTAAAAAGGTACGACAGAGGCGACCGGACGTCAAGCTGCTCGAGTGACTGGGCGGGGAAAAGGTCTAATGGAAAGCGAAAAAGCAGGAAGACAGTCGCTTGAATTCTGCGAGAGGGGTGCTTAACCTTGGATTCGCTGGGGGGAAGGGGCTGGAGAGCCTGAGAACGTAGATTCACTGGGGGGGGAGGAAACACTGCTCGTGGGAGATCTCGAAGCTACGCTGAGGGGGGGCGCTGTTAAAAGGCGCGCTCCTCGTTGGGCCCTTAAAGAGCTCAGTGATCGAGAAGCCTCAATAAAGGGTTTACTCAGATGAAGGAGGTGGGGGGATAAACTGTCAATCTCTGTGATGCGAGGGGGGGGAACGAAAAGATGGGAGAAGAACGGCCTCCTAGCAGGGGACTCGGAGGGGAAAGACATGTGCACTACGGGTGCTGCTGTGGCCGAATACGACCGGCGGTGCTCCGGGATCCGCCCAAAAGTCGAAACGGGGAAAGTAAGGTACTTTCGTCGCAATCGAAGAGGTGGATTTCAACAGCTACAAATTCTCTTCAAACGAGGTTAAAATGAAGGGACAATTAGAGGGGGAATGCGGCCAAAATATCACCCGACCGAGGGCGGGAAAGGGTTACGGGGAAATTGACGGACAAGTAAAACAGCTGAGAATTCTTGGAAGCAAATACCCAAAGTGATAGAAGACCCGTTCCGAAAGTACGCTAGGAAAAAATTGGACGAGGAGGAAGAGCAAGGGGGGGGAGTTTCTTGAAGAGGGGGGGCAACCGCCGTGCAATCGGGTCCTACCGAAGAAGAGGGAAATGTTCAACAATGTTGTCGGACTTGATGGAGTGAACGAGGGATAGGCCCTTCTCCTAAAGAAACAGAACGTCAGAAGTACGCAGACAAGTTTCTTGAAGCGCTGCAGGAAGAATAAATGGGAGAGCCGTCTGGCCACTTGGGGGTGTGTTTCCATACAAAGACCGCTCGGGCCATTTACCGGGTGACAAGTCAAGGCTTCGAAGAAGACCCGGGCAGGGTTCATGGCGGCGCCGCATCAATCACAAAGACAAATGAGACAAGTGGATCTTCGATTGGAAAAGGATCGATGAATCACTGAAAAGAAAGACGAACAACCCGATGGCGACGTGAAAGGCGGGCTAAAGGATATAAATCCATGGGACGCTGGCAGTTGAAGAAAGGACCACATGCCGATAGGACTAGAGATCGAGACGTTGTCTCAAAAGGAGCCAGGGACGCTTAGGAGGACTAAAAAAACAAAAAAAAGGAAAGGGAGGAAAGTAGCGAGCAAGGAGGAAAAAAGGGAATGCTCTTTAGAAAAAATGGCGAGACGAAACGCACAAATCTGGACGTGGGACATGTCCAGGTAGAAGAACCAAGAGACCACGTATGGGACTAGAAAAGGAGAAACAAGGAGGCCACCGTCGACATCGGGGGAAAAATGGAATTCCGAGGTAAGGGACTCTGCGCAGAGGACCACGACGCCGAAGAACGGGAGAGTTGTCTGGGGGGGGTAGGATAACGCCTGAAGACCGGATGACTTGCTTTTTCCCAGAAAGGGAAATCTCTCTGCCAGGGTCACGGGAGGGGAGGGTGGGCACTCAACCAAAAAAGGGGCCAAGACTCGCGCAAAGAAGAGAAGCCAGACGGGGCAAAAAAAGACACGGCAGGACCTGCGGGGGAGGATTTTGGACTGGGAGGAAGGCTATGCCATAAAGCAATAAGAAAGTTGGCAAAAGTGACTTATTCAAGAATTTTTTGTACTAAAGAACGGCGGGGGGGAAGGTCTAATGAAACCAAGGGACTTGTTTCCTAATCGGGCCATACCATTAGTCGACGTTAAAGGGTTGCACGGGCAGTATCAAGAGCCTTTTTGCGGGACGGAAGGATAGAGGTGAAGGTCAACGCTCGTCCGTCGCTCAAGGGGAAGGGGGGGTCCAAGCTGACCGGTGTTATGGGGGAAGCATAAAAGGAAGGAATCAGAAAGTCCTTCCGGCCCAAGTCGGAAGAGGAAGTGGGGTTTATAAAAGACCCAGGAGAGGCAGAAGACGTACTTGAAAAGACGTACGTCGGCGTTGCAAGTTACCCGGCTGACCAAGGAGGGAAAAGAAAGAAGAAGTCCAAAACCACTAGGATGACGCCGTATCATGCTAAAATAACTGGGCCCTTTCCCTGAGAAAAGGAAACTTCAAAAGGACGCCGGAATAAAAAGAAGGGCAAGGAAGACGAAAAGCCCGTTACGGTAGGGGGCCCCTAGAATGAGATAGGTTCTGCATCCAGATCCACAGAGGAAGCATCCCTTACCACGATCTCTACTGGAGGGAAGAGAACAGACAGCGGAGATTCGGAGCCAACAAAGAAGGACTGGACCAGTCTCGGTAGTCGCATTTCTCTACCTCTCTCCTCGCATCACTACCAGACGAGCAGGTCCACGCCTGCATCGGCCGAAAGAAGAAGTAAGGACAAGGGGGAGAAACTTTTACCCTCAAAATAAACTTGAACTTAAAAGGAGAGCTAGTAACTGCAAATGAAGAGAGACAACGAATATGAAGGTGGACGGGAGGACAAGGTAGAGTATTCAAAAGCAGGAACTTACCCTGGAGAGATAGACTGACCATTGGTTAGCAGCAGAGCATTAAGAACATAGAAGCCGCGCTGACAAACCGAAAACTCAGTTCCAGTCACAACGAACCCTCTCCAAAGGGGTGTTTTCAAGCAAGGAGATTGCATGCATGAGAACGATTCCAACCACAGAATAGAGCGAAAGTAACCACTCGTCCGGTGTGATGGGTGAACAGAAGGGGGAACCAACGAAAAAAGGGGAAAGTAAACTGATAGTGAAACGCGCGGCTTCAGCAACGGATAATTGGGGGAGGAAAGGTAGAACGATCCAAGTCCTCCCTAGGCCCGGAGAAAAAAGTTGGGGGGGGGAAGACGGGGTCAAAAAAATCCAGCACTGGCGAGAAGACCTTCAGAAATAGCAAATAGGGAAATCGCCAAGGTGGCAGTCTCTTAGGGTCACCGGGGGACTACGACAGCGGCGCGGTAACCGCTCGTACCAGAAGGTCCACTCTCTGGGTAAGAGAAATGAAACAAAAAAAGGAAAAAAGGTGGAAGAAGAAGGATCCGCACAACGTCCGGAGTGCATCGGAGAAGAAAAAAGTCCGCGGGAGACGAAACGTTCCCACCTGGAATGACGAAGTGGAACCTCGAGAGGCATAACCAACAAAATCTGGAAGGCCAAAAGAAGGTAA
>Ga0179593_1345960_pt1 | contig 10238 bp, 9 predicted proteins | sample CZODoug2_1_08_16_FD_185931 | JGI IMG/M metagenome (GOLD analysis project Ga0179593, IMG submission 185931) | Vadose zone soil fungal communities from Angelo Coast Range Reserve, California, USA - CZODoug2_1_08_16fungal (PacBio error correction) | ecosystem: Environmental > Terrestrial > Soil >...
AGTGGGGAGTCTGTTAAAGCAGAGGGCTCTTAAAAAGAGGGCGACTTCGATGCTGAAAGGACCCATCGCATGACTATGGTAGAAAAAGGAGAGTTTCCGGGGGGAAAATGTCTCTTGTAGGCTCCTAGGTCACGGTGCGCCTTTAACAGACAGCGCGGCAAAAGAAGACAGTCAGGTAGAAAAAGCTACGCTAGCTAAAGGCTGTCACGAATCACCACGGCTATGTACAGGAGGGGGGGTAGAAGCCACAAAAGGGGTCTGCGGGCCAAACAGACAGAGACCACTCCTCCTGGTAGGCGAAAAGGGGGCTAAGTGAACATTAGACACTTAAGGAAAAACAAAAAACGGAGATAAACCAAAAAAGAAACGTTTCCTGACGGGGAGGATGAGGGCACAAAGGGAAAGAAAAGGGAAAAAATAGAGGATCAGGGGAGAAGGCCCAAAGTGAGTGAATCGGGGATGGTCGCTGGCCGTCCACGGCAAAAAGAAGCGGAGAAACTTTCTGAAGACTTTCCGGAGAGAGTTCGATGCGAACGTCTGTTTTACGAAACTCGAAGAAGGGAGACTGGGGAAAAAAAAAAAATTTGGCGTAACCCTTGCGCAGACCACGTCCCAAAGGAAAAACACCAATGATCGGATGGAGACGACCGTGGAAGGATTAAGAAGAGGAAAAGATGGGCATCTTCAAGAAGACTTCAGGGGTTGGGGGGGGCGTTGAGAGGTTAAAAAATTGGTGGTCGAGGTATCGGGGAAAATAGGATAGCTGGTCATCGGGTAGGTCTCTCGCGCAGAAGGAGGTAAGAGGCGACTTCTGTACATGAGACTGTTGAACGTCGGCAAAACCAGTTTATGGAAAGCTTTCCGGAAGTTAGAAGTTACGAGGGGAGAAGAACGGAGAAAGGGGGGCCGTAGCAAAGTTTCTAAAAGGGCACCTGTCCTTTGGTGTTGAGGGGCACCAAAAACGGAAAGAGCAAGACGTAAGGTTTTTCAGGGAAGGGTACGTGCTTTGGACAGAAAGGTGAAGGATCTGCTAAAACGTTGTGTGGTGGGTCGCGCGAGTCATTCGGCGTAGCGGGGTGCGGGCGTGGGGAAAGTGGGGGTGATGGTGCAAGTGGGGGGGGTTTAGAAACAGCCAATCCATTAACAAGATCCAAGGATGAAGCAAAAAAAAAAAAAAACAAGGGCGGCATAAAAGGAAAACACTACGGCAAATCAAAACGGGATTCCGTATCGGTTAGGGTATAAAGAAGACAGACATGAAGGAGGCGAGGGGCTTCGAAAGGTTGCGCTGGCCATGATAGGATGATTGCTCACCTTTTCGGAATCGTCGGAACAAGAGACCCCCTGGAAGAAGGGGGGTTCTGGGAAGAGCGGGGATTCGTTACAGGAAAGCGCTTCACGTTCTGGAGCTGGTTAAAGAAGGAGAGGGGGAATGAAATAGGGCCGACGAAGTGACGAGACAGAGGACAACTAAGCAACAGTGCTGGCTCGGGTCTCTCGGTGAAAAATTGGTGTTTCCTGTGGGGGGCAAACGCCAATCCTTATAAAATAAAAAGATGTGCAAAGAAGGAAGAAGGACTGAAAGAGAAAAAGGCAAAATATCACTGAGGGGGGGGGGCAGTGACTGTCCAGATTTCAAATACAAGAGCGCGGGAAAGAGGTGAGGGGAAGAGACGACAAAGAAGCAAAGAAACCTAGATGACTCGGGGGAGCGAAGCTGACCAAATGAAAGGAGAGGGGAGATGCCGGAAGTCCTCCAAAAGAGACTGCTGGAACATTGAAGCTTGCTTGACGTACATTTTGTCAACAGAACTGAAGGAGGAGACGCTGTTTACCTTTGTTTGAGGGGAGAAAAGAGAAAATTACGGTAACTGGAAAAAACTGGTCTAAAAGAACGGAAAAACAAGAAAAGAAAGATTAAAGAGACCCAAAGAAGGAGGGGGGGGGGAAGAGGGAAGGGGTGGGTAGTGTTCATCTCTCAGGAACAAAAAAAACTTGAGAGGTAAAAGAGGAAGGAAAAAAGAAACCCAAAGAGGAAAATATTCTCCACAACAGCCCCTGCAAAAGAGGAAACCAAGGGGAAAAGAAAAGAGGAAAAACGTTGGAGGAAGTCTTCTGAGACCAAGAGGGGGGGTCACAGTACAGAAATTCTCAGGGCTCCATAAAAAAAAAAATAGAATGAAGATGGGAGGGTAAAAAAGGGATGCAAGCCATAGGCGTTTCAGCGGGAGAAGCATGAGGGATGGACGGAAGGGGAAATGATAAGGGGAAATTGGTCAAAGCTTGGGAACTCTTAGTGGAGACCAGACAGTATGCTGGCCTGAGTTGGTGGTCAGAAGGTCTACGCTGTAAAAGAACTCGTTTGGAGAAACTATGGAAGTCAATGCCAACCTCCCATAGTGGAGAAAAGAAGGGAGTCGCTTCCGAAAAGGAAAGGAGATTACAGGCTGCACGGAAGAGATACCCGTCTGCCGATAAGGGGGAGTGGATCCACACAAGGCCAACACAATGGTAAATAACGGCCATCGGAAGGAAAAGAGGGAGGTAGCAGGGAAGAGTACGAGAAGTAGAGGAGGAAGGATGATGACAACGATCTTCATGGCAAAACGAGGCTGGACCGAACAGTTATCTGAGCAGGTAAGAAATGAAGAAGAGCCAAAAGACCAGGCGGAAAAGGTGGTGGGGATACTAGTCATCAGGTATCCAGAGAAATGATCAGAACTGAAAAGAGGGGAAAGACAAAGAGATCATATGAAGGGCAAAATAAACGCTCCGTACTTATACGAAAGGGTAGGTTGAGGGGGAATATTTATTTAAATCAAAAATTGGTGGGGGTGGGGTGGGGGGGGGGGGGGGGGGGGGGGGGGGGGGGGTGTCTCTGCTTGAAATCTGGCTCGGTGTCAGGATTTGGGGGGAATTGCACTCCAGAAAAAGCCCCACTAACCAACTGGTCGCCTTGCAGAGAAAGAATTAACTCTAAAGAGATAACACCCACCAAACAAAAAAAAGAAGATCATCACGTGATCCAATAAACGCATCCAGCCCGTACCCGCAAACAAAACCAAAAACCGCATATGAAGTGACGTGAGTGCGGATGCATCCAATACAAAAAGGAAGTAAACCCTTGGGGAAATCGGTCCAAGGGAGTTCAGGTAAGCACTCTGGAGAGTGAGGGCAAACGATTCAATACAAAAGCGGCAGAAGAAAAGTCTGAAAAGCGTCACATCCTTAAGGACAAGGGAAGCGAGCGGCAGAAGCGGACCCAGGCAGGAAATGAACTAGAAGGGAGAGAAGCTCAGAACACCAGCACTGGCAAGCTAAGACCCCAAGAGCAGCAGCAGAAATGCAATATATGCACAAGAATGGGGAGCAGTTCTTAATAAGAACACGAGATAGCACTTCTACATGGGGGGGAATTCAGACTGGAGTGAAAAAGCACTCAAAACACCTTTTAAACGTTCCAGTGTTTTAGAAAGGGTAACATAGTGCTATTAGGAAACAAATTTGAAGGGGAGAAAGAACGAGACGCAAAAAGGGGTGCAAGCAAAGATGAGGAAAGGGGCCTGATCAACACCATAACGATCGGCAAGAATTTTATGTGTACGAAGATCTCGTTGTTGGGGGAGGGCAGAAGGTGTTACAGACCAAGATTCCCCAAATGAGTTGATTAGGAAACGCTGACGTTGTCTGAGGGGGGTGGGGGCAACCGTTTATCGAAAGGGGCAGACAAAGCCAGGAACTTACCACGATGAGGGGAAGTGAGGTTACCGCATAAATTTGGGTTCGGGAGGTAAACCAAGAGGGAAAATAGGTGATTGAGTAAAGCAGGGACAGAGAGCGCTCGTGCAGGGCAACCTGTAACCGCTGCCTGGGGCAGACGAAAAGGTATTTTCAGGCTTAAGACTTTTCCTAGATCCGAGAGTGGGCGGAAGACGAAAAAACCACGAGCAGTGCGATCTAAGGGAGAAAATCTACTTACGCAACGAAAGCCAGGCAGCGTGCCGCAGAAGAGAATTAAAAAATAGAACGAGAAGCAGACAAACCAAAAGTATTAATTAGGGGAAAGGATAGAGGATCTTTTGGTATATTAACGCATCGAACAAAACGCGCCGGCGGGGGCGACTTCGGATCTTGGAGAACAAGCACGAGTCCGCACTGGGCTCGTGGGAGGACTGAGCGTTTTCCGCACCGATGGTTAGGGGGGAGAGAAGCAAAATTAATTCCTGCCTGGGGAACCAGGGAAAAAACATCGTAAGTAGGAAAGGCAGCAGGTTAAAAAAAGATAAAAAAAAAAATCGCTAGCTGCGGGAGGTTCAAGAAAATCAACACGCAGATGACAGGGCTTTGGGTTTGTTGGGGTTGGAAAAACCCCAGAACACAAATTTCGGGCGGTAAAAGCAGGACACTTCCTCGTGTACGGCTCTTTGGCTATTAGATAACGGAAAAAAAACAAAACTACTTACAAACCCAGGGAAGTTGGAAGAACCAGTGCATGCTTTGGAAACGAGCTGGAGCGCAAGGGAGCACGGCCCAAAGCTACTAAGTCCATAAACCAATATTGAGAGAGGTAAATGGTTGCGAAACGGGGCCGTAAAGGAAAATCTTCAGGATTCATCTACTTGCGTGCTACGGGAGATTGGAGAACGTTTCATAGGGTTTCGCCTCGCACTATGGAAATGAAAAAGGGCAAAGGGGGGTGGGGGGCTGCTTTTCCAGACCACGATGACAAGCCCTGACCCACCAATGATAGCCTTGCTATGATACCGTGGCAAGGAGGGAATGGGGATAAGAGGGTGAACTGAGAGAAGTCCGGAATGGGAGGCCGGTTGGGGTCTTAGGGAAGGGGGGATCGTGACAAACTAAAAGCAAAAAAAATGGCGAGGGAGGCAACCTAGGCGCGCTCGCTGGGGCAGTCTTCTAATCAGGCGGGGAAGGCAGGAAAGGGGTTGCGGGGTCGGCATCCTTATGTGAACGCGCCCCCGCTACGAAGGACCGGAAAACCGTGGCACGAGCTTTTGCTACAAAATGGGGACAAAAACTGTGTCATTGGGGGGGTGCTGCAGCCTCCCAAGCACGGCACTACGAAGCTAGGGGTCGGTTTGGCGGGGGCATGCTTTGGAAAGAGGGTGTGCAAATGATGAGGAAGAAGCTGCACTTCGGTGGGGTTGGGAAGAGGCGGAAAGAGGGGGCAGGATTAGGGGCGGAGAAGTGGGGGAGGAGGGGATTGGTTCTGGGCCTTATGGTGAGAACGTAGAAAAACCATAAAGTCACCGAAAAATCCAGATTCCTCACACCAGACAATTTTCTGAAAGGCACTACGGCCAGACATTCGGAGGCCGTAGCGGGAGCGGACTCCACTTAATTCTGATTGAGGAAGGTCTTCGCAAAGAAAACGAAGTCTGCGAATTGGCTTCTGGCTCGAAACTGATTTCGGGGAAACGGCGTAACAAAAAAAGTGCCGAGAGGCTTGCGGCCGAGGCGTTTGGATGGGACCTTTGAGACCTAACGTAGGGGGAGACTCGTTCAAGGACTTGCAGTAAAAAGAAAAAGGAAGAAGCTTATACGCCCGCTCAGAGCTAAAGAAGAATTGGGGCCTGAGCAGAGGGGGAATCGGTTTAGGACCATTGGGGTGGCGCTGGTGGAAAAAACAAATCCTTATCTGCCAGGGTACGAAGAGGGACATCCGGAAACTGTGACGGCCAAAATGATCCACGCTATAGAAAAAGATGGGGGGTGGCAGAACTGTCAGATTTTGAGCAAATACACGAGCGCGGGCACGTAGACAGAAAAAACAGCCTCCTGCCCAGATGACTAACACTAAAGGGTAGGCGGAACTGAAAACTAAGGAAAAAGGCTCTGCCGGCATGGCAAATACCTCAGAGCCATGAGGAACATGCAGAAAAAACTATGGCTTGAATACATTTGGGGGAAAAAGAAAAAGGAGCCGTGATTGACCTTGGGGGAGGGCGAAAGAGAGGATTCTGTACTGGGGGAGCATCCCAACCCGACGGCGAAAAAGAAAGAACTGGCCACCCGCGAGATTGATTCGTTCGCGTTAAAGCAAGAATTGACAGGTGATGGTTGGGTTTATATTGGAGTGAGTGGAAGATCTCAAAACGAGGAGGTGAAAAAGCGAGGAAAAAAAAGCCAATCGGCTATTCGAACCAGGAGGCGGAAAAGAAAAACTCTCTTAGTTAGCGGGTTGCATAGAGGCTTTCTGGGAAGAAAGGATCTACCAGGCCGAAAGGTCTCGGAGTTCGCATCCCAAAATGCAACAGCGGCCAAGTGGACAAAAATTACTAACAAGCCAGGCGGGGAGAGGTTCCAGAAAAGCTCGGAGGAGCTGCCGGAGAGCATAGATTTGGACAATGGTCACTTCGCCCGAAAAACAATGAAGTAATCTCTTTGAAGGGCGGTCTGAGGTGTGGTCACGGAACGCTCCCGCAAGAGTCCGAAAAATAGGACAGGTCTGAAAAAAAAAAAGAGGGATAACGGTAGGTTTGGGGGCCGTCAAGAGGAGGAATGGGGGAGATGGAAAGTCTTCACCTTCTGGCAGACCTGAGGGGACTATAATTGGGGTTCTTTGGAAGCAAACACAGCGCAAAAAAAATGTTAACTAGAGGAGCAACCACGATAATGCCCCGGATGCTTGTAAGGGAGAAAGGCTGATAACTCACGGAGAATGCCAAAAGAAACATGCAAAATCGTCGCAAAACTTTAAAGGAGGGCTAAAGGACAAATCTCAAAACGGACCGGCGGCCCAGGAAAAAGAACGAAAGGAAATGGTGGGTAACAAGGCCGAAAATAAAGGTGAAAAAGAAGCCAAGTAGCATCTTTTCGCAACAGGGGGAAGTTAAAACGAAGGGCCCCTACAGAAATCGGAAGTGCCAGGAAAACCATACGGAATCAGGACGTTGAGGTCGTAGGGAATTGAGAAAAATTGGCGCGCGGTCGTATTAGGAGTTTACTGTGAAGGGGGTTATGTGGGAAGGATAACTCAACCAATAAGGAAACATACAATCCCACGCCCGCACCAGAGACTCATACGGCCTAATACTGACGCGAAATCGAAGAAAGACACCCCCAAAAAAAACAGATACTCGCTCAGGACGGGAATCAAAATACGGTAAGAATCCCGTACGGAAACAGAACCAAACGGGGGGGAGATAGGAGAAATTACGTTAGGGCGCGTGCAGAAAAAAACAACTGAAAGTTACAGGTGATAAAAGGATAGTAAACGGGACTGGTCAAAAGGTCACCACCGGGGCAACGCGTTCAACTAAGGTGCGACGAAAAAGGGCTCAACAGAGACACCTGATAACGAAGGAAAGCGATAACCGACAGTCTAATACATAGGACAAAGAGACCGGAATAGCTCGCCTCACTATCAGGCTAAAAAGATTCTGTCAAATCTGAAGAACCAGAGCAGAAGCAGGAGCTATCAAAACACCAAGAAAAGTTGGCCCTGATGAATAATGCCACGTTAGAGAGAAGACAATGCGGGTCAGTGGTGGGGGGAAGGGGATACGTGTTAAAAAAAAAGGGGGAAAAAACCACGGTGGCAAAAAAGGGTTTTGACAGTGAAAACAATAGGGGCGAGGCGAAGAATGTTACAGTTTCTCCACAAAATCACGAAACGAGACATCCTCAGCAAGAGCGCAACGTGAAAAAATCCACATCACTGACCGAAAAGAGGGGGGTTGGACAGAGGATACTGGGGGGGGCAGGGGGCCGACACTTTTTGGCTCGCCGATAGGGGAAACGAGGCACTTGGAAATGGAGGAAAAAACGGCTGAGGGGGTTACTTTAGTTTTCGTGGGTTGTTGCCCTGGCCGTTATCTGATGAAAATATCACAACTACGGAAAAACTAGGAGTTGTCATCTGATGGAAAAAGAAAAGGGGTGGGAGGGAGTAAAGAAAAACAGGACATAGCGTGGTGATTTAAGGAACCGAGTTTCCGCTCGCTAGGAGTTTGAGTAGCTGCCATTGTTAAACCTGAAGTGCCTGGCAAATTACTATGTCAGGTAGGGACGCAAAAACCTGTAGAGGAGAAAGAAAACTAGAGGGGAGGAAGCTCAAGTCGCCTACAAAGCAGTGAGAAAGATAGGCGTAAAGAAGAGAATTCAGCCCGCCCAGGCGCGGAAAACGCAAAGAGGTCTTGAGAACTTAGAGAGCAAACAAAAAAGGGGAAGAAGGGAGGAAAATAAGACGGGTCCTTTAACGCAAGAAGGCAAAAAGCTCCTGAGGGGAAACTAGATCTAAGAGAAAAACAAAAGAGAAGAAAGGCTCAGGGGGAGAGGAAGGGAGGAGGTTCATCCGCCCAACGCTCTGTTTCTGGCTACCGGAAGCAGAATGCCGTGAAAAAGGGAAAAAGGGATCTGGCCCAGCAGTAAAGGGGCAGCTACGCAAAAGAAAATCGGATAGAGGAAATCTCTTGGACACTAATAAAAAAGAATGGGAAAGGCTTGGGTTGGAAAGTCCCGGAAACACAAATTTTCTGCGTCCACATCGAAACTCGTGCAAACTTGGGGGGGAAGGGAAACATTAGATAGATGGCCAGGAGCACGAAAAAACGAAGAACCCCATAATCATGTTCCGAGAACAATTTCAAAAGGGGGGTGAATCAGGGAGCCCCAAGTGCGGAAAACAAAAACTAAACTGTCGGAAAAAAGACTGGCGACGGTGGGGGCATGTCAGGAAAAACCGGGCCTCGATGAATGGGATGAAATCCCGGGATCGTTCGAGGCGAACTTTAAGAGGGGGGTCTCCATAGCAACAGATTTCACACTGGTGAAATGGAACGAAAAGGTTGGGTGGATTCTTTGAGCAAAGACCACGGTAGCCGCCACGGAACCCACCAAATGATCGCCTATCGGGGACCGTTGCCGGATGAAGGGGCCAATGGGAGGCACTTAAAAACAGTCCTGCAGCATGCCGGGTGGGTGGGCCTCTTGCCCAGAAGTGTACGAGGAGAAGGAGAAGCTATGCGGCCTGGGCATGAAAGGTCTTTCTCGGCAAAGCGGAATAAGAGGACTATCATGCCTGGACAGACGTGCGACATTACGTCGGCAGACCGTAAGTTTCACGAGGGCACCTACTTTTAAAAGAGGGGGATGAAACCGAAGGCCCGTGGGCGGCGGTGGTCGTCAAGGAGAAAAAAGAAACAGTGGGGGTGAAAACGAACATCAAAACTCACTCTCATAGGAGTGGGGGGGTGCTTTTTTCAGGGGGGGGGACCGGGGAGGAAAAACGAGTATTTTAGGCCAAAGGTTTAGCGAGAGGTCTCAGTTGGGGGGGGGGGTATAGCGAGAAAAAAGAAGGAGCGAAGGGTGCGGAGGGGGGAGGGGTTCTGTTTCCTGTGGGGTGGAAAATATCCAAAAATAAGTCAAAGATCACGAGTCCGACAAGAGCGCCGGCAAAAGGGACTCAGTGAATCCGCCATCAAAGGTTAAAACGTTATTCGTACGGATCGTGAAACCTGCACGGCCCTTATGGAGTATGAGAGGGCTCTTAACAGGGTGCTCCTCTGCGGGGGGAGTCTGACTCACGCTTGATTGGCGGACATAGGCGGGAAAAGAGAAAAGGGCGCGATATGGTGAGGGGCCGCGAGGGTGATATGATGTGAGGCTGCACGTTCAGGGCTAAGACTGTTGGGCAATGCAAGTATGGGGAACTTCTCGCAGGAACTTCTCGGACCGCTTCAGAGCTAAAGCAGCGAAAAAATTTCGCTGGCAGAGTGAAAGGGGTGGGAAAGGGGGTGCGCAACGCCAAGAGAGAGGGGGGGACGAAATTGACTACTAATGGAAGACTTTAATGATGCCGGGAAGAGATCGTGAAGGGCCAAATGCCGCAGGCATAGAGAGTGTTGGGGGGCAGGGAACGTCCAGAGTTTCCGACGACACGAGGGGCAAGTAAAGTATGACTAAAACGCATAAAAAGAAGGCCCTAGTCACTACGTTCGGCGGCTGGAAAAATGAAATTTCTAGTGTCTGCCGCGGGACTCCCGCAAGAAGAAAGAAATCGAGAAAGAAAGGGGAGTGAAAAAAGGACATTTGTGGGAAACTACCACCTTATTACGAGGTACGCTGTGTGACTTGGGGGGGGTGGGAGAAAGAGAAATCGGTACTGGTGATATAAACGACTGGTCGAAAGAAACGTGCCACACCGCTCATAAGATTGTCACGCCTACGGGCAGGGGCTGGGGGGGGAATAGCAGGATTGCGTGGATAAAAAAGGG
>Ga0179593_1413278_pt1 | contig 10238 bp, 12 predicted proteins | sample CZODoug2_1_08_16_FD_185931 | JGI IMG/M metagenome (GOLD analysis project Ga0179593, IMG submission 185931) | Vadose zone soil fungal communities from Angelo Coast Range Reserve, California, USA - CZODoug2_1_08_16fungal (PacBio error correction) | ecosystem: Environmental > Terrestrial > Soil >...
GGCTCAATTGCGCTAAAACAGACCTCTGTCCGTAAATGCATGACAAACGGGCTCATAGTGGAACAATGCAGAAGAACAGACCGGAGGGTGACTCAAAGGGACCTTCTTGGTTTCAGGCGAATCGAAAAAAGAAAAACTAAAAAAAGGGAAAAAAAGGAAAGGAAAAAATCTCATACTTCAGAGAGCCCCTGCTAAAAAACGCGGTGCAGGAACGCTAACCTTCTTCACCCTAACTCGTAAGCATCAGGAATCACCCCAGCTCCGCCAAGGAAAAAGGAGCACTCAAGCCCGCGAACAGTCCCGCTCCCGCTTGAGCTGCTAAGGCCGGAACCGAAAGAAAAGATCGAAAGATTCCACAAGCGACAACGGTCCATCGTGTCGATACACCTAAAACTTCCGTCTTTGAAGCGTTTTTCTTGACATCTTATCCTGGCTCTCCTCCTTAGTAAAGCCGAAGAAACGCCTCCATACCTGATGTCGCCCGGCCAAAGAGAGGCATAGAGGGGGAAGGGTTGAGACGACCCGGAGTACGATACAAGTAATGGAGGAGAACGGGGCAAAAAGAATGATCTCGCATCCTTCAATGGGAAGTTGAGGGGGGGTCTGAATGTAAAACAGAGTACTAAAGATGGTTATACCGAGTCAGGAAGGGGGGGGGGGAAGGAATCAAGGAAGAAGTGGTTACAAAACGGTTCAGGCTGGGAGAAAGTGGAATAGTTACGAAAAACACGGGAGTAGTTAGTGTCAGGAGAGGGTCGAGGGGGATCAGAGAGTTCCACATGGATCGGCTTGGCGTTGGGAGGAAAAAGGAGGGGGGGGAGGGGAACAGAAGGGGGGAAAAAGGTGAGGAGATCCTTACCGGAAGTGAAAAGCATAAGTGCGATTACACCTCGCGGGAGAAGCGGCTACCAACAGGAACCGGGGAAACAGTAGGGAGGGCCCCTAGTTGGGAAAAAGGGGGGGTGTTCTGCAAAGGGAGTCCCGTAAAAAACTTTGCGGTTTGGGGTGGGGGGCAAGATATTTTTCCAGAAGGGAAGGGGGGGAGCAGACTGCCCGAGAGGGACAAATGGGCGACCACCGTCAAAAAAAATTTACTGGTGGTCGCCTCCGTTTTAAGGCAGACGGTGCCGGGTTTTTTGTAAGCTCATACACGAGATACGTGATGAAAGGGGAAGGGAAAAGGAGGGAACCCAGGGGCGGGCGGGCCGGCCTGATGCTCTGAAGAAAAAATCTATACTAATCAATTGGCACGTAAACGCAAAAAAGAGAAAAGTGCTGCGGCGGAGGGAAAAAAAACAAGTTCAAGCCGAAGGGGGGGGAAGAGGGGAAACTCTGATGGTGGGGAGGGGGGGAAAATGCTCGATAAAAAGGTGGGTCTTGCCTCAGTCCAGCTCGGGAAGGAATCATTTGATCAAGCGCCTGAATCATTGGGAAAAAAAAAGCAGGGTGGGGAGCCATCGTAGGAACTTCTTTCGGTGGATCCAGAGCACGTGCGCGGAGGAGGAGGGAGTTGAACAGGGGGGAGGGAATGGGTGAGTATCGAGACCATCATGGCCCGCGATCTAGGACGAATGATGGTGGGGAGTAAGCAGCAGGCTAATCCGTGGGTTGAAAAGAGGCCCTTGCCAGCAATCATGGGGGGGGAAGGGGAAATATAGGAAGAGGAGGAAAGCGGGGGGCATATCTCAGTCATTTCCCGCGCGTACCGTTAGAGAAAGTCGGGAGTGGCCAAAACGCTGATATTGAAGAAAAACCGCACTATAAATGGGAGAGGGAAGAAAGAGCTCGGAGAGGATTACCGACACATAAAATCGGGCTGAAGAGGAGGACTCAGTCATCAAGTCTGAGAAGGTGCGCCACATGGATGATAGCGATAAGACCCTCAGGCGACGGATATAGAAAAACGGAAGAGAGAAGGATGGACTGTCTGTCAATACGAGCTGCGCAGAAAATTGCGGAGCTTTTCAAAAGCATCAGAGGTCGGGAAAACGGGCAATCTTCTTTATCAGGAGGCGGTGAAAGACGCTGGGATCCGAAGACGGAGGGCGTTAGGGGGTAGAGCGACGAGCCGGAAAGGGGGACGGTCCGGTGTTGCCATGGTAGAGAGGGGGGAGGCAGAGTACATGTCCCCAATTTACACTAACCCCATTCCGAAAGTGGAAAAATCTTTGAAAGACCCGGAGAAACGATGCAGGAAAAAAAAGAATCAAAATCGTCAACTCCGAGTGGAGAGCGTACATTCCTCTCAGAAAAAGGTGTCCCTTCGTAGCCATGGGGTCCAATCTCGAACGGCTATTCTGACCACCAATTCGAAAAGAAAGAAAGAAAGCGCGAAGGAGAGATCCGGCCAAAGATACTCTACGCCTGGAGGTTTAACCGCGAACTGTAGAAATTTGGAGCTGTTTGTCAACATGAAACTTTGCCGGGGGGGCAATAAAAACTTCGAAGCAAAGCAAGGAAAAGTTGGACGGGGGGTTTATTCTTATACATGGGGAAACCGGTAAAACGTATTTACGCCATCCTTTTAGAAAAGGGGGAGAAGGTTCCGTGGGCAAGGGTGTTCAGGAAAAAAAAGCCCCCTAAAGCGCCGTTGTATCATGATTTACCGCTGAGAGTAATGGGAAAATCTAGTCAGTCGAGATTATGCATCACAACGATTTTCGGACAGAAAAGGGAGTATTGCATAAGGGGACCGCTCTCTCCAAAAAGGAAAGGGGGAGGAAAGAGGAGAAATTCATTCAATCAGCGGTTAGAAAAAGACTGGAGGCTTCTTCGATTAAAAAACGACGATTTCTCATAAATCTTAAGCTTCGAAATCTCAGAGCTATGGGTCTGAAGGGGCGAGCTGTTCCGAAAACAGCATGGGCCACTATCACTCTGCCCTTAGGGAGACAAGGATTAGTTTAACTATAAAAAACGAAATCAAACCGGGACAGTCGGCACATAGGCTAGACAACCCTCAAAATGACAAAGTGCCGGATCGGCAGTTATTAGCCATCCATTGTGCGGATTCACACAGACTAAAAAAACGGGGACTACCGAGTGCGAGGGAAAAGAAGGAGAAAGAGGATAGGGAAAATTTACTTACGAGCAACCTCCCGCCTTCTAGTGATTCTGCTGGTTGTTCCGGTCAGACAAAGACAGGCAACCGGGGTAGATTGTACACATCTTCAAAAGAAAAGGGGGAAAATAGGAGGGAGTGACCTCATGTCTGGGGAGATTGTGTCTTTGCGTCATCTCCGTCCTAGATCTCCAAGGTCTGGTACCAACGATCTATATAAGGGGAAGGAAACTGAAAGGGGGACTATCACGCGTCGAGATTCCCGGAGGCGCAATTACTTAAACGGCCGGCTCGGAGTCGAGAAAAAAGCTTCCCTCATCTCCGCCCCGGCAACGAGAGTTCACCGAACTCCCCGGTGAACGCTCCAAGCAGAAGCTTCATTTTTCTCCGGGGGGTCAGCCCTCTGAGACATTAAAAGCGCAGGCGGATTCGCCGAAGCGAGGAGGGAGGAAAATTGTCAAGATAAGAAAAAAACTATCGGCCTTGATAAAGCAAGGGCCTGAAGGAGAAGCGGAATAGGACCAAGAAATCAAAAAAAAGCAAGTACGATGGGTGGAGGAAGAGAACGCGCTAAGCACCTATTGTAGTTCGTTAAAGAGCCCGACGATTGAAAACAGTCGGGGCGCGTAACAATTACTAGCTTTGTGCAGGTCCAGAGAAAAAGAGGGGGGGAAAAATAAGACTCTCACCAATGATTCAAAAAGAGCGGAAAGGGAAGGAGGCAAAATCCCCGATCCTTCCGGCCGAAGAAGGTTCATTAAAAATATTCTGGAGGCGGGGCAAGGAAAAACCGCGTGCAAAAAAGATTAAAAGCAGAGCACAGAAGACCCCACAATCATTCAACGCTGAAAGAGCACTTTCAAGACAAAAAGAGGACCGGGGATTTCTCGCTAGTTTTCACAAGAGGAAAAAACTTCCACACTCAAACCCGAGAAGCTCGAAATTTCGCAAGAAACAAGAAGAATCCTACAAATTGAGAAAAGAAAATGAGTCTTACCTCGCTACGGCGGCCATGAAAAGGCAGGCTCAAAGGGAAGGAGAAACCTAAGCCAACACCGGATATGACTAAAAAGGGGAAGAAAAAGAGAGAGGGAGGGGAAAGGGAACTGGACATTAGCGGGCGGATAACGACGCATCACCGAGTTTGCGGGACGTAAAAAAAAAAAAAAAAAAGAAGGCCATCAAACATCCGAGCGGTCCCTTGTATCCTTTCTGAAGCTCTCAGGCCGACGGGGAAAGAAGCCATTGTTCAGGGAAATACGAGGAGGGAAAGGAACTCGCGAGGGAAGAATTGGGACACAAAAAGGAAAAGTTGAATTGGGAAAGGCGGCCACAACCATAAAGCGTTTTGTGGAGTAAAACGAGAGGGGTTCGAAAGCTCCAAGAGGGGGGGAGAGTATCCACATCATCGGTACAACCTCCTAGGGAAAAACGAGGCCGTAAAACTGGCCCTCGACAGGGAACATCACGAACAAAGCCTCACAAACATACTCGTCAGGAAAGGGGGGAATTGGGGTCTCTAAAGATCGAGTTCATCTTGTGCCACGGGGTTAACATTGCAGGCAAAGAAGAGGGGCCGAGGAGCGCTCGAAACGCTACTCAGCCAACGACAAGAAGACACATTTAATCTTCTCCCAAAAGTCTCCTCCAACGACGTGGAGGTCTACAGGAACTAAAACTTAGACGCCTGAACGCACAAGGAGTGGGTAAGAACACGGGTGAGTTAAATTAGGGGGAATAAGAAGGGGGAAGATCGACTGGGACATACAGGAGAAGAAAAACGGTAGCCGGGGGGAAGAAAGACCATCCTGGTTAGGTAAGAAAGCCCTTGGCGGAGGCGCGTTTCAAAGGGGGTAGTCTTACACTCCGTGACAAGAGTAGCTGGTGAGATAACTCGACTCAGAAAAAAATTGTAACGACTCGTTGCCTTTCTACTTTAATAATGAATGGTATGCGTCGGGGCCTGGAAGCTGACGGGCGAGAAAGGGCATATGGAACCCTTGGCAAGGGAAGAATCAAGAGGCAATAAGTGTACGGACGAGCACGGACTTGTGCGAAGGGGGAACGCGTATCCTGCTCTGGGATTAGGGGAAGGACGAAGAAAAGACTGAAGGACGTCGCGGGAGAAATGAAGCTCACGTTGCTGGAGGGAGAGGGGGTGATAGAGGTAAAAACGAGTTCGGTTTTGGAAAGGAAGAGAGGACCACTTAACACTTGTTCTCTTTGGAATAGCGAGTATGGGGAATGGGGATGAGTGCGCGGGGGGGGGGGGGGGGTAACTTGTGGCCGTGGGAGAGGTTCAGAGACGGAAGGTGGCTATGCGGGGGGGATAACCAAACCATTGTTCTTGGGTCCCCACTTGTAGGGGGGAAGCGGCCACGCCGGCCGTCCACTTATACCTAAGAAGGGAGTGACATCATTCCGACAGGACTGTTGTGTGGCGCAATTGGGCAGCAACATCTCTGACCCCTCGCGAGTCCAACCAACAACGAGGGAAAGGTGACTGCAAAATTTCCTCACAACAGAACGCTGGGAAGGAAGGGATACTACAAAAGGCGGAGGTTGGCAGGAACAGCCGTTTGGGGGCTACAGACGGAAGAAAAGGGGCTGGACCAAACCAGCTAAATGGGTCACGACCAAAAAAGGGGACCACGAGCTGAACTCAGCCTTCCCACGAGGCTCAATAGAATACGGAAATAGAAACGGAGAAAAAGTCGTGAACCGTGCCCCTAGAAATGCTGGGAACAAAACGAGTATCTATCAATCCACTCCGGGGCAGCCAACGGGAGAAAACTTCACGAACTAAAAGACCAGACAATTACCATGGCTACACTGGGGGGCTGCAAGGGAACCGCCCTTCCTAAATCACAGCGAAGAAGCCCTCGTCAAAGAGGGAAAGGGGGTCAACAAGACACTACGTACTGGGGGTGAAACACTTTGGTAAGTACGTCCACGGGCGGGATTGTTCAAAGAAGGAGACAAGTGACGCTCCCTTCATAGGTTTAAAACGCCGACAAGAAGACATTTCTTAATTAACCGAAAAGGGAGGAGTGTAGACCTGGTCGTTTCAGAAGGGCGTGACGATTCCGTCAGGACTAAACTTGGGGGCATGAACGCAGCATGACCGGTCAAATGTTGACAGGTTGAAAAAATGTAAAAGAGGGGGGAAAGCATACCAGATTACTGGAGATTGGGAAGTAACTGGAGCCCGTCGATTCCTGAGGCGAGAATCGACTTTACAACGCGTGGAAAGCAGTGTGGGAAGGGAGGGGAGGGGGGATAACGTGAAGAGGCCGGGAAAACGGGAAAAAGCAGGGAGCGGCGGGAGGGTTGGGATCAGAGGTCTTTCCAAAACGATCGGCTTGGACTTTGCTGAGTAGGGGGGTGGGAGTAGCGCCGTCCCTTGGATAAGAGATAACGGAACGTGGGAGTGGAAAAGACCGGAAAAGGAACATAAACGCGTCGATCTTAGAGACAAATAGCGACCTGGTTCACGACAGTGAAGGTTGGGGAATGGGGAGGGGGGTCGGGTGGGATGGGCCGGAGAGAGTCCCGGACTTTTCGTTTGGGGGGAACAAGGTGTGGAAACAGAAAGTGTGATCTCGGGGCCGGGCGGAGGAAAGAAGGGGCGTACCAACCTCTTATTAGCCAACAAACTGGTGGGGGAATGGTGCGGGCATACGTGGCCCACAAGCATTTAAGGGGGTTGGGGGGTCAAGGCGCAAGACAGCAGAGCGTGCAGTAACTAGGGGATCGAAACAATTAGGTCGGCCGCTTCCGGGGCAGATCGGCAAAAGAATAGAAAGATCAGCGGGGGGGATTTCTTCTGGACGGAAGAAAAATAGGCGGAGGGGCTGACGCGGATTGAGAAAAAATGGACGATAATGCACATCGTCCTTTTGCGCGTAACGAGGACGTTGCGGGCCAGATCGCTCGATCAGTGTCTTGCGTCGAACGAGGAAAGTCATGAAAGGGCGAAAGGGGAGAAACCTGGAGACTTATAAATGGGTTTCGGGTGATCCAGTTGGGAGCATCTTACGATGGCGGGGTGGAGTAAGAGCAGAAGGAGACGAGAACCGTCGGCTCTGGGTGGAAAAAAAGTAGAGATAACGTTCCCTCTTGGTTAGAAAAAATCAGGGGAAAAAAATAGGTTTGTCTGGGGAAAAGTCTGCATCCTCTCTAATAGGGTGGGGAAAGGGGGGGGGAGAGGGGAAAGGCCAGCAAGAGCGTTTTGGAGGAGGAAACAGTATCATCTATCTTTAGGGGGCGAAGAATCCAGTCGTAAAAAGTTGATAGGATGCGATTCTTTTAAAAAAATGAAAATCTTATTTGGAAAAAACGCACCGGCAGGCTAGTAATGGGGTACGAGGGACGACAGGCCAAAAGGAACTCTTATCGTTTACCTGACAATCCCCTCAGGGGGAAAATCGGTCTCCTCAAGGGAACGTAAAAAGGTTAGCGCAGAAGAGGAGTTTTAGGCTTGAGCCCTTCAGAAAGGAGGGAGAGATCAGATCGAGGAAGCGGGAGGGGAGGGGGCTACTGGGAATACAAGCTGGCGCAAAGGATGTCAAAGGGAAGTTGGTTTTCACCAAGCTGGAAGGCTTCGGTCCACGGCAAGGGACGCGGGGAGGTATGCCTGATTAAAGAAAACCGGGGGTGGGGGAGGGGAAGAAACAGGACGGGGAAGGAGGGGCGTGATTATCGGGGGAGAAACGTAGTAAAGGGGAAGGGGTTGGGGGCGTACATCAGGGGAAATCTCTATACGTGACAGGTCGGAAGGGAAGGAAACATCTCCGGAGGCGTGGACAGACTTCTAGCGCAGAGGGCCCCTGGAACATCGCGAGTAAAGAGACGGTCAACTTCCCAGAAGAAGGGTCATCCAGGGGAAGGAGGGAAGGGGGGGGACCAGTCGGGGGAAGATCGTTGAAATAGAAAACCTGATAGTCTGAAAAACGAAAAAAAAAGGGTCGGGAAAGACCGACGCCGAGCAAGGGGAGAAAAGGAATCGCTCGTAACAGAAAGAGATTGATACGGGGCGGGTCAAAACGCCGCAAGAAAAAGTAGGCAGTGGGGTTTTCACGCAAGAAACGGGACGGGGGGAGGTAACTAAAAAATTCAATTAAAAGGGGTGAACCGGGGCGCTATAAACTGGAACCGGGGAAGGGGGGGGGAAATTTAAACCATCAAATGGGGACGGACGAAAGTCGATTTAAGGGGGAATTGGGAAGGGGGACGGACGGATCTGGAACCTAGCCGTGACCGGTGGGAAGTGACATAGGATTTTAGAGGAATCGAGAAAATCGGGATAAAGAAAAACGATTGCAGGCAAAAAAACTTATTATATGGCAAAGAAAGAATGGGGAAAAAAACACAACAACTTGGAGGGGAAAAAAGAAGAATCGCAGGAAATAAGAGGAGGGGCCTGCATAGTGGGGGTTCTAATCTTCGATTTCGAAACGGGTAAGAAGATCTCAAGATCAGGTAGCGAAAAAAGAGGCCGTCGCCTAAAAAATCTCCCCCAAAAAACCGGAGCCTCGAAAAAAGGCGCGAAAAGGTTGATTAATATGGAAAAAAACTCCGAACCGGGAAGGCTCAAGCATAGAGGAAAACCCTCAACTGGTTCAAGGATCGGCAGTTCTTCATTGGGGGCAGCGACCCACCCGGGGTCAGCCGAGGGGGCCTTAAACACCGAGTAAGCGACGAAGCGTGAAGCGGATCTAATCGCCACCACAGTGATGTCGGCGTTGAAAAAAAGGGTCAGGGGTGTCGAACAGACTGCCCAATTGTAGATGGGAAGGCACTCCAATGAAAAAAAGGAGGAAGTAGTCCGTAGGGGGGGAAAAAGGGAAAGGGGAGATTGTTGATGTGTCGGCGAGGACCTCTAGCTCGGGGGCGGGCACGATAAACGAGTGACGAGGTAACTGGACTGGCGAGTCAATATCGGGACGGAAAAGATTGACTAAGAGAAAAAACCTAGGCACTGACGGAGAAGGAAGACTCCGAGTCTGCAACCTCTTCCTTCTGCTTTCAAAGCAAAAAAAAGCCCCGTGAAAAAGAGAAAAAAGGAAAGAAAAATTCGCCGTGGAAAAAGGATATACGAGGGGGGAAAAGACAGCAGGAAAAGAGGGCAGCCAGAGCAGTAGCGAGTGTAGTAAAAGACGACTTCGCTCTGCTAGGTGACGGCCTGAAGGAGGATAATCTGAACTCGCCCAATACTAACTAGCGCAAGGAAATCTAAAAAAAAGAAACGCCGCTTTCCAAACGTTTGAAGGTAGGTAAATTATTCATTTCCTCTTTTGCCTGTCAAGATATAACAAGAAGAAGAGTGGCGGCATAGAGGTGGCCAAGCCTAAAAAAGAGCTCTCACTGGACGCAACGGGAGAGAACTGAAGAGAGAAGAGGGGAAGATCGCATGAAAGGGAAGGTCTTCAGAAGAGAAAACACCCGGAGTCTTATCTGCAGGCCTCTCGGGCAAAGGCGAGAGTGGGGATTAAGCAGAGGGCGGCACGACCTCCAAAATCATTAGAGGAAATAATCTCTGAGAAAAAAGATTACCGAGGGATCTCCTTGTAAAAAGTCATAACCACTGTTCGACAATCATCACAAGCCAGGGGTTGAAGACACCCGCAAACCAAAAGGTGGCTCAAAACTGAGGGGGGCGGAAAAGTTCAGCAGCCGACGGTGAGTCAGAAGTACTTTCATAAGCCAGGGAATTCGGAAGAAGCCCCACGAGAGACGAGAATGCAACTATAAGGGGGGAGGATTGGACAAGTCAATGCTTATCAGGGCAACTGGATCCCAATATCGCACAAACGCCGCTATTTGTGGGGAGGCGAAAGAAAAAGCTGCCAGTAAGCTCATCTGAAGAAGACACCGGGGGTGTGTTCCCGCGTACTCAAAAGCTGACGAACGAACCAGGGGGACGGTACTATCGGAAAGAAGAGATCAATGTTGCCCCTGGCACCTCAAAGTGCGGGGTAGAACAAAAAAACTTCTGCCACCAACAGGGAAGTTGTTGGGGAGGAAGAGCAGGTGGGAAAGAAAACATCAGCGACAATAGAGACAAAAGAAGTCAGGACAACATATCGGAAAAACTGAAGTCCCAGGGAATTCCTCACGCACAATCCAACGTCCCCACACACCCAACCCCTCCTACCACCGACTATCGCCACCCCCC
>Ga0179593_1532059_pt1 | contig 10238 bp, 8 predicted proteins | sample CZODoug2_1_08_16_FD_185931 | JGI IMG/M metagenome (GOLD analysis project Ga0179593, IMG submission 185931) | Vadose zone soil fungal communities from Angelo Coast Range Reserve, California, USA - CZODoug2_1_08_16fungal (PacBio error correction) | ecosystem: Environmental > Terrestrial > Soil >...
TTTGAGAACTGTAGGGGAGGGGCTGGGAAGTCCTCAATCATCTCCCGGAAGGGGTGGTTGGTTTTGCTCGCCAGCTATGGAAAAGCGGGAGCATCTAGTAGGCTGAGGGAGATTGAAGTCTAGACTCGCTCGGTCGCCCGCCAAGGAGGCTCGGGCCCCCTTAAGAGAAGCAGAAAGAGGAGGCTTTTTTCTTTAATTAAAAAATTTGAGAGAAGGCTCGGCTGTTCGATGAACAAGGAGTCCGAGGAAAAAAAAGAAGATGTCGTCTAGAATGATTTTAAAATGGGAGAACGATTTAAAATTTTTAAATCGAAAAAGCGACGACAAGCGTTGGAGGAACTTGGAACAGTACTCCGAACCGGGGAGAGCTAAATTTGTGTCGGAGCAAAGCATCAAAAAACTTATGCGGGAACTGCATGAAAGTAATGAAATTTGAAGGGGGGGAAAGGGATGGGATGAGTACGTCTAAAACAAACAATTGCTGAATCGGCGGGGGGAGAAGATCAAAACAAGGATATGCATAAAAAAGACCCCGGTGGAAGGGGGGTGCAAAAAAAAAACGGGGAAGAAGCTTGGGGGGGGTATTTATGAAGGGGGAGTGAGCGTCGTTGGCAACGAGAAGCAGCTGCGGATGCGCACCCAAGTGCGCAAAGGGAGAAGCCCTTTGATTTAGAATAGGGACTGATACGGTCGGGATCGGGAAAAAGGGCATGGGACGATGGCCATCGAAGGTGAGGTTTCCATCCTAAGAGAACTACGGCGATTTCGACATAGAGTGGGGTCCCTAAAAACAGGTGGGAGGCCACTTGCATGACTTGGGAGATTGAAGCGGATCAGACGAAAAAATCAGCAAATTTCTGGCCCGGGGAATGTTAAAGGGCAGCCTTGCGCACCTAAACTCCGGGAGAGGATGCCGAGACAAAATTGAAAGGCGAACTGAGCAGAAATAACGCAGAGCCTTTCAAGCATGCATCAGCGCGCCCGGAGGGGGGGGCGGAGGGCCTGCAAGACTCGAACAGTGGAAACGTGAAAGTCATTCGAGTTGGAAAAGAATCAGGAAATAGGGAGTCTCGAAGGAGGTGCGTCTTGAAAGCTGGTCGGTTGCCCAGAAAAAAAGCGTAGCGCGGGGGGGAGACCATTCAGCGTCAGCCCCTCAAGAAAGCAAAGAAGAAGGCATCGTTGGGTGGAAATCTATCCCAATAAAACGAGATCGGGCTTGTGGCGGTGTTCCTGAGGAGGGAAACGCCGAGTGTGCAAGAGATCCCATGGACAAATTATGCGCTGAGGACGACGCTTCTAGAGGGCTCGGGGTGACTAATACCTCCGCACGTAAGAGGCTCTCTCAAGGGATCACACACAACCCGATTATTGAAAGGAGTTCGGAATGCACGCTCCTTAGCGGGCACTTTCGAAAACTGCGTCGAGCGCAGCCTGCGGAAGGGGCTTTCAGGGGGTCTTAGGGGACGACACTCGCCGACTAAGTCCCGAAGAGCTTCTTCGCTCTAGGCTCTTGTTACTTACCTGTGAGCTTCGATTGGGAGTTTCAGTATTAAAGGTTAGAAAGAGCGTCGGGGAGGCTTCGAGCTCGGGGGAGAAACCCACTCTCATCACCGCTCCCGGGGGGGGATCTAGGATAGTATATATTAGGAACTCTATTGAGAGGAATCAATGCGCGGCTTCGTGACTTCCTCCCCTCAAAAAACTCTGCAGCGGGGGGATGTTAGGGCTTACAAGCTCCGCCGCGGGCGATCTGGCTCAAGAGACCGTCGGTTAGCTCGGGGTATCCTTAGCCGGAGCCTTTGAATGCGCAAGAACTTTAAGGAAATAAATTAAAGGTAATTCCTTGGCGAGCAGAAGGTCATACTGGAGGGAGGTGAAACCATTTCATGCAACCAAGAGGTAAAAACAAGTAGGCATGACAAAACAACCGAGGGAACAAATCATGACAAAAGGAAGATCGGCTGCGGATGAAACTTCGGTTGACGGCGAACTAAGAGAGCGAACGTGAAGAAATATGTTGACCGAAAAGGTGAAAAGTCCTTCCCAGAGCTCAACGATGGAGTCCGATGGTGCAAGTGGCGAAATTCAACAGCTTCTGCTTAGTTGCCCCGCGAAAAAAAATTCAGAACAGGAATCAAGACTTCAGCTGTCCCCGCACCAGACTTCGGGCTTTTAGATGCCTCTGCTATGGTGGAGATAGGGTATCAATCAACGAGGGGCGCCGTTTCGTCTGGGCTAGTTTTTGGAAAAAATATACTCGGAAAGATTATGGGTGAAAGGAAGCATAAAAAGGTTTTGGTGGCGGGGGACGGGGGGAACAAAGTGGGGCATAGACTAAACGTTCGTCGACGAAGCCCGCTTCCGCCAACCGCTTGCGGAAGGATTGCCAGATCACCGGGAACAAGGCTACCGTGTGGACCTGATCAGACTGCGCGCAGGATCGGCACGCAGTTAGTGGAAAGAGAAAAGAATCTGCGCAGGGTCTCCTAACAGAAAGGAAGGATGAACGGGCTATTCGTACTTGGGGAAGGGGGGCTCCAGCGAGAGGGGCAGAGCATGCCGTCAGAAATGAGGACGCTTAATATCGATGTGCAACGAAGGAAGAAGGAACGTAAGGGAGGGAGGGAGGATAAACGGCCCTACTACATCTCGAATCCGTTGGAACGGAGGAGTTGGCCGAGGAGGATTCTCTCAGGGTTCGGAGGGGGGCTAAAATGCCTAGAGGGAAAGTGTCATCTATACGGTTTGGGGAAGGAGGAGGATTCGACCTCGGCCAGTCTTAAATCTAAATAACTAACGCCTGTCTGGGATCTATCAGAATCGCGCCTATCTTGGTGCACGACAGAACAAGGACTAAGTGAATGAGACATCTCCTCCTTGCTCCTTTCTGTAGTTCTTGGTCAACTCCGATTTCTGAAAGGCAGGCGGCAATCCGCCTCAGAAGAGTAAAAAGTGGGGAAAAATTCCGATGACTTCCCAATAGCCACTAAAGGTTTTTTTGTGTTTTTTGCTGTCGCAACTGACTTGTTGAACTGGGCGCCGGAATCGACAACACCGGAAACGGCACTGATAGGATGGATTCTAACAGTTTAGAAGATGGGCCTCGAAGGGGGAGGAAGTCCTGCAGCTAGCGGAAAGATAACTGTCAGGAAACTTGACTGCGCATCGCCCCGCAGAGTCAGGAACTTCAATAGAAAAAGGTGCCCGGCCGCAGAAACACGCCGCGAGGGTCCACGCTAACGCCTCTAACGGAGCATTTAGAATCTCATTGCTAAATTGAGAACTGGTGAACTCGCCTTGCAGGAAACGGAACCAGTCCGCGTCGCTTAAGGACGGGAAGTGGAAATAGCTTATCACCTAAAGGCAGGAGCTTGAACTTCCTTGATTCGACTGCTGCAGCGGTAAGTTGCAACTGTATCAGCAGGAGAACAGGGAGATTCTCTCTCTCCGGGAGGGCGACATGGATCGGGGCTGGAACTCTAAGAACCCTTCTCCTGCGAAGCTCGATTATCTCTCCGCTTGAGGGTAGGGGGATTCGATAGCTACGGGGAGAGTAGGATTCTTAAGTCCTTTATTCCTTTGTATGCATCTATTTAGAATGCCTTACCAAAGAAAGAAACTCGTGAGGGAGGAAAACAATCGAAGGAGCCTTTCTTCATCCTGATTGGAGGGGAACTGCTTCTCTCAACCCGGCCAAGAGAAATCAGGCTCTAAGAGGATTCTTTCATTGAATTGGAGAAAAGAAGGTTCCACTATCTTTTTTCAAGAAAGGCGCGTATGACATCACGCCGTGGAGAGTATGCGATGAAAAAGCAGCCTTACCTTTAACCTATAGTGGAGGATCTCATCTCTAAGAGGGATCTATAGAGGAGGTAGAAATAGATATATCCAACCTGCGGAGGAGGACTGCGCAAACAATATGGTTCACTTCTGTCCGTTTTGCCAATAAGCCTCAGACAACTGCTTTTCAAGAAAATGAGCGTAGGGCTGAAACCCAATATCTTGGGGGCCGCCCTGCGCCCGCCTTGGACCGCCAGAGAAAAGAAAGCACTTGGGATTAAGGGTCTCGAAGGGTGCGCAACTCCCTGCAAGGCCATCCCTCCTGACTTCGATATAAGTGTTTTATACATAGTTGAGGGGGAATGCCTGCTCAACTGTATGCCGGGGTGTAACCGACTACTATAAGTGAACAATGATTCATCGTACCTCGGAGCGAGAGAATCTCAACATGTCAAGCGCTTCTCTATCATCGATTGCGCGGTCAAGATCATTGTCGGGTAGATCTGGAAGAAAAACCGGGAATCCTGACCGACATAGGGAGACCCATATCCGCCGACTACTCCTTGTGAAGGGGTCAGGTCCTGAACTTAGAACCACTATACTCTCTGCCGCATGACCGCATAAGAAGAATTCTGATTCTTGCGGAGAGAGAGTCCAATCTCGTCCTTATTACGGGGGAAGAGGATGAGACCTTTTGAGCACCTAATTGCATAGACGGACGCTAAAATTGATCTTGTTTCTCGGAACCCAGGATCTGTAAGGTGAAGAGGCTGGCGAGAGGGGGGATGACGTATTGCTTTTCAGGAACGGGAGTTCTTGGAGGAAGGGGACTCAGAATTTCCGAAAGTATGAGGAGATGCGCTTCTCACTACGGGGAAGAAGCCTGCGCAAACTATTCCCGATGCAGACGAATCCAAATTCGAGGTCCGGCTTTCCAAGATTGCCGTCGGAGAGAGGTCACGTAAAAAGTAGGGGGTGTTTTCTATGAAGGGGGGGCGGAGCAATGCGGGAACCGCGGTGTGCTACCTGGTGTTTTCTCAAGGCGGGGGCGTTTACTTGGTCTACAGAGACTGCTTCTCGATTAGATTGTCGGGGGTCAATCTCTCGAAGAGTCGTGCGTTAAGTATAGAATAGAATTGAAGCAAATCAGCCGCTTCAACTTCTGCGAACCTTTTCGTAAAATTGAGCGAGGCCCAGGGAGTGCAGCCAGGTCCGGTCTGGCGCATGCCCAAGATAGTCGTCTTACTCGCAGAAGAGAAAAAACACATTACTCTTTCCATAGGGCGAGTTCCGATGTAAATGAAAGAGGGGGAGAGATCAGAAGGAACTAAAAAAACTATTTCCTCTAAGACCTCCGAGGAATTCCTCGCAGACAGCTACAAGGATAAAGGATCGAGATGTAACATACTACAATAGTTGAAACTGCGGGAGCTGTTGTTGCGTTAGCCTGCAACAGAATAGGAACGTTATGAGAAGGCTGTGCGAGAGCGGCGATGAAGAATCGTCTGAGACAGGGCGCGCGCACAATCGGGGGCACGCCCACTTGAGGCATAGCGCAGCGGGACTATCGTAGGGAGAGTTCAGGACGTAGGATAATTTTGCGCGAGGCGGCTGGTCCAACCAGCGTGCGAGAATGCTCGTCGACTGTAGGAAGGCTAAACAGCTGAGGGCTCATGAATCTGAACGAAATAATCAAGGCAGAGGCTTTATCTTCTACGCGGGGGGAGAATACTACTTCACCCTTTCGTAAAAAAAAGTCAACCTTGGGTGTAACTGGACAGGAATACAATCAAAACTTAGGATGGAATTCTTCCGAAAAAAAGAGTTTAGATTTTTTTATTAAAATATTCAGAGTAGTATTACCAAGACAACTGGCGTGATCATCGGAGGAGAGGGCCAAAGCAAGCTCATTCTAAAACCCTACTAGCATAAATCCAGTCCTTTGAAAGATCTTTGTCAGTGGAGGATGACTTATTCTTGTAATACTTCTCTTCTTCGGACAACAGCGACCCGCCGAGGCCGGCAGCCCCCAAAAAGGGGAAGAATCCGCCCTTGTCTAGGGGATGAATTACTGCCACAGTTTTTAAATTCTAACGGCGGGGGCGGGGTGCCAGGTAGGCCGCAAACGCTAAGTCATTGGAGGAAGAGGATTTTCGAATGATTTTGTCTCTCTCCCTCGGTTTGTCATTGGAAAGGCTCAGTTATGCAAACATTGTTTGGCATGGTGAGGGTACGGAAAAGTAATCGGATTTATTGAATTCGAAAAAGAAAGGACGGGATTTGAACGCTGAAAGGGGGAGCCAGTGGAGACGGGCTCTCCGTGAAACCCTAGAAATCACTAGGAGCGGGGCGCGGCGGAGACAATAAGAAACGCGCTTTTCACATCGCGCGAGCTTCCGGGTGGCGGTTCCGGCACAGCCCGCGAGAGCATCGCGTATTTGGGACCAGCGAGACAGGCAATAGGAAAAGGCGATTCGGGACGCGGCGGTCGTGTCCACGTGGGGGTGAGAAAGACCGCGTGGAGAGAGAGTGTCCGGAGGATGGTCTCCTTACTGCGCGCCCAACAAGGGACCATTTGAATAGTTGTTGGGGTCCCTTCAATCGGAGAGGGAGGCACTCGCTACGGGAGTCTTTGGCTTGCATTGATAAGCTTGCTGGTAACTCCGCACGAAGGTCAGAACTTATGCGCGGGGATCGAGTGATAAATTCCGGCTACTTCATGCGGAGGCGTCTAGATCTTCTGAACCACAAATGATTCTAACCTAGGTCGAGAGCAGCTGCGTCCATGAGGTCTTGGACCGGTGATGTCGCTACGGTGCGGAAATGGCGCGAAGACGGCGGCGTTTAACACGCGCCGATCAAGGCACGCAGATTCAGCGCGTTGTGCTCTTGGAAACAACGATGAGGAGGAGTCGGGGTGGCGCTTCAGTTGTGCGTCCGCGCGAATGTTGGAGGGGAGGATGAACGAGCGCGTCGGGGGGTCAAGCGCGACATCACCTCGCAAAAAAAAAAAAAACATAAGAGTCTATGCAGGGATCCTATCTCGCCAACGCGAGAGGGGGGACTGGAATGCACTGCCCGCAAAGCACACGAAGGGAGAGAAGATGACCCGTTCGCGGCGATATTCAAAGGGCAGCATATGTCTAGGGTTCAACTGAAGATCCGGGGGCGGGAGGTAAAGGCTCAAGCATAACAGATTAATGAAAATGTTTTCGAAGGAATAGAAGGGGTCGAAAAATGTAAATGTACCCACTTTCATGCACCAATGGCTAAAACACCGAGGCACTGACAAACACTCGAGGAGTTAAAGTCAATTTCTGGAGGCTGAGGACTTCGGTGGGTCGAAATGTCATCGGAGGCCAATTGTGAAGTTAATGGCGAAACAGGTGGGGGGAAAAAATTATTGCTTCATAGAGCAGGGCTCTACTCCACTCCGTTGGACTTGGGCGACCCCGATCTTCGCTGTAGTACGCTGACACACAACAACCACCAAGAGTCATAAATAAAAAGCAGGGTCATAAAGTACCGCACCTATACCACGTGCGGGAGGGGCTTAGGGTAGGGTGGCTATTTTTTGAGCCCTGCCGAGAAGGGGAGCCGTAGATTTCGCCTCTGATTTTAGAGCTCGTAAAGAGGAATTTTTCCGAAGAATGAGGAAAAGAAGTTTTTGATGATGAAGCAGCCTCCCACAACGACCGGGTGCTCGGGTGGTTCCAAGCGGGACCGCAAACCACCTCTTGAGGGCATATGGGCGTGAGAGTCCACCGATGGGGTCATCCCGCAGGTGCAGGAAAACGGACGATTCGCATATGTGGGATGGCAAGGGGGTCGGAAAGGGGGAACAGCAACTCCGGATCTCCGGCCGCACGCGACTATTCTTCTGCGTGGAGTTCCCTCCTGGTTCGGGGGCGACGAAAGGGAAGTTCCATCATTCCGCTAACTTGAGAGCCAGCAGCTTTCCTAGCAGGCGATCGAAAAGAAGAGAAAGTCACGTACTGTGGGTTATCGTCTTAACTACGAGTGAGCGCCGTTTGCAACTAGGTATGGGAAAAGGGAAGATGTGTTTCCTTGGGTGGGGTGATTGGTTAAAAGGTCGTAGGTGTTCGTGTTGGTGAGGTCTAGTAGATTATTTCCTAGGGCGGCTACCACTTTCGTGGGGTGAGGGAGGAGAAATAGAGAGGGTTTTTTTTATAAGGCTAATCATGGGTCTTTGCCTAATGCTGGTGATGTTTTGTGAGAGTGATTGAGGGTATCGTACATGCTGGAAAATTCAGCGAGAAAGATCAATGAGAGAGAACTCTTGGATAGTTGGTAGGCGTTCTATTCAGGCAGATAGTCCGCCTGTATTGGAACTGCGAAAGAAAGGGGGCGGGAACTCCGCGGTAGTAATGGAATAACGGCTATCGCGTTTGGCTGATTTGGCTTATCCCTTAGTGTTTCGGAAAGTGCAATATGAAGTGGGGAAGTATTCTGGAGGGTGATTCTTAGGAGACCAGTCCTCTGGGACAGTATGAGGGCCAATGTAGCCAAGTGGCCCGAGATGAAGATGGAGGGTCAGCACCTTTCAGCTATCTCTGGGTATTGATGGACGAAATATAGGGTAGTGTAATATGCAGGATGTGTAGGATGAGGGAGTGTTAGTTACGAAGAGTCAGTTGTGCTTTCAGGAGGGGCAAAACAGAATAGGGGGGCTGTTGGAAGTTTGTCCGTCTCTCTATTTTGCGCCTTGTAGGTTGATGGGGGTTCAGTATGAGGTGTGAGTGGCAGGTAGGGTGGAGATGGGGGGGTGGGGGGGGATTGCGGGGTGAGGAGCGTTACTCGGGGGGCAGCACTTGTTTGGAAAAATACTGCTTAATATCTTCTTACTATGTGGAGACATCGGGTGAGGTAGGATGGTCAAAATCTTTTGCCGGGGGAGGGTCTATGGCGGCTGATCTAAAAATTGGCCTGTCGCTCTTAATTGTCAGGGGCTGACAGTCGTGTTGACAGTGTTTTGGTACCCGTAGGGTGGTGATCAAGGGCTCCCATAGGGCGACGATCCGCGTAAACCTCTTCACCTTCTTGCGTTCATACACATCTGGTAGCTCAGGTAGAGAAAGGTGCACAGGCGGGGAACTCCTCTAGAGGCTATGTGTAGGGGTCGTGTGTGGTACGAATCGGGCATTCTATTAGGGCGGGGTGTGCTGGAAGAGCTGGCACCTCTCGTGCCTCTTCTCGGAATGGTGAGGGAGTCGAAATTTAAATCTTACTAAGTTCATCATGCGGGGTCTTGTAACTTCTGGCGCACTGGAACATCAGCGTAGGAGTTGAGCAGCCTCGTCGAACCATAGTAGTCCTTCGTGGCTATATGCGGTATGGATGCTGGGTCGGTATAGGGGAAGAGATCCCGGATTCAAGTGAAAGTCGGAGGGTATCTGTTCTCTTTATTGGTTCTAGGCAGGCGCTCTCGTCAGGTGAGAAAAGTTCGGTACTTTGAGGAATTCTTCAGGATTCGGTAGGCGCGAAACACTTCATAGGGAAGGACGGAAGGCATCACCTCGTGGGGTTAGGCAAACATTCTAGAAGGGGCATGACGGGTTGTCAGTCATGAGAACCGAAGGGTCTACCTTACTAAGACTGCGGCAGTCGGCGGCTGAAGGCGGGCGATTCAGGTGACGGAAAAAGGAAACGGGGTAAATAGTTGGTCTCGAAAGGGGCAATTAACATCAACCCTCAAGTGGGGGAAGGAAGGACCCTAAAAAAAAGGGGGACCTTTTAACTATTGTCTGCGGAGCGCCGATCTAGTCAAAAACAACGTCTTATATTAAAAGCGAGAGAGAGAATCGCCGCTTTTTCGCGAGACAATAGGGGAAAACGTCTCTGCTGGCCGGTGGCCAACTCCCTAAAAGGAGGTTGACAAATGCGCGACCCTATGGCTTGCAAAGAGAGACCGAGATCGCCTCCTTCAAGACCGCCGAGAGCTAGATAAGCATTCAGAAAGGGAGTGAAGAAAAAACCCTGCCAGTCCCAACCTGCGAACGACCTGCCGGAGGTTGTGAGAGGAACTTACATCTATGTGCTGGGGGGACGAAAACGCCTATCCTTTGTGCGGACAGATCCGGAAGGTCGCACGATAAAAACCGCGGGAACCCTTCGTCAGAGCGAAGGCATCGAGCAAACAAGCTCTGCGCGAGGATCGAGTCGAGAGGAAGGAAAGAATTGGCTGCTCCATACCCCGATCCTTGACACGAAAGTAGGCCCCTAATACGCGAGCTTAATGCCGTCGCTTCTGCATAGGGAGAAACAGGCTGACGGCAGAGACATCAGTTTTTCATGATTTCAGGGGACGAACGCTTTCAATAGCGAGGGTGCCTAGTCTCGGGTTGCGGACCGTGTGAGCCTAGAGGGCTACCCATATAGAAGGAGAGATCTTAAACCCATGTTCGGGAGATGGCTAGACTCTTTTCGGCTCTGAGTGA
>Ga0179593_1575722_pt1 | contig 10238 bp, 10 predicted proteins | sample CZODoug2_1_08_16_FD_185931 | JGI IMG/M metagenome (GOLD analysis project Ga0179593, IMG submission 185931) | Vadose zone soil fungal communities from Angelo Coast Range Reserve, California, USA - CZODoug2_1_08_16fungal (PacBio error correction) | ecosystem: Environmental > Terrestrial > Soil >...
CACTCGTTGAAAAAATATGGGGGGAGACCTTTTGAGTGTTTACCGCCTTGGGGGATGAGCAAAGGGGGGAGAGAGAATGGGGTCGAGGAAAAAAGACTGAGATTGTGCGCACCCAAAAAAATAGAGGACTTGGACAATCCTCCGACTCGAGTCGCGGATTGGGCTGTAGGGTTTCTCTAGCGCCGGGGAAAAAAAAGAGAAATTCAAAAGGATCGCTCGGAGATACGGAAACAAGGCGTACCTCTAGCCCGTGAAAAAAAAAAATACTACATCAAAAAAAGGAAAAACAAGGGTGCAGACTGAGGCCGGTGTTAAAGTAAAGCAAGGTCCGCAAATCAAGAGCGAAGTGGCTGGGCAAGCGCTTTGCGGGAGGAGGTAGCAGGAAGGAAGGGGGGGGGTTTCGACCTCGACCAATAAAAGAGATTTCTTACGAAGCCTGAGAACAGATTCGGGGGTCATCGGGGTCTGACCCGACCGGAAAAGTCGACGAGGGAAGGGGGCACGTGTGGCGGTGTGAATGAAAAAAAGGGCCAGACTAAAGGAAGAGTCCAAGATCGAAGGAGGGCGCACCAATCCCGGGTAATCTGAAAGGCTGTTGGGGAAAAGAGGAGAAACAGGCTCAGGAGAAAGTTGGCCCATAGGGGCCAGAAAAAAAAAGAGGTTTCCGGCGGGACGCAAAAGAATTTCAAGATGGAAAAGGGACGCGACGCCCAGAAGGATCTGCGAAGGGTGAAATCTTAACAACTCAGGAGGGATCGAGGAAAGTTGAGTTAGGGGGGATGAAAATGGTTAGGGAGTCAAATGGATTTAAAAACATGAATTCTTCCAAAGAAAGGCAGGTTTAGGGGGCGGGGGAACTCTTTCAAGGCTTAGAGGAGACACTGAGGAAAGGAGTAGGGTTTAGTTGTTATGGTCGAAGACGTTCTCCAGAGAAAAGGGGGCCTATGGTCAGAAAGGGGGGGACGCAGGAACTGGGGGGAAAACAGGCGGCCGGGGGAAAGGAAGAAGTTCAAAAGGTCTGCACTGCGTTTCCGAACTCACAACAACAGGAGGAGAGAGACTAAAATGAGGAAAAGAATTTCACTAGAGGAAAGAAGTACCCTTAGGATAGCCTTTCGGAGGTGATGGGGGATGAATATCCCGCGTCACCAAGAAGCGGGAACTTAAATCTCAAAAAAAAAACCACACTTCAGACTGTCAACGTCTCTAAGGGTCTACGTAAGCCAATGACCACGTCCAAAAAAGAAAACTTGCAAAAAGGGAACCGGTCCCGAAAAAAAGAGCGGCTTTAAATTTAAAAACCTAAAAAGAAAGAAACCGCTTAAACTCGATGTAGCCAGAGGTGAATACTACTACGACTCATGGAAGCCTCTGGAACATGGAGGAACGATCATGGGGGGATCAGAGTTAATACTAGACTGGGTATGAAAGTCGCCGAACAAAAACCGCCGGACAGTCAGGGGTGGTCGGACTGTCACCTCGGGCACAACTTCGGTAAAGAAACTTCTTACACCCGGGTCTCCCTCCATGTCTCGTTCCCAAACCCACGTCGGTGCTAAGCTCCCTTTCAGAAAGTTACAGAGGAAAAATGGCAATCAGAAAAGGGTGTACATGTTCATCCTCAAAAACCTGCCACACGTGCCCTCTCTTATCCCTGAAAGTCTGTTAAAGCAGCGACCCGAAGGGACGTTGCTACATGAAAAATTTTGACGAAGGAGGCAAGCCGCGGCGGGCATGATTGGGGGGCTCGAAACGATTAAAAAACCCTTTATGGGAGGGAAATCAGCGCGTGCAAATACTGCGGCGAGTCGCAAAAGAGCAGAGAAAATTCCTGGGGTTCAAAAGGGGACTAACAAAATTCAAAGGGCCGAAGGTCTGTTTCGGAGTTTTGGGATGGTCGCAAGCAACCTGAGGAGAAAAAAAGGTCGGGGCATGGTTTCTGAAAAAGGGGCCTTTGAATGGGACGTTCAGGGAGGTGGAACCACGCGCCAGATCTACGAGAGAAGGTGACAGCACAAGAGAGAGAAGCGGCGAGCGTTTTAGGGGGGGGGTAAAAGGCAAAAGGATTGCTAGTGCGCGCACAAATAAGAAAGACAGGAGAAAAGAAGAACACATGGGGACTCGGAGCAACCCTCTCAGAAAAAAAAAAGGGAAGCGAAAAAAGAAAAAAAATGGAAGGCCATATTTCAAAAACCAAAAAGGCAGGAGAGCGAAGAAGAAACGTAAAGAAGAAGATATAATAGGAATTCAATTGTCTAAAAGGTCGGGGGTCTACTGTGGAGGGGGCATGGTGGATGATGCAAGGGTGGCATCATATTAACAGTTCTCTTTCAAGAAGAAGCGATTGTTGCTCATGCCAAGCGGGATTTTGACAATCCGAAAAAGGGAAGGGGAGAAAAGTGTTATGTAAAAGACATCTGGCGCTCGCGTCGCGCTTTATCGTTGGTCCAACCAGAGAACCTATTCCAAAAAAAAGAAAAAGGTCTGATCGCTAACCTAAGAGGGAAAGTAGCCGGCATTCCAACTCAAAAAACCGATACAACACAACGCCGAAGTTCTGGAACCGTTGGGGGAGCATCGACAAAAAAAGTACGGGCGAGCTGGGTGCGATCGCGAGGGGTTGGGGTGGGGGGATAGGAGGCCAATGAATCTTAAAAAAAAAAAGTCGGGGGCACTCCCAGAAATGGCCGCCGCCGGTCTTGCTCTTCTAACTCTTGGGCGAACAGTAGTCATGTAGAGGGAAAAAAGGCTTCTCGTCCTGTGTCAAAGGTTGGGGTCGTCCCAAAATCGCATTGGCCAAAAGCCATTCCAGTTGGCCCGAAACTAGGGAAGTATGCTCACCCGAAGAGGAAAGGGTGCACGTTTTGGTGTTCCGGGGGAGAAAGGGCTCCCAGGGCTATCATTACGCCGGAGGGTGTGCCAGGGGCAAATAAGCCGCCGATCTCTAGACGAAAAACGAAGAGGAGATGGACCGCTGGGCTCACATGACGAGGAGAAGAAAGTTGCCCCAGAGGTCCCACGCCCTCCTTAGGGGAAAATCACTAGTAACAATCGGGAGGGAGCAAGATGGGGGGGATGCAGTTAAATGGATGTCAAAAAAAGAGAGCGTCACAGGAGAGAAGTTTGGGGTGCCTTGGGGCCGTGGCACTTAGAGCGTCTGAGGGAGGCAGCCGACAAAGTCGTACCATCCTCTGAGGGGGAAGGTGGCGAAAAAAAGCCCCACGCGGCTGACAGATTAGAGTTCCAGTTCCAAAAGAAGCCAGGCTCGTTGTGCGGCGGGGGGACGATCGATGAAACTTAAGGGAAAAAGGGACGCCGGATTGGGGAGAGAATCTCAAAAACAACAACGGAGAAAGAATAGGCGAACGCTTGAGAGAAGGCCAAGGAGAGGGCCGTCAAGTACCAAAGGAAGGAAAAGGCACTTCTCCTGGGAGAATCTGGGACTGGATAGAAAACTGAAACTGGCGGGCGGCTAAGCACCGACAGTAAAGGGAACACGAAGAGTTAAAGCGGAGGAAGGCGTGTAAAAAAAAAGGAATCAACGTGCCCGCCAACAAAAAACTGCAAATAAAAAAAGAGAGTGCGCATAGAGTGGGACAAGTGGTATCGACCGATTACTAGTTGGACCTGAGGAAACCAGCTCGAAAAACATCGTTGGGGGGGAAACCTCTCGGGCACCAAGGATAAAGATCGCACCTAGGGGGGGAGAAACCGTGAAAAATGAGAACTTCTGCGCAAACGCCGCAAGAAGGTGGGCTGCATTTCCACTATGGGAAAGGGGGTTTCCAATGAGACAAAGGGGGGTCTCCTCCATCTAGAGGACCAACCCTCGGGGGAAAGAGCTAGGTATGGTCTCTAAATCTTTAGAAGGGGCGGACAATGAAGGTTGTGGACTACACCGAAACCCTTCCCTACTCTACTAGAGGGCCAAGGTTGACTGTCCTCTACTATGAACACGAATCGTTAGCACAGATTGGGTCAGCGAATATCTCAGAGGAGGGAAGTTGGGGAGGGAGAAGGGCGGGGGCTACCTTAGCATTGTCCACTCTAAAGGGGGCCAATATACTTCGCGGAGGTCATCCCTGGGGAAAAAAAAAAAAAAAACTAGAGGAATATTTCGTGTAAAGAATCTAAAAACGGCAGACCTTCTCAGTAAGGGGGTTCTTGGTTCAGACGAGTTTGTGGGGAATGGTCAAATTTAAGTAATCAAGCTGTAAAAGAGTCCGATCCTCGGGGGATTAAGTTGAATATGGTTCTGGGGGGGGAAAAACCCCCGCGGTCAAAAAACTTATCAAAAAAAACGGTTTCTGTGGGGGGAATCCCAAAGTTCGCGAAGACGAATTGCGATCCGGGAGTGTTAAAGAACGGTTGTGCTATGGGAAAAGAACAAGCGTGGCTCAAGGCGGGAAAAGAAGAACCGGTCTCGAGCTCACACCTATAACAAAAAAAAAAAGGACAGGAGAACTAGGCTCCATAAAATGTCCACTAATGGGCCAATGAGGATCCCACACAACAGTAAGAAAAGAGAGAGAGCCTAATCTGTTAACGTGGGCACTCTGCGCATGTGTTGGAAAGGGGGGGGCGAGGCTTGGAAGGGGGTTGTTGCACCGAAACCGCGTCGTTCTCTTTTGAACGGAGGCAAGGCGCCAAGCAGAGCCAGCAACGGGGACTTTGCAAAAAAAAAAGAGAGGGGGAATCGACGCTAAGGGGGGGCTGACCGACAGAGTGTCTCTCGTCTAGACGAGCGCGGTGGAAAGAAGAGGACCAAGCTCAAAACCCGAGCTCTCTGGGGGGACCGAAGGCTGGCCAAGGAAAAAAAGAGGAACAGGTGCAGACCATCAAAAAACTCAGGAAACCCACCCCCCAGGAGGACGTAACGGTCTGAGGCTAGAGTCGACCAACAGAGGGGGGAGCTGCAGAATGAGGGGGGGGAAACGATCCGAAGTGTATATTGGTGCACGCGAGTGGCCAATTAACAAGGTAAAAATGAGTCGGGTGTCTACCAAAAAAGAAAAAAAGCGAGCCGCCGAGGCCTTGCTCTTCAAAGGAAAAAGCTTGGCTACTACTCTTTTGCACGCCATGAACCATACCAGTGGTCCTTAGCTAAAAACGTACGGGGGTGAAGGGTAGGGGTAGGCCAAACTCGGCCGGGGAAAGCCACATTATTTCGCACAATAAAAAAAGGGGAGACAAGCAAGGCGCCTTGCTTGCCGGGATGTGGGGCGAGAAAACCTCTTGGGGAGATCGTGCAGTTAAGAACGAGAAGTCGGTCCATTCGACCACGATCTTTAAAGAGGAACCAGTTCTCCGGGATGACACAACTGAAAAAACACCGCTGGCAAGATTGCAGATCAAGGTGTCCCTCTCTGCCACGCGCCTAGGTGGGAGGAAAGAACAGAAAATTACCTCGAATGGAAGAGGGTAGTTGTACAACGCGGGATCTGCCACGCCTAGGGGGGGCTGCCTTCTGTCCGGGGTTTTTGGTTGGTTCTACGGCGGCAGGGAACGCCGGGGGCCGTCACATTCAGGGGAAAGTAATTTGTTAGGGGGTTCGGCGCGCCCGCAACTCCTGAAGTAGAACCAGGTCCCCAAGAAAATAGTATCCGGGAAGCCGTGTCGCTCATGGGGGAAAAGGTGGCTTTCGAAAGCCCTGGCGTTCATCACTAAAACAACAGGGGATGGTAAATATATGATCTAATCAAGGAAAAAGACTTTCAGAGGAGAGCCGTCAGCTTAAAAAAACAAAAGGAGAAGTAGCATCGGGGTATCGGAACTGAAATATCCCATCCGAAAGAACGCGGGAACGCAGACACCTCATAAAAGGAAGCTACCTGGTACGAATGAAACAGCCGCTGGGAAAAGAGTTGACCTAAGAAAAGGGGAAAAACCTCTGTAAGGTTGCAGCCCGGAACGTGTATAAATGGTAACCTAAAAGGGGTCACGATTCACCGGTGGGGTAAAAAAAAAAAAAGCTATGAACTAGAAGCGGGCGAAATTTGGCAAGTCGTCGGGCCCTCGGGAAGCAGTCCCGACACCAATGTAATCGCGGTGAAAAAAAAGGGGGAAACGCCGATAACTTCTTCCGGTCCCGAACAAGTCGGGGGGTTCATTTAAACCTATGGAACACGTATAGGGACTGAAGGCAGACGGTGAACTCCAGTCGTCTCCCCAAAAAAGCCAGCGGGGGGGGGAAAGAAAGCGCCCAGGGGTTCTACGGTAGAGATCTGAGGAAAGAGGGCTCAAGGCCTGGGGGGTCAAAACCGGACGTGCCTAAGGCGTAAGAAAGAAGAAGGCCAAGGAGGGGAAAGCTAGGACCCAAGTCGGGAAGAATCAGGCGGATGCCTATGGAGCCTGGGGCAAAAAAATTGGGGGGAGTTACCAAGATTGAGCACTACCACTTTCAGAAGTGGCCAAGCGCTTGAAATACCCCACTTCTTCGGGGAGGAAAGACACGCGACGGGGGAGGAATATTGCGGTCTACGGAAATATCAGAACGGCCAGACCTGGGACAATCCTGGAGTTTGGCTAGAGGGGGTGGTCTCAAAATGGGAATCGCGGAAAGCCTGGACACGGATCCGGCGTGGGAAAAAAGATAATTTTTAGTCGGAGTGACCAAAAGAGCTCCCTCTCTAAAAAAAGATCGTGATCCAATCAAGAATCCAGAGTCGTGGGTCCGGGAGGCAAGTCAGGAAGGCTATATGATTTAAAACCAAGGACTCAGGAAAAAGAGAACGACATGGCTCTCTATCGGGCAAACTAATCATCAAACCGAAAAGGAGAAAAAAAATAAACAATGCCCGCAAGGGGGAACGCTTGCATAGGGGGGAAGAGACAACCAACGCTTATGGGGGGGGTGGGAGATCCGAAATCTTGCAATCGTGCAATTGCAAGGGGTTGGACTGCGTGCCGTGGGTAATGTCGGTGAGCTCGAGAGGAGGGAAAAGGTCCAGAACGGCATTGTGCGAGAAACAATATCATCACTTTGGAATCAAAACCGCTCCGAGGAGGATGGGGTTCACCCCGAAATATTTGGGAAAAATTCGTGCTAGGGCAAAACGGGAAAAGATTAAAGTAGCAGAAATCCGATCGCCGCCTGACCCGAAGCTTTAAAAAAAAGTGCCGGAATTTTCGGGGGACAAAACTGAGAAACAGCACCAGGTTCCGAAAGGTCATGCAGTGTTGCTCTAGGAGGGAAAGAAAGTCTTCTAGAGAGGGGAAGTCGGACCTCGCGCTTGGGGGGGTCAACCTTTGGCGCCATGAAATAAAGTTTGTTCCAAATCGTAGGGGGGTCAAGAGAGCGCCGATTCCTTGCCCGGAGGAGGGAAAGCACCCACTTATTACGACGCGGGGCGGAGCCCAGACAAGGAAAATTACTCGAGGGAAAAAGGTGCACTTTGGGGCGCAACCTTGGCAACAGCCTTTCAATTGCCAAGAAAAGGCGACCCATCCCGGCTCAAGGGACAACGCTGTTTTGGACCTATCAAGGAGGAGGCGAAAGGGATGGGGGACTCAAGGGACCAGCAGGGTGCATAGGGGGCATGCACGAAAAAGAGGTCCGCGGTCCGAAGTTAAGAGAGGTGGGGTCAGCTGGAGCTAAAAATCCATGCCGAGGGAGGACGCAGGTTGTTCCAAGCGGTGTCAACCAAGCGCCCATGAGAGAACAAATGTTCGAGTGAATAAGTTAATCGTGGGTGGGGGGGCACCCACTGTTACACCACAGCTCGGACCGAACCGTAAGGGTTTCACGTGAAAAAATGCGGGGGGCTAGTCGGAAGAGAGCGACGGCGGACAAGCTTGGGGGTAGTTGGCATTTGTCGATCGGAAGCCCCAGGAGGAGGGTTAAAAAGGGGATGATTCACAGGCAGATGAAAAAATCTAAGCCGTTGTCGTCCGGAGGGGACGAGTGATGAAACGGAGTGGTCGCCAGCCACGTCTTTTATCTCTCTCACAACAGGAAAGGAAAAAAAATATGATATCGAAACGCCGGGCGGGCAAGGGGAAAGCAGTTCATCGACCCTTCCGGGAGAAATTCGACTGTCTCTATCTATGGGAATAGCAATCTGAACCCGCGTTCGGCGCTCGTTGACAGTAAAAGAAAGGCTTAAGAAGACGGGCGCAAAACCCTAAGGAGAAAGTGTCCTAAGGAACGAAAACCGGACGTGGGCGCTAACCTAAGGCTGGCGTACTACCTGGGTACTCCCAATACCCCCTTGGCACTAGTCAATTTGGAGTTAAATCTCGTCTCTTCACACGCGGGGAGAGGGGGGTTCTCAAAAAAAATCGGTGCCAAAATACCGAATCCCCTACTGGACATTGGAGTCAGCCTCCAGAAGGGGGACCATCTCCAAGAAGGGGGAAATCTCCGAAAAGGAAGTTCATGCATGGAAAAGTATTGGCAACCTTCAAGATTACGTTCACTGATGACCCAGTAGCAATAGAGTTCTCGGCGAGAAAAAACCGCGTTTGCACGCACTCAAGGGGGCCAAACTAATTCATAAGGCTTTAATCCCGTGAATGGATTGGGGGGGGGCCAAGGAGTTGGGGAAAAGAAAAAGTTTACGCGGGACGAAATAATGAAGGGCTGGTTCAGCGAGACCATAGTCTCCCAAAGATGGCAGCGAAGAAGACTAGGCTCTCCATTATGGTGGGGGTAAGACACCGCGGGGGGACCAATGGTGAATTGAGTAGCAAATCGGAGTGCCAAAAATAGCCCCACTTCCTCGACAGCCAGAGAGAAGAGGAAAAGGGACGGGACGATCTGCAATAGCAAACCGGCAGACTTCTGCATCCGGTGGGGGGAGGGGGGGAAAAAGTGGATGTCATCCAAAAGGTGGGGCGGAAACGGGACAATCGTCAAATCGGCGCTACGAGCGGGAGGGATCATTCTGTAAAAAAAATTCGCGGTTGGGGCCCAGGCTCAACGCGATACTCATCCGGATTAGTGTTCAATCCTTCCAGGCGACGGTTTCGGGGGAACCATAAGTGGCTTGTATTAGTTCAAGGGAAGCAGTAAAATATAAAAAGAAGGGAGAGAGATCTGAAAGACTGCATAATCAACCTAAAACGGGTAAACTACAAGTTGCGCCATATGTTGCAAAGACAAAGAGGAGGAAAATAGCAGAAAACAACAAAAAGGGGGAGGAAAAGAGGATGAAGAAGCTTTCACGCGTTCACCCATAGGGGAAAAAAAAAAAGTTTGGGTTCTGACGCCGGATTAGTCAGAGGGTGCTGAATCTTTCTTCCGACTTAAAGGCGATTTGCCAGAAACCACGCCCCGACTGGACTGCTCGCCTCATTCAAAAGGAATTGATGTCCAACCTAAAGAGGTCGATCTCACGGTACTAGGGGGGCACCCAAAATCAACGGATATCAAAAAAAATCGGAGCGCGCTGGGAGAAGTGGGGGCAGGTGCGATGAGGACATGAAGAAAAAAATAGAGAAAAGAACGCGAACGGTGAGTCCAGGGTAGGTCCATGGAGGGGAAAAAGAAGTCGCCGCCGAGCTAGGGCAGAAAGGAGGGGCTATTCGAAGAGTGGCCATTTAAGGGGTAGCCGCCTAAAAAATTGGGGGAGAAACAATAAAAATCATGGCCCGGCAACCCCGAGGCTTGCGAGAGAGAGAGACTGTTGCGAACGCGCGGGAGCGTGAACCAGACCTGGCCCTCTCTTAGCACGTTGGAGGGGTTTTCTGGGGGCCACAGAGGCAAGGACGCAACATTTCAAAGAGAGGCGACCTCAGGCAGCAATGCTTAAATGTTTGGGGCCGAGATAGTGGGGGGGGGGAAAGGGGTGAAAGAATGAAAAAAAAAAAGTGTGCAAAAATAGGTGGACATTCCTAACAAGATTGAACGCTTCGTACGCCGAGTGAGATTCGGACACGATTTGCGCGACTCCCGTCTGGGAAGGCTTGGGACTTGCGCAGACGGGAAAAGAGCCCACGGAAGCGTGGATAAAAATTGATCAATCGACATGAAGATTGGGGGGGCACTGGGACCCCCTTATGTACCTAGGCGGAGGGAAAGAAAAAGTTTTTTCGGGTTGAAAAGGACGGTCTCTGCGTCGAAAACGAAAAGAAAATCGCCAGTAGCTGAAGGGCGTTGGAATACGCCGCCAAAAAAAAAAGGGAGGAGGTGGAGGGGGAGGGAGAGCCCTCCAGAGACCCGTCGACCTGAACGCGAAGGAAAAGGGAACGGCCAGTCGATGCGCTTTGATACGCCCCCGGAGTTGCAGAAAAAAGAG
>Ga0179593_1279012_pt1 | contig 10237 bp, 10 predicted proteins | sample CZODoug2_1_08_16_FD_185931 | JGI IMG/M metagenome (GOLD analysis project Ga0179593, IMG submission 185931) | Vadose zone soil fungal communities from Angelo Coast Range Reserve, California, USA - CZODoug2_1_08_16fungal (PacBio error correction) | ecosystem: Environmental > Terrestrial > Soil >...
CAAGTTCTCTAAAGGGCCCGAATAGTATACCGCATCCGTGAAAAAGAAAGGGGGGAGGAACCATAGTCTTAGGGGCTCAGTGGGGGTCGGCCTCGAACAAAGGACACCCAACAGGCAAGAGAAAAAAAGTATCATTCAGGGAGCGCAACCGCCTCAACTATGAGTCTCTGCTCATCACCCAGAGCGGAAAAGGAAGATGAACCGTCAGGGGACCCGCGTGAGGGGGAAACTTCCACCAAAGCGGCATTTTAAAACTCCGGAACAGAAATGACAGACGTCACTTCGAGGGAATCACGAAAACACGGGAAAAGGAGAAAACAAAACGATGAAGGCGGAAAGATGTAACTTATTACAGGCTTGCTGCAACTAAAGACCGGTCCGGGCAAAACACCAGGCCCGGCACGGCGCTGCCGAGAAGGCTGAAGGTAGGAAAAAGAAGGGGGGGTAAGGTGTGTCACCTCGAAATTCCTTTGCCTGGTAGTAATTCTAACCTAACTGACCCAGACAAGAACGGGGAACCGAAAGGCAGAAGGAAAGACATCGGGAATGAAAAGAGGACGAGGAGACCGGGAGGAGGGAAATGGGACCGGGGGGGGCGGCGGAAAACCACCATCCCATCCTCCCCTCCCTTTGAAATATCTACAGGAGCTTTCCACAAAACTCCTTAAAGCCCCCAAGGGAAGAGATTTGTGACGATACGAGAGGGCAAAGGACGAGCCGACTCAGAACCGTCATGACATAGCAAACACAAAAGGATGGTATTAAATATGAAGCGGAGGGCAGCTGGCCCGCAGACGAAGGTCGCGAAACACAACAAAAAAACAACGGGGAAAAGAGAGAGATTCCGAAGCCGGTCCAGCTGAGCCTTCTCTCAATAAATCTTCCTCTGCAGGGGAGGTGGTTACTGTACGCTGCATGACCGACATAGATCACTAGGAATGCCCTCACGAATCGTGCACAAGCGTCAGACCATTGGGGAGAGGGGGAAAAGGTGAAAAACAAACCATGATCAGTCGCCAAGGCCTTGGAAATGGTCTCGGATGGGAGTGTGAACCAAGAAACACGAGCGGAAGGAAAAAACCTCCATGACTGCCAATCGTCACAGCCATCACAGTTATGTGGGCCTTCGGCCGTTGGCGGGGGAAAAAAAGAAGTGGGGACTGGGGTAGGGGATTAAGTAGGGAGGGCAGAACGGACCAGCCTCGACGCTGAAAAATCGAGGACAGGAGTGGAACCTACCTTCCCTAAGAATTCGTCATAAAGAGAAAGGAAGAGCCCTGAAGGGACACCACCATGGAGGGGAAGCATGTCCGGGGGGTTCCCGGCCTCTGGTGCTCAGTTGTCAGGGGGGGGAAGATCTGAACAGAAGGGGCAGAGTGGGAGAAGGAAGAAGGTGGAGGCCTCGGGCACCGGGGGGGCTGGGCGGGGATAGCTGGAAGTCAAGTGAATGAAGTATTTTTGGGGAGGAGTGTTGAAAATGCGCTTAGGGAGTTTAGGAAAGCACTGAATGGAATGCCGGGGGGGGGGCATAGGGACCTGGGCAGAGAAGCCTCATGGAATGTTCATCGGCGGGCGGCAAGAATGAGCAACCGGGGATGCGCATGTTCGAGGAAAAGGGTCTAGGGGGACCCGGGGAGAGGCCGAAACAGCGGGAAAAACGAAAAAGCAGTAGCTTCAAGCAAGGAAAAGGGGTTCTCACGATGAGGGCCCGTGAAAACCGTGGCTCATGAAGGGGGGGGGCAACAGGACCCTCCGATCTAAATAAGGTCCGTGGGGATCCGGGAGGTCCAGAACAGCCAATGCTCCAGCCTGTGCGGAGTAAAAGAAAATCTAATAAACTTAAGGAAAGTAAAAAGTTCCACTCTCTCTGAGCCGCAAATAAGGGAAGGTCAGTGCGGGCCGCTGTCCGGACGTTAACAATGACAATTTGCAGCCCGGGGACGACGGACCAGTGGAGAAGGAGTTTTTCCTCAAAACAAGGGTAAGGGGGTACTTAAGGGATAGGGGCCGATGCAGAAGTATGTCCTGAAGCGTTCGCCCGAAAAAAAAGAAAAAAAAACGCGTCTGGCAGGACATGAAAGGAATGTTGTCTCGTGCACAATCCTCCCTGCCCACCTGGGGGTGGCCCGGGACAGAGTTCGGGACCTCGGTACACTCAAACGGAACACCAACTGTGGGAGGGGGGGCACTCAATCACGTAACTTACTCACCGGGTACACGACGACACGGGCGGAGGGGGGCCTCGTCGACGTAAAATCAATAGAAAGACATTTGAAAAAGGGCGCCCTGCTGGATGGCGGGCTGGAAACTTAAGCGACGTGCCTTAGCAGGGAATCGTCCACGAGCGGGGGGGGGTATCAAACGAGTGCAAAAAAAAAAAAAATTCGAAACAAGGGCCAATCAGAAGCTGGAGTGGAAAGGGGGCGGCCCGAAAAACGCCCAGCGTAATCGAACGGGAGTGGGACTAAGGACAGGGGGGTAATGAAAAAAATGGGGGGGAAATTCTGTATCGCGGAACACTGCAATCCGGAATGCTTGATCCGCATACAAAAAAAAGTCACTCCAAATCGCGCCCTTTTTGGCAATGACTGCTACGGTCGCGAAGAGCGGGCGCTCAAACAGCCCGGCAAGGAAACTGCGTAGAGGGAACTGGCGGAACCTCGCCTTAATGGTCTCACCGAAAGGAGAAAAAAGGCGGAAGGTCCAATGGCCCAAGGCGAGGTACAGGGACTTCAAACCATCCCTTGTCTACCAGAAAGGGGCTCTTTGTAGTGAGGGGTTTGCCAAACAAGGGGAGGGAGAATGAAACGGGATCCGCCGGGAAGAAAACCGTTCGGGTGTGCGCCCATGGGAGAGCTCTCAAACAAAAAAACAAAGGGAAGGAGGAAAAAATCATAGACAGGCTTCATACAAAGCCCAACCCGGGGTTTCGGTCTGAGGAAGCAAGGGTGGGGGGAAAAAAGACGCCGAACGAGCCAGTATTCGGAGGCACAGTCGGGACTATTTGGAGGAGGGGAGTCAAAATAAACGCCAGTGTGAACACTGGAATTCCGAGGGTGGCCTCAGGCGGAAAAAGAAAGGGGAACAATGAACGGAGGGGGGGGAAGCCAGGGGAAGTCTCAAGAAGCTGTCTTCCTTAGCGCCAAGCAGAGCCCGAACGAGAAAAGGTCTGAGAGACAAGCGGGTTCCAAGAGAGGGGGGAGGAAATAAAGTCCGATCATTGTGAAACGGATAAATAAAGAGAGCAGGAAACGATTTAAGCTAAAAGAAGGGTTTAGGAACCGGACGGGATAGGTACAAAAAAACAAAGAGATTGGCCACCGGACCGAGAAGAGCCGGGGAAGGCCCAAAAAAAAAGGGGGGGGAGCGGAGGCCAGCTCAATTAAGTCTCCTAGGGGAGGAGAACAACATCCACTCGTCAATTGGAGGGGCGCGGCGCTGACACTAGTCTCACGGACGTCAAGGAAGAAGTAGGAAATTAGCAAGGGAAGGGGAAGAAAAAAGCCAAGTGGTTAGAAAGCTAACGAGACGAAAGAGGAAAAAGGGGGAAAAAAATGGGTGTGAACCTAAAAAAATAATTAATGCCTGCATCAGATAGTGAAAGGCGAGAAGACGGGAAGCGGAACCAAAGAGAAGAATGGAAACTGCAGCGCTATCACCAATGAACAAAGTACACTTTGGACCCTTATGAAACAGCGGAATCAAAGCAAATTACACTGAGGGTTAAGGCAAAGTCCAATATCCCCTTTAATCTGTCGCATGAGAGAAGGGACGCTTACTTTCAGAATCGAGAGGCAGGAGTATCAGAATTAAGGGAAAGGATGCAATGCAAGGCTTTATCCGTCAACTTCTAGAAGGGGTGCAAAGTCTGTCAAATCATGCGGCAAATCTGCAAGGGCGAGTCAAGCCCTCCTCGTAGACCGCAGAACGGTCTAGGGCAAAAGAAAAAAAAAAATATTGGACACGTTACGAGTTCGTCCCTCAAAAAGGGGAACAAGAGAAACATGGCTCGCCCTTAGGGAGATCATCAGACTACCGGGCCGAAGACCGCCGAATTATTTTCTCAGCGCTGTCAGGGACCATGAAACTGACCACCAGGACCGTTGGGGCTGAAAAAACAGCCCAAGCGCATTGGGGGAATAACTAAAGCACATGCATGCAAACTCATTCCAGGGGCAGAAGCGAAAAAAACCAGCCACGGAAAGAGGCAAACAGGAGGCCATCTGCAACTGGTCTGAGGCAAAGACTTCAACGCAACTGTCCAGGGGAAAAAACCAACAAAGGATGAAAAAAGCAGGCGGCTGAAGAAAACGAAGGAAGGCTGCAGATTGCAGGAAAAGGAAGGTAGGTGCCAATATAGCTAAAAGGCACATGGGTCGGGGAGAACCTGAGGATTCCGCAGAGGATCCCCGAAAGACAACAGGAAAGCGGACCTCAAACAAAAAAAAAAGGCCAATACATTAGACTTGCAAAGATGCTAAGGCAGGGGGGAAAACAGAGGCGGGACCTGGGCTTAAGGGAAAAAAATCACAAAAACAAGGCCCATGCCAAGGGGGGGGCGAGCGGAGCAGGAAAAAACTAAAAAGGAAACAGCACCCTGTCAGATCTTGACGACCCTAACCGGATGAAATCAAAATCGGAAGGAGAAAAACGCTAACAGCGAGAAGGAAGCAAGGCGCAGGGGACCTCAGCTTAAATCTCTAGAAACACAAAACGACGAGATCTAAAACGGCTCGCCACAAGCCCTTCGCTAAGCGGAAAAAAAAGCAAGTGCTCAAAAAAGAAACACTTTCGACTTCAATTCGGAATAACAAAAATAGAGAAAAGTTTCCACGCTTGTCAGCAATGAAAGAGAGAAAACCAATACGGGCAGAGGATGGGATGGTTGCCCCCGGAAAACCGGCGATGACGTCAGAATTTAGTGACTGAGAAACCAAGTCACTTAGGGGGCCACTTAGGGCCGTGGCGTGAACTAGAACGGGTTGCGGGGTCGGGGGATAGTATCGGCTATCCTCAGACCAGGGAAACAGACGTCGAAAAGGAGGGCGCTAGTCCTCTTCGGTCCTTGCTACGAAAAAAGGAAGCAGGTCAATGTCAGACTCCCTGGAGAAGGAATGCCTGGAGGGCCCGGACAAAAGGCGCTGTGTGAGGGAATCTCCGGAAGTCAGAGGGAAACAGCTGCCTTAGGCAAAAATCTTGAAAGTGTTGCGTGGGATGCCATGAAGACGTAAGGCATGATGGGGAGTGGAGGTACATGGAAAAAAAAAAACTTCGGTTATTGGGCGGGGGGATGAAAAAGACAAGGAAGGTGTCAGAAGGACTTAAAGGAATTTAGAGAGGTAATGAAGGTCTTCGTGAGCGGACAGGTAGCGAAAGGCCTGGGATTAAATAAGGGCGAGGACCCGGACGGTGACACAGGGCCCTACAAATGAAAGAAAATGGGAAATAATCGACCGTATGAAACTCACGTGAGGGCTGTAAAGACAGCATTGCATCTATGAAGGGGGGGGCAAGAAGGGCCAAGTCCATCGACAGAAATGGCTCAAGGGGCCGATTTAAAACCAAAAAAAAACGTATAGACCGTTGGGGGACCTTGGGGGGAAAAAAAAGAATAGAAGGAAAGATCGAATACTTTCTACTTATAGTGAAAAACGAGAGCCGCAATCTACCGTGAAACTTGAAGGTCATGGCAAATGCCCGGAATGAAATATGAAGGTTTTGAGTCGCGACGTGAAGGCCGTGGGGCCCAGGGGAAGGGGGTACTGAGGGGAAGGACCGCTGCCAGAATTATCTGGGAAGATGGTGTAACATCTACCGGAGAAGACTAAGGGGAAGAAATCGAGAAGACTAAATACTGGTGGTCAGAGGGAATCAAAAAAACCGCAACGGGGTGGAAAACAGTCATATTTCGCCTGTGGCGGGAAGAAACACAAAGTGGAGCTTTCCACACGACATGCGCCGGAGACGGGAAGCGACTCTGAACGAAACGTCAGAAAAAAGGACGCTCCATCTATAGAACAGGAAAAGGGAAAACTGACTGGAAGGGAGGGGGATGTCTGCCACTTTCGGCGCTGTCACTGTGAAAGGCCATCCAATGGAAGAGGAGAAGGGATTAGGTAAGGGGAACAAATCATCGGAGGGGCGGGACCGAGAACGAAAGGTCCGCAAAACAGGAGGTTCATCGGGGAAGGAAAAAAAGGTGCCCTGCCTTCAAACATGCCGGAAGGAAAAAATTGAGAAAAGACAAAAAGGGGTGGAAAAGAAGGGGATATCAAAAATTTTCCTGAAGAGAATTTGCTTTCCCAGAACCGAAGAGAGGAAACACTGTCGACTCAGTAATGCGGGTCCGAAAGGGACAACCGGACAAAAAACACTCGCGAACCCTGGCAAAATGGCGAGAGTCCTCTTCGCCAAAAAAGGAGTTAATCTACCCATCGAGGATCGAGGAGCGGGGAGTGGGGAAAACACGGAGTAGGGGAAAAAAAGGTTCCACCTCCCACTGGGGGAGGGCAGTTGTGGAAGCAATGTAGATGGAAGAAAACACCAAGGAGGAATGAAAGAGAGGGAGCTAAAGCTTCTTATAGGGGAACGCCCGGAAACGTTCTCGGGCAGTTAGGGAAGAAGGGGTTTGGGCCAAACCGCGCATAGCGTCCGGGAGGGTCCCAAAAAGGGGGCTCGAGGAAAGAGAGATACTACTCGCCAGTGGACCACGTTGGACTTCCGAGGTGGTGAAGGATTTATCAAGTTGAGAAAAACAGAATGCGAATTATTCCCCTCCGGAGAGGCTCCTGCTCCAGTCGAGAGAGAACGGAAAAAGAAACGGGAGGAGAGCCCCTGGTGTTCAAACCGCTCGGGGATACGGAAGAAATTCGGCGAAGGTGGGCGTGAAAAAGCAGGGGGACCCAATCTCACCCCGATCGGAACAACGGAATTTGCGGGAAACGTGAGAGGGGTCGGGGGGCGTGACATGCGGTCCACAGGCCAGGGAAAGATTTGGGGGGTACCGGAACAATCAACTGACAGGAAGGGGAAAACCATCTACATTAATCGGGAAAAGTTTTCAGATCAACGAAAAGAAAGGAAAGGAGTCCAGTGTCAAAGTCAAGCGCAGGGGAGGGACCTAGGACGAAGAGAACATGAGATACCGTCGAGTCATAAAAGGGCCGCTCAAGACCACCGTGGGGGAGGATAAAAGGGGGAGAATCTTAAGGAAAAAAAAAATTGGGGGGGGGGGGGGAAGGCGTCTGGACCGCAGAAAAGTAGTTCAGAAAATTCACTCGTGCTCGGGGAAATTAGAAACTCCACCAAAAGTAATTCAAGAGAAAGGATAAAAGAAGTACCAAAAACCCAAGGCCATGGGAACAGCCCAGAAAAAGGAAAAAAAATGCCGAAACTTAAAAAATACGCCCAAAGCAGGGAAAAGGAAGGAAAAGGAACATGGAATGGGGGAGGACGGATCTCGATGGAAATACTGGGGGCAAAAGGGGGGAATCGTTACGATCATTAACTAAGGAGACGGCTTCCTTGGAACATCCAGGAGCACGAAAGGGGGAGGCGGAGGAAACGGTGACCGGAGTCAACAGCAGAAGAGGAAAGATCCTTGAACGAGAAAAATAACCTAGATTATACCTGACCTTGATTCTCTCGGGACAGCAAGGGGGGGGTCACGGCATCTGCCAGGGGAAACGAGACCAGTAATTAGAAAGAGCCAAAACTGCCTCAAGAAAGAAAAGGAAACTTAGCCGGCACCCAGGGAATAACATGCGATGAAAATGGCGAGTCCATAGTGCCGTGCAAAAAATCCGCCTAAAAGGGAACCTAAAAAAGAAAAAAATGTCATCTTCAGTCACATGGGGAAAAGCCCCAGAAAAAGGGGAAAATAAAGGAAACCTATGAAAGCGCCATCTGCAACTGATTAGGCATGAGGAAAGAAAACTCAAGAAAAACTTTCCACCTGCCAATCAAAATAATGCCTAGATGCTTCAAGGAGGAAAAGACCGAGGACGGGGGAAAAAGGGACGACTCGGTCCGGTAGGAAAGGGGGGGAGAAACGGTCCGCAGAGATGAGACGAAACAATCCAAAGGGAATCATCAACTGTCAGAAAAAAATCTGTCAAACTCAGACCACAGTAACGAGGAAGGAAGACGGCGCAGGTTGGGAGCGGGAACCAAACAAGAACTCCGAGGGGGAAAGCCCAAACCCTGGGTGTCGACAATATAGAAATTGATCTGGAAAGGCCGAAAAACCTTGGTTCCCAGCGTGGGAACATACGGGCCAAGGAAGAAAAAGGGGGGATGATATCTAAAATAAGGCAGGGAAGGAGAGAAAGGAGCTGGGAGAGGAGAGCGAAGGCGGCAGATGGACCTTCAGCTTAATCAACAAACAAAATAGGAAAAGAGGCCTCTCCTGCCATCTTGCATCAGAGGAAAAAGGAAAAAAGGCTGCGCCTTCCTGACCGGCGGTAGGGAGAGGGAGGAAACGAGAAGAGGGGAAACAAAGGAGGAAATTGGGAGCGAAACGGGAGCGAACCATCTCCATCGGCAAAAAGTAAAACTACTCGTATTGAGGGTTTGGGAGCCGAAAAAAGAGCAGAATTGAAGAATCCAACTTGAAGGAAAGGAACAAAAGGGGGCCAGAACGGGTATTGGCCGAGGGCCCTTTAAAAGAGGAATGGGGCTGTTCAGGGAGTCAGTCTTCTGGAATCCAAAGAAACCAGGGCAAGGGGACAGGTCGCGAATCTGGTGCAAAACCGTCAGAACATGAGTTCAGAAGACTTTACAGAAGTCACCCTAAGGCCGGGAATGGAATATGGGGCAATTACAAGAAAAGGGTAAAGAAGGACGCAGGGCATATGCGCCAGGCATAGGGAGAATAGGGCCCGTGGATGGTGGGGCGGTGGAAAATGGCATGCCAGGTCTTAACATTGGTTTGTATGTTCGGAGAGGTGGGGAGGGGGAGGAAACGAACCGGAAACGGGCCTGCCGTGGCAGAGGAGGGGAAAAGGGAGATGGGGAGAAGTCGCAGGAGCAGGGAATTAGTTCTGAGGTTCGCTCAGGGCCTTGAGGGTCATACCCTGGTACGGGGTGAACCCCAGGGGAGAAGACGACCCACGGCTTGACACTATAAAACTGGGGGGCCGCCTCAAGCAAGAAAGGAGAGGGGGATCCGAATGAGTTCCTTACTAAAAGGGGTGCCGGGGATTTCAGCTATATCAAAAAGTGCAAAGCGTAACGCAACGAAAAGGGGAAAATAAAGATGTGAAAGAAGACACGCGAAGACCTGCTTAATCTGCGAACGAAAAATAGAATACGTAATTAAATCTTCTCAGAATGCGAAATCTAAGGGACTTCTAGGGGGAATCAAGGCTGGACGTGAAAAAACGGGATGATTGGTGGGGGAAGCGGAGACCGTTCCTGGGAGGGGCCCGGTTTTCACCATGTAATTGGCTCGAGGAGAATTGCAGGAGGGAAACTGGGCTGGCAGACACGGCTGACGCGCGAATACGACTTCTTGAAGGGAAAAAACGGTGCGGAGGAATCACTAAACCAACCAGTTCCCTAAAGGGGAGGAAGCGGAGCTCTCCCAACAGGGGAGGTACAAGACAGGAGCCGACTAGACCTTACTCCGGAAGGCAAAAAAACTTTCGTCCAGGAGTAGCGTCCGCCGCTGTCCAGAAAAATTTACAAGACAGGGATTAGCAATGGAAAGGAGGCCTTCCTGAGCCTTTTGAAAGACAAAAACTGAAACAGTTCTGTAATGCACTTTCAAAATGGGCCGGGGGGCAATCATGTCATGAGGGGAAAGCGTCACGCCCACCCAGAAAAGGGGTCCTAAACTATGCTCCACGAAAGAGGGTTTGCTCTCGGTATCCCGGAGTCGTGCAAAGCGGTCAAACACATTCAAAGAACTCAAATGACGGGAAGTCATCCCTAGCGTTTGAAAACAACTTGGAGGAAAATCACCCGGTGGATCAAGAGACAGGGTGAACTCTCGCGGGCGCTTAAACACAGGTACTCCAAGAAAACGGTGAGAGGGAAAACTAAAACCCTGAAAAATCTCACGCCTTAGCCAAAAAGCCCCGGGGCCCCCTGGCGAGGTAGCGCTCCGAAATTCACTGCCGAAGGAGTGAAACACGAAGGGAAAAGGTGTTCATGTAGGAAAACAAGGCGAAGGTCAGATCGACTCAAAAGGAAACCGGTTTCGGGCTTGTGCGAGAAACGGAAATGTCGAATGGAT